>Ga0209382_10003008_pt1 | contig 23829 bp, 19 predicted proteins | sample SoiMetdeltSBSDD5_FD_187599 | JGI IMG/M metagenome (GOLD analysis project Ga0209382, IMG submission 187599) | Bulk soil microbial communities from a Populus tree surrounding site in Tennessee, USA - Soil MetaG P. deltoides SBSDD5 (SPAdes) (version 2) | ecosystem: Environmental > Terrestrial >...
ACACGAATACGAGTTTGTATGTGTTTTTCTCGATCACGTTTGCCCTCATATGGTTCGACTCATCTATGCCACTCATGGATTGAAACAGAGCGAATAGGGGCCAGCCTATTTCTTCTTCGCCTCCCATTTTCCCTGCATATGCCCCGCATCCAATTCGCCGGCCAGTTTGCCGTTCTGCAGTGTGCCAGTCAGTGTCAGAGGCGCGTGACTGGTCTCCATTGTGATCGTCAGCTTATTGTTCGCCCACGAGCCGTTGTTAATCGCGCCACTTCCCAAATGTGATGACTCGAAACTGCCCGTCACTTTGTTACCTTCGAGTTTGAGCGTGAGCGTCAGTTGCGCGGTGTTGTCGTCGGTGGTGAGTACCGCGTCCCAGGTACCTGAGATGGCATCCGCCTTGGGCTTGGGCTGTTCGGGCTTGTGCTGCCAGGGCATTGTCGCTGACGCTGAAGGGGCGACCACGAAAAGTGTAAGCACGACCATAATCACAGACGTTCTTAAACGCATATTGTTTTTCTCCTTTGGTTGTATGTTTGAGAGGTATACGGGAGGAGCGTTCACCCGCAATTACGAAAGTTTTACGCGTGTGACCGCGCGACTACTCATATCCGATGGCTTCGCGCACCGGACGACGCGAGGCATGCCAGGCCGGCAGAAAACTGGCGACCGTCCCCAGGCAGATCGAGACGACCAGCCATATCAGCGGCCCGCTCGGCTCGAAAAGGAAATCCAGACCGACTTTGAACATGATCTTGACCAGCAAGTCGCCGACGGTCCTGCTGACCGGCCAGGAGGCGAGCGTGGCCAGCGCCCAGCTCAAGACGCCGATCACCACGCCTTCGATGATCACGATGAGCCACACCACCGACGGCGCAGCGCCGATCGCGCGCAACACTCCCATCTCGCGCCTACGTTCCAGCACGTTCAGACTCATCGTCGTCATCAGACCCAGTCCGCCGACCACGGCCAGAATCCCCGACACCACGACCAGGAAGATGTAGATCATCACCATGTGCTGGTCGGCGCTGAACCGGAGGTCGGCTTTGCTGGCGCTCCCAAGCAGTCGCACGCCCTGCTCTTCCAGATTACGATCCAGGCCAGCCTTGATGACGTTGATTGAATCCGCGTCGGTCCTGTCCAGCGCCAGGCGGACGCTGTTGGTCATGCCTGCGTGGCCTGCGCGGTCGAAGAAGCCGCGGGGGATGTAGGCGCTCGGGCCGTTGAATGGCTCGCGGGCCACGCCGACGACGCGCCATGTGCCCTGCGTAGGGCCGATTCGCAGCTTCACTTCCTCGCCCACTTTGATTTGTTGCGAGAGTGAAGCGAGTCTGGAGTTCACCACAACCGCGTTGGTGTCGCCGGGCTGAAGCCCGCGTCCGGCGAGCAGGTTCGGCTTTAGCAACTTCGTCTCGACCGGAACGCCGACCACACTGAAACGCCCGCCGCCCGCCGCGTCGCCGCCGTGTCCCACTCCACCGACGCCTTGCCCGTCATGCACATTGGTGCCACCGCCTCCCATATGTCCGCCTCCGCTGTAGGCCGGGGCGGCGCCGGCGCCGGGCAGGAAGCCTTCAGTGGTGAGCCAGCCTTCCGCCTGTAGCACGCCCGGCGTATTCCGCGTGGCGCACTCTACCTGTTCAAAGGGATACATCCTGCCGAGGTTCACCGTCAGGTCGTATTTCATCGTGTTGAACAACCGGTCGAGCGTGTTGACCAGCGAAGCGCGCACATTCAAAGCCGTCATAAAGAACAGCCCGGCCAGCGTGAGTGTCGCCGTCGTCAGCGCCAGCCGCATGCGTCGCCGGAAGCTATTGCGTAATGCCAACAATACTGGGCGGGCCGCGCCTCCCAACCTGGTGAGCGCGCGGTCGAAGGCGTTCGTCCCAAACGCTTTCTGTCCCACGCCATAATCGTCCAGCGCCGCGCGCACTGAAACTCCGCTGCCCTTCCACACCGGGTATGCCGCCGCTAGCAACGGAACCACCAAACCGACGGCGACGACGAGCAAGTACACCCACGGCGGGACGGCAAAGCTGGTGATGTCAAAATTGAGCAAGACGGCGAAGTAGCGGCACAGCGCGCGGCTGCCCCAGAAACCCACCGGCAAGGCGACCATTAAAGCGGCGACGCCTAACAGCAGCGCCTGACCGAAATAGATTCCGGCGATCTGCCGGCGGGTTCCACCCAGTGTTTTCATTACGCCGATCTGCCGGATTTGCGCCGCCATCAGCGCCGTCAGCAGGTTTACGACCAGGATGCCGCTAAGGAGCAATACAAATAGGCCGAAGCTCGACATTGCCAACAGCAAAAGTCCCATGATGCTGGAATGCGGATGTTTGCCCGGCTCAGGAATATCTATCCGGCGCACCTGATGTCCGCGGCTTTCGATCAACTGTCGCACGTCGGCTGTGACGTTGCGCACGTGCGCCTCGTCAAGCTTGTTACCGCCTACCACGATCTTTAACTGATCGAGGTACGGCTCTTCTCCCAGTTGCGCCAGCGTGTCGAGGCTGATGTAGCCGTAGACGGCGTTCTCCATGCGCGCCTGGGCCTGGCCCACATCTTTCACAGTGCCGCCGAAACGCAGCGTCCGCTCATTCCCTCCGGCCGTCTTGATCGTCACCGAATCGCCAATGCGCGCCTTGGCAACCTGGACCGCGTCACGCTCGATCAGTATCTCGCCAGTCGCCGGCGGCCAGGCGCCTTGTTGCGGCTTCAACGTGCTGACGCGAATGTTGCCGAAATCCTTAACCACAAACAGAGTAAGGTTGCGCCACTCCACCGGCCCAACTTTCATCCGGCCCGTCAGAGTGCGGCGGGCCTCCGCGTCGCTCACGCCTTTGCTCGCGGCGACTGCGGCGACTAACTCGTCATCCAGTCTGTCTGTCCGCAAGGTTGCCGAGGCCGGATTGGTTTCCAGATAGCCTTTATCCAGTTCGCGTGTGAGAACCGCATAGCTGGAGAGCACCGCCGAAAAAGCTAAAATCCCGATGGCGATAGCGAGCGCAATAAAGACGGTGCGCGTGCGCTCTTGCCAGAAATCGCGTATCACTTTTTGCGAGTATGCCGACATCAATTGATATCCTGTGTTAGCTGGCTGGCTGCGGCCGAAAGCTTCGAGGCTATCGCGCCGTCCACTAGCTCGACGGTCCGATCGATCCCTGAAATGTCGCGTTCGTGCGTGGCAATCACAACGGTAGTACCGAGGTCTATCAGTTTCCGAAAGAGGTCGAGCACGGCGCGGGCAGTCACTGAATCCAGGTTGCCCGTAGGCTCGTCGGCAATGACAATGGGCGGGTCGTTCGCCAGGGCGCGGGCGATCGCGGCCCGTTGCTGCTGACCGCCGGAAAGGGCCGATGGCAGTTTATCCGCCTGATCCGCAATCCCCACCAGGTCCAGCAATTCGAGCGCGCGGGCTCGGCGATGCCGTGGTGGTCGCACGTTACAAAAATCCATCGGAAGCATGACGTTTTCCGCAACGGTCAATGTGGGTAACAACTGAAAGAACTGAAAGACCACGCCGACGGTCTTGCCTCGCCACCGCGCCAGAGAGTTCTCAGGAACCTGATGCGCCGCAACGCCCGCCACAATCACTTCGCCCTCGCTCGGGCGGTCAATCCCGCCGATCAGGTTAAGCAAAGTGGTTTTGCCGCTGCCGGATTTCCCCACCAGGGCGACGAATTCGCCTGCGCCGATTTCCAGATCGATATCCCGCAACGCCAGGTAGAGGCCCGCCGGGGTGGCATAGCTCTTCCCGACTTTGCGCAATGCGATTAGCGGCCCGTCTCCGGCTGGCCGGCCATCGTTTGTTTTCCGATCGCGTAGTTCCATTGTTCTGCCTCTTCGCTTAATTTAATTGTGATTTAACAGCATAGGCGGGCGCGGCTGAACGGAGCCTGAACACGCCGTTCAGCTTCTGTTCAGCTTCGGGTGTGCTATAAACAGACTGAGGTTAGTATGCGTATTCTTGTCGTCGAGGACGAGGCGTCGCTCGCGAAGCAGCTCACGTCGTCCATCGCGGAGGCCGGGTATGCCGTGGATCACGCCGCCGACGGCGAACGCGCGGATTTTCTGGCGCAGACTGAGCAGTACGATGCGATGGTCCTCGATTTGGGACTGCCGAAGATTGACGGCCTCACACTGTTGCGGAACTGGCGCGACTCAGGCCTCGCGACGCCGGTGCTCGTGCTTACGGCCCGCGGCAGTTGGCATGAGAAGGTGCAGGGGATCGACGGCGGCGCTGACGATTACGTGTCGAAGCCGTTTCGGATCGAGGAAGTGCTCGCTCGCCTGCGCGCGCTGATGCGCCGGGCAAGCGGCCAGGTCACTCCGGAGCTTCGCGCCGGCGACGTCACGTTGGATCCGCGCCGGGCTCGCGTTACGCTAGACGGCGCGCCGGTGAAGCTCACGAGCCACGAGTTCCGAGTGCTCTCGTACCTGATGCATCATCGCGGCCATGTCGTCTCTCAGGCGGAGATCATCGAACACATTTACGCGCAGGACTTCGACCGCGACTCGAACACGGTCGAGGTGTTCATCGCGCGCCTGCGCCGCAAGCTTGGCGCGTCATTCATTCAGACCGTGCGAGGTCTCGGATACCGAATCCAATGAGCATCATCTCGCTCAAAGCGCGCATCCTGCTCGGCGCCGCCCTCTGGACGGTCGGCCTGTTCATGATCGCAGCCTTCATTCTCCACTTCGCGCTTCCGCCCCCGTCCGCTCATGGCGTGTTTCGTTTGGCGTCACGTTACGGGACGGGGATGGCTCTGATAGCGGCGCTCAGCATGCTCTTCGGTTTCCTGCAGGTCCGGCGAGGCTTATCGCCGATCAATCAGTTGCGCGACCGCCTCGCGGCCGTGCATAAAGGCGTCACCGCGCACGTGGCCGGCAGCTATCCGGCCGAGGTGCAGCCGCTGGTCGACGACCTGAACGCGCTTCTCGAAGAACGCGAGCGGCGCGTCGCGCGCGCCGTCGCAAAGGCGGGTGACCTCGCGCATGGTCTGAAAACGCCGCTGGCTGTGCTGGCGCATGAGGCGCAGCAGGCGCGGGCGGCGGGACATGAACAACTCGCCGCGGAGATCGATCAGCAAATCGATCGCATGCGGCGGCAGATCGACTACCACCTGGCGCACGCGCGATCCACCGCCTCCGCCGCGTCGCCTTCGGCGCGCGCGGCGGTCGCCACATCCGCCGAAGGGCTTGTCCGCGCGCTCAAGCGGCTGCACGCCGAAAGGGATCTCCACATCGAGATCGATGCGCCCGCGTCGCACGCCTTCCGGGGACAGCGAGAAGACCTAGACGAGATGCTCGGCAACCTGCTCGACAACGCCTGCAAGTGGGCCCGCGCCCGAGTCAGGCTCACCTGCTCGAAAGAGGGCGAACAGCTTGTGTTTGCGGTCGATGACGATGGCCCCGGAATAGAGCCTTCGATGCGCGAGGCCGTCATGCGGCGCGGCGTTCGGGCAGACGAAGCGGCGCAAGGCTTCGGGCTCGGCCTGGCGATCGTTCGCGATCTGGCCGAGATTTACGGCGGATCGATTTCGCTCGAGGAATCTCCGATGGGAGGCGCGCGCGCGCGACTCACGCTGCCGGCTCAGGACGTGGTCTAGTGGAACGCAGCTAGCCGATGTCGCCTTATTCACCTCTTAAAGCGATCATCGGGCCCACTTTCGTAGCCCGCCGCGCCGGAATCCAGCAGGCGGCGAGCGCCACCAGCGCCAGCAGCAGCGCAGTCGCAACAAACGTCGCCGGATCGGTGGCGCTTACGCCGAAGAGCAGATTCTTCATCGTTCGCGTCAACGCGACTGACGCAATCAGACCAATCGCCACGCCGGCGAGCGCCAGCTTCATTCCCTGTCCGATCACCAGTTTCAGCACATCGCTTACCTCCGCGCCGAGCGCCATTCGCACGCCGATTTCGCGCGTGCGTTGACTAACCGCATACGAAATGACGCCGTAAATCCCCACGCTCGCCAGAACCAACGCCAGCGCCGCAAACACGCCGAGCAGCAGCAGATTGAAACGGCGTGGCGCCAGCGAGCGGGCGACAATCTCCTCCATCGTGAGCATGGCCCATATCGTCTGATCTTTGTCCACCGCCCAGATCTGGTCTTTCACCGCCGCGACCAAACTCAGCGGATCGCCAGTGGCGCGGATGAGGAGTACGCGCGGTCTGGCCCTAAACTGGCCCGCCTGAGTGAACGGCGTGTAAAACTCCGGGAATGGGTCTGAGTTCAGACCGGCTTGACGAACGCTCCCGACCACCCCGACCACCGTCAGCCAGGGTGTGTTGGCCGTGCGCGCGCCGAGCTTGAAGCGTTTGCCGACCGGGTCTTCATCGCCCCAATGGCGGCGCGCCAGGGCTTGATTGATGACCACGACCGGCAGCGCTTGCGCATGGTCTTGCGCCGACAGCAAGCGGCCCTTGAGCAGCGGAACACCCAACGTGCGGAAGTAATCTGGGCTGACGACACGGTTGTTAGCGAGTTGCGGTTGGCCTGGCGGCGGCTCGGGCTTGCCCTCGATGACAAGGGCGTTACGTACGCCCGGCGTCACAATCGGCGCGGCGTTGGCGACGCCGACGGCTTCCACCCCCGGCAGAGCTCGCACACGGTCAATCACCTGTTGATAGAAGTTTGAGACGCGCGTCAAATCCCGCGCCTTGTCTTCCGACATTTCGACGCGGAGCGTCAGCAAGCGTTCGGGGTCGAATCCTAAATCGACCTTCTGCAACCGGATGAAGCTGCGGATGAGCAAGCCCGCGCCGATCAGCAGCGCCAGCGACAACGCCACTTCGGTAATCACCAGCAGTCCCCGTAACCGCCGCCCGCGCTCGCCTGTAAAACCGCGCCCGCCTTCCTTGAGGGTATGTTGCAAATCCGGCGTTGACACTTGCAGCGCCGGCGCCAAGCCGAAGAGCAACCCGGTCAGGCAGGAGACGCCCAGCGTGAAACCGAGCGCGCGCCAATCCAGACTGACTTCATCCAAACGCGCAATCGTTTCAGGGTTGATGAGCTTCAACGCCTTCACTCCCCACACCGCGAGCAGCAACCCCAGCGCGCCGCCAGCCAAGGCGAGCAATATGCTTTCCGCCAGCAATTGCCGCATCAACCGCCGGCGCCCGGCGCCCAGGGCCGCGCGCACAGCCAACTCTTTCTCGCGCTCAGCCGCACGCGCCAGCAGCAGGTTGGCGACGTTCACGCAGGCGATCAATAGGACGAACACAACCGCGCCCAGCAGCACGAATAACGCCTGCTTGAAGCCGGGCGCCAGGAGGCTTTCCTGCAACGGGACCACACCGAAGCCGAGGTTTGTATTGCTCTGTGGATATGCTTGCGCCAGGTTGCGCGCGATGACGTCCAATTCGCTTTGCGCTCGCTCAAGTGTCACGCCCGGATTGAGCCGCGCGACGCCGCTCAGGTAGAAGGAATTACGGTCGTTTGCCGCGTTTGCGCTCAACGCTATCGGCGCCCAAAGCTCCGTGTCTTTCGTTGGGAACGCAAAACCGGGCGGCATCACGCCGACCACTGTGTAGCTTTGATCGTCGAGCGTGAGCGTTTTCCCGATGAGGCTTGCGTCTGCGCCAAAACACCGCCGCCATAACTCGTGACTGAGCAGCGCGACGCGTGGCGCGTCAGCGCGGTCATCCGCCTCAGTGAAGACGCGCCCGATAAGAGGGGATACTTTGAGCAAGGAGAAGAGCGCTGCGGAAACAATTTGGCCTCGCAAGCGTTCCGGCTCGCCCGCGCCCGTCAGGTTGAAATCGCGCGAAAAGTAGGCGGCGATTTGCTCAAAAGATTTGTTCTGCCGGCGCAGATCGAAATAACCGGCCGGAGTGAGTTCAAAATTTCCTCCCAGCTTCGTGTTCCGATGCGTGACGAGCGCCAGTGGGTGAGCCTCCGGGTACGGCAGAGGCCGCAGCCACACGGCGTTGACGACACTAAAGATGGTCGTGTTCGCGCCGACGCCCAAGCCGAGGGTGAGCACGGCGATCATCGTGAAGCCGGGCTGCTTCAGTAACATGCGCGCGCCGTAGCGCAGGTCTTGCCACACGTCTGCGATCATATTTGTTCTCCGGTTGGTTCCCGACACGATGGGTTCTGACGTGACCTGCCGCTCCACGCGCCGCAGTTCGCGCTCAAAGATTTCAGTCTCGCCCAATTCTGCAAGTGTTCGTTGATAAGCTTCCGCTTCCGTCGCGCCGCTCGAGAGCAATTCCGCGTAGCAGTCTGCTAAGTCCTGTGATAGCTCTTCAAGAATCGCGGCCTCGCGCGTCGGCGCTAGATGCAAGCCCGCCAGCCGCATTTTGATTTCCGATTTCCAGTCAGGCACGTTTGCTTTTCCTCCTCGCGTTACTGCTTGACGCCGGCGCCGCTCATTCATATCTGAGCGCCACCATCGGGTCTACTTTCGTCGCCCGCCGCGCAGGCAGGTAACAAGCCAGCAAGGCCACGAGCGCTAGCGATAATGAGATTACGGCGAATGTCAGAGGATCAGTGGCGCTCACGCCGAATAACAATGTTTTGAGTAAGCGTGTCAAAGCCAACGCGCCCAGCAATCCAATTCCCACGCCTGCCAATGCCAATTTCATTCCCTGCCCCAGCGCCAGCTTGAGCACATCGCTCGTGCTTGCTCCTAAGGCCACGCGAACACCAAGTTCGTGCGTGCGCTGCGTCACGGAATAGGTCATCACGCCGTAGATGCCAATCGCGGAGAGCAACAGCGCCACGACGGCGAACACCGCAAGCAAGAGCGCATTGAAGCGTTGCCTCGCAATCGAATTGCCTACCAAACTATCAAGCGTGCGCACTTCGCCAACGGGTTGTTGCTGGTCGAGCGTTTGAATCACGTTGCGTACCGCAACCGCCACTGTGGTCGCGTCGCCGCGCGTGCGCAGCGTAAAGGTCATGAAGGGATATGGAAGTTGGGCCATAGGCCAGTACGACATTGGCTCGGCCGCCTGGTCGAGTTGTGTGTGCTTAACGTCGTCGACGACGCCGATGATTTCGGTCGGCACGAGCGGGGGCCTCATCGAAATAGCTATGCGCTTGCCGAGCGCGTCTTCATTCGGGAAGTACTTCTGCGCCAGCGCCTCGTTGATGACGACGACGTTGCGCTGCTCGCGGACTTCCTGTCCGGTGAAGAGCCGGCCGCGCTTGAGTGGGATTTCGAGCGCGCGAAAGAAATTCTGATCGGTGACGCAAAGGTCTGTTGTGCCCGTTGGCTGGTCGGGCAGCGGCTTCGAGCGGCCTTCTATATCAAATCCGGTTCTCGTGCCCAATCCGAGGAACGGGGTGTAGTTGATCGCGCCTGCCGCTTCGACGCCGGGCAGAGTCTGCATTCGTTCTAGGGCTTGTGTGAAGAAGTTGATGCGTTTGGCGTCGTCATTGTAGCGAGCGCCCGGCAACGCGACGCGCATCGTCAACACGTCACGCGCATTGAAGCCCGTCTCTACGCCTTGCAGCCGCAGGAAGCTGCGAATCAGTAAGCCTGCTCCGACCAGCAACACCAACGCGAGCGCGACTTCGGCGACGACCAACGCGCCGCGCAACCGTCGGCTGCGCGAGGCGCCCGCAAGACTCCGACCCGCCTCTTTCAGTGTGTCATTGAGTTTGATGTTCGACGCTTCAACCGCCGGAGCCAGGCCGAAGATGATGCCCGTGAGCAAAGCCACGACGAAGGTAAAACCGAGAACAGAAACGCTGATTTCGACCTGTTGAAAATCGCCGAGTTCCGGCGGGCTGAGTTTGACGAGCGCCGATGCGCCCAACCACGCGAGCAGCAACCCGGCGACGGCGCCCATTGTCGCCAGCAATACACTTTCCGTCAGCAACTGCCGCAGGATGCGTCCCCGGTTTGCGCCCATTGCGGCGCGCACGGCAATCTCTTTCTGTCGGGCAGCCGCGCGCGCCAGCAAGAGATTCGCCACGTTCGCGCATGCGATCAGCAACACAAAGCCGACCGCGCCCATCAGCACCAGCAAGGCCCGCCGAATCTCGCCCGCGAACTGCTCGCGCAACGGAACCAGGTTGACGCCATAGCCGCGGTTGAATTGCTTGTGTTGCTCGGCCAGACGAGCTGCAATCACCCCCATTTCGGCGCGCGCTTGCGAGAGCGTAACGTCGGTTTTGAGGCGCGCAACGGCGCAAATAAAGCGCCCGCGAAACTGCTTGAACCCAGGGCTGATTGCCCACGGTGTCCAAAGCTCCGCCGCCTGCCCCGTCTGCGAATTCTTTCGGACATGCCATTTGAAATCCGGCGGCATCACGCCAATGACCGTGTAGTCAATCGCATTGAGAATCACTTTTCGCCCAACCACATTGGGATCGGCGCCGAACCTGCGTTGCCACAACCCATAGCTGAGAACGACAACGGTATTCTGTCCCGGCTTACTGTCCTCCGGCGTGAACGTGCGGCCCAGCAGCGCGTTCACACCCAAGACAGAAAACAGATTGTCCGTAGCGACCTGTCCTGTAATCTCTTCCGGCGCGCCGTCCCCACTGAGGCTGTTGCGGGTGTCGTTAAATGCGGCCAGACCGGCAAAGACGCTCTGCTGCTCCCGCCAATCAAAGAAGTTCGCCGGACTGATCACGTTCTGCTCATCCTGTTGCTGTTGCGCCTTTTCCCACAAGATCACCAACCGATCGGCGTCTCCGTAAGGAAAGGCGCGCAACAGCACGGCATTCACCACACTAAAAATCGCCGTATTGGCGCCAATGCCCAGGCCGAGCGTTAACACCGCAATCAAGGTGAAGCCGGGCTGCCGAAGTAACATGCGCGCGCCGTAGCGCAAGTCTTGCCACAGGTCTGTGATCATATTTGTCCTCCGATTCGTTCCGGGCGCGATGGGTTCTGGCGTGACTTGCCGCTCCGCGCGCCGCAGTTCCCGCGCCAATAATTCACTCCCACTCAAGTCCGCCAGCGTCAGGCGTGCCGCTTCCGCTTCCGTCGCGCCGCAGGCCAACAACTCCGCGTAGTAGTCGTCGAGATATTGGGCCAATTCTTCAACGACGGCGGCTTCGCGCGCCGGCGTAAGCCGCAAGCCTTGAAGCCGCCTCCTGATTTCCGCTTTCCAGTCAGGCATAGCTGTTTTTCAATCCGCCTTCGAACCGCATGAAAACGATGTGGTAAAGCAGTGTTGAGGCCTTGTGTTCTTTCACTTGGATACGCGCAGATTGGCAAAATGCGCGACGGTTCCTGCCCCAACCCATAACGCAATCTGGCCTTGCCCTTGCCCTTGTTTGAGATCATTGACCACCAGGACGGGCTGCGGCGAGTCATGTACGTACAAGCGCGCCTTGTCGCCACGCGCTTCGATCTTCAGCTTCGTCCACTCGCCGGGAACGAGGTCCACGTAGCTCTCGTATTTTTCCGGGAACTCCTTACGCAGGCGAGACCAGGGGAAGTCAGGGTAAGAGATGTACTGGGTCGAATGGTTGCGCCGCACCTGATCGTCGACGCGGCCATTCGTCGGGCGCAAGTAGAAGCATTCGTACTTGGCGGCGTCATTGGCGGCGTCAAGATTGACACGGAAGGCCACGCCGACGAATCCCCTCGCCCCGCCTCCCGCATTGGCGCTTGGTTCGCCCGTCAACTCGATTTCAATCACCCCATCTTGAAATTCGGTCTTATTCAAGATGACGAGTTGAATTCCGTCCGCGACGCCTGCCGGCGCGGCGTCAGCCACGCGCAAAGCTTTTCGCCCCTTGTAGGTCACCTGTTCCGTTTTCACGTTGCGTGGCTGCATCTCGCTCGGATTGTCCAGTGGAATGGTTGTGGTATTGACCTGTTTAAACCCCGTACTCAACGCCAGAGTTAAAACAGCGATCAAGATAAACATGGGTTGTTTCATCAACCGGCGCGCATGGAAGCGCAAGTCCTGCCAAAGTTTCTGCATGAGCTCTCTCCTTGTATTGAGTCGCATAAACGCGCTTTGGAAACGCCGACTGGCGCAATCGGGTCGGCTCAGAAATTACATCCCAGCAATCGCCACCCATCTTTTCCATCTCTCTGCGGAGACGGGCGCAGTGGATGATAAATACAGCGCTTAGTCAGTCTCATCCGGAAACCATTGATCCAACGTTTCGACCTTCCAATCGGCCAACGACGCGCGCATCAAGTCTCTCAATTTGGCTTTACTCAGTTTCGGTAACGCTTCAATCAGTTTTTCATGCCTTGCCGTACTCGCAAGATAGGATTCCCGGTCGCGCCGGTTTTTCATCGTATAGAAAGCGAACAGCGGAACCACCAATCGCTCAAGGCATTCAACCAGATAAGGATTGCCAGACATCTCCCAAAGCTTTAGGTGAAACGCCTTGTCGTTGTCATAAACCTCGTCGAGGTCGAGCGTTTCAGCCGCGCGTTTCATTTTTGCCGTCAGGCCGCGCAGGTGGTCGAGGTCGGCGGGTTTCACGCTTTCTTTCGCCCATTCGATCGCCAGGGTTTCGAGTTCTACGCGCAACCGGAAAATCTGTTCGACTTGGCGGCGCTCAAGCTTGGTTACGGTCGTGCCTTTGTAAGGCGCCTTTTGCACATAACCCCGATGTTCCAATTCAATCAGAGCCTCGCGCACAAGCGGGACGCCAGCGCCCAATTGTTGGGCCACTCTGCTTTCAACAATGGCGTCGCCCGGTTGAATTTCTCCGCGCAAGATCGCGTCTTTGAAAGCGGCTACGACCTGATCGCGCTTTGACACCGGTTGAATGAGTTTCAATGCCTTGCTGCCACTCCTCGTTGTGTCCTGTCGCCGTCTGGTCTCACGCTTCCGGTCAGGCATTTTCCGGTCTCGTTACGCGACTAATGGCGGCCACAAAGGACTCCCAGATACCGCGTTGCGCGGCCAGCGCCTTCTTGCCGTCCTTCGTCAATTTGTAAAAACGCCGCCGCCGTTGCCCGGCTTTCTCCACCCAACGGCCTTCGATCCAGCCGCGCTTTTCCAGCCGGTAAAGCAGGAGATAAAGCGAGGCGGCGTTGAACTTCAGCACGCCGTCCGAGCGCGTCTCGATCAATTTGCGGACTTCGTAACCATGGCGCGGGCGGGCCTCCAACAAAGATAGGACGAGCAATTCGGCGCCGCCCTTCTTCAACTCGCGGTCGAATTTTTGAGGATTGATAGTTGGCATAACAACATATTACGTAACAAGCTATTATGCGTCAAAAGAAAGTCCACGGCGCCGCTACAAAAAGGGATGGAATGTTGATTGGCTGCGGACGGCCGATACGGAAATGTGGAAGGAGTGGTGTTGAATTGGTTAATTGAAGATGTATATCGCGCCGGCCAGACAATGAGGCTTTGCAGTTTTGGGAAGTAGTCATCCCGGAAGCGGACACGAAAGCGGCCAATTTAATCTTTCCACTCCGGGCTACTAGATCTGCGAACCTTCCTGGATTAGCGCCGAAGATTTTCTGGCGCAATTGGAGCGGCAGGGGATGAAGAAGTTCGTTGCCGAACTGCGAAATATCGGCGCCGATATTTGAAAGGCGTGCGATGAGATACGCTCGTTCGTTCCTTGCGTCAGGACCTCTCCTGGACGCTTGCGTCAAAAGCCAACTTGACTAGCGGCCGGACGGAGATCGAGCGCAGAGCGGTTTCTGACTGATGACGGCTTGGCCACACAAAGCCAGACCCTCCGTTACGACTTTCGATAATCAGCGAAACACGAGCATGTAGATGTGGTAAGGGTGAAACCTCGGCTCACGGGATGGGAGATGGAAGCGAGATCGGGGAATTATTTCTAGGATGAATTTTGACCTACGGAGAGAGATTACACCTATCTTTGCGGCAAGTCTGTTAGGGAGTGACTCTGTCAGTCGCTGACCAATCATCAGGCGGGAGCAAAGCTCGCGAAGAATGAACCGGCAGTAAAGAGAGGTTGGAGACGGCTTCAACACGGCACGAAAAATGCTTGGTGTTTCGAGCAACGAAAGCCATAACGATGATGATCACGGATCCGTTATGGAGGACAACAAAATCAAAAGGAGTTGATATCAATATGAAGAGAGCGATTATCTTGAGTGTGCTTGCAGTAGGACTGATTGCCGTTTCGACCGTTCGGGCGCACGAGAAGGTGAAACTTACCGGCTACGTCGTGGACGTCGTCTGCGCCGCCGATCACACCAAGGACAACCCTGAAGACGCCACAAAATTCGCCGCCGATCACACCAAAGAATGCGCCTTGATGGAAGAATGCGTTAAAAGCGGCTATGGCATCTTCGCTGAGGGTAAATGGTATCCGTTCGACGCGAAGGGCAATACGCTGGCAAAAGCGCTATTCGATAAGACAGCGAAGAAAGACAACATCAAGGTGACCGTCGAAGGAATGAAGCACGAAGGCAAAATCCTCGTCGAGAAGCTGACCGAGGCGGAATAATCAGCCTCAACTCGGCGCCCGACCAGGGACGTTTTTTTGCCCCCCTCATCCGTCATCTGCCTCACAACGTTTGCCACATCCATCTATAACTCGCCATAATGCGTCCGGTGTCTGTAAACAGACACCGGACTGCTTGTTTACAAACAATTTAGGCTCCCATTGATCACTCGTAAAAGCGGGTGGCAGAGTGTTCACATCACCCCGCCACCGCATTACGGCGGCCCTTCAAACGAGCTAAAGAGGCCGCCTTAGCTAACCCCCTTTGTCAGCAAGGAGGCAGCAACCGTGAAGAATAATTCTGGAAGCGGACGCAAGGTCGCGCCAGCCAATCACACAAGGCAATTACCGCGCCTGAAACGCATCGAGGGACAGGTTCGCGGTATACAACAGATGATAGAAAACGAGCGTGACTGTGTAGAGATCGCGCACCAGATCAACGCGGTGATCGCCGCTCTTCGGCGCGTGCAGGGTGATATGGTGGGAGATCACCTGACCGCTCTGGCTGAGTCTTCCATTGCGGGTAAACTCCCGGCGGCAAAAGCCCGGCGACTCGCAAACGATGTCGGCGTTTTGATGGCGCGGTTGGGGTGAGAGTGGAGGAAGTGGATGCGCCAGTTGGCGGAACCTTACAAATCCGGTTGCTGCAACCCGTACTTCTGCATTCTATAGATCAAGGCGCTGCGCGTGATATTGAGGTACTGCGCGGTACGCGTTTGATTCCAGCCATTTTTTTCAAGCGCCTGGCGTAGGATCTCGCGCTCCACCTCTTCAAGATCAATCCCGTCATCCGGCAATTGAATAAGAACGTTGGAGGCGGCCGCGGTCGTTGCGGTCAGATTCTCCGGCAGGTCTTTGGAACTCACGTTGTCGTCTTCCGCGACCACGGCGAGTCGCTCGACAATATGTTTGAGTTCTCGCACGTTACCCGGCCATGCGTAAGCCTGGAAATAGCGAAAGACATCCTTCTCGAATCGCAGCGCGGGACGATTGAATCGCTGTGATGCATCCATCAAAAAATGGTCGGCCAGCAGCGGAATGTCTTCGCGCCTCTCACGCAGCGGAGGCAGGTGAATCGGAACGACCTTGAGCCGGAAATACAAGTCTTCACGGAATCGTCCGTCCTCAACCATCTTTGAAAGATCGCGGTTGGTGGCGGCGAGGAAGCGCACGTCAGCCCGTCTGGTTTCGGTCTCGCCGACGCGCGTGAATTCGCCGCCCTCGATCACGCGCAGCAGTTTGACCTGCAATGCCGGCGGCAATTCGCCGATCTCATCGAGCAGTATGGTTCCTTTGTCGGCGGCTTCGACTTTGCCCAGCGCGTTCGAGTAAGCGCCGGTGAACGCGCCTTTGCGATGACCGAACAATTCCGATTCTAGCAACCCCTCCGGGATCGCGCCGCAGTTGATGGCGACGAAAGGCCGGTCGCGCCGCGCGCTGTGCCGGTGTATGGCTTTCGCGATCAACTCCTTGCCCGTGCCGCTTTCGCCAGTGATCAAGACCGCCAGGTCAGCCCGCGCGACCTTTTCGACCAAGGCGTAAACGCGGCGCATCGCCGGCGACGTTCCGATCATGTTCTCGAGTGAGAAGCGACTCTCGATGAACTGTTTTAGGGAGTGGACTTCACGCACGAGCGCCGTGTATTCGAGGCCTTTGGCGACGGTCAGCAGCAGTTCCTCGCGGTTGAACGGCTTGGTGATGTAATCGTGCGCCCCGAGTTTCATCGCCTCCACGGCCGTCTCGATCGAGCCGTAGGCCGTGATAACCAGAACGACCGTGTCTGGATTCATCACCCTGACGCGACGCAGCATATCGAGCCCGCTCATCCCAGGCATCTGGATGTCGGTGATCACCATCTCTATCTGCTCCTCGGTAAACATCTCGAGCCCCGCCTTGCCGTCCGCGGCGGCCAGCACGCGATAACCGGCTTCGGTCAGGTGATGTGCGAGCACGCGGCGCAAACTCGCGTCGTCATCAACTAGCAGAATCGTTTTTTCGGGCATGGTTCGGTTCCCGCCTTTCACAACTTTCATCCCTCTGGCGACGCAGGCGCCTGGACCGCCTTACCTGATTGATTGAGAGGGAGCCAGATTTGAAAGACCGCGCCGCCGCCGGCGGCGTCATCAGCCGTGATGCTGCCGCCGTGCTGGCTCACCAGGCGATGCGCAATCGCCAGGCCAAGTCCACTGCCGCGAGCCTTGGTCGTGACGAACGGGCTGAAGAGTGTGGCGCGCACCGCCGGGTCAATTCCCTCCCCCCTGTCTTTAACAGCAATTACCAGGCCGTCGCCACTCCGGTCAACATTGATCATCAGACATCCGCCTTTGGGCATCGCGTCAATCGCATTCAAGATCAGGTTGAGCAGAACCTGTTTCATCTGCTCGGGGTCCATCATCACCGGCGGCAGATCGTCTGCGGCGAATATTTCGATCTGCACGCGGGATCGTTCGGCCTGCTTGCGCGCCAGATTGACGACTGAGTCAATCACCTCGTGCGCTGGAGTAGGCAACATCTCAGGCGAGCGCGGACGGGCAAATCGCAAAAAATCGGTGACCAACCCATTGAGGCGTTCGGTCTCGAGCTTGATGATGTCGAGGAACTCTCCTCGCTCTCGCGGCACGGACGTTTCCAACGCTTCGGCCGCGCCCTTGATCGCGCCGAGCGGGTTGCGGATTTCGTGGACGATGGCCGCCGACATCCGCCCCAGCGACGAGTGGCGGTCGGCGATCAGTAGTTGCTCAACCGTTGCGCGCAAATCGTCGTAAGCGCGCTGTAGTTCAGCAGCGGTCTTTTCATAACGCTCGCGCTCGCGCCGCTCTCTGCCGGCCAGCAACCCGGTGACGATCCCGACGACCTGAAAGAGGGCCGTTTCAGCGTATAGATTTATCGCCGAATGCCTGTTGGCCAAATGCTGAACGATGTGCGGGACGTAAAGCGCCGCGCTTACGAGTGACGCCGTCAATCCGCCGCGCAGGCCGTAACGATAAGCCGCATAGATGATCGGTAGGTAATAAAGCCGCTGTGAGATTTCATGCAGCAGCGCGCTGCCGCTGACGTTTTCGTAATGCAGCACGGTGATGGCGATCAGGACGATCAACAACCACAGCGGCTTGAGATCGCGCAGGAGGCTCTTCTTTGAAGGAGTTTTGTCAAGCATTTTTTGCGACGGTTTTCAGTGGCGATGGCGCGTGGCGACCTCGGCGTGGACTTCATCTTTGTATACGACCGAGACTGCGTCAATTCTCAGATCAGCCTTCCCTATGTTCCTGATCATCACCTGGCGCGCCTGCCGGATGCCGTGATGTCCCATGTCGTGTCCGGCCTCTCCCCGAGGGAATCCCCTGCGGTTTATGTCGATCCGCTCCCATTCCACGGCCGGATCATTTCTGACAAAGATGAGGTATGAAACTCGACCCTGTTCCGGGCCGTAAACACTCAAGTCGGCGCCGTGTCCATCACCAAAGAATTTGCCTTCGCGATATTCTAGCGCAAGTTGACCGCCTGGACTGATCACCGCCGTCTGCCGATCCGCCGCTCCCAATGCGTTCGGCGCATCCGCGACGCCGGTGGTTTGGTCGGGGATTAGCCCCCAAGGTTTGTTGCTCCCGGGCAGCGATCCCGCCGCCGGCGACGTCGAGGGACTGACCGCCGCGCTCCGACCAGGCGTGGCAGGCTGAGCGCTCACTGTCGAGGCCCGCTTATCACTTCCGGCAGAGTCATTCGCCGCCGCGGCTCTTTCATTCCCGCCATTATGTAAGTACCCCCAGAGCCCGCCGCCAGCCAGCAAGAGCAACGCGCCGAAAACCGCTAATACGAGTCTCCTGCTCGATCCCGTTTTCGCGAACACTTCGCCGAACAACGGCGCCACACTGCTGTTCGATTCGGGAGCAGCCATTTCCCTCAACGTTGTTATCGGCGCGGGCGTAATGACTTCTGGCTCAGCGACCGTTGCGGGATGAGGCAAACCAGACCCCGCGCCACCCGCGGCCGCAATCAACTCCCTCGCCATTTCGCCCGCCGTTTGCGGCCGCGCGTCGCGCCGCTTCTCGAGCGCGCGAAGCGCGACCGACTCGACGGCGGGCGAGATTTTCGGATTCAATGTGCGCGGCGGCGGCGGCGGATCATTGACATGTTTAACGACTATGGCTGTCGTGGTAGGCGAGTCGAACGGCACGACGCCGGTCAGCATTTCAAACAGGACGATGCCCAGGCTGTAGATGTCCGAGCGCCCATCCAACTCTTCACCCAAACATTGCTCAGGCGACATGTAATGTGGCGTCCCCGCGACGGCGCCGGTTCGCGTCAACCTGCCGGCTTTAACGTCGCGCAGAGCGGCGATGCCGAAATCGAGCACCTTGACCTGCAAGCCGCCTGGGATTATCTGCACGAGAATATTCTCCGGTTTGATGTCGCGATGAACTATACCCTGTCTGTGCGCCTCATCCAACGCCGCGCAGACCTGTCGGATAATCTCGGCGGCTGCGGTCTCAGCCAGCCTGCCATGTCGCTCGATCAAACTGCGCAGGCTCTCTCCTTCGGCCAGTTCCATGACCTGATAGTTCAGGCCTTCTCTGGAAACACCGAAGTCGTAGACAGTAACGACGTTCGGATGCTTCAGACGGGCGGCGGTCTGCGCCTCGCGGCGGAAACGTTCGACCGCTTGCGGATCGGCCATTTGATCAGTGTGGAGTACTTTGACCGCCACTCGGTCGCCGATCAGCAGACGGCCGGCGCGATAAACAGTCCCCATCCCGCCAACGCCGAGTTTGGACTCGAGGTAGTACTTCTGATCCAACGTCCTCCCGGTCAAGGCGCCTGAGGCTGAGAGCGGCGAAACCGCAGCCGGCGACTTGGCGCCGCCGGAGGCAGGCGCGGTTGGAGCAAGAGTCGATGCCAATTCAGCGCCGCATTGGGTGCAGAAGCGTTTGCCGTCAGTGACATTCCCGCAATTCGGACAGACCATTCATGCCCCCTTCTTTGGGAAATCGGCCGCTACAAAAAATCGAGTTGAAACCGGAAGCGAGCGCCAGCCCTTTTGATGAAGGGATGGTAGTCAAAAAAATATGGCGAGCCAGCCCGGATAATCCGACAGGCACGCCATATTTCATATTAGCGACGATAGATGTTGCGGATGGAACTACCAACCGTAACGGCGCCGCCATCCCCAGCCCCAACCACGGCCATAACCGCGATTGAAACGTCCGTCGAAGCGACGGCGCTCGAAGCGTTGATGGCGCTCCAACTCGTAGCGCTCCCTCCTCTGATGTTCACGTAACGCTCGGCTGTCGCCATAGAGGTAATGCTCCCGGCGCTGATGTTCTCTTAGGTCCTGACGCTCGTGCCTTTGGTGGTGGTCCTGCGCGTAGGCCATTTCGCTTCCGCCAAGCAGGATCGCCGCTCCAATTGCGAGCGCGCCCAGGGCGCTTTTCAGTGAGTAACCTTTGAAGTTCATGCTTTCATCCTCCAGTAAATTTCTGCCTGAGACGCTACAGCAATGGGCATCACAGCCAAGCCCAATGATGCCCCCCTAACAGGTAGTGGCGCCATCGAAAATCATGGCCGCTTCGCATTGCCATAACTCAAGCCTTAGTAGCGCAAGCACTATGCCGCCCGTTGCATGTAGCTAACTTACTGATGTGCTTCACCTTACGTCACGAGGCGTATTTTCGCGCCCCCTCTCCTACACTATCTCGAATACACATACACGGGATGGACGCTGAAACAGAATTCTTGTGAAAAAGAATTATTGGATAGGAGCCTTCGATCAGTGGCTATGTGGTTTCGTTCCCGGCACGTGAGAATGTGGTTTTGTGGCTCTCTTCTCTTTCGATCCGGCCGGCTCTGGCGCCGCTGATTTTTCGTCCATCTCTGTCTTGCCGCCTTCGGCCATTTCCTGCAACTGTTTGATCTCTTCCGGGGTCAGCTTGGGCAAGCGCCTGATGAAGGAGACGAGTTCCCAGATGGATTCAGGGCTGTCTTCCCCGCCGAACGCCGGCATTCCCGTAAAGCGCACCCCGTTCGAGATAATGTAGAAAAGCTCGCCGTCAGTCAGTTGCTGCGTATCCGCCTGGGTCAGGTCAGGAACCTTTGGATAGAGATTACGGCCGTAAAGAGTGTCGCCGCGGCCGGTAGCTCCGTGACAAACGGAGCAGTGCTCAACGAAATGCTAGCGGGCTTCAGCCGCACTCGCTTCCGTTACCTGCTGCGGGTTCTTCAATTCTTTTGCGCCTGCCGGCGTAGCGATCTTGCGCGCATTTCTGGCCAAAACGGTTTCAATCCACGAAGGGTTTTCGCGAGCGCTGAATCCGTGATTTCTGACCCAAATCACGAAAGAGATAACTCCGACCAGCGCGGCTAGAATGACGACAAGAACTGCGGTCCTTTTTGCGTTCATCTTCACATCTCCATGTTTAGGACTGTCGCCGTAAGTCCAACATTTCTGCAAGCAAGATGTTGATGCGATTAGCGTGCATTATTTCATGGAGTGTCTAAGCTTTGACCACTCCCATTAACCATGACTGCTCTGTGAAATTGAACTTGCAACGGGCCGCCTGTCAGTAGAGAACCGAACGCGGTTCAGGAGCAGCGCATTGATCGTCACAGTCACGGTCGAAGCGCTCATAGCCAGCGCCGCCCACTCCGGGCGCAGCAGAATTCCCAGCGAAGGGTAGAGCGCGCCGGCCGCAACCGGGATTGCGATAATGTTGTAGACGGCGGCCCAAAAGAGATTCTGTTTGATCTTTCCACGCACTCTGCGCGCGAGTTGAATCGAGCGCGACACGTCCGCCGGGTCGTTCTTGACCAGCACCACGTCCGCCGTTTCGACCGCCACGTCCGTGCCCGCCCCGATGGCGACGCCGACGTCGGCTTGCGCTAGGGCCGGGGCATCGTTCACTCCGTCACCGACCATAGCGACCTTTCGACCGGCGGCCTGGAGTTCAGCCACTTTCTTGGCCTTGTCCTCCGGCAACACCTCGGCGATCACTTGATCCATTTGCAGTTGACGCGCTACAGCCTCCGCCGTGCGACGGTTGTCGCCGGTCAGCATCACCGTCTGGACGCCGAATTCGTGAAGCGCCCGCACCGCCTGCCGCGCGCTCTCGCGGATTGTGTCGGCCACCGTCACCACTCCGGCCATCCGGCGATCTACGGCGACATACATCGCCGTTTTGCCGTCCGACGCGAGTTCCTGAACACGCGCATCCAGTCCTCCCACCTCAACACCTTCACGCGCCATCAATCTCTTGTTGCCGATCAAAACGCGCCGCCCGTCAATCTCCGCTTCGACGCCATGACCTGGGATCGAATTGAAGCCAGACGGTCGGGCCAACTCGACGCCGCGCTCTTTCGCGCCCGCCACGATCGCCTCGGCCAGGGGATGCTGCGAAGGTTGATCGGCGGAAGCCGCCAGCCGAAGTAACTCCTGTTCGACGAATCCGTTAGTCGCGATCACATCGGCCAGAGCGGGCTTGCCCTGTGTGAGAGTCCCGGTCTTATCAAAGATCACCGTGTCAATTCCGGCAGCCCCTTCGAGCGCAGTGGCATTCTTGAAGAGTACTCCCTCGCGCGCGCCCTTGCCGACGCCGACTGTGATGGCCGTGGGCGTCGCGAGCGCCAGGGCGTCCGGACAGGCGATGACGACCGTCGAGACGGCGGCGGTGAGCGCAAACAGGAGGCCCTCCCCGCCGAGGAAGTACCACACGGCGAAAGCCGCCAGGCCTGAACCGAGCGCGACATATACGAGAACCTTGCCGGCCTGGTCGGCCAGGCGCTGCGCCGGGGCTTTGCTCGCCTGCGCGTTCTGCACCATCTGCACTATCCTCGAAAGCGCCGTATCGGCGCCGACGGCGGTGGCCCGAAAGGTGAATGCCCCCGTCTGATTTACCGTGCCCCCGATGACCTTCTTCCCCTCGACCTTAGCCACTGGGATCGGCTCGCCAGTGATCATTGATTCGTCGACGTAGGAAGAACCTGAGATAACCTCGCCATCCACAGGCACGCGGTCGCCGGGGCGCACGATGACCTCGTCACCAACCACCACTTCCTCAAGCGAAATCTCTGTCTCTTCGCCTCCGCGCTTCACGCGGGCGGTGGCCGGGGCCAGCTTCAAGAGCGCCTCGACTGCCTTACCGGTCGCAAACCGGCTGCGCATCTCCAGCCAGTGGCCGGCGAGGCTGAAACTGGTGAGCATGGCCGCGGCCTCGTAAAAGACTTCGCCCTCGAACAGAAACGTCGCCGCGACCGAGTAGACGTAGGAGACCAGAATGCCAAGCGCAATTAGCGTCATCATGTTCACCTCGCCGAGCTTTAGCGCCCGCCAGGCGGCAGAGATGAACGGCCACCCGCCCCACCAAACAACCGGCGTCGCAAGCAAGAACCCGAACAGTCCCATCGAGAGACCGAACGGAGGCCTGCCAGGCAGGCCTAGACTTCCTCCGATCGGCGAAAAGATGATCAGCGGCTGAGTAAGGATGGTCGAGATAATGAAGCGGCGGAACAGGTCTGCGACCATCGCAGCTCCGTGCCCGGCATGTTCGCCATGCCCCATCGCCTCGTGTTCTTCAGCTTTCACGGCTGGGACATGCTCGGCATGTTCCTTGAGGCCTACTCGCGGATGGCCCGTCTGAGCGATAGAGCCTGGCCGACCGTAGCAATCGCATCGATAACCACACCGCCTCAGGTACCCCTCGAGCGCCTCTGGTGTTGTCACGGCGGGATCGTAGCCGAGATGCGCCACGCCGCGCGTGCGGTCAAGTTGAACCGCAGTGACGCCCTGAAGGTCGCGAAGACACTCCTCAAGACCCGCGTATTCAGAGGCGTCATAAGCGTTCCTGATGTCCATCTCGATAACAGGAGACCCGACCCTCATGTTTGCGACATGGCTGTGTTCATGATCGTGGCTCATGGCCATAACTGACACTCCTTGATCATTGAAACAATAGGGAGTGGAAGGAATTCCACGAAGCTACCATACCGCATGTCGGTACACAATCATGCGCCCTCCCCGTCACGAGCCTCCCAAGACCGGCGGCTCTCCCCCTGACACGCCGCAAAACCGCGCCAGCTCCAGTCATCTTGAGCCGCTCCTTCGGGTCTTCGATCAGCTCCATCGTCGCGTCGAGACAGCGACTTAAAGCCGCATCCTCTGAAAGCTGCGCAAGCTTCTCGCTGTTTCTCCTGCATCCGCTCCTAGAAGCCAGCGCCTCAATTCTTGTTCATGTGTGAGCGTGGTGATTGACTTTAGGAGCGCCATGATCCGGCGCGCGGTCTCAACCGCTGTCAAACGCCCGCCGCTCAAGGCATCGAAGACGTTGAGCTTGACGGCGAAGTAAACTCTTGTGTTTTTATAAAGCCAGTCCTATACTCTGCGCCGTCGCATCAGCACGGCTCAGTTTTTTCAGCCGAAGTAACTTTCACCGAACCCAAGGATCCGCAGCCATGCAGATCACACGAAAAGCAGCCC
>Ga0209382_10003009_pt1 | contig 23827 bp, 15 predicted proteins | sample SoiMetdeltSBSDD5_FD_187599 | JGI IMG/M metagenome (GOLD analysis project Ga0209382, IMG submission 187599) | Bulk soil microbial communities from a Populus tree surrounding site in Tennessee, USA - Soil MetaG P. deltoides SBSDD5 (SPAdes) (version 2) | ecosystem: Environmental > Terrestrial >...
GCATGTATCAAAATCATACACCAAAAATCTACGAAAACCTTATTACATTATTGTGAATGAACATGCTATGTTCGGGCATCTCCTTTGATTCGGGATATTTACCTTAACGATAACCTATGTTCCGTTACTATCTGTTGCTCGCCTGGCGCATCATGAAGAGGCAAAAAGCGTATACCGCCATCAACATCCTCGGACTGGCAATAGGCGTTTGCGCATGCCTCGTCATCTACCTCGTTACCAGCTACGATCTTTCGTTCGACAGATTTCATAAAGACGAAGACCGCATATTTCGCATCACAGGCGAACTGCAACGGTTAAATGGCGAAAGAGAATTTGTAAACAGCGTAATTCCCGATGTGGCCGGGATCGAAACGGCGATTCCCGGTTTCGAAGCTAAAGCGGCCATCTTCCATTATGACGCTACCATTAAAGCAGGCACCGATGAAAAAGGTCAAACATTCACTAGCGACAACGTTATAGTTACATCACCCGACTACTTTAAAATATTCAATTACACCTGGCTGACAGGAGATCCCAACACAGCACTCAATGAACCAAATAGCGTAGTGATCTCGGAAAAACGCGCGAAAATTTATTTTGGAGATGCAAACCCGGAAACAATCAAAGGCAGAACCCTTGTATATAACGATTCGTTGAACCTTACCGTGACAGGCGTAATTAAAGATTGGACCCAAAGCACCGACCTTCCTTATACTGACTTTATTTCGCTCGCCACTGCCAACCATCCTTTCCTTAAAAAAGATATTCCCGCCACCGACTGGTCGGCGTTACATCCACACGGCACTATGGCGTTTGTGAAGCTTTCAGATAATACTTCGAAAGCCCAGGTAAATAAACTGCTTAAGAGTTACCTCAAACAGCATCCCAACGCCTCATTCTATGGAAAGCTTATTAAACTCGAATTGCAATCCATCAAGGATCTTCACTTTACAAAAGAGTATAACCGTGCAGATGACGGCGACAAATTCCGTAAAGCATATCTTCCTTCACTTTACATGCTGATAGGCATCGCCGTGTTCATCCTTATTCTTGCCGTGGTGAACTTTGTTAATCTCTCGACAGCACTATCAATCAAACGCTCGAAGGAGATCGGCATGAGAAAAGTGATGGGAGTAAATAAAACAGGTCTCGCATTCCAACTTCTTACAGAAACATTTTTATTCACCGTTTTTGCCGTTGTTATCGCATGTTTTTTCGTTAACCCCGTAATCGGTCTGTTCAGCGAATATATTCCGCAGGGAATTTCATTCAGCCTGAACAATGCCGGTGTTATCTTATTTCTTGCTGCATTAACTATTGCGACAACCTTCCTCGCAGGCTTCTACCCTGCGAAGGTATTATCGTCGCTGGTGCCCGTATTAAGTCTTAAGGGAATAAGTAATCCCACATCGTCTGGCAACACAGGTTTACGCAAGGGGCTTATTGTTTTTCAATTCACAGTTTCACTAATATTCATTATCGGCACTCTGGTGATCAACCAGCAGATCAATTACATGCGTTCGAAGGATAAGGGTTTCAAAACAGATGCTATAATAACTGTTAACAACTGGGGAGGCGATCATGCTAAAATGAAAGTGCTCATGCAGGCAGTTAAGAATGTGCCGGGAGTTGAGAATGCGGTCCTTCAGGGCGATGCGCCCATGGGATTTGCAGAACGGTCGAATGTTTTTAAATACAAGGGAAAAATTGAAGGCGACGCAGAAGTAATTGTAAAAACAGGTGACGATACATTCATCCCGTTCTATGATATAAAATTAATAGCAGGAAGAAATCTTGTTAAGTCAGATTCTACAACGGAACTGATAATCAACGAAGCGATGGCACTTAAAATGGGGTATGCAAATCCTGCAGATGCTGTTGGTGCAGTTTTGTATGGCCAGGATAACAAAACAATTCCCATCGTTGGCGTAGTTGCCGATTTTCACATGGGTTCGTTCCATGCACCTATTCGCCCGATGGTCATTCAGCATGTGCCTGACTGGGAGACAAGTATGGCCGTGAACATCGCGTCATCAGAAAAGAACATAGCGGAAACAGGAAAGATCATCGCTGGTATTAAAAAACAATGGAAACAGATTTTTCCTGATTCAGATTTCAACTATACCTTTCTCGATGAAAGCATCGGATGGCTTTTTGAAAAGGAAAAGCAGGCAGCGTGGCTGATCAATGCCGCCATGATCATCACAATATTTGTTTCGTGCATGGGATTATTTGGACTTGCCATGTACACCGCACAAACTCGTAAGCGCGAAATTGGGATAAGGAAAATTATAGGCGCTTCGGTGCTCGATATCACTACTATGTTGACAAAGGAGTTTGGTAAGTTGATATTGATGTCCGCAATCATCGCCACGCCCATCGCCTGGCTGGCAATGAACCGTTGGCTCGAAGACTTCGCTTATAGAATTAATATCTCAATCTGGGTATTTGTTGCTGCCATGATTATTGCATTGGTGATTGCGACGATTACAGTGAGCTATCAGTCGATCAGGGCGGCGATGGCAAACCCGGTGAAAAATTTGAGAACAGAGTGAACTATGAACGAAACTTTACAAATCATTATTACAGGCATGGTTCAGGGCGTATATTTCAGGCAAAGTGCCAAAGAAAAAGCCATGTCGCTTGGCATTAAGGGAACGGTTAAAAATACGGCCGACGGTTCCGTGAATATTGTTGCTTCAGGGGAACATAAAAACTTACAGAAGTTAATTGACTGGTGTTGCGTAGGCCCTTCGAAGGCTGAAGTGGCAAATGTTCATGTGGAGAAGCTGCCTTACGTAGAGTTCAACGACTTTAATATAATAAGAGGGTAACATATTAAGCGATCCTTTATTTGTATTCGTACTTCTACTATCTTGTTCATTAGCACATTTACTACTTCTAAGTATTTGTAATTAGAGCCTTTAAATTAAACCTGCAAAGTTGTTATTCACAAGTGTGAATAATTGGAATCAGGTAGTAAATACATGCATCTTTGTGTGGTCAAAGAGACAATCCAAATCCAAAACCGAAAGATCCAAGTCCAAACCTGAGAAAACCAAAAATCAAAACCGTAGAAAAATTAGTCCAGACCCGATCCACCCTATGAATCATCCAGTATCCCTTGGCTGAAAAACCCGAAAACAACAACTAAAAATCAAGGGAAATAATTTAATGTAAGCACCCGCTTTGGAAAAAGGCGGGTGTTTCTTTTTATCTGTTATTCATTCCTTAAACTCTTAACGGGATTGGCAAGGGCGGCCCTGATCGACTGAAAGCTTACTGTAATCAACGAAATCAATACCGACAACAAGCCCGCCATTAAAAACACCCACCATTCGATGCCTACGCGGTAATCGTAACCCTGTAGCCACGTATGCATAACGAACCAGGCTATCGGACATGCTATCACCAACGAAATAACTACGAGCATCAAAAAGTCGCGTGAAAGCAACGTTGTAATTTTATACACCGACGCGCCAAGCACCTTCCTTATACCAATTTCTTTTATCCGGTTTTCCGCCATGTATGCTGCCAGTCCAAACAAACCCAGGCATGATATAATTATCGTTAGTCCGGCAAATAATCCTGTTAACGTCGCGGTGCGTCTTTCATCGGTAAACTTATAATTGTAGTCGTCATCAGTGAAATGAATATTATATGGATAGCCCGGCGTGAATTTGGCGAAGACCTTTCCAATCTGGTCAACATTCGCCTGTGTGCTTCTCGCGGGGTTTAACCTCATATGAATCACATTGAACCAGTTCGATCTGCTTCCCTCAATCACCATCGGTAAAATTTTATCGTACGGCGATGTAATCACCACGTCCTTAAAAAAACCCACCACATGATACTCGTCATCACCATCACGCACAATCTGTCCCATCGGTTCCTTAAAGCCCATTGCGTTCGCAGCCGACTCATTCAATATTATCGCATTCGAATCTGTAGGAAACTCTTTCAGATTAAGATCTCTTCCAGCAATCATTTTTAATCCAACCGTTTCAGCAAGTCCTTCATCCTGCACGGCCCTTATAAAAATCGTTTTGTCGTTAGGGTCTTTTCCCTGCCATCCAAACGACCACGTTGTGCTGTATGATTCAGTCATTGGTCCATTTGAACGCGTTGCACTGGTTACTGCGCCCGATCTTATAACTTCTTCCTTAAATAAAGGGTATTTATTGTAAAGGTCGCCCACAAGCCACACGTATGCGAGCTGGCTTCGTTCATAACCCGTTTCGCGTTCCATAGCGTGGCGCATCTGCTGAACAATGATCACTGTGCAGATAATTAAAACAATGGCGAATGTAAACTGTGTCACCACCAATATTTTTCTTGGATTCACCGCGGCATTCGCCTGTTTAAATGTGCCCTTTAAAACTTTAACAGGGCTGAATGATGAAAGAAAAAATGCGGGATAACTACCGGCTATCACTCCTGTAACAAACACGAACATTATAGAGATCATCCAGAAGTTTGCGCTTCTGAAAGGAATCGATAATTGTTTTCCGATAAGCAGGTTAAAAGACGGTAGTGATATTTGCACAATGATTATAGCGAGTATACCTGAAATCAGCGCCAGCAGGGTAGATTCTCCTAAAAACTGTCCAATCAACAACCCTTTGTTCGCACCCGACACTTTGCGTATGCCTACTTCCCTTGCGCGTTTCTCACTTCTTGCAGTACTTAGGTTCATGAAGTTGATGCAGGCTATCAGAAGGATGAATACTGCGATAATGATGAACAACCTTACCATTTCTATTTTTCCGCCCACAATTTTTCCGTTCTCGAACCGCGAATAGAGGTGCCATTTATTGATGGGGTGCAGAAACACTTCCTGCTGCTCCTTACCATTGGTGTGATTTTTAGTGATGTTTTTTATTTTTTCTGCGAACGTAGCAAGGTTAACACCAGGTTTAAGCATAACAAAGTTGCTAGCAGAGTTGTTGCCCCAATCGTCATCGTCGTGGTTAATGGCTTTCATATACGCCCAAGGTAGAATCATTTCGAAGCTGAACATAGTGTTGGTTGGCAGATTCTCCATAACACCGGTAACAGTAAAATTGTTGCTATCTATACGAATCACCTTGTTCATCGCATCTTCTTTTCCAAACATCTTTGTTGCCATGCTTTCGGTGATCACGATAGAATATACGCTGTTGAGAGCTGTTAGCGGGTCGCCTTGTTTTAATGGAAAACTGAACATCGTAAGGAAGTCGGGATCCACAATCCGAGCCTCTGTAACCAGGTTCAGGTCTTTGTAATGGGTTACGAACCATCTGTGATTCATTCGCGTGAACTTCTCTACTTCGGGATATTCGAGCTTCATCGCCTGGCCAAGTATCTTCGGTGTGCTGTTCCAGCATTCTATGCGCCCGTCAAATACTCCGCGGTTCCACGCCCAATAAAGGCGGTCGCCGTTTTTATGAAATCTGTCGTAGCTCACTTCGTTATAAATCCACACTAAGATAAGTATAGCAGCAGCCATACCTGCGGCAAGCCCGGCAATATTCAGGAACGAAAAGCTTTTGCTTCGCCAAAGGTTACGCAATGCAGCTTTCAGATAGTTTTTTATCATATTCCCATATTAAATTAACATTGATTGCACGAACAAGATGCCATAATATTATGTGGTTATCTTTCAGTAATTTATGACTCCGGTCGGTAACCATGTGTACGTTTACAGCACAGTTAATGTTACAGAACAGAACATATTCTCTAATCTAACTTAGCAGCAATGAAATTTTTATTGGTTATTACATTTCTGGTGACGGCAAACATATTATTCAGTCAGGACAACTCTCTTGGCGCCTTTACTCATTCTGCCGACATCGGAAGGCCTAAAAATGCAGGCTCTTCATCATATGATTCTGCTACCAAAACATACCTCCTGAAAGGGTCGGGTTATAATATCTGGTTCAACAGAGACGAATTTCATTATCTGTATAGTAAGATGAAAGGCAATTTTGTTCTTACCGCTAACTTTCGGATACAAGGTGATAGCGGTAACCCTCATAGGAAGTTCGGCTGGATGATACGCGAATCCGAAGATGCTGCATCTGTAAGCATCAATGCTGTTCAGCATGGAGATGGCCTGGTAGTGCTGCAGTGGAGAGGCGAACGGGGCGCCAACATGCGCGACCCCGAAGATGAAATATTCTTCCCCACAAAAAAGATATTCCAGGTATTGCAGATGGAACGAAAAGGCAATATGATAACGATGAAAGTTGGCGATCCCGGCAAGCCACTGCAATTAGTTGGATCACATGAATTACCCCTGCCTGAAGCCGTACTTGCGGGATTGTTCATTTGCTCACACGATGAAAACCGGATTGAAGAAGTGAAGGTGTGGGACGTGAAGATTGAAAAGTCCAAAAGGAAGTAACATGAGATTTTTATTAACGGTTATAGCAATTCTGATGATGGGCAGTTGTTCAGATGAAAAAAAATCGGCGATTCCGCCGGTAGCTGATAAAATACCGAAGGATGTCGGCATGCATGGCGACAGGCGTATCGACAACTACTACTGGATGAACGATTACTTTAAGAAGGGACCGTTAAGCGATAAGGTTCTGCAATATCTTAAGGAAGAAAACAAATACACAGAAACTGTTCTTAGCGACATTAAGGGCCTGCGCGACACGTTGTTCAATGAAATGAAAGCGAGGATCAAGGAAGCAGACGAGTCGGTCCCTGTTTTTGATAATGGGTATTATTATTACAGCCGCTACGAAGAAGGAAAGCAATATGCGATATACTGCAGGAAAAAAGGAACGCCCGACGCACCGGAACAAATTCTCCTCGACATGAACGCGATGGCGGAAGGGCATGCCTATTTTCATGCGGATGCTTTCGCTGTAAGTCCTGATACAAAATTGCTGGCTTACGCTGTCGACACGTTGTCGCGCCGGCAGTACACTGTACATATTAAAAATCTTGAGACAGGGGAAATTTACAAAGATGTGATGTATCCGGCATCACCTGCTGTGGTGTGGGCGAACGACAGCAAATCTATTTTTTATACCGCCAATAATCCTGAGACGTTACTTTCTGAGAAAATCAAAAAACATATTTTAGGAACAAATGGCAGCAGCGATAAAGTTGTGTATGAGGAAAAAGATAAGTCGAACTACCTGCATCTCGGCAAGCTGAGGTCAAAAAAATACATTACTGTTACCTCGGCAGCAACAATGTCATCTGAAGTGTATTACCTTGATGCGAACAGGCCCGACGATCCGTTTAAAGTAATTCAAGCCAGAATAAAAGATGTGTTGTACCAGGTTGATGAACAGAATGGCAGGTTTTTAATACTTACAAATCTCGACGCAAAGAATTTCAGGTTGATGGAAACTCCTGTTGGCAATACAGGTGTCGACAATTGGAAAGATGTAATTCCCCACAGAACCGATGTATTGATTGAAGGCATTTACGCCTTTAAAAATTTTTATGTAGTTGCTGAAAGAAGGAATGGCCTGAGACAGTTAAGAATGCATAATATGAGCACCAATGAAGATCACTATCTGGAATTCGCAGAACCTGCATACACGGCAGACGTAGGTGATAATCCGGAGTTCGACTCTCGCGTACTTAGATATAATTACACATCACTTACAACTCCATCTTCAACATTTGATTACGACATGGAGAGCAGGATCGGGAAATTACTGAAGGAACAGGAGGTGATGGGCGGATATGATAAGTCGGAATATGTTACTGAAAGGTTGTTCGCCACGGCAAGTGATGGAGCTAAGGTTCCCATCTCTATTGTTTATAAAAAAGGATTCAGGAAAAACGGCAGCTCGCCGTTGCTTTTGTATGGCTATGGTTCGTATGGATATAGTATAGATCCTTCATTCGTCAGCACTCGGCTAAGCTTACTGGATCGTGGTTTTGCGTTCGCAATCGCGCATATCCGGGGTGGCCAGGAAATGGGAAGGGAGTGGTATGAGAACGGCAGGATGATGAACAAGAAAAATACTTTCACAGATTTTATTGCGGCAGGAGAATACCTGGTTCAACATAAATTTACATCGCCTGAACATCTGTATGCATATGGCGGCAGTGCGGGTGGACTATTGATGGGCGCGATTATCAATCTGAGGCCAGATTTGTGGAAAGGCGTTTTCGCGGCTGTGCCATTTGTTGACGTTGTTACTACAATGCTCGATGAGAGCATACCGCTAACCTCGAATGAATTTGGCGAATGGGGAAACCCGAAGAACAAAGATGCATATGACTATATGAAGTCGTACTCACCATATGACAACGTAAGAAGTGTTAAATATCCGAATCTGCTGGTGATAACAGGCTTGCATGATTCGCAGGTGCAATATTTTGAACCGGCGAAATGGGTAGCGAAGATGCGTGACATGAAGAGGGGCGACAACCTGTTGTTGTTTCAGACTAACATGGATTATGGTCATGGCGGCGCTTCGGGAAGATTTGATTACCTTAAAGAGATTGCTTTGATGGAGGGGTTTTTTCTGAAGCTGGAAAGAGAAAGTAAGTAGATTTATTTTTTAATTTTTTATTTAAGCGTGTTATGGCACCTAAGGTATTTTTTATTATTTGCTCTATTCTCCTATCTGTTACTGCTCACGCCCAGGAATTGGGTGTGTTCGAAGGGCACACCGACGTTGGTGAAAACGTGAAGCCTGGCTCGGCGGTATTTATTCCTGCAACGGGGCAGTACGTGATCTCCGGCGCCGGATACAATATCTGGGCCGATCATGACGAGTTCCATTTTGCGTGGAAAAAGATGAAGGGCGACTTCATTCTGCACACGCGTGCTGAGTTCGTTGGTCCCAAAGGAGTGGAAGAACATCGCAAAGTAGGCTGGATGGTAAGGAAGGACCTTGATGGAAAGTCGCCGCATGTTAATGCGGTTGTACACGGTGACGGGCTTACGTCGCTTCAATTCCGCAGAAGCAGTGGCGCCCAAACCGAGGAAATAAAATCTTCGCTTACCCACGCCAATATTATTGAGCTGGAAAGGAAGGGGACCGTTTACACAATGCGTGTAGCAAAATATGGTGAACCGTTCATTGTAAGCGATGTGAAAGATATTGATTTGGGAGATGATGTTTATGTGGGACTGTTTGTCGGTTCGCACAATGCCGATGTTTTGGAAACCGGAGTGTTCAGCAACGTGCGCATCACGGTTCCTGCGTGGGACAGTCTGAGGCCCTACAGGGACTATCTAGGAAGCAGGTTGGAAGTGCTGGAAGTAGCAACAGGTGCGAGGGAAGTGTTATATACTTCACCAAAATCACTGCAGGCGCCAAACTGGACGGTTGATGGGAAGAGTCTTATTTACAATAGTGAAGGATTGATTTACACATTCGATGTCGAAAAGAGGGAGCCGAAAGTTCTGAACACAGGTGATGTGAAGAACAATAATAACGACCATGTATTGTCATTCGACGGAAAGATGCTCGGGTTGAGCAGTAGTGTGGAGAAACTTGGTGGTTCGATAGTATACACCGTGCCGGTAACAGGCGGCACACCAAAACAGATCACGCCGAAGGGTCCTTCGTATCTGCATGGATGGTCGCCCGATGGAAAGACACTACTGTTCACAGGCCAGAGAAATAACGAGTTTGACATATATTCCATTCCATCAACAGGAGGAAAGGAAAGGAGATTAACCACCGCACAAGGTCTGGATGACGGTTCTGAATATTCGCCTGACGGAAAAACCATCTATTTTAATTCGAACCGCACCGGTGAAATGAGATTATGGAAAATGAATCCCGATGGAAGTAACCAGGAGTCGTTCACGAACGGCGAATTTCATGATTGGTTCCCTCATATTTCTCCTGACGGCAAATGGATATTGTTTATTTCGTTTTTAAAAAGTGAAGTAAGATCTGATGATCATCCTTTTTACAAACACGTGTATTTAAGGATGATGCCAGCCAATGATCCGAAAAATATAAAAGTGGTGGCATATTTGTATGGAGGCCAGGCAACGATCAATACACCGTCGTGGTCACCGGATAGCAAGAAAGTGGCGTTTGTTAGCAATAGTGCAGATATCAAATAGCAAACAGTCGCGGAAGAATAATAGTAATTAAAACAATCAGGATATGTCAAATCATAACCGTAGAAAATTTCTATATAGCTCTGCGGCAATCGCGGCCGGTAGTGTTTTTTTGTCTGCCCCGTTAGCAACAAGAGCTTCTCAAAAGAAAAAATGGACAGTGGGAGAGATTATTGATTTGTTTTTGAAAGAGATCAATGGAGCTCCATTTTCTCAAACGGTCGATACATTAAAAGCAGGATCCCGGGATAACGAGGTGACAGGCATCGTTACAACCATGTTTGCTACGATACCTGTAATAAGAAAAGCCATAGAAGCGAAGTCTAATTTTATTATCGCGCACGAGCCAACTTTTTATAACCATCTTGATGAAACAGATTGGCTTAAGGACGATAAAGTTTACCGGTACAAGGCTGCCCTGCTGAAGGATAATAATATTACTGTGTGGAGGAATCACGATTATATTCATTCGCATAAGCCTGATGGAGTGATGGATGGAGTGGCAGAGAAATTAGGATGGAAAAGATACATGCAGGGTGCCGACAGTAATTATGACATTCCTGAAACTACATTGCAGGACTTAATTGCGCATTGCAAGAAAACGCTTGGCATATCAAATGTGCGTTTTATCGGAGATCCTTCTGATAAATGCAGCAAAGTGTTGTTAGTTCCCGGAGCGGCTGGAGGAAGAAATCAGATTATGGGTGCAAGTATGGCAAAGCCGGATGTATTAATCGTCGGCGAGCTTTCGGAATGGGAGACGGCAGAGTATGTGCGCGATGCGCGGGCTGCTGGTAACAAGCTTTCATTGATCGTTCTTGGCCACGCCGATTCTGAGGAACCGGGATCAAAATATATGGCGGAATGGATCAGGAAAAATGTTCCAGGTATGAACGTAACCGAAATTCCGGCTGGTAATCCGTTTCGGTTTGTATAGTGTATCGCTGCTATTGGGCGGTTGCTACGTTGTTTGTTCAAAGTCAAATGAATTCATTTCGATGAAGAAAAACTAAAATATCCCGCTACCGGAGGGCGGGTCCCGGCATAGCCGTGACGGGGGTGGACGCTTGAAAAATCAAAAGTTGGATTTAAATCACTCATAATCCTGCCTTTTCTTAAAGCCACCATTATTGCGTTTACGTAGTGAAGTCCTGATTCTTCCGTCCAGTTTATATTCTCAATCTACTTGCCAGCAAGCTCGGGTGCTTGGTTAACCGCAACTTTGAAGGCCTTTGCAGCCATATCTTTTCTCTCCATCAAACACTTTATTAATAATTTAAGTTGCAATGTTAGTATGATTTAATAGCGAAGCTGGAAGTATACCTATTTCGCACGTGTTAATAAAGTATAGATAATGTAGCGATTTGTATAAAAAGTTATTTGCCCTTCTGTCTAACTTCATCGTGACCGATACTGCAAACTGCTAATGCTTCTACTTATGAGAAAACTAATTCAATTTCTCCCTTGCATAATTATGCTTCTGTTCTCTTCACTTCTCAACGCCCAGAACAGCAGATTGATTTCAGGAACCGTTTTTTCGGATGATAAATCACCGCTTGCAGGTGTTACTGTGTCGGAAAAAGGGACGACGCAAAAGGTAACTACTTCAGAAAACGGCGAATTTTCTATCAACGTTGCAGGCGAACACCCTGTGTTAATTTTTAGCTACGTTGGCTACCTTACCAGGGAAGTGCCTGTTAATGATCAAAAAAATTTGTCAGTAGATTTAGCCAGGGATGTCCAGAGTTTTGAAGATGTTGTAGTTATCGGTTATGGTACGGTTAAAAAAAGTGATATTACCGGATCAATTTCATCTGTAAAGGCTGCCGATCTTAAAGTATTACCTACTCAACGGGTTGATCAGGCATTGCAGGGACGAGCTACAGGTGTTTTTGTGCAAAATACGGATGCTTCACCGGGTGGAAATACAAGGATCCGGGTACGCGGAATGAATTCTATCACGGGTGGAAATAATGCTCTTATTGTAATTGACGGACAGCAGGGCGGTAACATCAATTTGCTAAATCCAAATGACATTGAGTCTATTGAAGTGTTAAAAGATGCGTCAGCAACCGCGATATATGGAGCCAAAGGGGCAAATGGAGTTATTCTTATAACTACTAAGACGGGTAAAAGCGGAAAACCTGAAGTAGCCTATTCTTTGAACTACGGTGTTCAGAAATTGAGCAATCAACTGGAGACGATGAACGCATTGGATTACATGAGAAATGTAAATGAAAATGCGGCCCTGAATAATAGCATTGGAACGCCGCCACCTGTATTTACCGAAGCGCAAATAAAATCTTTTGAAAATTCGGCAGGTGTTAACTGGCAGGATGTGATCTACCAAGTAGCGCCGATGCACAGTCATTCACTTTCAATCAGTGGTGGCACTGAACAAACAAGATACTTTTTTTCCGCAGGCTACCTGAACCAAAAAGGCATCCTGGTTAATTCAGACTATAACCGATTCAATGTTCGCGGAAATCTAAAAACAGACTTCAACAAAAGGATTAGTGCAGGATTGAATGTAGCCTTTGTCCGTTCATTGGGAAACATTCCTCCTTTCGGTGAAAAGGGAAGCGCGGTTACTGATCTAACGGGACAGCCAATTGTGCAGGCGCCCTTGTGGGATCCAACAATTCCTGTTTATGATTCTGCAGGAAAATATTCGCGGCATCCGACAAACTACGGCGACCCATTTTCGGCAAACCCACTTGCTGCATTGCTCGAGACATCAACCAAGAATCTGAGTACAGAGAACATCATCAACGGTTATGTTGAGTTCAGAATTATAGAAGGGTTATCGTTCAGGGTCATGGGATCAGGAAACTTTTCTACGCTGAACAACCGGAGATTTTTTAATGATAAGACTCTGTCGGGAAGAGTTATTGATGGAGCTGCTGGATTGGGTATTCTTGAAACAAACAGGAACGACCTTCTTCAAAACACTAACATCCTCACTTACGACAAATCGTTTAGCAAGCATCACATCACATTTACAGGAGTCGCAGAACAGCAGCTTGAAACTAATCAGTCGACCAACACGCGGGCTCAGGGTTTTACGACTATGGAAACAGCTCTCGACGACATTGGGAGCGCTAAAAACATAATTGCAAATTCGGGTTCCTATAGGAGATCGCTGAACTCTTATCTGGGCAGGCTGAATTATACGTTTGACGATAAATACCTGTTAACCGCAAGTTATCGTGCTGATGGTTCGTCGGTTTTCGGCGAGAACAATAAATGGGGATATTTTCCGTCTATGGCACTTGCGTGGAAATTATCTGAAGAGCCTATTATTAAATCGATAGACCTCTTTTCAGATTTAAAAATACGCGGAAGCTGGGGTATTGTTGGTAACCAGGCGATAAGTCCATATCAGTCGCTAGCTGCATTGACTTCAGGTATGAATTACCCGTTCAACGGCACTGATCAATTGGATTATGGTTTCCAGATCTCACAAGCACCTAATCCAAACCTTAAATGGGAGAGTACCACCCAGAAAAATTTAGGTATCGACATCGGAGTATTCAACAACCGGTTAACTGTGAATTTTGATGTGTTCAAGAAAAACACCAAAGATCTCTTGTTATTCAGAACCCTTGCGGGATACACCGGTTTACCAGCAATTATAGATAACGTTGGATCAACAGAAAATAAAGGCGTGGAATTAACCATTGGTGGCGATCCTTTAGTTGGTGAAGTAAAGTGGAATACCAGCTTCAATATATCATGGAACAAAAGCAAAGTAGTAGACCTTGGAGAGGATACAAAACTAGGTTTCATCAGCAGTAGCGGAAACTATGGAGTATCATCATTGATGTTCCTCGTGCCTGGAGAGCCGTTTGGCCAGATGTATGGCTATGGCACGGCAGGGATCTGGAAAGAATCTGAAAGAGACGAAGCTTATCGTTATGGACAATTGCCGGGTGATGTTCATTATATCGATGTAAACAATGATGGAACAATCGATCTCCTGGATGAAATGGTGATTGGAAACGCGTTACCTAAGTATATATTTGGCTGGTCGAACCGCATCACTTATAAAGGCTTTGATCTGACGTTCCTCATTCAGGGCGTAAGGGGGAACGACATTTTCAATATGGCGAAGATCCGCCTCGAGAGTGCTGGATCAGGAACAAGCAGTCGGCTTTTGGATAGATGGACTCCGGAAAATCAGGACACAGACATTCCCGCATTTATCGATGATAAAACACGCATTGCTGCGAACCTCACCAGTACTGTAAATATCGACGACTTCAATGCTAATGCAATAAAACGATACATCGAGGACGGTTCGTACACGCGCTTGAAGAACATAACCTTGGGATATAATGTAAATACGCACCTGATCAGTAAGACGGGCATCAAAAGAATCAGGGTATTCGCAGCGGCTACAAATCTTTTCACCATTACAAACTATACAGGCTACGATCCGGAAGTAAGCTCTTATAACGAGAATGATGCACAGGTTGGAATAGACATGGGGAACTACCCTTCGGCTAAAACATATACCATCGGCCTGGATTTAATTTTCTAAACCAAAACATTAATCGCTTTAACTATATAGTATGAAAACTTTTAACCGACAAGGAACCATGTTACTTTTCATTTTGATTCTTTCCGCCGGTTCCTGCACGAAGTTGACAGAAAAGCCTACCAGTTTTGTTAACCCCGATATATATTATAGCACCATCAACCAGGCGGAAACAATTCTTACGGGCAGTATGGTAACGTTGTGGGATTATTGGGGCGATGGTTATTCATGGGGATGGCGATATTTTGTAAACGACGACCAAATGGATGGCGGCGACCTCAATGTTCCTTACAATCACGCGGAAGCATTGTGGAATCTACACTATAAAAATATTCTCAACCTGAACACATTGATACGGAATGTAAAAGCCGGTAGTATACAAGATGGTTCACCAGAAGAAGTTGCGACGGTTCTCGCTCTCGCAAAGTTCATACGCGGGTACAATTATTTTCAACTTGTACGTTTGTACGGTGACGTTCCTCTTTATACAGACGAAACTGAAGATCCGTTTGCAAATCCAATAGCAAGAACTCCTATTGCGGAAGTATATGATCTCATCATAAGAGATTTTTCTGAATCTGCAGATGTGCTGCCCTCGCAATGGCCCACTGAACAACAGGGACGGCCAAATAAGGGAGCAGCGAAGGGACTGCTGGCCAAAGCATATCTCACAATGGCGACAGCGCCAATGAATGCTACAGAAAACTATGCGAACGCTGCACAGGCAGCAAGAGAAGTGATTGAAGACGGGTCATACAGTTTGATCCCCGACATATACGATGTATTTAAATCAGCAAACAAATACGCTTCTGAAAAGCTTTGGAGCTTCAATGCGAATTATAACTACCTGGTTGTAGAAGGTGAACACTGGTCGCCATCTGAAATTGACGGATGGAACGACATCGGTGCCGATCCAAGGATGGATTCACTTTGGCCCGACCAGCCTCGTAAAGACGCATATTTCCTCACGGAGATTGATGGGGTGAAGTATAATGAATGGAGTAGCCAACGCCCGACATGCAGGAAATGGTTGCCACCGAACATTTCTCAGTCAGATTATGAGAACTGGACAAATGCGGCTAACTGTCCGATTATCCGCTATGCCGACGTACTCCTGATTTTTGCCGAAGCAGAAAACAAAGCGAACAACGGACCCACACAGGCTGCGTGTGATGCGGTGAACCAGGTGGTAGATCGTGCGAATGGGTATGTAGACAATCCCGGACATCCGAAATTTACAACTGCCCTCTCTGTTGATGAATTTGATGACCGGGTGATCATGGAAAGGAATTGGGAATTGTGTTTTGAGTTTGATCGTTGGTTTGATATGGTAAGAAAAAGAATTTTACCAGAGAATACTCCCAGATACGTTCAGAATTTCAGTGATGATGATTATCTGTTTCCTATTCCTGAGAACGACCTGAGACTTAACAAACTGCTTGTTCAGAACCCGGGATATCCGACTCCGCAATAAAACGTGAGCATGCAATTATCAGACAGAAAATGTGTGTCAGGAATAGCAGTATTGTTATTACTGATGTTCCAGTGCTGTTTCGTGAATGCGCAATCAAAAGAGCAACGGCAAAAATGCATAATGGTTTTCGGCTCACATGCCGATGATGCGGATGAAATAGGTGGGGGCACACTGGCAAAATATGTAGCAAGCGGATATAAAGGTGTTTATGTTGTTGCTATCAACAACCTCGATGGCTGCAATCTAGAACGAACACCGTGGTTCGACCAGGGCCCGAATTTTTCCATCTCTTCTTCGCCTATGAAGTATCCTGTTGATGCACTTGAAACAAGCCAGATTAGGGAAGAAGAAGCACGCCAGGCGGCCGCAGTTTATCCTGCAACTCCCGTATTTATTAATTATAAGGAACCGACGTTTTACCTGGGAAGAAGGATGGTGTATTATGGAGAGGATAAGTATCACCGATATGATCCTCCCGGAAGGCAACTGGTGCCGGTAGCCACTTATATGAACAGCGAAGTTGATTCCGTTGTTGAATTGCTGATAAAATATAAACCCGACATAATAATTACGCATACACTTGGCGGTGAGAAAATGGATCACGGTAACGTTGGATACATGATTTATCTCGCTATGAAGAAAGCCATAGATAAAAATCTATTTAAGGGAAAATTGTGGATGTCGGTAAATGGATGGTTTCTTGATCCCGTTGCTCAAAAAAACGGTAAAGGAAAACCTGATGTACGCATAGATGTTAAAGACTTTTTGAAAATAAAATATACTGCTCTGAACAAACATATCAGTCAGAATGGAGGCCTGGGACGGGAGTATGTAATTGAAAACGAGGTTCACCCGAAAGAAGGAGTCGAAGAGTTCATTACAGTGCTCGACAATACACGGTAACTGCGATTTAAACAGATAAATCGATCCGCATGAAGTTGGTTGCTGCGATGGTCATTTCGTTATTGTTATTAATGTCGGCAGCGACTTCGCAGTCTAATATTGTGTTGTTAAATGAATGGGGAGAATATGGCACAAAGCCTGGCCAGTTTAAATTTCCTGCAATGCTGGCCGCTGATAGCCGGTCCAACATATATGTGGTGGATCAGCACAATCATCGGGTACAGAAATTTGATTCTGCTGGCAATTTTATATTAATGTGGGGCAAGCCCGGAAATGCGGAGGGTGATTTCTATTACCCTTATGGAATTGCCATCGACTCGCGCGATAATATTTATGTATCGGACATGAACAACAACCGCGTTCAGAAATTTACCGGTGAGGGTAAATTTATTGCGTCTGCAGGTTCGTATGGTTCATCGGATGGACAATTCAGGTATCCTTACGGCATGGCAATTGCTAAAAATGATATCCTGTACGTTATCGACGCATTCAACTACCGCATTCAAAAATTTAATTCTGATCTGACATTCGCAGGAAAATTTGGCTCCCAGGAAACTTTCGGAATCAAACTATACATGCCGCATGAAATGGCGATAGACGATGAAGGAAACTTAATACTAACGGATCGCCAAAATCATCGCATTTCAGTTTTTACAAACAAGGGAGAATTAAAGACGCGGTTCGGCGAATATGGTGAAGGAAACAATGTGCCGGCAGGTAAGTATAGTGAGCCACATGGAATTGCGATAAATAAGAAAGGGGAGATGTTTATTTGCGATCGCTACAACTTCGGTATCCAGATGTTAAATGCAGAACGTCAGCCAGTAACGAAGTGGCTGACCACCGGTGACTTCGACAGCAGCAAACATTTTCCTCTTGGAATTGTTATCGCAAAAAATGGGACGCTGTATGTTACCGATCATTATGCTCATACAATACAGCAATACAAAGTATATTGAACAGAAATTTAAAATAGTGATATATGACCAAGAAGGAAATTGTTCATCCTGAAAAAGAAGATAAGAATTTTTCAACTGGCGCATATTCTGCAGGTGTGGTAGTAGGAAATTGGTTATACGTGAGCGGGCAAGGGCCGATCAATTTCAGGACGGGTAATTATGAATTGGGCGAAATTGAAGAGGAAACCCGATTGACGATGCACAACGTCAGCAAAATTTGTGAAGCAGCTGGTGTAACCCTGGATCATATTGTGAAATGTACAGTTCATTTGAGCGACATAAACAATTTTGATCGGTACAATAATGTATACTCCGGCTACTTTCCAAATGTAAAGCCTGCAAGAACGACTGTACAATCGGTACTCGGAGCGGGAATAAAAATAGAGATAGACGCTATTGCATGGATCGATAGGTAGCTCGAAAGATTTATTTAAAAGACCAGGACAAATGGCTCAACAGCCTTTATTTATTATCGACGCGCATCTTGATATCGCCATGAATGCGATTGAATGGAACAGAGACCTTAAGAAGACCGTGCAGGATATCCGCAACAGTGAAGTGAGAATGACCGACAAACTCGACCGCGCAAAAGGAACGGTGGCATTACCGGAATTGAGAAAAGGTAAAATTGGCCTGGTTGTCGCGACGCAGATAGCCCGCTTTGTTGACGTCGGCAATGCTTTACCGGGTTATCACTCGCCGGAAATAGCGTGGGGCATAACTCAGGCACAACTTGCCTGGTATCTTGCAATGGAAGATCAAGGTGAGATGATTCAGATCACAAACATTGATCAGTTAAACAGGCACATCAGCCTTTGGTCAGACGAAAATGTCTCTGATAACTCGAAACCAGTTGGATACATACTTAGCCTGGAAGGTGCTGACTCATTCGTAAATTTATCTTACCTCGAAAAAGCTTACGCATATGGATTGCGTGCATGTGGACCTGCTCATTATGGGCCCGGCAGATACGCATACGGAACAGGATCAACTGAAGGTCTTACAAGAGCGGGAAAGGAGCTGGTGAGGGAAATGGATAAGCTCAATATGATTCTCGATGTAACACATCTTACAGATATTGGATTTGTAGAGGCACTCGGTATTTTCAAAGGACCTGTGTGGGCAAGTCATCACAATTGCAGAGCGTTGGTAAATAATCAGCGTCAGTTAACCGATGACCAGATAAAAATTTTACTGGAAAGAAACGCCGTTATTGGCGGAGTGCTGGATACGTGGATGTTAACAGACAACTGGCTGCGTGGTGTTCACGACCCTGCCGGGCGGAAAATTAATCTGGAAAAACTGGTGGATCATTTTGATCACATCTGTCAGATCGCAGGCAACACACTGCATGTGGGTATTGGCAGCGATTTGGACGGTACATTTGGTAAAGAGCAATCACCATACGACCTGGAAGATATATCTGATCTGCAGAAATTTCAGTCGATACTTAGTAACAGAGGATATTCAGCATCCGACGTAGAAAACATATTTCACAAGAACTGGCTACGGTTTTTACAGAATGCGTGGGCATGATAAGAAAGCTAAAGTGAATTTTATGAATTGGTATGAGGTAGATAACGCTGAGAACATTGATACTCCTGCGCTATTAATATACAAAGAGCGATTACGGCAAAATATTGATACTGCAATTACAATTGTCAATAATCCGGCAAACCTCCGACCTCATATCAAGACGAACAAATCGAAGGAGGTTTGTAAGATGCTGATGGCTGCGGGAGTCGAAAAATTTAAATGCGCAACAATAGCTGAAGCGGAACTCCTCGGTGATATAAGAGCAAAAGATGTGCTGCTGGCTTATCAACCGGTAGGTCCAAAAATCGGCAGGTTGACAAACCTTGTTAAACATTTTCCTGGAACGAAATTCAGTTGCCTGATTGATAATTTTGAAGCTGCGCAACAACTTGCTATGAACTACGATGAGGAGGGTTTAAAGGCAGCGGTATGGTTAGACATTAATACAGGAATGAATCGCACGGGGGTGAGGCCAGACGATGCTTATCTGTTACTTGACGCGGTACTTGATATGCCTTCTCTTAATGTCTTAGGATTTCATATATATGATGGGCATATTGTAGGCACCGAATTCGAAAAGCGTAAACAGCAAAGTGATTATGGTTTTGGACAAATTGAAAGTATTCGTGAGCGGTTCAAAGAGAAAACAGGTAGGGCATCGTCTGTTGTTGCAGGTGGCACTCCAACGTTTCGCACACACATACAAAGAAATGTGGAATGTAGTCCAGGCACTTTTGTGTTCTGGGATATGGGGTATGCACGTCTTTTTCCCGACGAACCGTTTGTTTTTTCGGCATTGGTGATGACGAGAGTAATTTCAATTGTGAACGGTATTACAATTACAACGGACCTCGGGTACAAATCTGTAGCATCCGAAAATCCGCTACCGAGAGTGTATTTTCTGAATGCGCCTGATGCGAAAGTCATCTTCCAGAACGAAGAGCATCTGGTAGTTGAAGTTGCAGATAGTAAATTGTATAAACCGGGCGATATTCTTTACGGAGTACCCGAGCACATTTGCCCGACAGTAGCATTATATGACGAGGCTTTTTTAATAGAAAACCATCATCAGTTCGACCGCTGGGAGATTGTTGGTAGAAAGAGAACTATTAAATACTGACATCATTTTTCTTTGTGTTAAAAAAGTATACGTATTTGATTGCAAAGGTTACATTTTTGGTTTCCGCAACAGATAAATTTGAATAGAATGTCAACCAAAATATTAGATACAACATCAAATTTTTTATGTTGCGATTAGATATATCTGACGAGAGTGCGGACAGCGTAGGTATTAACAATCCATAATCACATAGAGTTCCTGAATTTTTAGATGAGTTTTTGATACCCCGTGGTGCTAATCATTTCCAGCGTGCATCCATAATATCGAGTTTAATATTTTTGAGGTGCGAAATAAGATCATCAGCCTTGCAGGTACAGGGTGTTACTTAAAGGAAGTAACATAGATTCGCTTACTGTCAGAAAAGAAGTCCTTCCGAAAGATACTTATATCGGATACAGCGTTCTGGGGCATTTCAATCAATGGCTCGTGAGAATTGGATCGGGAATACCCCGGCACACACATGGAGCTCATTTATGGCCAATACCACAAAAAGATATAGATCTTAATAAAATCTGTCGCAGAATCAAGGTTGGTAAGTTGTTCTGTCAGTAACTTAAGTTTTTCAATTCATAATGGTAAAAATGGTTTCCAAATGTTCAAATATCAGCTGAGTCGTTTTTTAGTATCACTTGTATTTCTCGCTTCGTATTCCGCCGCAACTGCAAAGGAACCACCGTTGATTTTTCCGATTCCACAGGAATTGAACAGCACAGGCGACTTTTTCAATATCGATGAGAAAGTGCAGATCGTATTGCCGGTTAACGCTTCGCAGAAAGACTTAAACCTGGCACGCTTGCTCATTCGCGAGCTGAGTGTGAAGTATGGGCTTGCTTTGAAAACTAAAACAGTTGAGAGTATTCCATCTCAGGGAAACAGTATTGTGATGGGCGCAATCACAAATCCATTGATCAGGAAATATTGCGGTGACCATAAGCTTTCGGTGACTAAAAGCAGTCCCGGAAGCGAGGGGTATATTCTTCAGGTTACTAATAACACTATTGTAATTGCCGGATTCGATGATCATGGCGCTTTTTATGGATTTCAGTCGCTTCGCCAGCTGATGTCACATGAAAAAGGTAAAGGGGTACGCGGTATTAAAGTAAAAGACTGGCCCGCTTTCCCTTTCCGCGCAATACGGATGTATGTTCCTGGTCCTGACAACATTCCCTATTTCAAAAGATTTATGAGCGATTTTATGGCATTGTATAAATACAACAAGATCGTCCTGGAGTTTAACTGTATGCGCCTCGATAAACATCCTGAAGTAAACACTGGTTGGCAGGAGTTTGTGAAGTACATGCAGTACACACGCTCAAACTCTTCCATAGGTTTGAGAGGAGAAGAAAAAAATTCGAGTCACTACGATGCAGGCGATGGTTTTATTTTAGAGAAGGATGTTGTAAGGGATATTGTAAAGGAAGCCAACGACAATTTTTTAGAGGTAATTCCCGAAATACCTTCACTTACACATGCTTATTACCTGTTAACGAAGCATCCTGAGTTGGCCGAATATCCCGGCGACACGTGGCCCGATACTTACTGCCCATCAAATCCCAAATCGTATGAACTCATGTTCGACGTTTACGATGAATATCTCGAGGTAATCAAACCGAAAATGGTGCATATTGGTCACGACGAATGGTGGGGTGCTCCGATTGGTGCTTGTCCTTTATGCAGAAATAAGGATTATTCAAAGTTATTTGCGCAGGATGTAATCAGGCTTCACAGTTATTTTGCAAAAAAAGGAATCAAGGTGGCCATGTGGGGCGATTACCTGTTGGAAAGTGTAAGGCAAAAAGGAACGCAGAAGAGAACTTCGGCAACCGGTGTTAAATATGAAACTCCGGGCGCGCTTCCGCCTGACGTGGTTAAGCAGATGATACCTAAGGACATTCTCATCTTTAACTGGTTCTGGATAGATGAAGGAAAAGAAAAGGAACTCGACGATATGGGATTTACGCAGATTTATGGAAACTTCACACCTAACATCAGTAATTGGGACAACAGAATTAAAAAGATAAAATTAGCAGGGGGCGCACCTTCTTCGTGGGCATCCACTAACGAATTCAATTTCGGTAAAGACCTGATGCTCGATTACCTTGGATGTGCAAATTTCAACTGGTCCACCCATTCCATTAGTCAGATTGATATGATCCCCATTGTATGGGAAATTATTCCGTCCGTTAGGGCTTCACTTAAGGGAAAAAGGATTCCGAGTGAAGACGACGCAGTAGTTGAGTCTGTCGACATCACTTCTAAGTATAATACATCTGATGACGAGTTGATACGTGAGGTTGATTTGTCAAAAATGAAATCCGGCGAAGTGTCGCGCGGTCCAAAGAAATTCAACCTATCTGGGACGAAAGTGGTAATAGTTGGTGCAGTCAGTGGGCAGGAAAGTTCACTTCCTGATAAAGTTGAGGGTATACAAATCAACGAAGATGTAAGCAGCCTGATATTTCTGCATGCGAGTGCATTGCCGGCCGGCAACCAGAAAGCATATTTCAACATCCCTAATTTCTTCGATACGCCTGATCTTCTTGGATGGTACGAAATAGTGTATGAAGACGGATTCAAAGAAATAATTCCGGTTCAATACGGAGTTAATATTCTTGTATGGAACCCCGGGGGAGAAAAGAGTCTGGATACGCTTGAAGGGGAAACGGGAGCGCCGCAAAAAGCATATAGCTACGAGGCAGATCCGGTTTATTGTTCATCGGATATGCAGAAGAATGCCCCGGTTTTCTTTTCTTACGAATGGACTAACAGGCGTTTTGGAAAAGTAATTAAGGAAGTGAATTTATATGGTTCACGAAATTATCAGGCACAGCAGCAGGACTATGGTAAAGTTGAGACTGCACCTCTGAAAAAGAACGCAATTCTGCTGGCAGCTGTAAGCAAGGTCAAGAAGAAGAGTCCGTTCATTCCTAAAAATTAAAATATGCAAAAGCAAAAAACAGGCTTTTTATACCGACTCGTTTTTTGTGCATTTGTATTGTGTTTTTCCGCTGAAGCAGCTTATTCGCAAAAGTTATACAACCCAAAATTTTGGGTAGAGGGGATCATTCATCATGATCGGCCGGTGACTGCTGCCAACATTGATTCTATAAGGATAATGATAAATGATGTGGCCTCGAAAGGATGGAACGGAGTGCTGTTTTGGGGCGCTTCCCGTGCGAATGATAAGATGCGGTATTATTATAAATCGCCATTTCTTGAAAAGCAATCATGGGCAATATTTGAGAACGATGCG
>Ga0209382_10003010_pt1 | contig 23826 bp, 17 predicted proteins | sample SoiMetdeltSBSDD5_FD_187599 | JGI IMG/M metagenome (GOLD analysis project Ga0209382, IMG submission 187599) | Bulk soil microbial communities from a Populus tree surrounding site in Tennessee, USA - Soil MetaG P. deltoides SBSDD5 (SPAdes) (version 2) | ecosystem: Environmental > Terrestrial >...
AACACCATAGTCATTCGCTGGCAAACGTTTGGCAAGGATAATCAAGACGAGGAATACCAGAAGGACGGAAAGATACCTTCCGGCCAAAGCAGTTATTGCTGGAACGAGGCCTTTAATGCGGCCGGACAATTGCACAGCGACTAACCTGTTCAAACAATATCTCAGCCACTGATAGAGCCAGTTCAGAATTGAAAACAGAATCTTCCCTAAGTTCGGGTTTGCTCCACGATACGGCCAAGGTTCGATATCCTAGTGTCCCGCGCGGCCGCCCAGCAATGTAGGAGGCTCGCTTGGGTCGGCCCGTCCCAAAGGGAAATTGCTCCATCTTGCCAAGTCCAAGATCTCCTTGGAGAGCGTTAACCTTGAGCAGGCGATGAGCACCGCTCGTCACCTCTAGTCCGTCACAAGTTTTCTTGCACCCAAGACCATGCCAGATGAGAAACAATGATGCAGCTTCCAATTGTTCGCAGCCGATCCAAATGTCTACTATGCTTAACATTTGGTCAGGCCACAGTCCCACCCACCGGGCCACTCTTCCACCCTCATGTTCAAACCCGTCTTGCCATCCTGCAATCCAAAGAGGCGCAAACTTATCCAGTTGTGCCGACTCAATGCGGTGAGCATAGCCTCGTCGGCCAACTCTAAATGCCGACCAGGTATCCATTGGCTCGAGTAACCGAAACGTCGGCCCATTATGGATTTGCGAGGAGCGCGTCCATGCTCGCTCAATTCCAGCCTTGCTGGTTGCAACACCAGGATCGCTGATAAGGCGCTGCTTGCCATAAGAGACCTCAATTGAGAGATAGTCTGCATGACTATGGCCAGGCATCTCATCCGGCCCACAGTTGCCAATGTCGCAAATAACAGAGAAGAAACCTCCATTCAGCCGATAAAACCCCGCGTCAGAAAGGAACTCGAAGGGCTGATCGTGGATTGATCCTGAAATGCCAAGGCTTCCTGGACTGGGCCCTATGCCGATCCCGCAATCATTGAAAAGAGCGATTTCTCCGTCAGGGTGCGTAAGCACGCCGAGGGCATACCGCATTTTCTCCCCAAGCTCCGCTGCCTGCTCATAAATCACCTCACCGAAACAACGTGCGGCGAGCAGCACGTCCAGATGTGAAAGTACGTGCGCCTGGTATGTCGCCGATCGCTCCAGCTGTAATCCATCCTTCCCCACCTGGCGCTGCAGGACATCCAGGAACTCCCCAAGCCTAGTATTCCTTACCTTTTCGCCTTCAAACACATGCGCAGCGATGCACTGCGCAAATGTTTCGGTTGCCAAATGGTTATAACCAAGATCGTCTTCGCGAAGCATTTTGAGAAGGCGAGAAAGCTTCTGACATTCGCGCAGCAGAGTAAGAAAATTGAGATCCTCCGCAATGTCGGGATACGAGTCAGCCAGAAGTGACAAGCCAAAAAGCAGATTGCACAATCTGCGTGCCACGGAATACGTACACCACGGAATTGTAAGGAACGAGCCCTTGGGCAAGCTATGCTTGCTCAGAAGGTCGAGATAATGAACAAGATAGCTCAGGCTCTGTTGAGCTTGGCTGCAATCGACGAGAACGGCTTGCTCTCCGAAAACCGCGAAATAGCAGGCGTCCGCCTTGGAAGGGGGGATGCGCTCGGGTTGGTCCCAGTGCGTCTGTTCGATAAATTTTTCATCTATGATTTCGCCTGTCTTCCATAAGACAAGCCTGCCGGTACTCTGCTGTAGAGCAAAGGCGCTCCTCACAATTTCGCGTTGCTTTCGAGCCGCCTCAAGGAAGTCGCGATCGACCAATCTTCTTGCAGCGTATCCGACATCACAGCTGATCTTAGGAGGCTGGGCAATCAAACCTCGCTTCAGCACACACAGTGTGATGGCTTCGCGGTATAACCGTCTAGCAAGAGTGCCCGGCGAAACATACTTCAAGGTATTCCAGTAGCGCACCAGCCGCTTGAGCGTTGGCAGATCCTCGCTGTTGAATACCTCCGTATTGCTGACCGATGCCACCACGGCCCTCTCAATTCCGGCATCGGAGGACCTAAGATTTACCTGATGGCGAAAATCGCTTCCAGTTTTATACATCGCTTGGCCTCCTCGTGGAGGCCGCGATTGTCCACACTTGATACCGTAGCCCGCGCCAGGACTGAAGTATGCCAAGAGAAGCAGCCAGCATGGCTAGAAGCGACTCTCTTGCCTGTCCAAGAAGTTTGACCTTGCCTCGATGGCCCAGCAGAACTGCCACGAGAGATACAACGCCGACAACAGCTATACTGCTCTGCCCCAATAAAAGCAGCAAAGTTGCGCCTGCTACGGCCCCCGAAATGACAAAGACTCCCCCAAACCATCGCAGAACCTTATGAGAGATATACTTGTACAGCATGGTCGGCGGTAGTTGTCGCAGTCTCGACCGAAGCACTCGGTGACAATTGAAGCACCTGCAAGCAATTCGCACTTTCCGAGCAAACTCCTCTCCGCTGACTGTTGCTGACCTTTCCTTAGCGATCACGTCAGTTACTTGTATGACTCTCCACCCGTCGCAAAGTATCGAAAGCGACGTATACATATCGTCGATTATGTGAGCCGGAAGAGGTTTGAATAGTTCACGGCGAATGACGAAAAGAGATCCATCCGCACCGACACAGGATCCTGACTGACTCTCCAACAGTTTGAGATTCTCTTCGAATATCCAGTAGTTGCGGCCCATCAAAGCAACATTACTTTCGACTTCATTGTCATAGATGAGATGCCCGGCGATGCATCCGACAGCCGCATCACGGAAATGACCTTGGATGTTGTCGAAGCTTTCGACATCCAAAATAGTATTAGCGTCGGTAAAAACGACGAGGTCTGCCTTGCACCGCTCAAGCAGACGGTTCATTCCAGTGCTTTTCCCATGCCGAACAGGGGAGATAACTACATCAATCTTATCGGCATAGCCGACAAGAATTTCATTCGTACGATCCGTGCTGCCATCGCTGTAAGCATGAATTTGTACATTGCCCAGGCGCCCAACGATGGCTAAGCAATTCTCGATCTTCTGTCTGATGCATCTCTCCTCGTTATAAGCGCAGAGGACGATGTCATAAGTAGTGGATCGTTTGCCGATCGGCGGGGAATGGACTCTCCTTGCCTTTGTCCCGTCTTCTCTGATTAAGCGTAAAGTTAAGGGGTAGAAGATGTACGGATACAGGACGAGAAAGCCTGATCCCAACACTAAAAAGCCAAGAACTGTCACAAGCGAGTCACTCATGAGATCCACGCTTCAAAGGAACCGTTTCTGGGGTGAGGCGGACCGCCACCGCTCGAGAGCGACCTCAAGTGTGGTCTTGAATAGAAATCCATTTTCCATGAGCCATTTTGGAGTGATGTGCGTGCTTTCATGAAGCTTCCGGATTCGATCACGGTGAATCCCGTTCCGTAAACCGATGGCGTTCAGCACTTCAAAAGGCAGGGCTGCCGCGGAAATCAAGAATGATGGTAGAGAAAGCGTCGGCTTTCTAAAACCGGCGAGGTGGCAGAAAGATTCGACAATCTCCCGCAGCTTGTAAGGATGAGGGTACGCGAAATTGTAGAGAATCGATCGTTCGGGATTATCGATAGCGAAAAACAGCGATTCTATCAGGTCCTCAACATACCCGCAGCTTTTGATCGTGTTTTTCCTTCCGACGTAAACAAAATAGCCGCGTGCCAGGGCGCGAGCTAGACGCGTATAATTTCCTCCTTCTCCCTCTCCAAAAATGACGGCCGGCCGCACAACGACAAGTTTTGCTTCCGGATTTCTGCGCCTCCAACTATTGAGCAGTTCCTCCGCAAGCAACTTGGAGTGACCGTATGCGTTGGCCGGTCGAACTGCGGAAGTCTCGATCCTTCCTTTTTCGCTGGGTCCATAGACAGCCATTGAACTCGTGAAGACGATCGTCCCCGCCTTTGTAACTTCTGCAAAATCGATGACTCGCTGAGAGGTGGTTATGTTCGTTTCGTAATAGTCTGCGACGTCATACCCCGGAAATGTACAGACCGCCGCGAGATGATAGATTGTTGATCCTGCACCACCCCATTCTGCCTGCAGAGGCTTTCGCGCATCTGCCTGAATGTACGTAACGCCCGGTAAGCGCTCCTTTGGTTCGGCTATGTCGATGGAAACGACGGACTTGTGACGGTGGGAACTCGTCAGTCGCCTCAGCAGATGTCTGCCGATGAAACCGCTGCCGCCTACGACAATGCCGAGATTGCTCATGCTACATATTCCATGACTTTGTTACTGCGGCCATCGGCTGTTCTCGGCGGAAACCCAAACGCTTTCACCATCTTGGCAATGACGACATCGTTACCCCCGTCTTTGCAAAAATTGACATGTCGCAAGCCCACCTGCTGGCTCCCTGGCCAGGGGTAGAGGAGCCGTCGGGGCCCGACTTTGCGAAAAACCATCCCGTTTCGCGCCGCCATCCAAAAAAGCCACACGTCGTCGCTTTTGGGTGCTAGCTCGGTAAAAAGATCGGCTCTGGTTACGTCGACATGGAGCATCCCGGGAGCGTAGAGTGCTCCTGCACCACTCGTGGGAAAGACTAGCTGTGAGGCCTCATTTGAGCCTGTGTTATGTTTCCAGTCCGCGTAATACTGCAGCAAGCCCTCTGAAGTAACCATGATGCGATGCGCTCTGTGGCAAACCACCTCGCCGCGCGCCGGTACATAGCTTTCGGTGAGCTCTTCCAGCCAAGTTCTCCTGTAGTATAAGTCGTCATCAGCCGTGACTATGACAGCATCAGGAAATTTCCTGAGGGCAGGTATTATTTTCTTATAAGGTCCGACGTCCTCGCAGCTTTCAATCTCCAGTCCGAGCTTGGTCAAAGCAGTTACATTGTGTGGAAGCTGATCCATATCCCCATGCGCAATCCACAAGATGACGTGATCTGCCTGAAGAGTTTGGTTTAATAGGCATCTCAGTGTGCGTTCGAGATGGTTGAATCGTGGGGGATATGAAGTGAGCGATACGATAAGTTTCTGAGCCAGCTTGTGAGGTCGGGAGCTGAGCTGTTCGCGGCAATGCCATTCAATCGCCGCTCTCGCGGCGGCGCAAACGCCCAAGCAATAGGTTGTTAGAATCTTAACGACCTTGATTAACACTATGGACCTGCCGCATACTTTTGCATGGTCGACGATCGGCGATCATCGGCCACTCACACGGATCATGGTCATAGAATGCAAAACAGGTGCCAGTCGATTTTGGGCGGCCTGCGGCAACCACTAGGTATCAATGGCGAGCCAAGCCCACGCACAAGATGCGCGGCTTGGCGCTAATAATTACTGTCTTAATTTAGTTTTGCGAACCGATTTCCGGACGATCATCGTTGTCGGGTCGCCGGTCGAGACTGGACAGAGCCTTAGCCCCACAGATTGTATCGCTTGAAGGATACTTGCGGAGGAAGTTGAGAAAGGCTGCTTCCGTACCATCGTTCAATGTAGCCTGACAAGCACATTCCTCGGCGATTTGCGGAGTTGGAGAAGCCTCGCATCGATCGCTGTCGGCAGCCTGTGTAGGAATGGTCATTCCGGCTGATAGGACCAGCACAGGAATGAGAGAAAAAAGGCTTTTTCTTACATTCATAATCGCACCTACGCCTACGAGACTTGCTGCATCGGCAAAACACTATTCTTTCGCTCAAACTTGAGTCAAACCTTCTTTGCCCTCACTTTAAATCATTGTTAAGCACGAATAATAATTTACCTCTTAATAGAGAAGTTAACTCTCAGCGCCTGCGGTCCCCACGTTGCGCTGGACTTGCCCAAGCAAAGGTTCTTCAATTTTTCTCGAAAAGCACACGAATATGCGAAACTGTAAAATTCTCAAATTCGACGGCTTCGCTTTTGAAACAGGAAGGATATTGTTGGATGAGACCCAAATGGGACCAGTCGACCGCTTCCTCATAGCTTCTCTGGGTTAGAGCATAAGAATATTTGCGCCAGAGCGAGCGATAGCGATCCAGGGACCATCCGTTCACATGCTTGAAGTCGATATGAAGTAGGCTCTTTTCTTCGACGAATCTGCAGAGTGTTTCTCGAGAAAACAAGAATTGGCAATAAGGCACCGTAATTGAGCGATAAGCGTGCTCACCGTAGGGTGAATAGTAAAGTGGTCCAAAATCCAAGTAGATGTGTCCGTTTTTGGCTGTTACGCGGATTGCCTCCTGCAGCACAGCCTCTGGATTTTCAAAGTGCTCGAAAGCGTCATAGGAGAAGACACAGTCGAAGCTGTTGTCTTCGAATTGCAAGTTGCTTGCATCCATTTCGAGCAGTTCTACATTCTGTCCTTGTACTCTGCTGTCAAAACCGGTTGACCTATAGTCAATTCCGGTAGCTTGCCGGCCCTGCTCCGCTAATGCGGCACACACCATTCCGTCCCAGCAGCCCAATTCGAGAAAAGTTTGTGCACGTTTGACTCTGGGAAACCTGAGAAGCTGACGCGCTCTGGCCGCGCCGCGGATCTTTAAGGTTTGTGGATCATACCCGTACTCGCCGGGAACTCGGTAAGCCCCCTGCAATTTCCTGAGCATCTCGTAATCGAGGAACTCCGGCTCCAGCCCGGCTTGCTCAATAATTTGTTTGGTTTGTTGAGCTTCACCTCTCCGCGGCCATTGGACCACGCAGTACCGAACCGTATCGATAACGTTGCGCGAAACATACTGTAGAATGGTATTTCTTGCTGCTGCCCTTGCATCAGCCATCAGGTGCTGCATCGAATTCACCAAACTGAATGGTCCAACCTGGCAAGAATTCATGGGTGAATTTCGCCTGGCACTTGTATCACTGTAGGCCTTTCTGCCGATTGAAGCGCAAATCAAAACCGATCGTGTAGTAAATTGCAGTAGCCGGGCAACCCCATGGCGATGGCAGCCGTGCTTCCGTATGGGATTGTCAATGCCTGAAATTGCTCCCACTTACAGGCGTACAGCATTCTTAAAACTGGCACGATTTTCGCTTGTCGCTCCTCGTTTTAGCCCTCGCCATTGTAGCCTGCGGATTTGTCTGCTAGGCACAAGGCTCAACGGACAGGTGTGTTGGGAGTGCGTGAATGCGCGTTGCTGTAATGGGCACGGGCTACGTTGGACTGGTGTCGGCCGCCTGTTTTGCCGATCTTGGCGCAGCCGTCAAATGTTACGACGTGGATTCGACTAAGGTTGATTTGATACAGAGGGGCGAGGCCCCATTCCACGAGCCCGGCCTCAGGCCGCTGCTCCAATCCGTCCTGAAATCAGGACGCCTGAGTGCCACCCGGGATCTTGCCTCCGCCGTGACCGGGGCCGATCTTGTTTTCATCACTGTCGGTACACCCCCCATCCTCCAGGGGACAGCTGCGGATGTGTCGGCCGTTTTTGCAGCGGCGCGCTCCATTCTACCTTTCCTCAGGCGGGACGCGGTAGTTGTGATCAAATCCACTGTGCCGGTCGGAACCTGCCGGAAAGTGGCTGCGGCGATGCGGGAAGAGAATCCCGCTGTTTGTTTTCACATCGCCTCCAATCCTGAGTTTCTCCGGGAGGGACAGGCGGTGAGCGATTTCTTTTCCCCCGACAGGGTCGTCGTCGGGTGCGAAACACCCCAAGCGCGCGAGAAGTTGCATGCACTCTATGCGCCTTTGAAGGACCGTGACATCATGGTCTTCGATACCACACTTGAGAGCGCCGAGCTCATCAAGCACGCCTCCAATGCCTTCCTCGCCATGAAGATCACTTATATCAATGAAATTGCCGACTTCTGTGAACAGGTAAAGGCCGACATAGATGATGTCGCCATAGGCATCGGTCTCGACAAGCGTATCGGCAAACGATTCCTTCGTCCTGGTCCCGGTTTTGGTGGGTCGTGCTTTCCTAAGGACACGCGCGACTTCGCACAAATGGCAAAGCATTGCGGAGTGCGTCAGGAACTTGTCGAGCAGGTCATCCTCATCAATGAGGCCCGAAAGTTGGATATGGCCCACCGGGTGCTTGCGCTCATGAAGTCGCCACACGCCGGCAAATCCGTTGCGGTCCTCGGGGTGACTTTCAAGCCGGATACCGACGACATGCGAGAAGCGCCGAGCCTTACGATAATCCCCGCTCTGCAGGCCGCCGGCCTTCGCGTGAAGGCGCACGATCCCCAGGCTGGGGAGAGGGCAAAAGTACTTTTGAGAAATGTCGAGTGGTGTGATTCTCCCTATGACGCAGCACAGGACGCTGACCTTGCCGTGCTACTGACGGAGTGGGAGGAATACAAAAGCCTCGACTTTCACCGCTTTGCCGGTGTCCTCCGCAATCGTGTGATCTTCGACATGCGAAATTTCATTTCAAGGCAGAGTATCGAAGGCACAGGTCTCACAATTCACGGGCTAGGTCGTTCCGAGCCCTGGCAGTCCACACGACGGGCAGCTACGCTCAAGACAGTTTCCGGACATGGTTCGTCCGCAGCCTCGCGCACGGCCCAGGCCATTGGCGAAATAGCTTCCATGTCGAAACCGAAAACCAAGTCGTCGGATGATGGACGTACGATCCTTGTCGGGGGCGGCGCTGGTTTTATCGGCGCCCACCTTTGCGAGCGCCTTTTGCTCGAGGGTCATGAAGTAATTTGCGTTGACTCCCTGCAGACAGGATTTCGGGCCAATGTTGATCATTTGCGGGATTCCGGTCGATTTGTCTTCGAGCAAACCGATGTTACTCAGCCTGTGCGGATCGAAAAAAAACTTAAGGAAGTTTACAACCTTGCCTGTCCGGCTTCACCTGTGGCCTACCAGGCCGACCCTGTCCACACCTTGAAGACCAGCGTGTTCGGCACGCTGAACCTGCTTGAGCTGGCCCATGCAAAGCACGCTCGCATCCTTCACGCCTCCACCTCCGAAATTTATGGAGACCCGCTCCATCACCCACAGCGCGAGAGCGACTGGGGGAATGTAAATCCTATTGGTCCTCGAGCTTGCTATGATGAGGGAAAGCGCTGCGCCGAAACGCTCTGCTTCGATTATCACCGCATGCATAAGGTGACCATTCGCGTGGCGCGCATCTTCAATACCTACGGGCCTCGCATGTCGCCCTCTGATGGACGAGTGGTTTCCAACTTCATCGTTCAAGCGCTGCAGAACCGCAATGTAACCGTTTATGGTGATGGAACCCAAACGCGCTCATTTTGCTATATCGACGACCTTGTGGAGGGTCTGTTGCGGCTGATGGCCGCCCCACCTCCAGTGATGGGGCCCATCAATTTGGGCAACCCACAGGAGTCGACCGTCGCCGAACTTGCGCGACTCGTCATTGATCTAACGGGCTCTCGCTCCCGAATTGTCCACAAACCTCTTCCAGTTGATGACCCAAAGCAGCGACGCCCCGATATAAGTAAAGCCAGGAAAGACCTCGGCTGGATCCCGCGCGTGCCGCTCAAGGAGGGATTAGAGCGCACCATCGCCTACTTTGAAGCGGTGATAAGACAAGGCCGGATCGAACAGAAACCCGCCGCGCGGCTGTTCACGGCCACCTAGCTTTTCAGAGTGGCTCTTCCTTTTTCAACGCCCTCGCGACCACTCCTCCAGGCGCTCGGAGAGACTTGACGCATTGAATTACCCAGAGGCTGTGAAAATCACATGACTGTTATACCTTAGCGTAATCACCCTAGGCGGTTACTGTCGTTGTCGCAGTCGGCACCAGCGCTTGAACAAGTTGGTGACGACCTCTGCGACAGCGAAATATCCGTACTTCATCTGCGCCCATAGGCCATGCTGTCTAATCCAAGCCGAGTATTGGAGATAAGTGGGATCCCACGACAAATGGCGCTCCTCGGTTTTCGCTCGCAGATAGTAGATCGTGTTCAGCATGATAAGCATCAGGCTCAAGCGGACCGCCTCGCTTACTCCGCTCGTTGATACGAAAGGAATGCTGATCAACCACCAGCTTGCATTCTTTGCGACGTATGCCGGATGCTTCAACCAGCCATAAAGTCCATTTGTTATGATGCCGCGATGGCTGAGATTCCCGAACCGAATACCAAACTGCACCGTTGCGAGGGCGTATGCAGCGACCGAAACCGCGATCAGTGCCGCCCAAAATTTCTGTAGCGGCGCGTAACCTCCAAGCCATTGGCTCCAGTAAAGATTGTCGTTGTATTGGAGAAAGTTTTGGTCAATGGCGCCAAAGAATGGAGGGTAACACATCAGACAGACGAGCCACCCGAGCACGGTCGGTTCCGTGGTGCGGACATGCGTATCAAAAAGGCGCAGGGTTAGGAGATATCCAACGGCACCGAAACCAATATCGACGAGATACATTGTCTCCGTGAATACATCGAGAAATCCAAACGGGTGACTGGTTATGATCTGTTGAAAGTCTGCCGTGAGCCAGTAGGCCGATCGCTCGGTCAGCACCTGCAGAATGAACTGAAGAAAGAAAAGCTTGACAGCCCATTCGCGTAGATGGTTGACGACGACATTTTTGTCCATCTGGTACCACTGACCTAGCACCAGGCGTCCCACGGTCCAATATTCATCCTTTTTTTCGGTCACGAGCTCGTCGACATACCAAATGTAAAATGGCGCAAGGATGAACGCCGGAAGCCAAAGCCGGCTCACAAGGCGCAGAACAGACTCACTATGCTCTCGGAAATAAGGAAAAACCCAAAATACCCCCAATACCAACAGCCAGCTTGCAAGCACTCCCACAAGCTTTGTTGCCACGCGAAGGATTTTTCCTCGAGTCCAGCAGAATTCAAAACGCCCCCGAAGCCCGACAGTCGTAAAGATCCTTTCCAGGAGAATGATGGGGAGGGCAATTGCTCCCATGAGAATGGCGTTCCTGTAGCCGGCATCTGAAATCGCAGTGGATCTGAGGATTAAGAGTGCAATTGCAAAACTGCAGAGACCTGTAAGATTGATCCATGTAGTGCTGATGGAGTGAGGACGCGAACTCGCTTGAGATGGGCTGCCGTCTGTCATATCGGGAGAGCTCATCGTCCCATCCAAACCATTCTACGTCCTACCAAATCCTCGAAGATAGGCTACGGCCTTCACAAAATGATTAAGGAGAGCAGCTTCCGCTGCCCTCCCGTCACTTGAACTCACGATATCTAACGCTGGTCTGAATCCGAGTTTTTCGACCCGGTCTGAGACTGTCCACTGCCGAGTCCACCACGGGACGTCCCGTTGCCATGGAAGCTGCCATTGTTCTCGGGGTCCGGACCGTTACCCCAGCCGTTATTGGCTTTGGCTGTCACGCCGCTTGTAGTGCCGCCACTGGTCGTCCCGCCGCTCGTCGTTCCCCCACTGGTCGTTCCGCCGCTCGTGGTTCCGTCACTGGTGGATTCACTGCTGACTCGGTTTTGAGCGCCCTCGATCAAACAGAAGTCTGCAGCGGCTCCTGGATGCTGCATGCGGTATCGATCATAGGCCGTTTGCGAAGGGCACACGCATAAACCTTGTTCCGATTTCTCGGTAGGTTTGACAATTTTGCAAAAGCCGTTCTTGCTGGAGAAATTATTGGCAGCGTATGTGCTGCTCATCACCGCGACCCCAAAAACCGCCCCGCCAACAATGGCCGTTAGGCCAACAACTGCACTCACAAACCTATTGGAATTCGCCATAAACGCCCCTTATTCACGCACAAACCGCATCTATGGCCTCGCTCCGACATAGACAAAAGTTTGTTTTCAAATGCAACGGAATTCTTTTACCAAGCGTTAACCAATCCGGACATGCTTAATCGTTTTCTGTATTGCACGTCAGAGGGAAGACCGTGGTGACGAAAGCGCTGAAAATGGCGGGCTGTTTTGCTGCGACGTCCCGGGCTAAGCACTCAGCAAGAGCCATGAAACCTCATGGATCGTAACCTCACACGCAATTGGATGTGGTCAGAGGCCTGCGAAATGCTGGCCCGTGCCGAGCGCATGCATCACGAATTTTTTCGTCTCGTTGACTCGACTTCGCGTCTCCCCGCCTGGGAACCCCCTGCCGACATTTTGGAGACCGATCGGGCGGTTCTTGTCCTGGTAGCGCTGCCCGGGGTTGATCCCGACCACATCGATACAGGCATTGAAGACGGTCGACTGATCATTTCCGGCAACCGCACGCTTCCAGCCGAACTGCACACTGCGACGATACATCGTCTAGAGCTTCCTCAGGGACGATTTGAGCGGCGTTTACCATTGCCGCCGGGACGCTATGCCGCGGCAAGGCGGGCGGTCTCCAATGGTTGCTTGATGATTACATTAGAAAAGTCATGAGCGACGGGTCTAACGAGCCTCGCTTTGCCGGCGCCGCGGGCGATCAGACCCACGTGACCGATATTCCTCCGATTCCCCCGGACGGCCTTATTGTCATTCCGGTCCGCGACACCGTATTGTTCCCGGGCCATGTTCTGCCGATTGCCATCGCCCGCAAGCGCTCCATAGCTGCAGGTCAACAGGCCGTTAGAGATCAGAGACAGATTGGCATCTTGCTTCAGCGCTCGGCAGAAGCTGCCGATCCCGCGCCCTTCGATCTTCATCGCATGGGAACGGTGGCCAATGTCGTCCGCTATATCACTGCCCCCGACGGTACCCACCATATGGTGTGTCAGGGCGAACAGCGCTTTCAGGTTGAGGAGTTTCTCAACGGGTGGCCCTTCTTGGTTGGGCGCGTCCGACGCATTCCTGAGCCTGAGCCTCACACGCCCGAGATTGAGGCACGTCTTTTGCATCTGAGAAGCCAGGCAGAGCAAGCCATACAGCTTCTTCCACAAGCGCCGCCCGAACTCCTGGCTGCTATTCAGAATGTTACCTCTCCCTCGGCACTCGCCGATCTTGCGGCGAGTTACATGGACCTTCCTGCTGAGCAGAAGCAGGAAATTCTCGAGACAGTCGATCTCGTCGCAAGAATGGACAAGGTGGCGCGCCTTCTCGCCCATCGCATCGAGGTGCTGCGTCTGTCCCAGGAAATCGGCCGCCAGACAAAAGCCGCACTCGACGAGAGGCAAAAGGAGGTCCTGCTTCGTGAGCAGATGGCTGCCATCCAGCGCCAACTCGGTGAAGGTGAGGAAGGCAAAGCGGCAGAGATGGCCGAGTTGAGCGAAGCCATTGCCAAGGCAGGAATGCCGAAGGACGTGGAGGACCAGGTGCTCAAGGAGCTGCGTCGCCTGCAGCGCATGCCAGAGGCAGCAGCCGAGTACGGCATGGTACGCACCTATCTCGAATGGTTGATCGAATTGCCCTGGGCGATTCCCGAAGAGCCGGCAATCGACATTGCCGAGGCTCGCGCTATTTTGGAACAGGACCACTACGGTCTCGACAAGATCAAGCGGCGCATCATCGAATACTTGGCCGTGCGAAAACTTGCGCCCAGCGGCAAGGCCCCGATTCTTTGCTTCGTCGGTCCGCCAGGCGTCGGCAAGACCTCTCTCGGTCAATCCATCGCCAGAGCCATGAAGCGGAAATTTGTACGTGTGAGCTTGGGCGGCGTTCACGACGAAGCCGAGATCAGGGGCCACCGGCGTACCTACATTGGCGCCCTGCCCGGCAATATCATTCAGGCGATCCGCAAGGCGGGATCCCGCAATTGCGTGATGATGTTGGACGAAATCGACAAACTCGGCGCTGGAATTCAGGGTGATCCCGCTTCCGCTCTTCTTGAGGTCCTCGACCCGGAGCAGAACAACACTTTCCGTGACAATTACTTGGGCGTTCCCTTCGATTTGAGCCGCATTGTGTTCCTCACGACGGCCAATACCCTCGACAGTATTCCCGGACCTTTGCGCGACCGAATGGAGGTCATTGCCCTCTCGGGGTACACCGCCGAGGAGAAATTTGAAATCGCACGTCGCTACCTCGTTCCGCGTCAAATGGAAGCGAATGGAATGAAAGCGGGCCAGGTCCAGCTCGCAGATGAAGTGCTCCGGGACATTATTAAGCATTACACGCGCGAGGCCGGCGTGCGAAATCTCGAGCGCGAGATTGGCAAGGTGCTGCGCCACGCCGCAGTGCGAATAGCTGAAGGGCAAAATGGACCAATTCTTGTCATGCTCGATGATTTGCAGTCCATTCTTGGTCCTCCCAGATTCGAAAACGAAGTGGCCCTGCGCACGAGCGTGCCGGGTGTCGCGACGGGACTTGCCTGGACACCTGTAGGCGGAGACATCATGTTCATCGAGGCCACTCGTATTCCCGGCAGCAGCAAGCTGATATTGACTGGCCAGCTCGGCGATGTGATGCGCGAGAGCGCCCAGGCCGCCTTGAGTCTCGTGAAGAATCGTGCTGCCTCGTTCGGCATTGACCCCGAACGGTTTGCCAAGGCTGACATACACATTCATGTGCCCGCGGGTGCCATTCCCAAAGATGGCCCAAGCGCCGGCGTTGCCATGTTCATGGCGCTCGTTTCTCTCCTGTCGCAGCGCACGGTCCGCAGCGACACTGCAATGACTGGCGAAATCAGCCTGCGCGGTCTTGTTCTTCCGGTCGGCGGGATAAAGGAAAAGGTAATTGCCGCCCATGCCGCTGGCATCAAGAGGGTCATGCTACCTTCACGAAATCGAAAAGATTTCGATGATGTTCCCGATGAGGTGCGCAGAACGGTTGACTTCATCTGGCTGGAGCTGGTCGAGGATGCGATATCCTCGGGACTGGATCCGGCAGCCGCCGTCGCTGCCTGACAGTGGAAATGATCTAGCTGGCGATCAGGTGGCCCGGGCAAGTGAGTCCGTGCTGCACAGTCAGTCGCTTGATTGTTACCCTCCCCCGGGACAGGTGAGAGAATGCATCGTTTTGACCATGGTTCCCTGGCCGCTGCTTGTAATAAGAAATATTGGTCGACAGGCGAGCCAATGCTCTATGGCATGTGAGGCATGAAAGAGGAAATTTGGTATGGCAAGCAAGTCCAATCTCGAAACCTATGAATCGGCTCTTCTGCTCCTTAAGGAGCGCCGTATTGAGCTGGCGAAATTCTTGCTCTCCCCCAGTGTCACTAGGGACGATGTCGGACGGTATGCCGTGAGTCTCACTGCCACTCAGCAGGCAATCGATGTGCTGCAGCGAGCCATAGCAGAGGAGCAGTCCTGAAGCGGTCTGCTAAACCAGATCTTAACCCTTTCTCCAAATCATTGGCTCTGGAGTGGCTATACGCCCGGAAGTTAACGGCCATTTTATAGGACCGGTCCAAAACATGGCGTGACTTCAACTATTGCCACGAGCCGCATCATGCTCGGTAAAGACAGTGCAGCGCCGAGACCGGGCCCCAGCGAACTCCCGACGGGCGACCCGGTTGAGCCTTCAGCCACCAGATCACGTCGGACGGCCCGGAGCCTCCAGGCCGTTTTGAAGCACGCCTTTGAGCGTTCGAAAAGCAAGGAATCTGAGTTTCCTGCACTCGAACTGCCTGCCGCATCGGTTGCCGCAAGACCGGCTCGACCAAAACATAATTCCACGTTATGGCGCCTGCTCAAAGCCGGCGTCGCCATATGCTTAGTCATCATCGTGGGCTGGGAACCAGTGCGCACGGTCCTGGCGCCAGCGAGCGTCGAAGCCGTCGTAAATGCAAGGCTCATAACGTTGAAATCTCCGATCGCCGGAGAGATCGCGACCGACCGCCTGCCACTTCCGGGCGATATCGTCGATAGTGGCAGCCTCCTGCTACACATCAGCAACAGGCGAACCGATCGTACGCGGTTGGACGACTTGCGCCACGAACTGTCGCGTCTACGAAGCGAAGCAGCCATTCTTGAGCAGAAGAAGCAGTGGGCTACGGCACGCCATGCCGAACTCCAAAGGCAGACGCGAGCCTTTGCCGATGCCAGGCGGCAGGAATTGGAGGCTCGACGCAAAGAACTAGAAAGCGAACTCGCCGCCGCAACTGCAAGAAATTTGGAAGCACAAGCAGCCCTTGCCCGGGCAGAATACTTGGCTCCTCGCAGTGGCATTTCTGAAGTCGATGTGGAGCGCACTCGGCGCGACGCATCTGTCGCCTCGGCCTTGGTCGAGGTGGGAAGAAACCGCATCGCCGGCGTGATCGTTGAACTCGATGCATTGAAGACGGGATCCTTTGTCGGTGATAGCTACAATGACCGGCCGAGCACAGCTCAAATGGCCGACGAACTTTCGCTGAAGATCAATGACATGCGCGCTGACCTCCTAACGCTCGAGGCGCGGAAGAAAGATCTCACCGCCGAGCTTGGCGACGAGGAAGGCCGATATGCCTATCTATCGCGTTTCGAAATGGCCGTGCCGATTCGTGGTCGGGTCTGGGAGATCATGACCGCGCCTGGCGAACAGGTCTCCGCCGGACAGGATTTGGTGAAGCTTCTTGATTGTTCTGGCGCCATTGTTACCGCTTCGGTGAGCGAAAGTGTCTACAATCACCTCCGCGTTGGAATTCCCGCCCGATTTCGCCTTCGGGATGATGCTCGCGAATATGCAGGTCAAGTCGTGAATCTCACCGGCTACTCGGGCGCTGGAACGAATCTGGCCATTGAGCCCTCCTCACTGATTAAGGAGCCCTATCGCGTGATGGTGGCAGTCCCCGATCTAAAGGCCGAGTCGAGCTGCAACATCGGCCGCACCGGGCGTGTGTATTTCGGTGACCGGCAGCAGGGCTTTTCGCTGAACGCCCTCTGGCGCTGATGTACATATCGCTAGACGCAATTCGCGATGCGTTTTGGCCTGGCCTGTGCGCGGGAGGTCTGCTCATGGCGATTCTGCCATTTCTACGGCAGAATCATCATCCCACACGGTTGGGCCTAGTGTTATTCGCGCTCATCACACTGCTTCAATATATCGTCTGGCGTTTTGCTGCGACCCTGCCTCCCTTCGGTGCGACCTTGGACTGGATTGTCGGCTTTTGCTTTGCGACAGTCGAAGCAGCAACGCTCATGGGCGTCGCCATTTCGCTCTTCGCGATGAGCCGCACGCGGGATCGCACTCCGGAGGTGGAAGCGCACCTCCCGCAGCTTCTGAGCCGACCTGCGCTTCCTCTCGTCGATGTTCTCATATGCACGTATAATGAGGAGGAGTCGATCCTCGAGCGCACCATCACCGGCGCCCTCAATCTCGACTATCCCAATTTTCGTGTCTGGGTTCTTGACGATGGCCGCCGCCCACTGGTCCAGGAACTGGCCCATCGGCTTGGCGCTCGTTATATGACACGCAGTGACAATGCCCATGCCAAGGCCGGTAATATCAACAATGCTTTACGGCACTTGGCGCAACTCGTGGATCCCCCCGAGTTCATAGCGGTCCTCGACGCCGATTTCGTGCCCCTGCCCGTTTTTCTCAAACGTACCATGGCGCTCTTCCATGACGAGCGCGTAGGCGTCGTGCAGACGCCCCAGCATTTCGCCAACGCCGATCCGATCCAGATCAATCTCTCCGCCACGCAAGTCTGGCCGGACGAGCAACGCTATTTCTTCGATGTTCTCATGCCCGCTCGCGATGCCTGGCACGCTGCCTTTTGCTGCGGCACATCATCTCTGATCCGCATGCGGGCGCTGACCGAGATAGGCGGCTTCCCGACCGACTCGATCACCGAGGATTATCTGCTGTCACTCCGCCTGAAGGAGCGAGGCATACTTACCGCCTACCTGAACGAAGCCTTGAGTTTTGGTCTCGCTCCCGAGGGATTGAAAGAATACCTCACCCAGCGCAGCCGCTGGTGTCTCGGCTTCATGCAGATATGTCGCGGGCCGAGTGGGCCGCTCTCGCGCCGCGCTCCCATCCGCCTCCTTGACCGCGCATTTTTGCTTGAGTCGTTCATGCATTGGACGGCAGCCCATGCCTTCAGGATTCTCGGCATCCTCATACCCATCGCCTATCTCCTCTTTGGCATTGTCGCCGTCGATGTGGCTCTCGAAGACTTCCTCGCCCATTACCTGCCCTTCTTTATCGTGCAATCGATGGTCCTCTCCTGGCTCACGGAACAGCGCGTCATTCCGATAATGTCGGATGTTGCCCAGTTGATCGCAGCGCCGGCGGCGCTGCGTGCCGCTCTTGCCGGTCTGCTGCATCCCAAGGGGCAAAAGTTTCAGGTCACCGCAAAGGGGGGAGAACGCGGCCAGCGCTTCGTTGAATGGCCGTTGCTGCGCACCTTCCTTTCTCTGTTGGGGCTGACCGTGCTGGGAATTCTTGCGAGTTTCATGACCGGCCTGGGTCCGAATCATCCAAATGCCAGCGTCCTCGCCCTATTTTGGAGCTGGTATAACATCGTTGTCCTCATCGTTGCCTGCTATGTGTGCATCGAGCAGCCCCGCAAACGTAAATCTGATCGCTTCGAGGGCTTGGAGCAGGCGGTCGTCCAAGCCGAGGATGGTGCCAGTCTCTGCCCTCTTATCGACATTTCGGTGACGGGGGCAGCCCTCGCCGGCCCATCACCTGGGGAAATCGGAAAATCCGTGACTTTCAGGCTTCCCACACTGAACGTACGCGCAACGATCATTCGGGCCGGGACTGGCTTCTTTGCCGTACGCTTTGGCGATTCCCTCAGCGATCGTGTCGCCCTGATCCGCTACATTTATTCCGGCCGCTGTTCGCATGCACTGAAGAAAATTCATTGGGGTGACGTATTTCGGGCTGTGAGCAGCAGGCTGTTTGGCTGAACCTTCTACGCAAACCGAGCGCGAATCTATCGGCCAAGCCCAATTGGCTGCTCAGAAGCCCTCTCGTCAGTAAGTACACTGCAGTCAAACGCCAATTTTTCCCCCGCCGTTCTTTGTGATCACCACGACTGCAGGACGGGGGGGCATTCCATCTTTGAAATCGGGCCAGCGCGTCGCCGGATCGTCGAATGTCGACTTACGACCGAATTTCGGCCAATCCTCCCCGCCCTCGCCTGGATGCTGGATAGCGACGAAGAGCGATTGGGTATCCGGTGTGAAAAACGGTCCGCAGAGTTCGGCTCCCGCAGGGCAGCGGAAGAAATGCACTGAGGTAGCTGGACCATCGCCTTCTGTAGTGATGGCCCACAATCCGTCGGCGCGTCCGGTCTTCTCGGCATTATTCCCGTCGGTTGCGATCCATAGCCGGTTCTCAGCATCGATGACGCAATTATCGGGCATCCCGAACCAGCCATCCCTGGTTGTCTCAGTGCTGAAAGTGGCGCCCACCTCGCCCATCGACGGGTCACCGCATCTGACCAGAATATCCCAGGTGAAATCCTTGGCGCCATGGTCGCTGTCGACGGCCCGCATTCTAATGATATGTCCGAAAACATTGTCCGGCCTCGGGTTCGCAGCGTTAACGTCCTCGGGCTTACGTTTGTTGTTGTTGGTAAGAATGACAAAAATACTTCCGTCGCGGCCAGGCGATATATCTTCCGGCCGGTCCATCTTGGTCGCGCCAAGAAGATCTGCGGCAAGCCGCGTCTTTATCAAAACATCAGCCTGGCTCGCGAAGCCGTTCTCTGCCGTCAAGGGCCCCTGGCCTTGCACGAGCGGCAGCCACATTCCCTTTCCTGTATCATCGTAACGGGCAACATAGAGCGTGCCTTCGTCGAGCAGATTCATGTTGGCGTCACGATTGGCAGGATCATAGGTCCCGGTCGTCACGAATTTATAGACATAATCGAAACGCTCATCATCGCCCATATAGACGACCACTCGCCCGTCCTTGTTAACGATGTTTTCGGCACCCTCGTGCTTCAGTCGCCCCAGCGCTGTTCGTTTTTTCGGCGTCGACCTGGGATCGAGCGGATCGATCTCCACCACCCAGCCGAAGCGGTTGGCTTCATTCGGCTCCTTGGTCAGCTCGAACCGCTCATGCCATCGGTTCCAGGCATACCAGTTGCCAGGAACTCCATACCGATCCATGACTGCGGCATCGCCAAGCCCCGCCATGATCTCCTTGCGCCGCGCCTTGATCGCAGCAGCTCGCTCCTCCTCGGCTTTCTTCTGCTCTTCCGACGTAGCGTAACTCGCCGCAACGGTCGGCAGACCATCCTCCGGAACGGTGATGCCGAAGTAGCCGTTGAAGTTTTCTTCAGCAGAAAGCCACGTTCCCCACGGAGTTACCCCTCCGGCACAATTGTTGAGCATTCCCAGCACGCGTTTGCCGCTTGGATCGGCCTTTGTTTTCAAAAGGTCATGCCCCGCTGCTGGACCCGTGATCTCCATCTCGGTTTCCGCCGTGATGCGACGGTTGAATGGCGAGTCTTTGACCACCCGCCATCGTCCCTCGACCTTTCGGATTTCGACAACGCTGCCCCCGTGCGCCATCATCTCCACCCCCACGAGTTCGGACGTCATCTTGGCGAAATCCTCCTCATCCTGCACGGCCATGTCAGGAAACATCAGCTCCTCGACAGTATATTCATGATTGACCAGAAGGAGAGCTCTCTCGGACGTGTCGGAACTTCCAGGCAGAGATGCAAGCCCGATAAAATCATTGTTATAGCCGAACTGACGGGCCTGTTTCTCGGCAGTCTGAGCGCGGGGATCGAATTCGGAGGAGTCGGCAAACAGTGGATCGCCCCAGCGGAGCAGCACCTCGGCATTGTAACCCTCGGCGACGTGGTGCTTTTCATCCACGCCCGCGGTGACTTCCTTGAAATTGAAGCGGCGGGCCGACTGCGCCTGGGCACTCCTGCCGTGAAGGGGTGCGAGGGGGCTGAGGGCAGTTGAGATGGCGGTGACCGCGAGCACTCCCTTGAGCACGCCTCGCCGCGAATAACGCCGCGAGATGATCTCGCCCATGGTTGGATTGCTCGTCGAGTTCGAGGGCTCTTCACCCATCTCCTCAGGTGATCGATAATGCCTTCTGGGATTTTCCGGGGAATGTCGAGTCATTGGAACCTCACGCTTGAGGAGAGTGGAAGCCGCGTTTCAGCTCTATTTGTCTCCTGTGTCGTTTCTATGAAGCCGCTCGTTTTGTGTCCCTTTGACATTGCTGCAAGAGGACATCACCTTGGGAACGAAGTTTGGGCAGAGGCAGGACCAGGATGATTCTTATTGGCCAGTACGACTCCCCCTTCGTGCGCCGGGTCGGCATCGCTCTGACACTCTATGAGCTTCCCTTCGAGCATCGCCCCTGGTCGACCTTCGGCGATGCCGATAAGATAAGACGTTACAATCCGCTCACGCGAGTTCCTACGCTGGTCTTGGACAGCGGCGAGGTGTTGATCGAAAGCTACAGCATCCTTGACTATCTCGACAGCCTTGTGCCGACCGATAGAGCCATGTTTCCTCGTTTTGAACCAGCCCGTCATGAAGCGCTGAAGATTGCGTCTATCGCAATGGGCCTAGGGGAAAAGGCCGTCAGTCTCTTCTATGAGAAGACCTTTCACCGCGAGGTATCTGAGGTATGGGTGGCCCGTTGCCACAAGCAGATCGCCGGCGCCCTTTCTCTGCTTGAGAAAAGTCGCAGCGAGAAGAAATGCGCCTATTGGTTCGGAGATCGCATCGGTCACCCTGACATCGCAGTTGCCGTCGTCCTCCGCTTCCTCGGAGAGGCGCATCCGGGCTTGATTTCGGCGAGTGATTTTACAACCTTGCGCGCCGACGCCGAGCATCTGGAAGCTCTTCCCGCTTTCGCTGCGATAAGCCAGCCTTTCATCCCGCCGTCTTGAGCCGGGGAACAAATCATCGCCGTTTGGCACAATGCTAAGGCCAAGCCTCTTGCATTCGGGCATCGGAGGCACGCGCTGGCACAGAAAAGCCTCGGGCCTCCCGAAGACCGGTGCCTTTTTCTTTGTCCGCAGATGAACATTTCCTAACAATTCTGTTCATCTTCCGTTCATTTTCCTAGAAAATTCAACCGGTTACGGAACTTTCGCAGAACACAAACCGTTTTGGACCAGTCATCGAAAGGAGTGAACCATGAACACTCTCGTGAAGCATATCTCCATTGTATCGACCCTTGGCCTGATGGCTCTGGGCACAGCGACCTATGCCAACGCCCAAACAATGCAGGGTTACAGCATGGACCAGCCCCGCGTGAAGCAAGCCGATGTCGATTGGAAGTTTGACCCCAATCGTCATGAACGACGCAGGCACAAGGACGACCGATTCCGCTTTTACTTCAGCGGTTTTTGGTATCCGGAACCCTATTGGATGGGTTATGGCCTTGCCATCAATCCTCGGGTGAGTTGCGGAGAGGGCCGTGCGATCGTGCGTGATCGTGGTTTCTACCGCGTACGCACGGTGGAATGCCGGGGACGGACCTACACCTATCTGGGCCGCCGCCACGGCGATGCCTTTAGGGTGCTTGTTAGCTCCCGTTCAGGCCGCATCGTTGACGTGGACCCCATCTAAGGACGGGATCCTATTTACGTTAGATTATCAACCAATAAGCAGCTGAAGCGGAGCCCGGTCGGAATGGCCGGGCTCTTGCTGTAAGACCTTAATTTTTTACGAGGATTTCCTTGCACTTTGCCTATGACGTTAAGCGCGGAGGTTGAGGGATGGTTTACCCGCTTCGCTTAGCTTTCAGGGCAGCTTTTCTGGAGTGCCTTCATGCATCTTGGGGATATTTTGGTCGCTCATGGGCTAATTACGAGCGATGACATTGAAGCCGCTTTGCGCAGGCAGCAATCTTCGGGCGGATTGCTTGCCGAAAATCTGGTTGCTCTTGGCAGGCTGTCAACGGCAGATCTGGAACGTGTGTTGCACGCAGTTCCATCAGCTCCAAAGACTATTCTGGAAACGGGCATCGGCCTATCTGACCTGCTGAACTTGCTGACCAAGGTCATGTACGCCAACGGAATCGAAACGCCCTCCGCCATGTCTGAGGCATTGAAACTGCCCCGCCGAACGATCCAGGAACTCATAGAGCAAGCACAGGAACGAAAACTGTTCGACGTGTTGGGCGCTACTGGCGCTTCCACTTTATCTGAACTGCGTTATGCCTTGACCGAGAAAGGCAAGCAGTGGGCGCAGGATGCGCTCGACCAGAATCAATACATTGGACCGGTACCGGTTTCACTCAAATCCTATATCGAAAGAATTCACCGTCAGCGCATCACCAATGAGCGCATCGACCGGGCTGCAATCGACAAAGCCTTTGCCAATCTCGTCATTTCCGAAACCTTCATCCACCAGCTCGGCCCAGCCATCAATTCCGGACGTTCCATTCTGCTTTATGGTCCGCCCGGCAACGGCAAGACGTCGATTGCCGAGAGAGTGGGCGGTATCTTCCATGATGTGATTTACATTCCCTATTGCTTCGAGGTCGAAGGACAGATCATCAAAGTATATGACCCGGGTATTCATGCTGCGACCAAGAGCGACGCCGAGAAGACCAGCAAGAATAACGTTCTCCGGCGGGAGGATTTCGACCGCCGCTGGGTGGCTTGCCGGCGCCCTTTCATCGTGACGGGCGGTGAGCTCACTCTCGAAATGCTCGACCTTAGTTTCAATGCGCTAGCCAAATTCTATGAAGCTCCTCTGCATATCAAGGCGCTCGGTGGCACCTTTGTCATCGACGATTTCGGACGCCAGATCGTGAGTCCCGAGGCATTGCTCAACCGCTGGATCGTGCCCTTGGAAAGCCGCACCGAATATCTCAAGCTGCACACGGGCAAGAGCTTCGCCTTGCCCTTTGATGAGCTCGTCATCTTTTCTACCAACCTAGCGCCGCAGGAGCTGATGGATCCGGCGTTTTTGCGCCGCATCCCTTACAAATTGGAGATCACGCCGCCTAGTCGCGAAGAATACAAACGAATCTTCAAGACGATTTCGAAAGCCCTCGGTCTCGAAGCTTCCGATCAGGTGATCGACATTGTGATTGCCGCACTTCGGGAACACAATGACTTTCCGCTGGCGAGCTATCAGCCGAAGTTCATCGTTGATCAGGTGCGGGCTGCGTGCAAATTCGAAGGTTCTGCGCCCCAATTCCGCCCTGACCTGATTACCATGGCCCTGAACAATCTTTATACGAAGGAC
>Ga0209382_10003011_pt1 | contig 23826 bp, 20 predicted proteins | sample SoiMetdeltSBSDD5_FD_187599 | JGI IMG/M metagenome (GOLD analysis project Ga0209382, IMG submission 187599) | Bulk soil microbial communities from a Populus tree surrounding site in Tennessee, USA - Soil MetaG P. deltoides SBSDD5 (SPAdes) (version 2) | ecosystem: Environmental > Terrestrial >...
GGCAGACGGACCGCGAACGTGGTGCCGGCGCCCGGCTCGCTCGAGACGCTGATCTCGCCGCCGTGCTGCTCGACGATCTGGCGGGCGCCGGCCAGCCCGAGGCCGGTCCCTCGCAGTTGATCGCCGACGTTGCTCGCGCGGTAGAACCGCTCGAAGATGCGCGGCAGATCCTCGGCCGGGATGCCGATGCCGGCGTCGCGAACCTCCAGGACCGCCCAGCGGCCTGAGCCCGTCTCCGGACGGACGGTCTCCGGACGGACCGTCAGCTCGATGTCGCCGCCGTCCGGGCTGTACTTCACGGCGTTCGTCAGCAGGTTCATCACCACCCGTTCGAGCCGGGCCGCGTCGACCGATCCGACGATCGGCGCCGTGTCGGCGAAGACGTGGAGCTGATGGCGGGCCGTCGTTCGCTGGACGTCGGCGGCCGACTTCTGAACCAGCGCTACCAGATCACACTCCTCGCGCCGCAGCTCCAGCGGCCGGCCGGCTTCTATCCTAGCTACGTCCAGCAGGTCGTCGATCATCCGGGCCATCAGCGCCGTCTGCTCCTCGATCCGCCCCAGCCGCTCCGTCAGCTCCTCGGGGCTCATCCCCACGCCGCGAGTGAGCCGGCGCTTGATCAATTGTGCCAGCCCGCGGATCGAGGTCAACGGCGTCCTGAGATCGTGCGAGATCGTCGCCAGCGTCTCGTCGCGGGCTCGCAGCGAGGCCTCGGCCTCGGCACGCGCGCTGGCCAGCCGGGCCCGCTCGGCTTCGGCGTGCTTGCGCTCGACGGCGTAATGGATCGAGCGCGTCAGCGTCTTGCCGTCTACCTGCCCCTTGACCAGGTAATCCTGGGCGCCCTCGCGGACCGCGCGGATCGCCATCGCCTCGTCGTCGAGGCCGCTGAGGACGACGATCGGCGTGCGCGGCGCCGCCCGGACCAGCCGGAGGAACGTCTGGATGCCCTGGCTGTCCGGCAGGGAGAGATCGAGCAGGACGACGTCCGTCTCGCCGGTCGAGAGGTGTTCGAGCGCGGTGGAGAGTCGATCGACCTGTTCGAGACGCAACGAGGTGCCCGCGAAGGCCGGATCGCGCGCGCCGTCCTCCAGCGCCTCTCGGATCAGGTCGACGTCGGCCGGATTGTCCTCGATCAGCAGGACCCGCACAACGGCCTCGGTGGTCGGCGAGATGGTCATTGGGCGATCACTCGAATCAACGCGTGTGCTTACTCCGGTGGGAGCTTGACGATCGCGAGCCAGAAGCTGTCGATCGAGCGGACGACCTCGATGAACGCGTCCAGGTCGACCGGTTTCTTGACGTAACAGTTGGCGTGCAGGTTGTAGCTCTCCAGGATATCCTGCTCGGCTCCGGACGTGGTCAGCACGACGACCGGGATCCGCCGCAAGTCCGGGTCCGCCTTGATCTCGGCCAGCACCTCGCGGCCGTCCTTCTTTGGCAAATTCAGGTCCAGCAGGACCAGGTCTGGATGCGGGGCCTGGACGTACTGGCCGGTGCGCCGAAGGAAGGCGAGCGCCTCCACGCCGTCGTTGACGACGCTCAGGTTGTTCGCCACCCTGGTGTCTTCGAGCGCCTCGCGGGTCAGATCGATGTCGGATGGGCTGTCTTCGACGAGCAGGATCTCGATTGGCGTCACACAGCCGCCATGTGCGCTCATGAAGTCGTGTCTCCAGCGTCTGGAATGGTGAACCGGAACGTCGAGCCGCCGCCGGGCGTCTCGTCTACCCAGAGCGTCCCGCCGCGCCGCTCGACGATCTTCTTGCAGACCGCCAGGCCGATGCCGGTTCCGCCGTACTCGTCGCGCGCGTGCAGCCGCTGGAACAGCACGAACACGCGCTCGCGGTACTCGGGGGCAATGCCGATGCCATTATCGCGGACCGAGAACAGCCACGCACCTTCCTGGCGCTCCGCCCCGACGTGGATGCACGGCGGAGCTTCGCCTCGGAACTTGATCGCGTTCCCCAGCAGGTTCTGGAACAACTGCGTGAGCTGGGTGGCGTCGCCGTCCACGGTCGGCAGCGGATCGTGGGTGATCGTGGCGCCACTCTCCTCGATCGCGATCCGGAGGCTTGCCTCGATACGCGCCAGCATCGCCTCCAGGTCGACGGACTCGATCGCCACCTCGCGACGGCCAACCCGTGAGTAGGTCAACAGGTCGGTGATCAGCGTCTGCATGCGCCGCCCGCCGTCCACCGCGTAGCTGATGTATCGCTCAGCCCGTTCGTCGAGCTGCTCGCCGTACCGGCGCTCCAGCAACTGGAGGTAGCTGACGACCGCCCGCAGCGGCTCCTGGAGGTCGTGCGAGGCGACATAGGCGAACTGCTCGAGGTCGGCGTTGGAGCGTGCCAGCTCGCGGTTGCGCTCCTCCAATGCTCGCTCGGCCGCCCGACGCTCGGTCACGTCGCGGAACGTCAGCACGGCGCCGACGACGCCGCTGCCGTCGCGAATTGGGGCACAGGCGTACTCGATCGGGAGCCGGCTGCCGTCGCTGCGCAGGAGATCGCCTGCACCGTGCTGGACGCTCCCGAAGTCGAGCGCGGCCCTGATCGGAGACCCCCGGAAGCCCTCACCCCCAGCCCCTCTCCCTGCCGCGGGAGAGGGGAGCAGGCTTCCGTTCTCCCCCTCTCCCGCGCACAGGGAGAGGGGGTCGGGGGCCGTGGGGGTAGGGGGCCCCATGGTAGGCATGATTGAGGGCTTCCCGTCAGTCGTCGGCTCGATCCAGGGGGCGGCCGAGTGCTCGATCAGCGCCTGCTCAGTCAGCCCGATCATCTGGGCCGCGGCCGGGTTGGCGAAGATCACGCGGCCCGTCTGGTCCAGGCCGACAATGCCCTCGGCGGCGGTGTCGAGGATCGCCTCGCTCCTGACGATCGTCTCCTGGAGCTGCTCGGTCATCCGGTCGAACGCTGCCCCGGCCACGCCGATCTCGTCGCCACGGTCGAGCGCGATCCGCTGGTCGAGCTGGCCGCCGGCGACCTCGTGCGCGGTGGTTGCCAGCCGGGCGATCGGGCCGACAATGTCGCTGGTCAGCAGCAGCGCCAGAGCTACGCCGAGGCTGACCGCCAGGACCGTCCCGGCGATCAGGACGATCTGGAGGCGCTCGCTCGCGGCGGCGGCCTCGGCCTGGCGCTGCCCGAGGAGCTGCTCCTCGACGGCCAGCGCCTCGCCAAACGTGGCCCTGATGCTCGCGAAGCGGCGGCGGCCTTCGCCACTGGATACCCATGCCGTGAGGTCGCTTGCCGACCGCGTGCCGGCCGCGACCTCACGCCGCAGTGCGATCCCCGGCTCGGTGACCTTCTGGCGCCACTCGTTCACTTGCGCCTCGATCGAGCGCCAGCGCTCGACCTGGTCCGGGCTGTCGGCGGTGAGCGCCTGGAGCTGCGTGATCTGCTCGTCCAGGCGCTGGCTGCCCTGGTGGTAGGGCGCCAGGAACGCGTCGTCGCCGGCGATCAGGAACCCGCGATACGCGGTTTCCATATCGACCAGGCTGGTCAACAGGCTGTCCGCCGCGCTGATCACCTCGAACGCGTGAATGACGGCGGCCGTCGCCTCCTGGTTCAGGCTGGTCGTACGGTACGCGGCGCTGGAGAGCAGGATCAACACGGTCAGCACAGCCCCGAACGCGCCGAGCAGCTTCGTCCGCACGGACGCGTTCGAGAGGCGTGACATCAAGGGGATGGAGCTCCTACAGGCTCGCGGTCAGGCCTGGCTTGCGCGCCGGAAGGCGTCCATCGTCAGGAAGATCGAGGGCGGCCACGACAGCGGGTCGGCCGTGTTCGCGCCGATCATCTCGGCGACGGGGCTGAACTGGCGCGGGTCGTACGGGCGGTCGGCCGGCGGCGTGAGCGTCGGCGCGAGGGCCGCGAGCCGATCGGCGAGCTCGGCGCTTTCACGAAGCATCGCTTCGGCGGCGTCGCCTTCCAGGACGTTCTCCCGCGCTACGCCGTCCAGCCCGCCGAAGCGATGGCCCATCATCAGCTTCTTCGGTTTGACGTCCTCGCGCAGCCGCTTCAGGCTGGCGCGGTAGCCGTTCGGATGCTCGATTAGCGGGAACGAGCCGTGCGCGCCACGGCCCTGGATCGAGTCGCCGGTGAACGCCAGGTCCGCGCCGTCCAGGACGAACGTGACGGCGCCGGCTGAGTGGCCCGGGGTGTGGATCGTGGTGAGGGTGACGCCGCCGCCGAGGTCGATCCGGTCACCGTCCGCCAGGGATCGGTCCGCGCCCATCTCGCCGGAGAGGTTCTCTAGGAGCATCGCGTCGTGGGCGGCGTAGGCGGCCGGATCGTCGATGAACCTGAAGCGGACGCCCTGATAGCCCCTGATGTGGGACTTCGGGTCTGAGAGCAGCTCGGCGTCCGCCGCATGGAGGGCGATCTTCGCGTCGGGCGCCCGCTCCTTGCCGGTCCCGGCGCCGCCGATGTGGTCCCAGTGGCCGTGCGAGGCCAAAATCCATTTGACGTCTGACAGCTTGATCCCCTGCGCCGCGAGGGCCGGCTCGATGGCGTCCTCCGGCGAGCCGGCCACGCCGACGTCGATCAAGGCAGGCTCTGGCGCATCGACGTAGTAGACGAAGACGGTTCCGGCGGGTCCGAAGGGGCAGGCGATCGGGATGATCCGGGCTGGCTCAGGCACAGCGCTGTCCTCCAGGTCGAGCAGGTCGGGCGTCCAGCGTCGACGATGGACGCCAGCACTCGGCAGTATGGCTGCGCGCGACAGCGTGCGCCAGCCAATGCCCTGTCCGTGCCTCCCGGCCCGGACGCGCTCGTGCCATACTCTTGTGATGGAGGGTCAGATGGCACGAGTAGAGGCTGCCCGCGGGTGAGCGGCGAGCTGTTCCCCTTCGAGCTTGACGGCGTGACCGTCCTGAGCGAGACGGAGATCCAGTACGAAGGCAAGGTCTGGAAGGCTGGCCGAGGCAAGCTGCTCGGGCAGTTCTCGCTCAAGCCTGGCTGGCTGCGCCAGGGCGGCATCGTCGAGACGGAGCCGGAAGGAGAGCTCTGGATCTCCGACGCCGAGACGCTGGAGCCCAGCGTCGGGCCGGCCTGGGTCGGCTGCGCCTACATCCCGACGCCGGAGTACGTGCGCCAGCAGGTGATCCGCCGGCGCGCGGGGCTGCCGCTCGGCGAGCGCCGCTGGCAGGAGATCCGAGCGAACCAGGGACGGCGCCCGTAGACCCTCATTGACCCTTCTTGTGATGCTCCTCGCGGTGGTGCTTCAGCACCGTCCGGGCGGCCACTTCTTCTGCCCGCTTGCCGTACCGGTGCTCTTCCTTCGCCTCGTCGCGGATGTGCTCGTACATCCGCTGCTCCTTCGGGCCGACGCCTTCGAGGTGCTTCTTTTTCGGCACGATCGTGCTCCTTTCGGACGCTCTTCTGAAGGATGGCAATGCAGAACATGTGCCGCCTGGCTATGCATAGATGCGCGGACCGATCGCACCCGGTGGGCCGAATGGGCACGAGGCTTGCGGCGAATGTTCAGTGAGGGCAGAAAGCAGCTCTCGGCTCCCAGACCACGCTCGACAGGAGGACACCTGTGTTCGACCAGAGCAAGATCAAGGAGCACATGCCAGTCGTCTGTTCGAACAACGGGCAGTTTGCAACCGTTGACCACATGGACGGCGACTACATCAAGCTCACCAAGGATAAGCAGGGCCAGCACCACTGGATCCCGATGTCCTGGGTGACGCGCGTGGACGACAAGGTGCACGTGGACCGGCCGGGCCAGCAGGCGATGCAGGAGTGGTTCTCCAGTCCGCCGGCCGGCGCCGGGACGCAGACCAGGCGGTAGGCAGCCCGATCGCTCCCTCTCAGTGCCGCCCCGGTAGCCCGGGGCGGCACTGCTTTTGCGCAGAAGAACGTCCAGACGCTCCTCGTCCGAGGAGCGGACTCACCTCAGACTGGACCAGTCCATGGAGACCTGGGATCTCTGGTTCCCCGACGCCGGCGCGACCGGGCTGCCGTTCGCGCGGGGGCGCATCGACCCGACCGACGTCCTCTGGGTCCACGCCGCGCCGCCCAGCCTGAACGTCACCGTCCGCGACGGCGAGGAGTGCGTCGTCGCCAGCGGCAAGAACCTGGAACGGGTCGGGCAGCGGCTCCCGCTCACCCGCCTCGCGCGGCGCGGAGACGCCGTTGAGCGCGAGGACCGGTGGCCGACGCAGGCCGACCTCGGCACGCTGGTAATCCTGCCGGGCGGCGAAGTCGGACGCCTGACTTCGTGGTGGAACGCTGTGGACGGCAGCGAATGGCGCTGGCAGGTCGAGTTCTACAACCACGCCTGACGGCTCAAGATCCGCCAGACCCGGGTGGCGGTCCACCCCTGGTTCGGCTGGGGCGGCTGCTCCAGCCGGTTCAGGGCGCCGTCTACCAGCTCGTCGATCGTCGTCACGTTCACGGCGATCCGGCCGTCTTCGTCGCCGCGGAAGAACTCCGGGAAGCCGCCGGTCACCGCGCAGCCGGTCAGGATACGCGCCTCCAGGTCGTCGGCGAGGGCATCGTGGCCGTGGCGGCGCAGCCCATCGGCGATCGCGCCGGTGTCCATCGGCCAGGTCGAGCCGTTGTGGTAGCTGCCGGGCCTGAACCGGGCGGCGCCGGTCGCGCGGGTGCGGATGCCGGCGCCGGCCAGCAGATCGTCCTGGAAGAGACGGGAGATCAGTCGCTCGCGCAGGTCGGCAGCGTCAGCGCCGTCGAGCAGGCGACTGGCGAGCAGGTGGCCCGGGCTCGACGCGACCACCCGGACCGGTCGCCCCCGACCTGACGGTCCGTCGAACGTCAGCGCCAGGGCGAACGTGCCGAGATCGGGCTGCCAGAGCTCGCGCAGGAACCGGGCGCGAAGGTCAGCCGCCCGCGAGCGTAGCTCTGCCGCCCAGAACGCCTCGACCTCCGCCCTCCCCTCCTGTCTCCTGTCTTCTGTCTTCCTTCCCTCGCAGGCTCGGGACTCCTCAGGACAGGCCTGTCTCCTCGTCAGGATCTCCGCCACCCCCAGCAAGGCGTCGTACGCGTACCCCTGGACGGCCACCGGCGCGTACGGCTGCGTGAAGTCGAAGACCGTTCCGTCCTCGTGGTAATGCGAGTCGCCGGAGTCTTCCCAGATCTGGTTGGCGATCCCCTCAGAAGATGCCCGCCGGACCCAGAGATAGCCGCCGCCAACCGGATCATCCAGGCGGCCGACAATCCAGCGCAGCGCCGCCAGCAGGCTGTCGAACACGGTGACCTGGCGGCCGAGGCGATCGACGATCGGGGCGTCCAGGATGGCGTCGCCGAACCGGGCCGTGTACGCCGCCAGCAGATTGATCCACTGGGGCGTGCTGTCCACGGCGCCGTAGTACGGAAACGTCCAGCGGCGCTCCAGCTCAGGCAGGAGCGCGTCGTCCGCGAGTCGGTGCTCGTGGATGATCCGGCCCGGCTCCTCCTCCGCCCGCGGCTCGAGGCGGACACCCTGGAGGCTCGCCAGCGTCAGCAGCGTCGTCTCGGCCACGTCTGGGAAGTCGTCCAGCAGGTCGAACGCCATCCGGATCGCGTCGCGCCCGAACAGGCAGTGGAACAGGCTGTCAGAGCCGGCCGATGCGAGCAGCGGACCGGCCTGCCCGAGCTTGTCCAATCGCTCGACTTGGCCGAGCTGGCAGAGGACGCCACGCAGCTCCTGGAGATCGATGCCGTGGCTCGCCATGAGCGGTCGGACCGATGGACCGATCCACTCGGGTGAGTTGGCCGATCCAGACGAGATGAAGGAACGTGGAGCGGGTAAGAGGGACACGACGCTGGCCTCAAGGAATCAGGGTGAAGCGGGCAGTCCAGGCATGTACAGGGAGCGCGAGAGGGCGCGAATGATAGACCCCAGTGAAGCATGCGGATGTTCCAAAAGTCCCGAGCATCTCGTCACAGCGCGGTCACAACACGTTTGCAAGAGTTGACAGAACTCTGGCATGGACTCTGCGCTGAGAAGCGTGCCTCGGCAGCGGTGGTCCAGCGTCGGGATACCGTCAGGCCGGGCAACGCGCATTACTCTCAAATCTCGGTGGCCCATCCCCAGCGTCGTGGAGAAGCCCCCTCGCTGGAGACGCTGATGCGAATCGCTCAGGTTGCACCGCCTTTCGAGTCAGTGCCGCCCACCCGGTACGGCGGCACCGAACGCGTCGTCTCGCTCCTGACGGAGGAGCTCGTGCGGCGCGGCCATGACGTCACCCTGTTCGCCAGCGGCGACTCGACGACCCGTGCGCGGCTGATCCCGACGGTCGACACGGCCCTCTGGCGCCTGGACGAGGTCCGTGATCCGCTGCCGTACTGGGCGATCACCCTCGGCGAAGCGTACCGCCGCGCTCGTGACGGCGAGTTCGACGTCGTCCACTCGCACCTCGATTTCCAGGCGTTCGCCTGCGCCGACCTGTGCAGCACGCCGACGATCACGACCCTCCACGGCAGGCTCGACTTGCCGGATCTTCCCCGCATCTACGCACGCTTTCCGGCGGCCGGGGTGGTCTCGATCTCGGACAGCCAGCGCATGCCGCTGCCGGACCTCCGCTGGCTCAGGACCGTCTACAACGCCGTCGACGTCGATCGTCTGGCGTTCAACCCGAAGGGCGGCGAGTACCTGCTCTTCCTGGGCCGGATCTCGCCAGAGAAGGGGCTGGATCGTGCGATTCAGGTCGCGAAGCTGGCCGGTCTGCCGCTCAAGGTCGCGGCGCGCCCGCCACTCCAGGACACCAGCGATCCGGTCATTCGAGCCGACCGCGAGTACTACGAAGGGGTCGTTCGGCCACTGCTCGCGGACGGCCATGTCGAGATGGTCGGCGAGATCGGCGATGCCGAGAAGCCGGAGCTGTTGGGCAACGCCCTGGCGCTGCTCTTCCCGATCGACTGGCCGGAGCCGTTCGGCCTCGTCATGGCCGAGGCCCTCGCCTGCGGCACGCCCGTCGTGGCGCGCAGTCGTGGATCGGTGCCGGAGATCGTCACCCACGGCGTCACCGGCCTGATCGGCGAGACCAATGAGGAGCTGGCTCGCCTCTGCCACGAGATCCACCTGATCGACCGCCAGACCTGTCGAGACGAGGCCGTCCGCCGCTTCTCGCCAGCAGTGATGGCGTGCGGCTACGAGGAGGTCTACTGCGAGGAGACAGGAGACAGGAGACAGGAGTCAGGAGGCGTCGGGCGCCTGATGACAGAGGCGGTCTGATCGGCCATGAGCGGAGAGGGGCACGCATCGTGCGCCCCGGTGGCGGGTACCTGATCTGCCCCGTCCCCAAACGTCCTGGTGCCCAGTGTGGAACGTACGCAATAGGGAGGCGAAGCGTGCCAGATACGGATGAACGTGAGAGAGATCGCCTGAGCGAGAGCGGTGGGCACCGCTACCAGCAGGCCCATCGAGACCCGGGCTCAACCCAGGAGGGTAGCGCGGTGACGGCCGGCTCGCGCTCGGCGGTGGCGCGGGAGACGGCTGAGCCCGACCAGCAGCAGCGTGCCGACGACCACGGCCGCCCGAGCCCGGACGACGAGTCCTGGCTGGCCGACCAGGGCTACCCAAAGCTTGGGAAGAAGATCCAGTCCCGCGTGACCCAGGTCGAGCACGGCCCGTACGCCGGCGGCACCCAGCAGGGCGACGCCAGCTCTCGCGAGAAGCGAGGCTAGCCGGTCCTCGGATCGACTCCACGACGAACGCCGCGCAGGTCGTCAACTTTGGGCGGTTGTTCGCGAATGTGGAAAGTCGTGGGGCAGAGCCGTCCCCTCACGGGCGTCGTCGGCGTTCCCTCATCGTCCCACAGCGCTACGTCTCGCCAACGTGGCGCACCCCCTCTCTCTGGCCGGGAGCCCCACTCCCGGCCATATTCATGCCCTGAACCTGGGAGCCTCCTGGGAGCGCGGCGATCTTCGCCGCTCCGGTCATCGCCCCCGAGAGGCCAGAGCTTGCCCTGAGCCTGCGAAGGGACGGTCGGGCTTCCAGCCTGCGAGATTCCGGGCCGGGCGCTGCACCTCCTCTGATGCCGCCACCTGATCTGGTGAGCCTGCATGGGAGGTGCTCGTGTCGCCAACTCCTGACGAACCACCGGACGAGGCCCCGGCCCCGGTTGCCGACGCGGCGCCACTGGTGGATCATGAGGGTGCAGCGCGGGGCGGCGATGTCGTCCCTGCCCGCCAGCTCAACGAGAGGGAACCGGGCCAGATGGAGAGCGGACCTGACGACGCTGCCGTCGTGGCCAGAGCGCTGGCCGGCGAACAGCAGGCGTTCGACGAGCTGCGGGCCGCCGCTGAGGGCGTCGTGCGCGGCACCATCCGGATGCAGGTCGGCCGGTTCGAGCAGAACGGCACCTACTTCGTCGATCACGCCCTGGTGGACGACCTCGTTCAGATGGCCTGGACGCAGATCTGGGAGAAGCTCGCCACCTACGATCCAGGTGTCGGAAGATTCGTCCATTTCGCACGGTACTGGGCGAGGATCATGGTCCGCCGGTACCGCGACACGCCGATCGGGCGCGGCGTCGAAACGTCGCTGAGCGCGATGCTCGGCGGTGGCGCGGACGCCGACGAGGGCGACGATTCGGGGGCAGACCGGCTGGACCGACTGGCCCGGCGCGGCAGCGTCGTGGAGCCGCCGGAGGACCCCGTGGGCGCGGACGTCTACGACGAGCTGCTCTCGCTCACGTTTGCGACCGCGAGCCCGCCCCACCAGTTGATCGCGTTCGGCTTCGCCAAGGCCGCCGAGTGGCGGCCGCGCCAGATCGCCGCCGAGCTCTCCAACGTGCCGCTTCGGGCCCTCGAGACGCGGCTCGAGCGCAGCTACCTGGAGCAGTCAGACCTCGAACAGGCCCGGGTGCAGCCGGCCTTCCAGCCGCTCAGGAACCGCCTGGAGCTGCGCTTCGACGACGCGGTCAGAGGCCCGACCACCCTCGCCACCTACCCCGGGCTGCACACCCGGATCGTCGGCGAGACGACCCTTTCGGACTACTACACCGGCGAGCCCACCGCCGACGTCACGCAGTGGTGGTACGCCGTCAAGCGGCGCGTGCTGGCAGAAGTCCAGCGCCGCGACAGCGGCCCGCTTGCCGACCTCCTCCGCCAGGCGCAGCGCCGGTCCGCCGGACGCGGCGCAGCACGCCGAACCTCAGGCCAGGCCGCGCCATGAACGAGAGGACCGACGATTCCGCCATGAACGCACAGCGTCCTTCTGCCATGCACGCCCACCTCTCGCCAGACGTCATCGCCGGGTACTTCTCGGACACGCTCTCCCTTGACGACCAGATGCTCGTCGAGGAGCACGTCGCCACCTGCGACGACTGTGCCCTCGCCGCGCAAGGCGCCCTGGCCGCCGGAACAGTCGTGGACCGCTGGACGGCCAGGGCACATGGCCAGGCTGTCACCAGAACGGTGCTCGCGGAGGCGCTCGCCACCGCCGGCGCCCGCGCAACCGTCGCCGCCGTGCGTCAGCGCCTGGAAGCCTGGGCCGAGCGGTGGGCCGGGCAGGCTGAGGCCGCGCTGCGGATCGTGCTGGATGCCCCAGGTCAGGCCGCCCGCGTCATCGCCGAAGCTGCCCCGGACCTGGCCCGGCCCGGTGGCGCCTGGCAGCTCGCCGCCGCTCCAGCCCCGATGCCAACCCGTGGCGCCGCCCGACGCACGCCCCCGCCCCAGCCGATCGTCGTCACGGCCGGCGGCCCGGACGGCCCGACCGCCAGTATCGCCGTCAGCGCCGAGCGTGGCGAGGTCGTCGTTCGCCTCGACGACGTGCCTGGAGGCGCCGAGCCGCCGCTGGTGCTGCTGATCCCGACCGGCCCGGAGCAGGCGTACGCCGATCGCGAGCCCCTGCTCGGGACGCCTCAGCCGAGCCCCGGCAGCGAGGCCTGGATCGCGCGGTTCACGGGGCTCGGGCCGGGCAGCTACCTCGTCGTCTTCGAGCCGCTGCCGTGACGATCCCGGTGCCGATCGACGGACTGGACCTCCGGACGTGACCGATCTGACCGTGGCGGCGGACCTGGCCTGGCGGGTCGCGGCGCTGGAGGCGCGGCGCGGCCGGGCCGCTGCCATCAGCCCGGATCATCTCCTGATCGGGCTACTCAGCCTGGAGAAGCTGTTGGAGTCGGCCGCCGGGCTGGAGCCCGAGCGACGCGAGGCGGTCCAGCAGGAGCACCAGCGGCTGACGAGGGTCTTGGAGCAGGTCTGGCACCTTGACGCGGCGGTGCTGCGCCGCGACCTCCGAGCGCGCATCCCGGCCGCCGACGCTCCGGACACCGCCAGCCTGCACCGCGACCCGGCCTGCCGCGCCATCTTCGAGCGGGGCGCGACCCTCGCGCGGGAGCGCGGCAACGTCCCGTGCGGCGTCCTCCATCTGCTGGCGGCGGCCCTGGAGGCGCCCACCAGCGCGCTGGTCGGGGCGATACCGAAACCGACGATCGGCTTCTCTATCCTGGAGCGGCTGCGCGAGCGCGTCCTGAGCGCGATCACGCCGACCTGGCTGGAGAATCAGACGCGGCCGGTGCTGCCCGATCCGTCTCCAAACCCCTGGCCTGGCCCGGCCCCGACGCCGCCCGGTCCGTTCCCCGTGCCCGCCCCGCAACCGGACCCGTTCCCACCATCCCCTCAGCCGATCCCTGGGCCGCTCCCCCCGATTCCGCCGCCGGAGCCGCCGCCGTCTCCGACAAATGACGTGCCGGCTGTCCTGCTCCGCTACGGCCGCGACCTGACCGCCGAGGCCGAGGCCGGCCGGCTCGGGCCGGTCATCGGGCGGCGCGACGAGATGCTCCAGGTCGTCAGGGTCCTCCACCGGCGAACCAAGAACAGCCCGGTCCTGATCGGCGAGGCCGGCGTCGGCAAGACAGCCGTGGTCGAGGGGCTGGCGCGCCGGATCGCCGAGGGAACGGCATTGCCGGGCCGCCGGATCGTCGCGCTCAGCCTGGCGAGCGTCGTGGCCGGCACGACCTATCGCGGCCAGTTCGAGGAGCGGTTGGAGGAGATCCTGGCCGCCCTTCGAGGCCGGACAGACGTCGTCGTCTTCCTCGACGAGCTGCACACGATCGTGGGGGCCGGCGACTCGGACGGGCGGCTGGACGCGGCGAACATCCTGAAGCCGGCCCTGGCGAGAGGCGAGATCATCTGCATCGGCGCCACCACGACGGACGAGTACCGGCGCCACATCGAGAGCGATCCGGCCCTGGAGCGGCGATTCCAGCCAGTCCACGTCGCCGAATCGAGCCCCTCCGAGGCCCTGGCCATCCTGGAGGGGCTGCGCGCCGAGCTGGAGCGCCATCACGCCGTCGAGATCGAGCCGGATGCCCTGGACGCGGCCGTTGAGCTGACGGTGCGGTACGTGACGGCGCGGCGGCTGCCGGACAAGGCGGTGGACGCGCTGGACGAGGCCTGCGCCCGGGTCAGCGTGCCGACGCTGACCCGGCGGCCGGGGCAGGCCGGTCGTGACCCCTCGGCGGACCAGACCGTCACCCGCGAGAGCGTCGCCGAGGTCGTGGCGACCTGGACCGGCATTCCGGTCGGGCGGATCGGCCTGGCCGAAGCCGAGCGGCTCTCGGACCTGGAGGCGCGCCTCGCCGAGCGCATCGTCGGCCAGGCCGAGGCGATCTCACAGGTCGCCCAGCGGGTACGGATGGCGCGAACCGGCCTGACCGACCCGAACCGCCCGGCCGGGGTCTTCCTCTTTCTGGGGCCGAGCGGGGTCGGCAAGACCGAGCTAGCGCTGACGATGGCGGAGCTGGCGGTGGACGGCCCGGTCGGCCAGGCGGCGCTGCTTCGCCTGGACATGTCCGAGTACGCCGAGAAGCACGACGCGGCCCGACTGATCGGGGCGCCGCCCGGCTACGTCGGGCACGACCAGGAGGGCCAGTTGACGGGCCCGCTCCGGCGGAGCCCGCACGCCGTGGTGCTGCTGGACGAGGTCGAAAAGGCCCACCCCGAAGTGTTCGACCTGTTCCTCCAACTGTTCGACGCGGGGAGGCTCACCGATGCGCGCGGTCGGGTGGCGGATGGCCGGCCGGCGATCTTCGTGCTGACCTCGAACCTGCTCCCGAGCGGCGCCGGGCGGCGCGCGCTCGGGTTCGGGCGTGAGGCTAGCCCGGATCGAGGACAGGCGTGGGGGGGTGAGCGCGAGGCGCTGCTGGCCGAACTGCGTTCGTTCTTCCGACCGGAGCTGCTGAACCGGATCGACGAGGTAGTGGTGTTCCGGCCGCTCGGGGAGTCGGAGCTGACCGAGATCGCCGGCCGCCGGATTTTCGTCCTTCGCCAGCGGCTGCTGGACCAGCACGAGATCGACCTGGCGGCCTCGCCAGAGGTGCTGGCGTTCGTGGCGCGCCGTGCTTCCGCAGGCTCGGGGGGCGCGCGCGAGGTTCAGCGGCTCATCGCCCGCCTGATTGAGGAGCCGCTGAGCCGCGAGCTGCTGGCCGGCCGGCTGCGGCGCCGCGATCACCTGATCGTCGAGCTCCGCGCCGACACACTGGAGATCGTCAGCGACACTCGCACAATGTAGCCAGAAATGTAGACATCTGACGCGCCATTCATGACATGATCCTCCTAGCACGTCGAGGAGGGCTCATGTCTCCGGCCGTTGTCGCGACGCACTGGCGTCGCCAGATCCGGCACCTCATCGTCCTTTCGCTGATGGCATCTTCGCTCCTGGCGCTCGCCGCCTGTTCGTCGACCGCGCCGCCGCCCACCCAGAAGCCCGCGGCGACTCAGAATGCCGCGAAGCCGACCTCCAGTCCCGCCGCGAAGGCGTCTCCCGCGGCCAGTCCCAGCCCGAGCCCGGTCCCCGAGGCCCGATTCCAGATCCTGGATGCGACCCTCGCCGATGCAACGCCCTGGGTCAGCCTGCGCCTGACGGACGGTGAGCCGCAGATCGTCAGCGGCTGGCGCCTCGAGGTCGGCAGCCAGGCGATCGTCATCCCGGGGAACGCGATCATCCAGCCGGGCGACACGCTGACATTGCGGGCCGGCGAGGGCCGCAGCTCCGACCGCGAGGTCTTCCTCGGCCCTGAGAGCTACCCGCTGGCGCTCGCGGCGACGCCCGGCGCTCGCGTGCGATTGATCGACACCACCACGGGCGAAACCGTAGCCGAGACGACCGTGCCTCGTTTCTAATAGTGATGCGACGTCTGGATGGCGTGCTGATGCTCAGCGTCGGGCTGGTGGCGCTGCTCCTGCGCCTCCCTGAGCATCAGCATATCCCGGCCTTCACCGACGAGCGTAACGACATCTTCCGGGCGCTCCAGATCGCCCGTGGTGAGGCTCTCCCGCTCACCAACGACCCGGCCTACATCGGGTCGTTCTGGAACTACGTCCTGGCGGCCGGGTTCTGGATCGGCGGTGAGAGCCTCCTGGTCCCGCGCATCGTGGTGCTGGCTGTGGGCGTCCTCGGCGTGCTCGCCGCGTATCCGCTCGGATGCCTCTGGGGCGGGCGGCCGGCCGGCGTGCTCACGGCCCTGTTCGTCGCCACGTCGGCCGGACACATCGCATTCACCTCGCGCGTCGCCTGGTCCCACTCCACGACGCCGTTGTTCGTGACGCTCGGGTGCTGGGCGCTCGTCAGCGCGTGCGGGAGACGCGGCCGAGTCCGGGCCGGCCACGTCCTGCTGGCCGGGCTCGCCTGGGGGCTTGCCTTTCAGACCCACCCGACCGTGCTGGCGCTGCTGCCCGGGCTGGCTCTGTTCGTCCTCATGCGTCGGAAGCCGCTGCTGGGAAGTCGCTGGCTGTACCTCGCGGCGCTGCTCTTCGTCGGCGTCAACCTGAACCTGCTGGCCTACAACCTCGGGACCGGCTTCGACTCGATCGAGGAGGGGATCGAACAGTCCGGCGAGTACGCCGAGGGCGCGCCGCTCACCTGGCGGCTGTACCTGGAGCGCGCGGCCCTCTTGCTGCTCGGGCTGTTCCAGTCGCTCGGCGGCGCGGTCGACCTCGACGCCGGCCCGGCCGAGCTGCTGCTCGATCCGGGCCTCTGGCCGATCGCCGTGCTCGCCGTCGCCGGCCTGGCATGGCAATGGCGACGAGGCAATCCGCTGCCGGCCCTCCTGGTGGCGAGCGTGCTGGTGATGCTGCCGCTCGTCAACGGGAAGTACAACCTGGTCCCGAACGGCCGCTACCTGGCTCCGCTCCTGCCGCTCCTCTTCGCATCCGTGGCGGCCCTGCTCTTGGACGTCTTCAGGATGGCGCCGCACGTCGCGGTTGCCCTGAGCCGGTGGGCTCCGGGTCCGTCGCCAGCGTTGCGTGCCGGCCTGGTCGCGGTCGCCACCTTCGTGGTCGTCCATCCGCTCCTCTACCTCCGCGCGTACCACGCTGACGTGCCAGCGGTCGGCTGGACCAACGAGCCGGTCTTCGCGACGCTCGCGCTGATCGAGGCACATCCTGATCCCAATGTCGCCGTCATCCTCGATCGCTCGCTCAACGTGCACTACGCTGGCTGGGGCAACGGGACGCCGCGCGATGCGTTCGAGCTCGGGCTGACCGTGAGCCGCACACCGTACCGGGTGGCCGATGTCCGTGACGACGACAACACGGCGAAGCTCCTCGACCGCGCCGGCCGTTGCCGAGAGCAGGTGGTCGTGCTCGCCCAGCGCGATCCCGGGCAGAATGACGAGGTGGTACGCCGGCTCGGGCTCCAGCCGGTCTGGTGGAGCGTCGCCGGTGGTGCGAGCCGCGTCGGGGTCTATCCGGCGTACCTGCTCCCGCGGGAACCGGGGGTCTGTTGAGTGTCCCATCGTCTCGCTGTCGGCGCTGAGCTGGCCGCACCCGGACACGACGTCGTTGACCGTCCGGACGCGCGATTCCGTACTCTCTAGAAGATGAAGGCAGCGCTCGTCTCGCCAGAGGCACCGGTGCCGTCGCCGGCCGTGCGCCGGGGCGGCCGGGCGGTCACGGGGCGCCAGGCCCTCACGTTCGCCCTGGCCGGCCTCGCGATCTTCTTCCTGGCGCTTGGGTTGCGCCTCTGGGGGCATGCCCAGAGCGTGACCGCCGACGACCAGGACTGGGTCCGCCGGGCCGTCGACTTCTCGCAGGCCGTCCAGAAGTGGGACACCCGCGACACCTACCAGGGCGCCCATCCCGGCGTGCCGGTGCTCTGGATCGCGAATCTCGTCATCCCGGCGGAGCACGTCGCGCGGCTCGAGAGTCGCGACGACGACCGAACCCGACTCGAGAAGTCGTCCTCCTACCTGCCGGTCCTCTACCGGGTCCGGCAGGCACTGTCCGGCTACGCGGCAGCCCTGACCGTCGCGCTGGCGTTCCTGGCCGCCCGGCTGTTCGGGCCTGGTCCAGGGCTGCTGGCCGGATTGCTGCTGGCCGGCGAGCCGTTCCTGGTGGCGCACGGGCAGTTGTTCAGCACCGACTCGCTGCTGGCGATGCTGATGGCCGTCTCGATGCTCTCAGTGCTGGCGTACCTCGACGGGCGGGGCGACCGCTTCTACCTGATCGTCTCCGGGCTGGCAGCAGGGCTGGCGTTCTCGACCAAGGCGCCGGCGATCCTCCTGTTCGGCCTGATCCCGCTCGTGATCGTGCTCTGGGCCGTCGCCGATCGCCGATCGACAGAGGCCGAGACGGCGACGACTTCGAGCGGCTGGCTCGGTCCGGGCGGCCCCGGACGTGCGCTGGTCGGCGATCTCCTGATCTGGGGCGCCGTCGCCGGCCTCACCTACGTCGTCATCTGGCCGGCCCTCTGGACGGACCCGATCGAGACGCTGACGCGCCTGGAGCGTGGGGTGCGCGGGGTCGGCGAGAGCCCGCGCCGCTGGGGCAACTTCTTCCTCGGCCAGACCTACGACGACGACGACGTCCCGATGCTGCTCTGGCCGGTCTTCTACCCGATCGTCACGGCGCTTCGGCTGAGCCCGATCACGTTCATGGGGCTGCTGATGCTGATTGGCCTCGCCGTAGGCGGTGTCCTGGCCGCCCATGCCGGCCGTTGGCGTGAGGATCGGCAGGCGGTCGGGCAGCGAGCGGCCCCAATGGCGGCGCCGGGTGACAGCCGCCGGCGGGTCGAGGGTCGACACCTGATCGCGCTGGCAGGGTACGTCGCCCTGTTCACGATCATGATGACGATCTCCCCGAAGAAGCTGGACCGGTACGTCTTGCCGGTCTACCCGGTCCTCGTGGTCCTGGCGGCGTTCGGGCTATGGCTGACGATCGAGCGCTGGCTGCCGGGCCGGCTGCGCTGGCTCGCGGTCGGCGTCCTCGGGGTCTGCCAGGTGTTCCTGGTCGCCAGCGTCGCGCCGTACCCATTGAGCTTCTACAACCCGATGCTGGGCGGCGCCCCGACCGCGCGCCAGGCGATGATCGTCGGCTGGGGCGAGGGGCTGGACCAGGTCGCGGCGTACCTGGACCGTCAGCCGAACCCGCGCGAGATCGTGGCCGTGTCGTTGTACAAGGACCAGATCGTGCCGCTCTATCGGGGCAACGGCGCGCGCCTGGAGGACTGGAGCAAGGGGAACTACCTGGTCAGCTACGTCAACATGGAGCAGCGCGGGCTAATCCCGGAGCCGCTCCAGGAGCTGGTGATGACCACGCCGCCCGAGCACACGGTCTGGATCAACGGGATCGTCTACGCGCGGGTCTACCGCATCCCCGACGAGCTGCGCGAGCGCTCCGGCTCCGAAACCGGCCCGCGCCCGAACGCCGTCCCCCGCCCCTGACCTGTGTCGGGCGCCGTCAAGCATCCATGTCCGAGCAGCCGTACCTGAACGGACACCGTGGTCAGCGCCAGGCCCGGCCGAGTCGCAGGCGGAGGTCAGGCGGAGCCACCACCGGGCGTCGCTACGGGCTTCGTCGTGGCGTCCTTTGCCGCGCGTGTGGCGAGATCGACTCCCTCGGCGACGATCCGCATCGAGCCGTCGTCATCTTCGATCCCCAACGATAGGGATCGGGCGTACTCGGGCCCGTTCAGGTCCAGGAGCGTCCTCACGACATGGAGGGCCTCGCCCTCGGTCTCGAAGGTGTTGACGATGTTTCCGGATTCGACGTCCCATAGATCGTAGGTCATGGTCTCAGTGTACTCCGCGATGGGGATCGGCGAACCGGCGCGATGGAGGATCTCATCGGCCGGGCCGAACAACGTGTGGTGATGTCGTTTGCGCGTGGTTTGCTCGGCCCGGATAGGCCCGCCATCCTCGATCTCAATCGGCACGACGTGAGTTCCGAGGTATGGTCGAAGGCGAGCGTTTGCGATCGCTGCGTCGAGCGAGTCGTAGACCGAGATGCCGAACGAGATCCGCAGACTCTCGGGATCGAGCGGTCGGCGGAACTGCTGGCCGCGCTCCTGGGCCGACTGGAAGTCCCAACGTGTTGACCGATTCGACTTGATAATGCGGTAGAACGTTGCCACGTCGGAGCTTGAACCTTCCAGAACGGGCTTTGCGGATAGTCTACCTTCCAGGCTCCTGGTCCAGGCAGGTGGACAGACGACACTGGAGAGGATTCACAGGATTGAAGTGAAAATCCTGTGAATCCTGTTCATCCTGTCCAACTACTCAGCGTGGGCTCGTGAGGCCGACAGCCGCCGGCTGTCGGCCTCGGGCTGGCACGGTCTCTCGCTCGTCTTCAGGCAGGGGCCTGAAGGTCATCGAGATCAGGAACGCACCGACGCCAATCGCCCAGGAGCCGATGAAGAGCCAGCCGTAACTCCCGAAGCTGTCAAAAATCAGGCCTCCAGCCAGCGGGCCGCTCGCCATCCCGAGGCTGCTGGTCATCGACATGCCGCCGAGCACGGTCCCCATCATCCGCAGCGGGAAGTTCTCACGGGCGATGACGGCGTAGAGCGGCATGATGCCCGCGTAGATGAAGCCGAACACGGCGGCCACGGCGTAGAACTCGCCGAGGTCGCGCACCAAGACGTACGCCAGCGCGCCGAACGCCTGCGCCAGGAGCCCGGCCACGAGCACCCGCTTCGCGCCGAGCCGGTCGCCGAGGATCCCGAAGGCAACACGACCGCCCAGGCCGGCCAGCCCTTCCACGCTGTAGATCGAGACGGCCGCCATCATTGGGATGCCGTGGTGGACGGCGTAGCTCACCGTGTGGAAGATCGGGCCGGAATGCGTGGCACAACAGAAGAAAAATGTCAGCGCCAGGATGACGAACTGGGGAGAGCGCAGAGCCCGGCTCACGGGCAGAGCAGCATCCGGCGTTCCATCTGCCGAAGCTGCCGCGGCCTCGCCTTCCAGGGCCGGCGGGCGGCGTACCAGCAACGCCGTCGGGATCATCGTTGCCGCCGCGAGCGCCGCGATGACGAGCATCGACGTCCGCCAATCGTAGTTCGAGACGAGCCAGGCGGCGAACGGCGAGACGGTCATCGGGGCGATGCCAATGCCGGCCGATACCAGCGACACGGCGAGGCCCCGGTGGGTGTCGAACCAGCCGGTCACGCAGGCCATCATCGGTGCGAAGATCGCCGCTACCGCACCGCCGACCATCAGGCCGAAGATGAGCTGGAACTGCACGAGCGACGTCGCCTGGCTCGCCAGCGCCAGGCTTGCTGTCAGGATGACCGCGCCAATCAGCACCACCGGGCGGGGACCGATCCGGTCGGAGAGCGCGCCCCAGGCCATGCTTGCCAGGGCCATCGCAAGAAAACCGATCGTCATGGCACTGGATACGCCGGTGGCGGACCAGCCGGTGTCCCGCGAAATCGGTACCAGGAACACCGGCAGTGAGAACATGGTGCCGATCGCCACGCAGCCCATCAACCCACCAGCTGCGACGATCACCCAGCGATAGGAAGCGTTGCTCACTGAGCCTCTCCTTATGGTTGAACGTGCCGTGATCGCGGCCGACTGCCGCGTCATCATGCTCGCGTTCAGCGCGGCTGAACCGTCGTTCAGACCGCCCTGCTGCCACCCGGGCCTCAGCCGCCGGCCATCGCCCCGGCGAGGTGTCCCACGGCGCCCATGGCGCCGGGAGACGACCTCACCGGTCCCGAGCAGCGACTCGAGGTTCGCGATCAGACGCAAGAATGCGCTAGAGCGAGCTTACGAGCACTCAGAGAGGTTTCACGGGCTTCCACAGGTAGAAAGTGTGGCGGAGGCCCTCATCCCGTACGGCCCGACGCAGCCCAGCCTCGGCCGCTTCCAGGGTTCGGTCTGCCAGAAGCTCGACATCCTGAACCAATGGCTCGGCTACGGCCGTTCCTCCGGCCGCCTGGCCGGCCGTTCCTCCGGCCGCCTGGCCGCTCACCAGGGCAACGACCGCCGACCATTTCTGGCTCTTGGGGATTCGAACAGGCGAGTGTGACCCACGGTAGTTACCCGATCATCCGGCGTCGGTTCGGCTTACCGGGCCATCGTTGCCTCGCCGCCGAGCGACGCGGAATAACACCTTTCGGCATGATGGCCGGCACGGCACGATGGGCTGACGCCAGCAAGATGACCATTCAGCGCACCCCTACGGTCAGTTGCGCCAGGTCTGCAGGAGATCCTGGGCCACGGTCAGGGCGCGGGTTTTGATGGAGTACCCCTCACTGAAGAACACCGACTCGAACCGACGGTCTTCGCCTTTGCGGTTCTGGCGATGATCGACATACTCAGTGACGCCGTTGTACGCCGCCCAGAGCGTCCCCTTGACGCCGGCCTCACTGTTGCCGGTGCTGTTCTCGAAGGCGCGTCCGGCGGAGCGTCGCCGTGCCAGGTGTGCCGCCTGATGACTGCGAAGCGCTCGGGTACGTGAAGTAGCGTCTTGGCCGCCCTCTCGTCTCCCATCGCACCATCGACCGTCACCCCTGGTCCCGGTCACGTAGCGACCGACTATGGTGGACGTGGGATTCATCCCACGGCCCCCTCGTCCAGGCCGCCGCCTCGCCACGTGCCCCCGGCACGTCGCTATCCAGTTGGCTCCCCCTCTCCCTCGCAAGGGAGAGGGGGTCGGGGGGTGAGGGCCTCTGGGGCTGCCAACCTTCCCGCTCACGGGTACTTCCAGACATGACCACTCGTCATCCGGCCCCAAGACCCAACACCCGAAACCCAAACCCCCGTTTCCGGGCGTTCGAACCCAAAGTCCCTTCGAGTCAGCCGTGGTACCGGTACGCCGTTGTACGCTCCCGGCACGACGAAAAACCACGCCGGTACGAGGTAAAACGCCCCTATCCCCTATCCCCTCGTCACGGCCGGGCGTTGATCCGCTCCCGCAGCTCCGGCGCTCGGTACGGCTTGCCGATCACTGCCTCGACCCCCAGCGGCTCCACCTCGGCAGGGTCGATGCTGCCGCCCCAGCCCGTCACCAGGATGAACCGCGTCCCCGGCCAGACGTCCTTCACCGCCGCCGCCAGCTCCAGGCCATTCATCCCCATCCCCAGGCCGTGATCCGAGAGCACCAGGTCGAACCGCTGCTTTCGCAAGTAGTGGAGCGCCTCGGCGGCCGTCGCGGCCGCCACCACCGTGTGCCCGTCGATCTGGAGCATCCGCGTCAGCATCCGCCGCAGCGCCGCCTCGTCGTCCACGATCAAGATCGTGCGAGGCCGCGTCGCCGCCAGGTCGCGCTCGCCGGCCATCGTGTTGGTCCCCCCTGGTGCGCGCGGGATCGAGATCCGGATCGTCGTGCCCCGTCCAGGCGCCGAGTCGACCTCGATCGTGCCCGCGTGCCGCTCCACGATCCCGTACACCATCGCCAGGCCCAGGCCCGTCCCGCGCTCGCCCTTCGTCGTGAAGAACGGCTCGAACACCCGAGCCGCCACCTCCGGCGGCATCCCCGAGCCCGTGTCCGTCACTTCCATCACAATCTGGCTCGGCGTGCCGCGCGCCGCGAGCTGGAGATCGCCGCCCTGGGGCATCGCGTCCAGCGCGTTGAACACCAGGTTCGTCAGCGCCTCGCGCAGGCTGGCCGGCCACCCCAGGATCTCGTCCCCCTCGGACATCGCCACGTTGACACTCACGTTCACCGGCGCCCCGGCCGCCTGGGCCGCGTCGCGCCAGCGTGGCGCCGTCAGCCGGGCCACGTCCGCCAGCAGGTCGCCGACCGCGATCCGCTCCGCCTCGCCCTCCGGCTGCCCCCGCACGAACGTCTGGAGCCGCTTCACCGTCTGGGCGCCGTCCATGGCCCCCTGCATGATCGTCTCCAGCGACTCGCGCAGCTCCTCCGGAAGCCCCGGCGCCTGCCCGATCGCCTCCAGCGCCAGCTCGCTGTGCCCCACCACCAGCCCGAGCGACTGGTTCAGGTCGTGCGCCACGCCGCCGGCAAGCTGCCCGAGCGCCCGCAGCTTCTCACTTTGTGCCAGCGCCGAACGCTGCCGCTCGGCCTCCTTCTCCCGGCTGATGTCGCGGAACGTCATCACCGCGCCGATCGTGGTGCCGTCCTGAAAGAGCGGCGTCAGCACGCATTCGACGGGGATGGTCTGGCCGTTCTGCTGCCAGAGGGTGTCCTCCGAGCTCCGGAACGCCTGTCCACGGCGCAGCGCCAGCTCGAACGGGCAGGTCGGGGTGCCGGGTTTCGGGACGTGTCCGTCAGGGTGGTGGAGCCTGGTATCCGCGTCCTGTCCGAGCAGGTCTCCGAGCCCGTACCCAAGCATCCGCAGCGCGGCCGGGTTCACGAAGGTGATCCGGCCGTCCGCGTCCACCCCGAACACTCCATCCGCCACCGAGTTGAGCAGCAGCTCGTTCCGGCGGACCTCCTGCTCCAGCCGCCGGTTCGCCGCCGAGATCTCCCGGTACAGCCCGGCGTTGCGGAGCGCCGACGCCGTCTGGGCGCAGAGCGCGTTCAGCAGGTCGCGATTCTCTTCGGCGATCTGGATCGGCTCGCGTCCGTTGATCGAGAGCACCGCCACCAGCCGGTCGCCGTCCAGCACCGGCACCGAGTAGGAGCTCTTCAGCTCATGCCGCAGCCACCAGTCCGGCTCGACGGTGCGACCGTCCTCGAAGACGTCGTCGACGGCGAG
>Ga0209382_10003013_pt1 | contig 23816 bp, 19 predicted proteins | sample SoiMetdeltSBSDD5_FD_187599 | JGI IMG/M metagenome (GOLD analysis project Ga0209382, IMG submission 187599) | Bulk soil microbial communities from a Populus tree surrounding site in Tennessee, USA - Soil MetaG P. deltoides SBSDD5 (SPAdes) (version 2) | ecosystem: Environmental > Terrestrial >...
CCGCGAGCAGCGCGAGCGTCGACTCAAAATTGCGAGTGAAGCCCGGATGGGTCATGAAGAAGAGGATCTTCACATCCGGCGTCCTGCTTTCCCGCTCCGCGTCAGAGCGGTGGTTGGGGCCATGGGAGTATGCGGCTCCATGGTAGGAATGTTCGGGGTGACGCTGTCGCGCGCCCAAGTATCACGGTCATTCGGCCCGCCTCTCAACCCTCTGTTGGCGGGACACCCTGCACGCACCAGTACAATGCCGAGCCAGCACCGGCGTTTCGTCGGTGCCGAGCCGGCTTGAGCGCGGCAGCGCCCCGCGCCGGCCGCCCCCCGGAAAGGATCGCCTGATGCCTCTCGATCTCTCGACCCGACGTGTCATGGTGACTGGAGGAGCGGGCTTCCTGGGCCAGCGCGTCGTCGCGAAGCTCCGGGAGCACGGCGCTCACGACGTCTTCGTGCCGCGCAGCGCGCAGTATGACCTGGTCGACCGGGACGCCTGCCGTCGCGCGATCCACGAGAGCGGGGCGAACGTGGTGATCCACCTGGCGGCGCTGGCCGGTGGCATCGGCATCAACATGGAGCAGCCGGGCCGGTTCTTCTTCGACAACCTGATGATGGGCGTCCAGTTGATGGAAGAGGCGCGGCTGGCCGGGGTCGAGAAGTTCGTCGCCGTCGGCACGATCTGTGAGTATCCGAAGATCACGCCGGTGCCGTTCAACGAGGGCGATCTCTGGGACGGCTACCCGGAGGAGACGAACGCCGGCTACGGGCTGGCGAAGAAGATGCTGCTGGTCCAGGCTCAGGCGTACCGCCAGCAGTACGGCTTCAACGCGATCCACCCGCTGCCGGTCAACCTGTACGGTCCGGGCGACGACTTCGACCCGCGGACGTCCCACGTCATTCCGGCCCTGGTCAAGAAGTGCATCGAGGCCCGGGACAACAACGTCCCCGCCGTCCCCGTCTGGGGAGACGGTACGGCCAGCCGCGAGTTCCTGTACGTGGACGATGCGGCCGAGGGCATCGTGCTGATGACCGAGCGCTATGACAGCTCGGAGCCGGTCAACCTCGGGTCCGGGCAGGAGATCATGATCCGTGACCTGGCGTACATGATCGCCGAGCTGACTGGCTACCAGGGGCGCATCGAGCTGGACCCAAGCAAGCCGAACGGCCAGCCGCGTCGCTGCCTGGACGTCACACGCGCCGAGCGCGAGTTCGGCTTCCGGGCCAGGACCGACTTCCGGACCGGCCTGCGCCAGACGATCGCCTGGTACGAGCACCAGCGGAGTGGGCAGCAGGCGGTGGGCAGCAGGCAGTAGTCCCGCGCCTACTCGTCCAGCTGGTACAGGCTCAGCCAGTTCGGCGCCGTCGGGCGGGGGATCCGGAGGATTTCTCGCGTTCCGGGGAAGTCCTGGGCGAGCCGCCGCTCGAGCTGGCGCGTGTATTGTGGCACGTCGTTCGGCATGCCGGGTCCGTCCGTGTGGCTGCCGTTGACCACGAGGTACGTCGGGCCGTCCCGGGTGAACTGCCGCAACTCGCGCAGGTCCTGGGCACGCCAGAGCGCTGACGCCTCCATGAACCGGATGGACGGGTCGTGACGGAGGTAGAAGCGCAGTGCCAGATGCGGCAGCAACACCCGCCCCTCGCGCGAGGCCGGCGGTACGAGCACCGTAATTGGCCGCTCCCGGCCGCGCGCGCGAAGCTCGTCGGCGACCTGGCTAAGGCCGTAGACCGCGAACCAGTTCTCAAAGTACGACGCGTGCTCGCTGCCGGGGATCGGTGCATGGGCCGGGTCCTGGACCACCGCGACGGCGAGGTCGGCGCGCTCGGCCAGGATCACCGTCAGCCCGACCACGACGACACCGGCGCCGAGGGCCACCCGGACGCGCTCGCGCCGAACCCACGGTGATCCGAACCCCCGCATCGCCAGGTGCGCGGTGCGCTCGATCGCGTACGCTGCCAGCAGGTACGCCGGGAAGACCGGCAGCAACAGCCGACGCGCGAACAGCGCCGCCGAGACGTCCAGGATCAGGACTGCCAGCGAGATCCCAAGCAGCGCCACGAACAGCATCCCGGCCTGACGGAACAGCACCGCTAGCATGAACCCGACGCCGGCCGCGATCAGCAGTCGGTTGCCGGCGAGCGTCTCGATCCAGCCGGCCGCGATCTCGATGTTGCGCGCGAACCAGTGCCCGCCCGCCTGTTCCCCTGTCCCGGTGTGGAGCGAGAGCTGCTGGAGCAGCGGCGCCAGCCCGAGCAGCAGCGGCAGACTCGCCAGCAGGCCTACCAGGAGCGCTGCGCCGATGGGCAGGACGTACGCGCGCCAGGCCAGCGGCCGGCCCAGCATGACGATCGCCAGCGGCGGTGCGACCGCCAGCAAAGCGCCGTTCGTCTTGACCAGCACGGTCAGGGCAAGCGCGAGGCCACAGAGCGCCCCGGTCGTCACCGTCGGCTGCCGGGCGAGGCGGACGCTCGCCAGCGTCGTGAGGACCGCCATCAGGGTCAGCAGCGAGTCGTCCACGGCGATCCGCGCGAAGAAGATCGGGAACGGGCTCAGTGCCCAGAGGAGCGCCGTTGCCGCGCCGACTGTCCTGGATGCCAGTTCCCGACCGAGCGCATACAGTGCGACGACGCACGCCACGTCCGCCAGCACCGAGAGGACCCGTCCGGCCAGGATCCCGTTGTCGATGAACTGGGCGAACGGTACGAGCAACCACAGGTAGAGCGGCGGACGGCCGTCCACCAGCAGCGAGGCGAGCCAGGTCCTGGGTGCAGTCAGCTCGTAGACCCGCAGCGGCCAGTCGAGCGACGCTACCTCGTCGACGAACGGGTCCATGCCGAGCAGGTTGACGGTGCGGGGGATCAGCGCCACGATGGCGGCCAGCGCCACGATGCCGGCGTCCATTGGCGTCCAGGCCCGCGTCGCCGGGGGCGCCGATGCTTTGGCGGGTGGGACGGCCATTGTTCCGTTCGACATGGCCGGGAAGTGTACGGGACGACCGGAGCAGGGCCGTGGACTGAAGTCCACGGCTACCATAGTGCCGTCCCTACGCGACTCCGGTAACAGGTGATCCTGGTGCGTCCCGTAGGGACGCGGTGATGGTAGGCCGGGAGCTCAGTTCCTGACGCTAGCCGCCTGCATCGTTCTGCGTGCTGGCGGGCCGTCGGACTTCCATCAGGGACTGACATCGCTGCTACTGGCGCATTTCGGCGTTGCCGAGGCTGAACCCGGCACAATTGCCGGAGGGGGATGCCACTGGAACGCTCGACGCTCCGCCACGCGGCTGAGGGGTTGCGCGACTGGGTCGTACGATCCCCGCGCTGGCTCCTGATCCGGCGTATGCCGGACTCCAGCGTCCCGCTCACGATCGCCGTCGTGGTCTGCTTGATCCTGAACGGATCGCTGCCCACGGCGTTCACGCTGGTGTTCGGGGGGCTGATCGGGGCGCTGCCGGCGGCCGTCGAGCAGGGGCCGGGCTCGCCGGCGCAGGATCGGATGACGGTCTGGCTCGGTGTCATCGGCGGGATCTTCGTCGCGCAGCAGATGCTGGTCGCGTTGACGATGACGGTCGCCCAGATCCTGGGCCGCCGGGTGATGGGCGACCACGCCCGCCAGGTGATGCACGCCACGATGCGCCCGGCCGGCCTGGGCCACCTGGAGCGGCCGGAGTCGCTGGACCTGATCTCGCGATCGCTCTCGATCCACTGGGTCTCGCCGCACGCCGCCGTGGCCGCGATGGTCCAGGACGCCAGCCGCCGATTCCAGGCGATCACCAGCCTGCTGGTGGTGGCGTACTTTCAGTGGTGGGTGGCGATCCTGCTCCTGGTCACGCAGGTCCATCTCACCTGGCGTTTCGGCCCGATCCGCCGGCAGCTCGTGACGGTGCGGATGGGCAAGGCACAGGGGTTTCGACGCGCCGACTACTTCCTGGACCTTGCGTTGCGGCCCGAGACGGCCAAAGAGGTCCGGGTGTTCGGGCTGGCGGACTGGCTGGTGGGGCGGTACGAGCGGGCGTGGCTGGGCGCGATGGCCGAGCTCTGGACCCGGCGCTCGAATCTCTGGGTCACCGTCCTGCTGGCCGGCCTGCCGGTGGTTTTCGCCGAGCTGATCGGCCTGGGAGTGGCCGGCTGGAGCGCCGTGAACGGCGTGCTGACCATCGGTGAGATGGTCGCGTTTGCGGGTGCGATCCGCTGGAGCACGCTGCTCTCGGCGCTCGGCGACGCGGACAGCCAGATCGAGCACGGCGCGGCCGGCCTGCACCCGACGATGGAGCTGGAGCGCGCCTTCGCCGTCGATCCCTCGATCAACCCACCCGGCGGCGCCGCTGCCGACGGGCTCCCCGCTCGGGAGATCCGCTTCGAGGACGTCCAGTTCAGCTACCCTGACCGGCCCGGCACGGTGTTCTCGGGACTCGACCTGACGATTCCGGCCGGCCGGAGCCTGGCGATCGTCGGCGACAACGGGGCCGGCAAGACGACGCTTGTCAAGCTGCTCGCGCGCCTCTACGAGCCGACGGCCGGCCGGATCACCGTGGATGGGACGGACCTGCGCGCGTACAGCGCCCGGTCGTGGCAGCGGCGGGTCGCGGCGATCTTCCAGGACTTCGTCCACTACGAGTTGCCAGCCGCCGACAACGTCACCGTGGGGGCCGTCGAGCGCGCGCAAGACCGTGCGACGCTCGTGGACGCCGCCACCCGGGCCGGGGCGCTGGAGGTCGTCGAGCGGCTGCCACGTGGCTGGGAGACGATCCTCTCGCGGCGGTTCACCGGCGGCGCCGAGCTGTCCGGAGGCGAGTGGCAACGGTTCGGGCTGGCGCGGGCGCTGTTCGCGGCGGCGTCCGGCGCCGGCATCCTGGTCCTGGACGAGCCGACCGCCCAGCTCGACGTGCGCGCCGAGGCCGCGTTCTACGACCAGTTCTTCGAGCTGACGCGCGGGATGACCACAATCGTCATCTCGCACCGATTCTCGACGGTGCGCCGGGCCGATCGAATCGTCGTGCTGGACGGCGGACGGGTGGTCGAGACTGGCAGCCACGACGAGCTGCTGGCGGCCGATGGCCGGTACGCGGCGATGTTCCGGCTCCAGGCGACGCGCTTCGTCGAGGACGCCCCCACCATCGAGATGTCGTCGGCTGAAGGCGGTGAGCGATGAACCCCTGGGACCGCCGCGACCCTCGCGGCCCCCGGGTGCGGCCAGGATGGCCGCGCTCCCAGGGGGATGGGTAAGCGCCGTGCCGAGGTCGTTCAGGAAGTCGGTGTGGGCGCTCTGGCTGATGAGCGCCGCGTCGTTCAGGACCGATCCGTGGATCGCCGCGGCCGGGCTGCTGGTGACGATCGCCGAGAACGCATCGGCGCCGCTGCTGGCGCTGGGCCTGAAGTGGCTCGCCGACGCGGCGGCGCAGCGGAGTCCCGAGCTGCTCGTGCTGACGCTGGCGCTGCTGGCCGGCGGGCTGGTCGGGCGGCACGTCGCCAACCTGGCGGGGTTCGCGCTGCGGAACATGCTCCGCGAGAGCACCTCGCTGACGGTGCAGAGCCGACTGGCCGCCGTAACCGCCAGTATCCCCGGCATCGAGCATTTCGAGCGGCCGGAGTACCTGCGCGAGATGGACCTGCTGCGCGAGCAGCACGCGCGGCTGGCCTGGGTCCACCAGGGCGCCGTGGTGGTGCTCGGGCTGCTCATTCAGCTCCTGCTTACCCTGGTGCTGCTGGCGGGCGTCGATCCCTGGCTCCTCCTGATGCCGCTGCTCGGCGTGCCGGCCCTGCTGCTTTCGGCCCGCGCGCAACGACGGTTCACCGGCGTCTGGGAGGCGGTCGCGGAGCCGCGCCGCCTGGAGTGGCACCTGTACCGACTCGCGACCTCGGCGGAGGCCGGCAAGGAAGTTCGGATCTTCGGGCTGGCGGATGAGCTGCTCGGTCGGCACCGCAAGGTCCGGCGCAACGTGGACAAGCTGGAGGACGCGGCCTGCTGGGGCTTCGTGAAGCTGACGACGATCGGCTGGATCGTGTTCGCCCTCGGGTTCGTCGGCGCCATCGCGATTGTGGTGGAGCGGGCGGGTCGGGGTGAGGCGACGGTCGGCGACGTGGTGTTGACGATCACGCTGGCCTCGCAGCTTCACGGGCAGCTCAACTGGCTAGTCGGGGAGTTCGTCTGGATGCTCCAGACGCTCAAGTCGGCCGAGCGGTTCGCCTGGCTGTTGGAGTACGCCGCGTCCGCCAGCCGGCCGCCGGCCGAGGACGGCGCGGCGCTGCCGGACGTGCTTCTGCACGGCATCGACCTCGAACGCGTGAGCTTCCGCTACCCCGGCACCGACCGCGACGTGTTGGCGGACGTCAGCCTGCACCTGCCGGCCGGCTCGACCGTTGCGATCGTCGGCGAGAACGGGGCCGGCAAGACGACGCTGGTCAAGCTGTTGACGGGGCTGTACGAGCCGACCTCGGGGCGGGTCGCCGCCGATGGCGTCGACCTGCGGCGGTTCTCGACCTCGGGCTGGCGCGAGCGGACCTCGGCCGGCTTTCAGGACTTCGCCAGGTTGGAGCTGCTGGCCCGCGAGAGTGTCGGCGTCGGGAGCCTGGCGGAGCTGGAGAACGTGGCGTCGGTCGAGACGGCGCTCGATCGGGCGGAGGCGCGCGATCTGGTCGCCACGCTGCCATCCGGGCTGGAGACGCAACTGGGGGCGAGCTTCGACGGCGGCGCCGAGCTTTCTGGCGGCCAGTGGCAGAAGCTGGCGCTGGGGCGAGCGATGATGCGGACGGCGCCGCTGCTGCTGGTGTTGGACGAGCCGACGGCCGCGCTCGACGCCCAGACGGAGCACGCGCTGTTCGAGCGGTACGCCGGCGCGGCCCGGCGGGTCGCAGGAAACGGCGCGATCACGATGCTGGTGTCACACCGCTTCTCGACGGTCCGGATGGCGGAGCTGATCGTGGTGGTGGCGGGAGGACGGGTGGTCGAGACGGGCAGCCACGCGGAGCTGATGGCGGCTGGCGGCCTGTACGCCGAGCTGTACGAGCTCCAGGCCCACGCGTACCGCTAACTCCTACCCGCGGCTGGCTGGCCCGTCGCCTCGTCGACCAGCTCCTGGAGGCGATCGGCGACCTGCCGGTACTCGACGTCGAGCTGAGCCACCAGCGGTCCGAGCGATCCGAGCTCGCCGGCCCGACTCAGGCGCTCGACGTCCGCGCAGAGCGTCTGCATCCGCATCGCGCCGAAGTTGCCGCTGCTCCCTTTCATGCTGTGCGCGGTCCGCCCGAGCGTCTCCGCATCGCCGCTGGCGAACGCGGCGTGCAGCGCTTCGAGGCGCGGCGGCGTGTCCCCCAGGAACGTCTCGACGACCTCGGTCAGGAACTCCGGGTCGCCGCCCAGCTCCGGGTCGTGGAGGGCCGCGATCGCCGCCTCGTCGAGCAGCGGCAGCGATGCGAGCCGAGACGGCTCTGTTGATTGCGAGTACATCGATCCTTCCCCTCCTGGCCGCGCTCCGTGCTGGGCCGGGTCCGTACTGATCCAGCGATAGAGTGTCGAGCGTAGTGCCGTGGCGCTTGCCGGCTTGGTGAGATAGTCGTCCATGCCGCTCGCGAGACACTGCTCGCGGTCTCCGGCCATCGCGGACGCCGTCATCGCGATCACGGGCGTTCGACGGTGCCCCCCGGGCAGGCTTCCCTCCTGCTCCAGGCGTCGTCAGCGCCCGCGCGCAGTCTGCCGGCACCAGGTCGATCATGTCCGGCGGCTGTCCGAGCCCGGCGAAGCGTGAGTGGACGTCCTCGAAGACCATGCAACTCGCCCACGCTTCTGGCTCCCAGCAGTTCCCTTGCCGCGAGTCGATCCTCTCAGGACGCTCACCCGGTGAACGGTGGAACGCGGAGTCAGGGGATGGCTTCCCTGGCTGCATGGTACGCTACGACCGATGCCGTCGTCGCTCGAAGGAGGACGTAGATTGAGACCCGCGTCTACCGAGTGCCGTGGACTGAAGTCCACGTCTACCATTGTGCCGTCGCTACGCGACTCCGGAAAGGAGCCGACGGCGCCGTTGGCTCCGTAGGGACCGACGATGGTAGACGTGGATTTCAACCCACGGACGCTTCGCGCGTTGCTCGCGTCTGGTGAGCGGCTACCGCTCGACCGGGCGCTGGCGCTCGTGCGGGCCGTCGCGCTCGCCGTCGACACGTTGCACGCGCACCAGCTCGTCCACGGGGCGCTCAGCCCGGGCGCGGTCCAGGTGGACGGCGACGACCGTGTCACGCTGTTGCCGCCCGGTCAGACCGACGACCGCGTCACGTTGTTGCCGCCCGGTCGGACAACGGACGCCGTCGGCGGCCCCGACCGGGCCTCTCGTGCCGCCGATGTCAGAGACGGTGCCGCTGATGGGATAGACACGGCGCGCGCCTACTGGTCGCCACAGCGGCGCGCCGGCGAGCCGGCGCGCCACGCGGACGACCTCTACGCGCTGGGACTGATCGCCCGAGCCGTGCTGACCGGGCCGCCGAACAGCCTTGCGGAGCCGCCTCTCCCCACCGAGATCGAGGCCGTGCTGGAGGCGCAGCTCGCCTGGGCGCCGTCCGGGCGATTCGCCAGCGGCGTCGAGCTTGCCAACGAGCTGGAACGGGCCGCCAGGCAGGCGCGCGGCCCCGAGGCCGGTCCCGACGATACGGTTCCTCACGCGGAGACCGCACGCAGCGAGCCGGAGCCGGCCTGGGCGGCGGCGCGGCGTGTCGCGCTGGCCCGCGAAGCGCATCGGCTGGCGCTGGCCGAGCTGCCGCAACGCCACCACCGCGAGCGGATGCGAACGATGGCGCACCACCCCGTTCAGCGCCGGGACTATCCGGACTTTCCGCTGCCCGGCGGCTGGGTCGCGGTCCTGGTGGTGGTGCTGTGCAGCGTCTATCTGTTCCCGCTCTACTTCATGCTCTTCCCGCATGGGTGAGGCCGGAGCGATCAGGGCGTGATCTCGGCCGGGCGTGCACTCGCGATCGTGGGCGGGGTCGGCCTCGTCCTGCTCGTCGCCGGGCTGGCGCCGATCGCCTGGGCCGCCCCCGATGAGACGGTCGCCACCCGCGACCGTGATGAGGACCTGCGGGTCGAGCGGTTCCTGCCCCTGACGGCGGCAGGAGCGGGGATCATCGGCGTCGTCGTGGCCGGACGCCTGCGCGAGCCGCGTCTCGGCCAGGGGATTCGGCTCGCCGCGCCGCTGCTGGCGCTGGCGCTGGCGCTCGGCCCGCTGGCGATGATCGATCCGCGCCCGCTGAATCGCCAGCCATCGCCGGACGCTCAGGAGTACGCCGACGCGGCCCGGCACCTGGCGGCCGGCGAGGGGTATGTCGTCACCATCCGCCGGGGCGAGACCCAGCCCCCACGGTATCCGCCCGGCTTCTCGTTGGCGCTGGCGCCGTTTGCGCTGGTCGGCTCGTATCCCGACAACGTCCAGCTCGGCTCGAAGCTGTACGCCATGCTCTACCTCATCGTCACGCTCGTCGCGGCCTGGGTCGTCGGCGGACCGCTGGCGGCGGCCGTCGCCGTCGCGCTCGTCGGGTCGTCGCCGTTCGCCGTCCGCTACGCCTCGCTGGTGATGTCGGACGCGTTCGCCGCGGTGTTGTCGATCGCCGCGCTGGCGCTCGTCCACCGCCCGACGACTGCACGGCTGGCCGGTGCGGGTTTGCTCGCCGGTGCGCTGATCCTGGTCCGACTCAGCGGCGTCCTGACGCTCGCGGCGTTGCTGGCGGCGACGCTCGCCGGGGCCGGCCGGCGCCAGGGGTGGCGCGCTCCAGTCGTGGTCCTCGCAGGCGGCCTGCTCGGACTGGCGCTGCTGGCCGCGCAGCAGTGGTGGACGTTCGGCAACCCGCTGATGACCGGCTACCAGTACTGGCTGCCGGAGATCCGGACGTTCGGCCTGGACTACCCGCTCGACCCTGCCACCCGGCGTGACGGCTCTGGCGTCGTCGCCGATTCGCTGGACGGACTCCTGCTGCGCTGGGCCTGCCCATGCCCTGAGGACGATCCGCTGTTCGCGTTCCGGGCGGTCACGTTCTATCCGCTGGTGCTGCTTGGCCTCTTCTGGATCTTCGTGCCGCCGCTCACCACCGTGCCCGGCCTGATCGAGGTCTGGCACCGCCGCGATGAGCCGGGGCCGGCGTACGTTCTCTGGCTCACCGTTCTGACCGGTCTCTTCCACCTGTTCTACTTCTACCTGGCAGCGCGCTTTGTCGCCGGCCCCGTCACCCTGCTCGCCATCTACAGCGGCGTCTGCGTGGCGCGCTGGGCCGAGCGCCGGGCCGCCGGTCAGTTTTCAGAGAACACGTCGCCGGCGCGCCGTGCAGCCGAGCCTGCCAGGACGTAGAATGGCTCCTGGACAGACGGACGTCTCACAAGGGGGACGGTACGGTGCGAATCGTCGACAGCCACTGCCACGCGGCGCTCGGGTGGTACGAGCCGATCGAGGTGCTGTTGAGCCAGATGGACCGGAACGGGGTCGAGCTGGCCGCGCTGATCCAGATCAACGGCCAGTCTGACAACAGCTACCAGGCCGAGTGCGTCCGGCGGTACCCGGATCGGCTGCGCTCGGTGGTGATCGTGGACGCGGACCGCCCGGACGCCCCGGCCGAGCTGGAGCGGCTGGTCGCCGAGGGTGCGACCGGCATCCGCCTCCGCCCCACCGTCCGCTCGCCCGGCGACGACCCGTTCGCCATCTGGCGCAAGGTGGCCGAGCTTGGGATCACCGTCAGCTCCGGCGGAGGCCGGGCTGAGTTCGAGAGCACGGCTGCCGCCGAGACGTTTGAAGCGGTCCCAACGCTGCCGATCGTGATCGAGCACCTCGGCGGCCTGAAGTGGACTGACGTCACCTCTGGTGAACGCCCGACGATGTTCGACCTGGCGCGGTACCCGAACGCCTACGTCAAGATCCACGGACTCGGCGAGTTCTCGCAGCGGGCGATGCCGGTCCGGGAGCCGTTCCCGTTCGTCGAGCCGATCGCCCCGCTCATCGAGATGGCGTACGAGGCGTTCGGGCCTGAACGGATCATGTGGGGGAGCGACTACCCACCGGTCAGCATGCGCGAGGGGTACGGCAACGCGCTCCGGTTCACGATGGAGCGGCTGGCTGACAAGAGCGACGACGAGCGAGCGTTGATCTTCGGCGGGGTGGCGGCGAAGCTGTTCGGGTTCTAACGAGGAGACAGGAGACAGCATACAGGAGACAGGAGAAGAGAACCCCTCCTGTCTCCTGACTCCTGACTTCTCGCGGAGGGGGCGTATGAACGACGTCGAGGCGATGGAGCGGTGCATCGAGCTGGCCCGTGAGGCGTCTGAGCGCGGCGATCATCCGTTTAGCTCGATCCTGACGCGTGATGGGCAGCTCTTCGCCGAGGGTCAGAACCGCGTCAACAGCAAGTATGATCCGACGGCGCACGCCGAGACCGAGGTGATCCGCGAAGCGTGCAAGGCGCTCGAAACGCTCGATCTGTCCGGCTACACGCTGTACGCCAGCGGCGAGCCGTGCTGGATGTGCGGCATGGTGATTCGCCAGGCGGGGATCGAGCGGGTAGTGATCGGCCTGGCGTCGCGCTGGCCAACCGGCAGCTACACCTCGGCGTACAAGATCCTGATAGCGGATGTGCCGGAGCGGTTCGGGCCAGTGCCGGAGGTCGTCATCGGGGTCCTCGCGGACCGGTGCGCGGCGCTCCTCGACGAGGTCGGCTGGTCCACCCCGCCGGAGCGCGCCTGAGCGCCCGAGGGTAGCCGAGCGCTGGCCTGCCCGGGCCTACGACTCCGGTTCCCAGAGGCCGGCGACGGGCGTCTCGAAGCCCGTTAGCAGCGGAGAGGAGATCGTGTCGCCGTCGCCGAGTGTCGCGACGCGCACCAGTTCTTCGCCTGATCGACGGAAGATGTCGACGGTGTGCTGACGCCAGTCGACGATCCAGTACTCGTCGACGCCCCGGCGTGAGTAGAGCGCCAGCTTCGCCTCGCGGTCGCGGCGCTCGATCGCCGAGCCTGGCGAGAGCACCTCGATCGCCAGCTCTGGCCCGACGGTGATGTGCCCAGACGCATCGCGCCCGGCGCGCAGGCGCTCAACGCTGATCCAGACGAGATCGGGGATGACATCGTTGTCTTCAGAAAAGACCAGGCCCGGGCCACCGTAGACCCGACCGTGACCTTCGTTCACGCACCAAGAATGGAGTGCCGAGCCGAGAACCACGCACACATACTGGTGCTCCAGACCTGGTGCTTTGGACACGTGCAACTCTCTGTCGATGATCTCATAGCGGACGCCCTCGATGTCCGGCAACAGGTCGAGATCGCGGGAGGTGTAGCGGCGCTGGACGCTCATCGGGGCCTCTCCGGAGGTAGTGGGCGGCTCATCGACCAATGGATGTGGGTCACCAGACCTGACGGAGCGGACAGGAGAATCCTGGCAGCAGCGGCGAAGTCAGCGCATCGTCGTCGGCCAGGGTGGCGACAAGCTCCAACGCGGAGCTACCGCGCCGATAGACGTCAACAGTTCGCAGACGGCAATCCACGATCCAATACTCCTTGACGCCTTGCCGCGAGTACAGGTCGAGCTTTAGCACGCGGTCCCTGCGCACGTTCGTCGAGCCCGGCGACAACACCTCGACGATCAGGTCAGGGGCGAGCGTGAGATGGCCCGCGCTGTCAAGCCCGACTTCAAGGCTCGCTGTCGAGATCCAGACAATATCTGGGGCAACGTCATCATCCTCGGCAAAAATGACGCCTGGTGCCGCCGTCGGCTCGCCAAGCCCGGTTTCATCGCTCCAGTTGGTGAGGGCGGTGCAGATCCGGCTGGCGGCGCGCTGGTGACGCCAGGATGGCTGCGAAGACACGTGCAGCTCTCCATTGATGATCTCGTACCGGGTGCCCTCGACGTGCGGCAGCAGGTCGAGGTCGCGGGAGGTGTAGCGGCGCTGGACGCTCATAGGGGCCTCACAGACTGGCGAGTCGACGCGCTTACGGCCAGTATACGATCAGCCATGGCGGCGCAGGGGGGACGATTCAGGCGCTTTGAGCGAGGCGGGCCAGGGCCGAGAGCGGGATCGAGATCCAGTCCGGGCGGTTCCCCAGCTCGTAGGTCAGCTCGTAGAGCGCCTTCTCCGTCTCCAGGGCCAGCAGCACTTGGCCGAGTGACTCCGGACCGGCCGGCAGCAGGGACGCCCCGCCCGCTCGCACCGTCTCGACGTACGCCGCGAGAAGTGCCGCGCGACACCGCTCGAACAGCTCCGCCAGCGCCTCCGCGGTAGGGGCGGGGCTTGCCTCGCCCACCCTTGCCCCGCCCGCGCTTGTCTGGCGTTCGGCGGTGGCGCGGGCGTAGTCGAGCGACCGCAGCAGGCCCGCCAGATCGCGGAGCGGCGTCTGCTTCGCGCGGCGCTCGGCCAGCGACCGCAACGGCTCGCCCTCGAAGTCGATGATGATCCAGCCGTCCGGTGCCACGAGCGTCTGGCCCAGGTGGAAGTCGCCGTGATGGCGCGTCTTCACCGTGCGCCCGTCCGCGAGTACCGCGATCCCGTCGATGGCAGCGCGCAACCGATCGGCACCGTCTCGCACCGCGGCGCCGAGCTGCCGATCGGCTGCCGACCAGCCCGTACCGGCCGAGCTGTTCTGAAGCCCGCGCTCGACGCGCCCCAGGATCTCCGCGAGGCTACCATGTGTGCGGGTTCGCCACCGGTCGACGTCGTCCGAGCGGATCGTCTCCGGCGCGAACTCCGGGACGTCCGCGCACGAGGCGAGCGCCAGGTGCAGCCCGCCCAGCGTTCGACCCAGCGCCGCGATATCGTCGGGCAGGCCGTTCGGGCCGCCGGATACCTGCCGCAGCACGTACGTCCAGCCATCGCCCTGGTTCGGCACGAATCGTTGGAGCACCCCGACTGGCGCCGCCGAGCCGTCCGGCCCGGTGTACTCGGCCCAGCCGACCAGCGCCGGGACTCGATCGAACGTGGTGTGCTCGCCCAGGAAGCGCGGCACCTCGATCTCCGGGTTGACGCCGGCGGCGAGGCGACGTAACGCTTTCAAGATGAACGCCGTGCCGAAGATCACCGAACTGTTGCTCTGTTCGACTCCGGCGTGCCGGATCGCGATCGACTCGATCTCACGGTCGCCGGGCGGCGCGGCCTCAACCCCGTGCCGCCTGACGGGCGAAAAGATGAATCGGCCGCCCAGCGACGTCGGCAGGGTCCGGCCGCCGAGCATGCCGCGCAAGAGCGCCCGGCACGCCTCTGGATCGGCGATGGCGTCGCGCACCACCAGGTCGCCGTGCCGCGCGACGATCTCGCCCGGAACTTCGGCCAGGGCCGGGTCGGCGAGGCTGAGCGGCAGGAAATAGGCGGCCGGGTCGCCGTCGGCGGTGAAGACGTCGACCACGGCCAGGAGTGCGGACGGGTGGTCAGGCACGATCGCCGTGTCGCGAATCTCCGCCCGAACGATCGCGCGCTCCTTGCCGCCGAACCAGCGCTGGGCCGGCAGGAAGGCCGGCAGCCTGGCCGCTACCGCGGGCAGGGCGGCGCGGATGCCCACGCCGCCATCGCGCTCGGTCGAGGCCATCGGACCTACTCTCCAGCAGGGGTGACGAGCCGGAACCACATGAAGCCGTGCGGCCCGAACGTCAGCATGTACGGCAGCTCACCTATCCGGGGGAACTTCGTTTCGCCGAACAGCTCGACGGGCGTCCAGCCGTTGAACTCCCGTAGGTCCAGCTCGACCGGCTGACTGAAGCGCGAGAGGTTGTTCACGATCAGCAGGTGTTCACCCTCGTATTCGCGCAGCTAGGCGAGGATGCGCTGGTTCGTCGGGTCCAGGAACCTGATCGTGCCTCGCCCGAACGCCTTGTACCGTTTCCGAATATGGATGATCCGCCGCATCCACTGGAGAAACGAGGTCGGCGTCCGAAGCTGCGCCTCCACGTTGACGCTCTGGTAGCCGTAGACCGGATCGACGATCACCGGGCTGTAGAGGCGGGCGGCATCGGCGCGCGAGAAGCCGGCGTTGCGGTCGATGCTCCACTGCATCGGCGTCCGGACGCCGTTGCGGTCGCCGAGGAAGACGTTGTCGCCCATGCCAATCTCGTCGCCGTAGTAGATGACCGGCGTCCCGGGCATCGAGAGCAGCAGGCCGTTCAGCAGCTCCATCTGGCGACGGCCATTCTCCATCAGCGGGGCGAGCCGCCGCCTGATCCCGACGTTCATTCGCATGCTTGGGTCACGGGCGTACTCGCGGTACATGTAGTCCCGCTCTTCATCGGTCACCATCTCGAGGGTCAGCTCGTCGTGGTTGCGGAGGAAGATCGCCCACTGGCTCTTCGGCGGCAGGTCCGGCGTCTGGCCGAGGATCTCGACGATCGGCTTGCGCTCCTCGCGGCGGATCGCCATGAAGATCCGAGGCATCAGCGGGAAGTGGAACGCGGTGTGGCACTCGTCGTCGTCGCCGAAGTAGGCCCGGACGTCGGCCGGCCACTGGTTCGCCTCGGCCAGCAGGATCCGTCCCTGGTAGTTGGCGTCGACGGTCGCGCGGATCTCTCTGAGGTACTCGTGCGTCTCGGGCAGGTTCTCGCAGTTGGTGCCGTCGCGCTCAAACAGGTAGGGGACCGCGTCCAGCCGGATGCCGTCCACCCCGCGATCCAGCCAGAATCGCAGGCTCTCGATCATCGCCCGCCGGACCTCGGGGTTATCGAAGTTCAGGTCCGGCTGGTTGCTGAAGAAGCGGTGCCAGAAGTACTGGCCGGCGTCGTGGTCCCAGGTCCAGTTGGAGCGTTCGGTGTCCGTGAAGATGATCCGGGCGTCCGGGTACCGGTCATCCGTGTCGGACCAGACGTAGTAGTCGCGGTACGGCGAATCCTTCGAGGACCGGGCGGATTGGAACCAGGGGTGCTGATCCGAGGTGTGGTTCATCACCATCTCGGTCATCACGCGGAGTCCGCGCCGGTGGGCCTCGACCACGAACGTCTCGAAGTCCACCAGCGTGCCCATCGTCGGATGGACGTCGTGGTAGTCCGCGATGTCGTAGCCGTCGTCCCTGAGCGGCGAGGGGAAGAAGGGTAGGAGCCAGACGCAGGTGACGCCCAGCTCCTTCAGGTAGTCGAGCTTTTCGATCAGTCCGCGAAAGTCGCCGATGCCGTCGCCGTTGCTGTCCAGAAACGCCCGGACGTGCAGCTCGTAGATGATCGCGTCCTTGTACCACAGGGGGTCGTCGTCAACGTGCCGGTCGTCCAGTCCTCTGCCGGGATCGTCGATAGCCACGCTCGCCTCACACCACCAGATTATGTGTTTGAGGTGGTCGCGGCCCGTTCCAGCCGGTGCACCCGCAAGATGTGCGCCGGCTGCACTCGCGGGTCCAGGCGGACCCAGTTGTGCCGGCCATACCAGGAGTATGTCGCGCCGGTCAGGAGATCTTCGACCTCGTAGACTTCGTCGTCGCGGATGCCAAACTCGCCGGGCGGCAGGAAGACGCCGCCGTGGTGCGTCTCGAACGGGTCCAGGTTCAGCGCGACCAGGATGACGTTTGCGTCGTCTGGCGTCGCCTTGCCGTAGAACAGGATGTGCTCGTCCTCGGAGCCGTAGAAACGCAGGTTCGTGTAGAGATGGAGGGCCGGGTTCTCGTGACGGATCCGGTTCACCCGCGTGATGACGTCTTTGATGTTGCCGGGACGGTCCCAGTCCCAGACCTTGTGCTGGTACATCTCCGAGTCGAGGTAGTACTCGCTGCCCTCGTAGCGCGGGGTGTTCTCGCACAGCTCGTAGCCGCTGTACATCCCGTACGTCGAGCCAACCGTCGCCGCCAGGATCAGCCGCATGATGAAGGCCGGCCTGCCCCCCTTCACCAACACGCCCGGCAGGATGTCCGGCGTGTTGATGAACAGGTTGCCCCGGAAGTACTCGCCAACGGGCGGGTGAGTGATCTCGGTCAGGTACTCCTCGATCTCCTTCCGCTCGTTGCGCCAGGTGAAGTAGGTGTACGACTGGGTGAAGCCGGCTTTCGCTAGCGCCTTCATCACCTTCGGGCGGGTGAACGCCTCGGCCAGGAACACGACGTCCGGGAACTCCTGCTGCACCTCGCGGATCATCCAGGCCCAGAAGTCGAGCGGCTTGGTGTGCGGGTTGTCCACCCGGTACATCCGGACGCCGCGCCGCGCCCAGAAGAGGATGACGTCGCGCATCTCGGCCCAGAGCGCCTGCCAGTTCTCGCACTGGAAGTTGAGCGGGTAGATGTCCTCGTACTTCTTGGGCGGGTTCTCGGCGAACTTAATCGAGCCGTCCGGGCGGTGGTAGAACCACTCCGGGTGCTCTGTGACCCACGGATGGTCCGGCGAGACCTGGATCGCGAAGTCCAGCACCAGCTCCATGCCGTGCTTCTTCGCGACCTGCTGGAAGTGGTCGAAATCGTCCAGTGTTCCGAGCGCCGGCTCGATCGCGGTGTGGCCACCGGCCTCGGCACCGATCGCGTAGGGGCTGCCGGGATCGTTCGGGCCGGCGACGAGCGAGTTGTTCGGCCCCTTCCTATTGGTCTTGCCGATCGGGTGGATCGGCGTCATGTAGAGGGTGTCGAAGCCCATCGCCGCGATCTCGGGGATCCGGGCCTCGGCCTCGCGGAACGTCGCGCTGCGCGTCGGATCGGTGCCCTGGGAGCGTGGGAAGATCTCGTACCAGGTACCGAAGCGTGCCTTCACCCGATCGACCTTGACCGATAGCTCGCGGTCGTAGCGCGTGACGACCGCCGGATCGACGCAGGCAGACGCCAGGTCGATCAGGACCGGGTCGAGCGCCAGCTTGAGCGCCTCGTCGAGCGCCTTGACGTTCCCGACGGTCTTCGCGGCGTCCAGCAAGGTCGTGCGTTCGCCGTCCGCGCCGATCTCGGCCAGCTGGCCGAGCAGCCGCGATCCTTCGAGCAGATCGCTGGAGATGTCCTGGCCGGCGTCGACCTTCTTCTTCGTGTCGGAGGCCCAGGAGCGGTAGCGGTCGGGGTACGCCTCGACGGTGTAGGTGTACAGCCCGATCTCGATCAGCTCGAACGTGCCGCGCCACCGATCGTTGTCCCAGAACGTCAGCGGCGCTGTATGCCAGGTCGTGTCGGCGGGGCCCCGGTAGCAGACCCGCGCGGCGATGACGTCGTGGCCTTCCCTGAAGAGGTCCGCCTCGACGACGAACGTCTGCCCAAGCTCGCGCTTGACGGCGTACCGTCCACCGTCCAGCTCCGGGGTGACGTTCTCGATGACGACCGACCGGTACGAGGTCGGCATGCTGTCGCCAGACGCGGTCCCGTTCCTCGACTGGGGCGACCTGGCACTGCTCGCGATCTTCGACGTCTTACGCGGCGCCGTTTCAGCGCCGGCCGCTACGGGGGTCTTAGCCGGGCTCGAGGCCCGGGCGCGGGTCGGAGGCTTGCGCGCTGGTGTGGTCATGCATTCAGGCTACCACCCCCATATCCCTGTTGTCGCGAATCTCGCGGGCCGGCTCGTCGCCACTGACCGAGGACCGGTGGGAGCGTGTCGCCGATCCGCCAGCCAACGCGCCCGTCGAACGGGTAACGGCGTCGGCCAGGATCTCGGCGCCGGTGCGGCCGGTCTCGGTGCTCCGCGCACCACGCAGATCGCTGGCGTAGGCGCTGAGCAGGTCCAGCTTGTGGACGCGCTCGGCCTCACGCAGCGCACGGAGTCCGTAGCCGATCGCGTTGCGCGGCTCGATCCGGTCGAGATCCTCGAAGAACCAGGCACAGCTCGCGAACATCAGGTGGCGGTAGTACTGGGCTTCCAACAGCGCGAACGCACGCCGTTGACCCGTCGTCTGGCCGCGCCCGTGGCGCGTCCAGAAATCGTCGCGTGACGTCGCCCCGAGGCGAACCCAGATGTACTCTTCCTCAGCGATCCACGGATCGTTTAGCAGCCTGCGTGCCGCCGCCTCGTACAGCGTGTCGATCCGCGTCGCGAGTCTGGTCAGCGCCTGCCGCAGGAACCACTTCCACTCGCCGTCCTCACCGGTGCAGGCACAGGCGCCACGCCAGCGGTTCACGCCGTGATGGCAGCTCCAGGACGTCGACTCGGCGAGCGCGACCTCGCGGCGCGGCGGGTGCGCCGCGAGATACCGGCCAAGGGTCGTCACCTCGAAGCCTCTGGAGACGGCGCTGACCTCCAGCAAGTGGGCCAGGAACTTGTCGCGGTACGGCAGATGGTGGCCGTACAGCTCGCCGTCGGTGGCGATCAGGATCAGTTGAGACTCGCCACGCGCCGTGCGCTCGCGGCTGACGTGGCGCGGAAGATCCTTCAGGCCGAAGACGTCCGCGTTGGTGGTCAGCGATGAGTCGAAGGAGACCCGGCCGGAGAGATCGCCGTTGTAGAAGAACGCCGCGATCCGACGCCCGTCTGCCAGCCTGACCCAGTACGGCTCGGATGGATCGATCGGCTCGGCGGCCTGCCAGGGGGCCAGGACGGTGTACCGAATGCCGTGGTCCAGCAGGACGCCGAGGCTGGCGGAGTCCGCCGCGGTCTCGGCCAGCCACATGCCGTCCGGGGCGTGTCCGAAGCGGTGGCGGAAGTCGGCGATGCCCCAGGCGACCTGGATGCGCTGCTCGTGGGCGGTCGCCAGGGGCATGATGGCGTGGTTGTAGACCTGAGCCAGGGCGTTACTGTGGCCGTACCGTTCGAAGTGGGCGTGCTCCTGCGCCACGATCGAGGCGTACGTGTTCGGCGTATACCGCTCCAGCCAGGAGGCAAGCGTCGGCCCGAGATCGAAGCTGATCCGCTCGAAGTTCCGCAACTCGGCGTTCGGGCGGTAGCACTGGTCCGCGATCTTCTCGTTGAAATTGCGAAACGGTTCGGCGCCGCGCTCGCGCGGGAGCACGCCGGTGAAGGGGTCCTCCCGCGGGGGCTGGTAGAAATGCCCGTGGATTGCGAGATATTGGTGACTGCCGCCGGCCATGCCCGGCACCTCACGTCTTCGGAAGATGCATCCAGGCCAAAAGAAAGCGTTCTCAGGCGGCTGCCAGAGCGAGCGCTCTCCGTCTGTAATTATCCGCCGTTCGCCGACCTGTCCGGCCGATACGTCCTATACGGATAACGATTCTGTGAGACGCCGGGTGCCCGATCCGTGCACGTACGTGACAGAACCAGACCGTGCCCCGTGCCATCGCACGCTGTTCTTGACGCTGGTGTGCTCAGGGTACCACCGTCGACCCCCAACTGCAACGCGACTGCAATACAGTTCGGGTGTTGTTTTGGTGACGGTTCGCGGCGTAGGGCGAGACAGGGCACGTTAGAGTTGGGATCTGACGGGATTGGTTGTTGCGGGTTACGGGGCAGGTTGGGGTTGGAACCTGACGGGATTGGTTGTTTGAAACCTGCCCCTACGATGCGCCGGCGGCGGCCTTCGCGGAGAAGTCCTTGAGGCCGGCTTCGACCCACGGCTGGAGACCGGTCATCAGGCAGCGCACGCCGATGCTGGTGTAGTGCTCGACGTTGGCGCTGGTCGCCAGGGTGCCGGCCGTCTTGCCGGCCGCGACGATCTTCTTGATCGCGCCGTCGATGGTGTCCTGGACCTCCTTGTGGCCGGCGTTCCCGATGTGGCCCATCGAGGTCGCCAGGTCTGACGGGGCGACGAAGAAGACGTCGATGTGATCGACGCTCAGGATCTCGTCCAGGTTGTTGACGGCGACGATGTCTTCAATCAAGATGATCAGCAGGGTGTGGTCGTTGGCGACCTTCAGGTAGTCCGGGACGCCGTACCCCTGGCGGCTGGTGAACATGCCGCGCTTGCCGATCGGCGCGAACTTGGCCGAGTCGACGACGTTCTGGGCCTCGGCCTTCGTGTTGACGTGCGGGATCACGAGGCCCTGGGCTCCGCGGTCGAGGGCGCGGTAGATGTCGCCGTACTCGTTGTGGCTCAACCTCAGCACCGAGGTGACGCCCCAGAGGTCGCACGCCCGGGTCAGGTCCGAGATGTCGGCGAAGTCGACCGGGCCGTGCTCGCCCTCGAGCCAGAAGCCGTCCGCGCCGATCGGGCCGAGCTGGTCGATCATGTCGGCGTTGGCGGCGCCTGAGAGGATGGTGGCGATCTCGCCTGCGGCGAGCTTCTGCTTGATACGATTGGGTCGGATGTTCACGCGCGTGCCTCGCTGTCGAGCTGCCTCGGACGCCACTCGTGCACCCTTCTGGGGCGGCCCGGGGCTCGGGCAATCATAGCCCGGAGCCGAAGGCGTCTAGCGCGCGTGCGGCAGCACCTCGGGGTTCACGACGTTGATCGGCGTGCCGGCGGCGTAGGCGTTGATCTGGTCGAAGACGTCGCTGAACTGGATCTCGTACTCCTCGCGCGTCACGTACCCGATGTGCGGGGTGCAGATGACGTTGTCCATGCTGAGCAGCGGATGACCCGTGTCGCGCAGCGGCTCCTCCTCGTAGACGTCAACCGCTGCCAGGCCGGGCCGGCCGGCGCGGAGTGCCGCCACCAGCGCCCCGGACTCGATCAGCGGCGCCCGACTGGTGTTCACCAGCAAGGCCGAGGGCTTCATCCGGGCGAGGTCGGCGGCGGTGACGATGCCGCGCGTCGCCGGCACCAGCCGCATGTGCAGCGAGAGCACGTCGGCGTCCTCGAAGAAGGTCGCTTTGCTCGGAGCTGTCTCATGGCCGTCGGCAAGCGCCCGCGCTCGCGACGCTTCGCGTGCCCAGACCAGCACGCGCATCCCGAACGCCCTGCCGTATCCCGCCACGGCCGCGCCGATGCGGCCGTAGCCGTAGATGCCCAGCGTCTTGCCGCGTAGCGTAGTACCGACACCGATCTGCCAGGACCCGGCCCGCAGCGAGGCCACCTGCTGGGGGATCTGACGTGCCGCTGCGAGGATCAGCCCCCAGGTGAGCTCCGCGGTCGCGTATGACGGCGTGCCCGGGTGCTGGCTCGACGAGACGATGATGCCCAGCCGCGTGCAGGTCTCGACGTCGATGTGGGGGTAGACGCTGCGCTGGCTGATCAGCCGCAGCCGGGGCAACCGCTCGAGCAACGGCGTGCGGATCTGTGTCCGCTCGCGGATCAGTACCAGCGCCTCGCAGGACTCTAGCCGCTCGACCAGCAGGTCGGTGTCCTGGACGTGGTCGTTCCAGATCGTCACGTCGTGGCCCGCCAGCTTCGCGAAGCACGGCAACGTCCGCAGCGTATCGAAGTAGTCGTCGAGGATCGAAACCTTCATTGGTGACTACCTCAGGACGCCGAGCGAAGGCGGGCACGATAGGGTGAGAGGTCAATGGATGGGTCAGAGGTTAGGGTGGCAAGCGCCTCGTCGATCGTGGCGCGGCGACGGGCGTACCGCTCCTCGTCCGCGTAGAGTCCGGTCGCTTCGACGAACGCCGTGACCTCGGTCGGTACGGTCTGGTCCGGCTGCCTGCCATCGGCGAGGCCGCTTCGGATGCTGCTCGACGCCACGCCTCGGAGCGATGGCGGCAGGTCGAGTGGGCGGACGGCGCCGGCGAAGCGGCGGTTCTCGGTTCGATCCAGCAGGGCCGCCAGCACGGGCGCCTCGTCGCCGCCTCGCGGGGCGACCAGGAACGTCGCCAGCGCGAAGAGCTGCGCCAGGGCGGCGTCGCGGTCGTCGTAGTAGCGCGGATCGAGAATCTGAACGATCTTGTCGAAGCCGACCAGGAACACCAGCTCGCCGATGGCCGGGAAGGCGGCGCGGATCAGCCGGGCCTGGTCGACGTAAAGGCCACGATTCAGGAGCAGCACGCCGAGCCGATCGTCGGCCGCCACCAGCAGGTCGAGCAGGAGCAGCCGATCCTCCAGCCCCGCCCCGGTGACGACCTCCTTGTCGACGGTCAGGGTGCTCAGGGCGTACCAGACGTGGTCCAGGCCGCCGGCCGTCAGCCCGGCCTCTGCCAGTGTCTGGTGGGCGATCGTCGGCGGATTGAAGGAGCCGGCCAGCAGCCCCAGGCGGGCGCCCGGCGTCGGTGGGGTGCCAGCGACCTGACGGACGGCGCCGCCGTGCTGAGCGACGAGGGCCCGCAACGCCTGCCCGTGCTGGACCAGGCGGTCGAGATCGTAGAACCGCTCGCGCAACCCCGGTCTACCTTCCCTCACGCCGCGTCCCGCGGGGAACGATCATCGTACTTCGACAGCCACATCGGCCGGCAGTTGTACCGTAAACGTCGAGCCCTGGCCGTAGACGCTGGTGACGGTCAGGTCGCCGCCCATCAGGCGGCAGAAGTGGCGGCTGATCGCCAGCCCCAGCCCGGTCCCGCCGTACTTTGATCTGGTCGAGGCCTCGGCCTGTGAGAACGCCTCGAACAGCCGCCCAAGCTGCTCCTCAGTCATGCCGATGCCGGTGTCGGAGACAGCGAAGGTCAGCCAGTCGTCGGACTTCCGTTCGACCGTCAGCGTGATGGTGCCGTGCTCGGTGAACTTGGCGGCATTCGAGAGCAGGTTAAACAGGGTCTGCCGGACCTTCGTCAGGTCGGCCCGCATCGCGCCCACATCGTCGGGGCACGAGACGACCAGGGTGTTGCCGTTTTTGTCAACGAGGGGCTGGACGATCGCCTGAACGTCCTGCACGAGCTGGCCGACCTCGAACGACTCGAGGAACAGGTCCATCCTGCCGGCCTCGATCTTGGAGAGATCGAGGATGTCGTTGATCAGGCCGAGCAGGTGCTTGCCGGCCGCGTTGATCCGCTGAAGATCCGGCAGGAAAGCGTCGGCGTCCGTCTCTTCGGCCTCCTCCTGGAGCATCTCGGAGTACCCGATGATGGCGTTGAGCGGCGTCCGCAGTTCGTGGGACATGTTCGCCAGGAACTGCGACTTGTGACGGCTGGCGATCTCCAGCTCGCGGCTGGTCTCCTGGACCTGCTCGAAGAGCCGTGCGTTCTCGATCGCCAGCA
>Ga0209382_10003014_pt1 | contig 23809 bp, 18 predicted proteins | sample SoiMetdeltSBSDD5_FD_187599 | JGI IMG/M metagenome (GOLD analysis project Ga0209382, IMG submission 187599) | Bulk soil microbial communities from a Populus tree surrounding site in Tennessee, USA - Soil MetaG P. deltoides SBSDD5 (SPAdes) (version 2) | ecosystem: Environmental > Terrestrial >...
TTTCCCCTGTTGTTGTTCGAACTGACCGCAGTGTCGAGCTTGGAATTGCCCCATTTTCAACAATTTCCCCCGTCTATACCCTGTAGGGGTTCCCCTCGAAGAGATCTTGACATCGCGGATCGGACCGCCAGAATAGGCATGTGACTTCGCGACTGCTCATCGTTGCCGCTGTAAGTGTGTTTTCCGTGGCTTTTGTGTCTGGCCAATCCGGTGGGAGCGCACCACCGCCCGCCGCGCCATCAGCCGCTCCCGCCCCGGTATCGCGCCAACAGACTGCGACGCAGCCGCTAGGTCCGAAGGTTGCGGCGCCAACTGCGAACGAAGACGCCGCCAAGTCTCGCGCGTTGGTCGATCAGTACTGTGTGACGTGCCACAACGCCAGGCTCAAGACCGGCGGCCTGGTCCTGGAAAAAGAGCAGTTGGACTTTGCTCGCCTCGACGACCACGCCGAACTGGCCGAGAAGGTCATCCGCAAACTTCGGGCAGGCCTGATGCCACCGACCGATGCGCGGCGACCCGACGCTGAGACGATGGGTTCGTTGATTCGCTGGATGGAGAGTGAGCTGGATCGTGGGGCGAAGACGCACCTGCCGGCACCGGGGCTTCACCGTCTGAATCGAACGGAGTATTCCAACGCCATCCGCGACCTGCTCGCGCTCGAAGTGGATGCGTCGAAGTTCCTTCCGACCGACGACTCCACGCACGGCTTCGACAACATCGCTGGCGCGCTGACGATGTCGCCGGCGCTGATGGAGGCGTATCTCTCGGCCGCGGGGAAGATCAGCCGCCTGGCGATCGGCAACGTAGACGCCGCAACGCAGTGGGTGTGGGAAGTGGCGCCCGACACGGCGCAGAACTATCACATCGAAGGGCTGCCGTTCGGCACGCGGGGCGGCCTTCGCTTCGAGCATCAGTTCCCCGCCGACGGTGAATACGCGTTCAACGTGAAAGGCGTGACGGGCTATTTCCAAAGAGTGCTTGGTGGGATCACGGGAGAGAAGCTCGAGATTCTCATCGACGGCGAGCGCGTGCACCTGTTCGACTGGGACAAGGAGATTTCGAACACGACCGGCCTGGGTAAGTGGACTCCGCGCATTCCCGTTACCGCGGGTCTCCACGTGGTTGGCGTGACCTTCCTCGCAACCAATGATGTACCGGGCACCGAGCTGAACAAGCCGTTCCAGCGCACGATGAACACACCGGGCTCCATCCCGGGCTTCATCTTCTATCCGCACGTTGGGCAGGTCACCATCGAGGGACCGCACAATCCGAAGGGCTCACACGACACGGCCAGTCGCCAGCGCATCTTCACGTGCCGGCCAGCGACGCCACGCGAGGAAGACGCCTGTGCGCGCACAATCGTCTCGACGCTGGCGAAGCGTGCGTTCCGACGGCCGTCGACCGCCGCGGATCTGAAGGTCCTGATGCCGTTCTATCAAGCGGGCCGTGGCGAGGGCGGAAGCTTCGACGACGGCATCGAAGCGGCGCTGCAACGCGTGCTCGCGGATCCGGAGTTCACCTACCGTGGAGAGCGCGAACCGGCGGCGCTCGCGGCGGGCCGGAGCTATCGCCTGAACGACCTCGAGCTGGCGTCCCGCCTGTCGTTTTTCCTGTGGAGCAGCATTCCCGACGACGAGCTGATCGATGTGGCCGCCGCCGGCAAGCTGAAGGATCCAGCGGTGCTCGACCGGCAGGTGAAGCGGATGCTGACAGATCCGAAGTCCGCGGACCTCATCGCGAACTTCACGGGACAGTGGTTGAGTGTGCGATCGCTCAAGACCGTCGAGCCCGTCGTCAACCTGTTTCCCGACTTCGACGACAACCTGCGCAACGCCTTTCAGCGTGAAATCGAGATGTTCTTCGAGAGCATCGTCCGCGAGGATCGCAGTGTGCTCGATCTGCTGGACGCGGACTACACGTTCGTGAACGAGCGACTCGCCAAGCACTACGGCATCCCGAACATTTACGGCGCGCAGTTCCGGCGGGTGACGCTCCCGCCCGAACTCGACATGCGCCGGGGCCTCCTGGGTAAAGGTGCGCTGCTGACGGTCACGTCGAACCCGGCACGCACCTCGCCGGTCGCGCGCGGCAAGTGGGTGCAGGCGACGTTGCTTGGCGTCGAGCCGCCGCAACCGCCGCCCGGCGTGGAGGTCAACATCACCCGCGCCAACGACAACACCGGCAATACGAAGCAGCCGACGATGCGGCAGGTGCTCGACCAGCATCGCATCAGCCCGACGTGTGCCGCGTGCCACAAGATCTTCGAACCGGTTGGTCTCGCGCTCGAGAACTTCGATGCCGTTGGCGCGTGGCGTACTCAAGAGGAGGGCTTGCCGGTCGATACTCGCGGCAAGCTGCCCGACGGCACATCACTCGATGCGGGCGTGTCGGCCCTTCGCGGAAACCTGATCCACTATTCGGATCAATTCGCGCGCGTCGTCGCCGAGAAGCTGCTCACCTACGCCCTCGGGCGCGGCGTCGAGTACGATGACATGCCGACAGTGCGAACGATTGTGCGCGGTGCGGAGGCGAACAAGTACCGCTTCTCGTCGCTCGTGGCGGGCATCGTCAAGAGCGAGCCGTTTCAAATGAACATGAAGCCGGCGGCAGCCCCCGCCGGTCAGCGGGCAGAACGTTAACCGAAGGACTCGCTTGTGTTGGTGCTGTTAGCAACGACGTTCCAGAGGAATCGGCGGATTCTCGCAGCGAGGGCCTACGCCGATGGCCTCCACACAAGCGAGCTGTAACGTAAACCGGAGCAGACGGACTCATCATGTTTATTACAAAGAGGCACATTCCCCGGAGAACCCTTCTGCGCGGCGCCGGCGCCGCGCTGGCGCTGCCGTTCCTCGAGGCTATGGTGCCCGCGAGCACGGCGTTGGCTCAGACCGCGGCAAATCCGAAGCCGCGATTCGTCGGCCTGTTCGTTCCGCACGGAGCGGCACCCGGTTACTGGGTTCCGGACAAGGTCGGTCCGCTGGGAACCGAGCTTCCTTACATCTACAAGTCGCTCGAACCGCTCCGCGACCACACCGTGATCCTGAGCGGCCTGCACTCGCGGTCGGCCGAGCCACCACCTGGTGTGACCGGCGCGGATCACTGGGTCGCGGCGGCCTTCATGTGCGCGGACAAGCCAAAGAAGACCGCCGGTGCGGACGTCCAGGCGGGCACCACAATCGATCAGATCATCGCTCAGAAGATCGGGAGCGAGAGCCTGCTGCCGTCGCTGCAGATGGCGGTTGAAGACCCGGGCGCGAACTCGAGCAATTGCGGTGAGGGCTACAGCTGCGTCTACACGAATACGATCTCGTGGGCCACGCCAACCTCGCCCCTGCCGATGGAGCTCAACCCGCAAGTGGTGTTCGAGCGCATGTTCGGCGATGGCACGACCGCAGAGCAGCGTGCCGCGCGGCGCAAGCGCGACCAGAGCATTCTCGACTCGCTGACCGCCAGCCTGACGCGGCTACGCGGTACGCTCGGCGCCTCGGACCGCGAGCGCCTCGATGACTACCAGGAGAACGTGCGCGCGATCGAGCGGCGGCTGCAGATCGCGATGAAGGCATCGGTCGTCGCGCCCGAGAACATCGAGGTGCCGGTTGGTGTGCCGCAGACTTTCGACGAGCACATCAAGCTGCAGTTCGACTTGCTGGCGCTCGCGTTCGAGGCCGACATCACGCGGGTGGGCACATTGCTTTTCGCCCGTGACCTGACGGGCCGGGTTTACCCCGCCAGTGAAGCACCCACGGCGGGCTTCCATGGCGTATCGCATCACGGCGAGGATCCGCGGCGGATCCTGGAGTTGGCCAAGATCAACAAGTACCACGTCGCGATGGTGGCGCATCTGGCCAGCAAGCTCTCCTCGAAGATGGAAGGCGATGGAACGCTCCTGGATCACTCGATGATCCTGTTCGGCAGCAACATGGGCAACTCCAACCAGCACGTGCACCACGACGTTCCCCATATCCTCGTGGGCGGTGCGAACGGAAAGCTCAAGGGCGGACGTCACCTGGCGTATCCAAGCAAGACCGTGCCGACGGGGAATCTGCTCCTCAGCATTCTCGACAAGTTCGATATTCATCAGGACAGCATCGGCGACAGCACCGGAAGGCTGGAGGAGTTGTGACAACTTCCAATTGCCAACTCCCAACTCCCAAGGGAATGCTTCGTGGCTTGATCTTCGTGTGCTTCGTGGCGCTCCTCTCCGCAGCTTTCGTGGTTCAAAGTGCGGCGGCGACCAAGAGCGACATCGCCGATGCGGCCATGCGCGGTGACGCGGCCGCCGTGCAGGGGCTGATCGCGAAGAAGGCGGACGTGAACGCGCCGCAGGCCGATGGTGCGACCGCGCTGCATTGGGCCGTCTACAAAGGCAACCGGGAACTGGCCGCCACCTTGCTCCGTGCAGGTGCCAATCCGAAGGCGGCGAACCGTGAGGGCGTGACACCGCTGTGGCTGGCCAGCGTGAACGGCGACGCCAGGATGATCGCGGCGCTCATCGAGGGTGGGGCCGATCCCAACGAGACGCTTGCGCTCGGCAGGACGCCGCTGATGCTTGCCTCACGCACGGGCAACGTCGAGGCGATGAAGGCGCTGCTCGACAACGGTGCGAACCCGAACGCGAAGGAAACGCTCCGCGGTACGACGCCGTTGATGTGGGCCGCGGACGAGGGGCATGAAGCCGCGATCAAGCTCCTGATTGAGCGTGGAGCGGACATGAACGCGAAGAGCAATGTCGCTCCGCGCGGGGGCGGACCGGCGCTCGGCAAGGCGAACGATCCGCGGAAGGCCGTCGCCGCGCAGGCGGCAGCGGTGGCTGCGCGTCAGGCTGCGCCCAGTCTCGGGGACCTGAGAGCGCTGGAGAGCTCTGGTGCTGGGGGCCGTGCCGCGGGCGGCGGTGGTGGTCGTGGTGGGGGACGCGCCGGCGGCGCCGGACGCGGTAACGCCGGTGGCGACGACACCGGCGTGGATTTCAACGACGATGCGGCAGTGGCGGCCGGGTTCGGGCGTCGTGCCGGTCCGGCCGACGGCGGAGGGCTCACAGCTCTGACCTTCGCGGCCCGCTCGAACGACCTCGAGTCGGTGAAGACGCTCCTCGATGCGGGCGTCAACGTCAATCAGCAATCGGGATACGGCTGGAGTGCGCTGCTCGTCGCGACGCAGAATCGCTACTACAAGCTCGGGGCGTATCTGATCGAGCGCGGCGCGGACGTCAACCTCGCGCACAACGGCGGGTGGGTGCCCCTGTACCTGGCGACCGACAACCGTAACATCGAGAACGGCGACTATCCGGTCCGCAAACCGGACATGGATCACCTGGATTTCATCAAGCTGCTGCTGGACAAGGGTGCGAACGTCAACCATCGCGTCAAAGACAGCAGCGAGACGCGGACCGTGTTCACGAACCAGTGGCTCGATGAAAACGGCGCGACCGCATTCCTGCGCGCGTCGCAGTCAGGTGACGTCGAGCTGATGAAGCTGCTGATCGCACGCGGGGCAGATCCGAAAATCAACACCGTACTGAACGTGTCGGCGCTTCACGTCGCAGCAGGAATCGGCTGGGTCGAAGGGATCACGTTCGAATGGTCGACGAAAGCGACGCTCGACGCGGTCAAGCTGCTTCTCGAGCTGGGGCTTGATCCAAACCTCCAGGCCGATACGGGTCGAGTGGCACTCCATGGCGCGGCGCACAAGGGGCGCGCGGATGTGATTCAAGCCCTCGTCGATGCGGGTGCAAAGCTCGACGTGCGCGACTACGGCAACACCGACAATCGCGGTGGCGCCCTTGCCGCGCATACGTGGCTGGCGGTCGATTACGCTGACGGGCTCGTGCGCGTGGGCGTGCAGTCAGCGATCGCGCACCCGGAGGCGGGGCTGCTCCTGCGCAAGTTGATGACGGCGGCCGGCATGGAAGCACCGCCGATGGGACGAACGCTCGATTCCATCTGCATCACCGACGCCTGCGAGGCGAAGAACTGACTTCACGCCGGGTCTCAAGAAGAAGACCCGGCCTACACCTCCCGTAGGGCGGGTCCTGTTCTTTGGACCCGCCATCCCGTGACCACAATTCCCGACTACATCGTCATAGGCGCCGGATCCTCGGGTTGCGTCATCGTCAACCGACTGTCTGCCGATCCAACTGTCCGCGTGTTGCTGATCGAAGCTGGCGATTCGGGCGAAGAGGACACGTCCGTCACGATACCAGGGCGATGGAACTCTCTCATGGGCTCACCGTACGACTGGGGCTACGTGACCGAGCCGGAACCTGGCCTGGCGAATCGGCGCATCGTCACGCCCAGAGGAAAGGCGCACGGTGGATCGAGCGCGATCAATGCGATGGTCCACATTCGTGGCCATCGCAGCTGCTTCGATGCGTGGCAGGCACGTGGCAACGCGGGTTGGGGCTTCGACGACCTGCTGCCTCTTTTCAAGCGTTCCGAGCACAACGACGGTGGCGCGTCGGAGTATCGCGGCATGAAGGGCCCTCTTGCAGTCAGTCACTGTACTGATCCGCATGCCAGTCACGAGGCGTTTCTGTCAGCGGCGATCGAGCAAGGCTTCCGCGCCGATCCCCGATACGACTTCAACGTGCCGGACCCTGTTGGCATCGCCGGCTTCTATCAGAGAAACATCCTGAATGGACGACGGCATAGTGCGGCGGCGGCGTTCCTGACTTCGGCGATGTCGCGGCCGAACGTCGAGATTCGTTCGCATTCGCGAGTCCTCCGTTTACTCTGTGAGGGGCGCCGAGTGATCGGTGTCGAGCTCTTGCAGAATGGCGCCCCGATACAGGTTCGCGCGACGCGTGAAGTCGTGCTGTGCGCCGGGGCAGTGGATTCGCCGCGCCTGCTGATGCTGTCGGGCATTGGCCCGGCAGATCATCTGCGCGCACGCGGGATTGGCGTCGTCGCTGACGTGCCGGGAGTCGGACGCAACCTGCAGGACCATCTGAAACTTTCAGTGCGGTGGAAAGCGAGGATCAGGCTGCCCGGTTCGACGGTGACGGCTGGCTTGTTCACATCGTCGGATTCGACGTCGCCACCGAACCTGCAGTTCTACGTCGGCCGCGGGCTCGAGCAACCGGAAGACGTGATCACGATCACCGTCTCGCTGGTGCGGCCTGAGTCGCGTGGATCCATCGAGCTGCGGTCAGCCGATCCGTTCTCTCCACCAGTCTTGCGTGCCAACTATCTTCAGGCCGATGCCGATACCGCGACGCTCGTGTACGGAGCGCGCCTTGCTCGCCAGTTCGGCATGTCACGGGCCTATGACAGATTGCAGTTGGACGAAATCGAGCCCGGTATGGAGTTGATGTCGGACCGCGATCTCGAGAAGTTCGTGCGGGAGAAGGCGGACACCATTTATCACCTGGCAGGGACGTGCCGCATGGGGCCCGACTCGGATCCGGCCGCCGTCGTGGATGGGGCGCTGCGGGTGCGCGGTGTCGAACGGCTTCGCGTCGCAGACGCGTCGATCATGCCGGAGGTCGTGAACGCACCGACGCATGCCGCGTGCGTGATGATTGGTGAGAAGTGCGCGACGTTGATCAACGGCCGATAATTCGGCCCTTGTCGATTCCGAACGAAGGCTGATCGACCGTTCCCGAGACGACAATTGGTAATACCGTGCCCGCACCGTCTTTACGGAACAGTGGATCGAGTACCTTCAGGAAGAGAGATTTGAAGCCGGTGGTGGTCTTCGAGATGGGCGCATCGAGCATCAGCGATCCCTCGAAGTCGAGACGCTGTGTCGGCAGACCGTAGCTTCCTCCCAGCGCCACGCGCGCGCCCTCGACGGCAAACTGGAACTTCGGCAGGTCCAGGCGACCCTTGTGAAGGGCAAAGTTTCCGCCGAAGTCAGCAAGCACGTTGTTGACGTTCTCGTTTTCGGGTTCACCGCGACCGCGGCGGCTCAGCTCGTCGATCTTGTCCTGCACCGTGTCCGAGCTGAACTGGCCGCGTCGTATCTTGAACGATCCCCTGAGCTGAATCTTCTGTACGACATCGACATCGCCAGGCGGAATGATGAGCGACGTGTTCAACCCGATGCCGCCGCGCATCATCGGCTTCGGCGCCTTCACGGCGAGCCGCAGGAAATCTTCAAATCGTCCATCGGCGCGCACGTCGAGTGAGATCGTTCGCCCCTGAGCGCCGGGTGCGCCGGCAATCGATCCTTTGGCCACGATGCGCGTGCGGCCAAGCGTCGCATTCACTTCTTCGAGGTGGGTGTCGCCGCTGGTTCCGTCGACAATCGCCACGAAGCTGGTCTCGAGGGTGATCGGCTGTTTGGCGAGATTGAGCTGAAAGTCGGGCGTCGCTGTCGTGCCTTTGACGCTGATGTGCTCGAGGACGCCCTCGAACGTGCCGGTCGAATTGAGCGTTCCGCCAATCCCCTTGATCGTGTCGAGCCGGGCATCCTTGAACTCGTACTCGCCGGACAACGGTGTCGAGCGCGGCGAATGGGAATTCCAGGGACCGAACCATCCGCTGCTCCTGACCAGCCCTTGCGGTTTCGGATTGACCACGGTTGCCATGTATCGCCCGGCATGGTTGAAGCTGAAGTCGTAGAAGGTGACGCTCTGGAGGTCAAAGTTCAGTGGCAGTTTGTCCGGATCATCAGGGAGGATACGGAGCAGGCCGCCACTCACTCTGATCACGCCGATCTCGAGGTCACGTGCTTTGCGCATGGCGGAGTCCTCGGGCTTGTTCCCACGCGCGACGTCGATCTGAAATCCCTCGATTTCCACCACCTGAATCGATCGTTTGAGCACGTCGAGCAACGATCCCGATGCATGGAACTTATCGATGCGAATGAAGGGGAGGCGATGATCGGGCCCGGTCCGGGTGAGGGTCAATCCGCGCCCATCGATCGACAGGCGCGGGAAGATCGACATCGTGACTTCCTGCACCTCCGCGTCAGCGTCGAGCCGGCTTTCGATGATTCGAACGAGCTCGCGCTGCGTGCGCCGCGTCGCCCAGTCGCTGCTCAAGACGGCCACGCCGAGCCCGAGCGCAATGCCCACGGCCACCAGAACGCCGAGCAATATGCGCTGGGGTCGTGTCACAGGTCGTGTCTCATGAGCTCAGGACCGGCGCGAGCTCGTCGTGGATCACTTGGTTGAGCAGCGATGGATCGATCGGTTTTTGCAGCCAGGCGTTCACGGGCCGATCGCCGTCAAACACCTCGTCGCTCGACGTGACGACGACGATCGGCATCAGCGGCCAACGCCGCCGCAAGGCGAGGCACAGTGAGAACCCCGACAGGCCGGGCGTGCGCCAATCCATGACCACGAGGTCCGGTGTCGTGTCCGCGAGCAGACGCGTGGCTTCTTGCCCGTCACTGGCGAGAGTCACGTCGTAGCCGTAGTACTGCAACATCATCGCGAGCGTCTCGCGCGTCAGCATATCGTGATCGATCACGAGTATCCGTGGCCGTGGCTCGCGGTCACGGCGGTTCGATCGACTGCGCGACGTGCCCGTGGCGGAGCGGATCCGGCGATGCACGAGCGCGCTTGACACCACTGCTCGACGCGCGGCACGACGGGGATCAGGGGATTGTTGCCCTCGACGATCTGACTGCCTCACGGGTACCTCCGCCAGCTGTTTCCCAGGGTTGTGTCTATCTCGTTGTTCGCGTTACGCCCGTCGACGACCGAGCGCAATCAGTGCGACTCCTGATGCTGCCGCCGCGATGCCGAGTATCGGCGGCAAGGAAACCTGCTTTTGTGTTTCCGTTTCCACTTCGATAGGTCCGATGTCGACGGCCTTCTTCCTCTCCGTGTATGGGATCGCCGGCCACGCGAGAACTGCCAGTCCCACGAGCAATAAGACGATGCCAAGAGCGAACAAGCCTCTCATCGACGTTCCTCCCCGTGGCGAAGCGCCACGACGCGCGTTGGTCACGAGCACGTTTCGTACCCTCTCCGAGGCGCCGCGGCCGACGAGGCGCGCGCGCGCGAAGCTGATCTCGATGGGAATTCGTTGATGAGGTTTGCAGGATGTACGGCGAAGGGTGCAACTCTTACAAGGAAATCGGTCGAAAATCGCCAGCGAATATCTTCTTCCGCCCCGGCCGTGGCATGGCACGGCGTGTGCTCCATCGACGCGTGCGGGCCGCATGGTCGGCGGATCCCGTCGCGCTGCTCCTCACGGCGCGTCAGAGTTCGACCGATGTGAGAATGACCATGCTTTGGACACTCTTCGTCGTGTTGTTGCTGCTGTGGCTGTTGGGAGTCGTCAGCTCGTACACACTCGGTGGATTCATCCACCTGCTTCTTGTGCTCGCGGTCGTCGCCGTATTGGTGCAACTCATTTCAGGTAGACGCGCCGTGTGACAAGGCCCTCGAACGACGCAGGCGACGTAGGGGCGGGTCCTGCTCTCCCGGGCCCGCCGCGTTCACAACGGACCCTGCGACGTAGCGTCGGGCGAGGGAGGAGAACTCGTATGAACACGTACAGTGAGCCGTTTGATTCGAACTATTCTCCGGGAACGTGGGCGGCGTTCGTGATCGGCGCGGCGGTGGGCGCCGCGGCGGCGCTGATCCTCGCTCCAGCCAACGGTCGCGACACTCGTGCCTATCTGAGACGTCGCGGCAACGAGCTGGGGCACGACGCGGTGGAACGCGGACGCGAGCTGGGACGCGATGCGATGGAACGCGGGCGTGACACGTTGAAGACGCAGTCCGAGCGCGTGAAGTCGGCGGTGGCGAGTGGCTGGGAACGTGCCGGTAGCGCCATGAGCCAGGCGCGCGAAGAGGGTGAAGCGGCCTATCGCGAAGCCAAGGAATCGTTTCAGACTGAATCCGGCATGGGGCGCGCGGGGTATCGCACTGAGCCCCAACGGTCGTCTGAATAACAGCGGGGCGCCTCTCTCGCTCGTCGCAGCGTGACCCGGTGACGCCGGGGCGTACACCATTCCTTTCACTCCCCCGAAAGGCGGGCGCCCCGCGACCATGGTCTCCGACGATCGAGGGCTCAAAATCGAATCGGTCTACCTGCCGTAGCCGGATGCGATGCGGCATCGTGCCGGCGACATCGTGTCGTGCACGGCCTCAGCGGGGGTTTGCATTTGCATTCGACCGTCCTGTCCCTTCATTCCGCCACAGCATGCAATCCTGACCGCAGAGCCAGCCGTCACCGCAGCGGCTTCAGCCTACAATACGGAACCGGAGGGAAACCGGGTATGAGGCGATTAGGCGCGTTCGCTGTGGTGTGGTTCGCATGTGCCGGTGCTGCATCCGCTCACCATGGTCCTGGCACGTTCGAGCTTGGCAAGTCGGTAACCTACACCGGCAAGCTCACGCGCATCGACTTCGTCAACCCACACTCGTGGCTGTACTTCGAGGTCGCCGATGCCAACGGTCGCGTGTCGAAACACCGATGCGAAATGCGATCGGCGCATACCCTGCGCCGCTCCGGGTGGTCGAAGGAGCTGTTCCCGATCAACTCGAAGGTCACCATCGAGGCCGCGCCCGATCGCGCCGATCCCAATTCCTGCTACCTGAATACGATCCGGTTCGAAAATGGAAGCCACATGGACCGCTATGGCCAATACGTTAAGGCCGCGGGCGGAGGTGTCAGCGAGGTTCGCGGCGCGTTGCCCTTCGCGTCAAAGACACGCGAGCCGCGTCGTCCGACGGGTGAGCCGAATATCTCTGGTGATTGGGCGCCGGAGCAGGTTGTGATGGCCGATCCGCGAGGTACGGGCGGCGGCCTGGTGCCGTTGAGTCAGTTGGAGACGATCAAGCCAGGCGAACGTCGCGGTGGCGGTGGCGCAAGAAGGGGAGGTGGTCCGCCGGCGGGGCCGCGTCTGTACGGCGGCACGGAGTTGACGTCGCTCGGCGAACAGGCGGCCGCTAAATTCACCCGCGACGACAATCCACGTTTCCGTTGTGAGACGACCAGCATCGTCTTCGATTGGACGTTCGACGGCCCGGTAAATCGCATCACCCAGAGCAAGGACACCATCGTCATTCAGTACGGGCAGATGGATCTTCGTCGCACCGTCTACATGAACATGAAGTCGCACCCGGCAAACGTAAAGCCGAGCCGCTCGGGTCACTCAATCGGACGGTGGGAAGGCGATGTGCTCGTCGTCGACACGATCGCTTTCGAGCCCGGCGTGTTGAACGCCCCGGTTCGTCATGGCGCGAAGCTGCATGTTGTGGAGCGCTTCACCCTCGATCCGAAGACGATAAAGTTGACGAGGGCCTACACAGCCGAAGATCCCGAGTATCTGAAGGGGCAATACACCGGCTCGGACGTCGTTGCCATCGCAGATCAGCCATTTACCAAGGACAACTGTAGGGACCAGACGCTCGTCGATTACTCGAAGCAGAAGTGACACGCCGTCAGATGCCAGTGACAGGCGCGTCGGAGGACGCGCCTCTACTCGCAGCGTAGGGCGACGGTTGGATCCACGCTCGCGACGTGGCGAATCGGGAAGAACGCCGCCAGCACCGCGACCAGTCGAGATCCTGCATAAGGGAGATGTCGAGGCATTTCAGCAGGCGCTCGCCGACCGAGGCGGCCAGCAAGAACGGCACGCTGGGACGCCTTGATGGCACGTGGCCTTCCCCGAAGCCTGCCCTCGCAGTGGCGCCGCGGCGCCCGGCGCAGTAGTTCGTGAAGATCGTCTCACCGTTGGCGGCAGCGTCATTGCCCCTCGCCGCGCTCGAATGACCGTTCGCGGCAACGACGTTGCCGCCCGGCTCCATGAGCCGATAAGCTGACCCTGGTACATGCAGCCGACACTGTCTCTGGCGTGGGCACTGGCGCTTGGCGCTGCCGGCACCAGCCTCGTCGCGCTGACGGTCGCCGCCCAGATCTATCTCTCGATGCTGCACCACGGACACTCCTTTGTCCGGATTGCGGTGTGGCAGCTCTGTTCGTGGAGCGTATGGGCTGCGGCAACGCCGGTTGTGCTGCGACTCGGTGGGCGACTCACCGATCGCGATGCCCGCTCTGCCAGAGCGGCGTTTCGTGTGATCGTCACCGGGCTCGTGATCCTCATCGCACACATGCTGCTCGCGTCAGTCGCGACAGTCGGGTTACAGCCCTACATTCCAGTTGAGAGATTCCGTTTCGGGGCCGCGCTGATTATCCAGGTGGTTTCCCTTCCGGTCGATCTGCTGGTCTACGGCCTGCTTCTCGTGATCGGGGCCGGATTGGCGGTGTATCAACGGGCGCAGAACCTCGAGGTGCGTGAGTCACGCCTCGAGGCCGATCTCGCACGCGCGCAGCTCGACGCCCTTCGCCTCGAAATCGAGCCGCACTTCCTGTTCAATTCCCTCAATTCCATCGCGGCGTTGATTCGCTCGCGTTCGAGCGATCGTGCGTTGTCGATGCTCCTCGAGCTGAGCGAGCTGTTGCGCGCCGCCGTCGAAGGTCGGCGTCAGCACACCACCACGTTGGCGGAAGAGACGGCCTTCGTGAAGCGGTACATCGATCTCCAACGGGTACGTTTCAGCGACAGACTCGATGTCCGATATGAAATCGCTCCGGAGTCCGAGCGATGCGCCGTGCCGGCGTTTCTCCTGCAGCCCGTCGTCGAGAACGCTTTCCGGCACGGGTTCGCGCGACAGTCGGGGGCGTGCCATCTGGAGCTCGCGGCGACGGTGGACGGCGGTCAGCTGCACGTTTCGGTTCGTGACGACGGGGCTGGCCTGCCGCCCAATTTCGATTTGACTGAACACGCCGGGACCGGGCTCGGCAACGCGCGCCTTCGTCTGCAGCGTCTCTATAACGGCGCGGCACAGATTCACGTGGAGCGGGCTGATGGCGGCGGCACCGTCGCTCATATCAGGCTCCCGGTGACCGAGACGAACGGCCAACGTGCTCACCGATGACGAGGTTCCATGTGCTCGTTGCCGACGACGAGCCGCTTGCGCGGGAAGTGGCAGTGTCACTGATCCGCCGCGATCCTGAGGTGGCAACGGTCGTCGAAACCGGCGATGGCGTGCGCGCGCGGCAGGTGATCGACGACACGCGGCCCGACATTGCGTTCCTCGACATCGAGATGCCGGGACTCGGTGGCATCGAGCTCGCTGAACATTTTCAGAGCAGTGGACCCGTCGTCGTGTTCATCACCGCGTTCAGTCAATATGCCGTCGACGCCTTCGAGTTGGCGGCGACGGACTACGTGCTGAAACCGTTCTCCGACGAGCGATTCCTCGAGGCGCTGGGACGCGCAAAGCGGCGGGTTCGTGAGCGTCGTCTCGGCGAACTGGCGCATCAAATGGCTGGCGTTGCCGCAGAGCTCCAATCGGCCGAGGGGCGCGAAGCGTCAGAATCTGCGCAATATCTCCAGCGGCTGTCGATCAAGCAGGGCGAGCGCACGATTGTGCTGCGGGCGGAGGAAATCGTCTGGATCGAAGCGCAGGACTACTGCGTGACGGTACATTCCACCAGGGGCCACTACCTCGTGCGCGCGTCACTTGCCTCGCTCGAAACCCGCCTCGCCCCAGACGTCTTCGTCCGCACGCATCGCACGGCCATCGTGAACCTCAAACACGTGCGTGAAAGCCACGATCGCGATGGACTCCGACTGGTGATGTCAGAAGGAACGCAGGTCGGTGTCAGCCGTTCGCGCAGGTCTCTGGTCGAGTCGCTGTTATCGCCACGTCTTCGGTGACCGAGAAGGATCATGGTCCTTCGTCTCTTCGTGGCGCCGCCGTGAACGGCGTGATGCCGGCTGCGAATGGTCTGCCGTGCCGGTCGCTGCAAAGATGTTTGAGGGATGGAATCAGCGGCACATGATACAAGGTACGGAGGTGGTTGTGGCACACGTCAGCCGTTCGCATTCAATCGCTCGGATCGTGTTGGTCGGTGCTGCCGTCGTCTGGCTTTCCATGCTCGGAACGCGCGCGGCTGTCGTGGCCGAGCAGGCGCCGGCGTCCGCTCAGCCGGCACGCGTCATGCCGCAGTACGACAGTGACCGGAATCTGCGGCTGCCCGCCGACTATCGGCAGTGGATCCTGGTTGGTCAGTCGCTCGGTTTGAGCTACAGCGAGGGGGGCGGTGGCCATCAGATGTTCAACACCACGCTGATGGAGCCGACGGCCTATCGCCACTTCGTCGAGACCGGCCAGTTCCGAGACGGCACGATGCTCGCGCTCATCCTTCAGGGAATCGGGACCAACGCGACACCGGCGCGGCAGGGGCAATTTGCGACGGATGTCCACGTCGTCGAGATGGCGGTCAAGGACTCGGGGCGGGTGCCGGAGGGCTGGGCCTACTACCAGTTCGGTGGACCGATGACGGGCGGATATCGATCGACGGCCGCGCCGCAGCCGAAAGCGAGTTGTTTCAGCTGTCATTCAGAGCACGCCGGGCGCGACAACGTGTTCATTCAGTTCTACGGCCTGTTGAAGGAAGCGGCGCCTCGAGGCAAGTAGAGGCGCTGCCTCGACCCCGCTCTCCTTGACAGACTAGGAAAAGCGATCCACACTGCCTAGGCAGACTAGGAGAGAGGGTCATGTCCAAGACTGCCGATCTCCTTCCCGGCACGCTCGACATGCTGATTCTGAAGGCCGTGTCGCTGAACCCGTTGCACGGTTATGGCGTGCTGCTGCGGATCAAGCAAATCTCGAACGACGCCCTCGACATCCCGCAGGGGTCGCTCTATCCGGCGCTATATCGACTCGAACACCAGGGGCTCATCAAGGCCGAATGGGGCGAGAGCGACAACAACCGGAGGGCCAAGTTCTATGCCCTGACCGCGCCGGGGCGAAAGCGATTAAAAGAAGAGACGGCCGGTTGGAACCGCCTGGCTGCTGCGATCGGCGCGGCCTTGAACGCCACGGTTGACGATACCGAGGCATGACATGGCCCTGCTGTATCGACTGACGTCCCTGCTGCGCGCGGCCTGGGGGCGCGACCGCTTCGAGGACGGGATGGCCGACGAGCTCCGGTTTCACAAAGAGGCATACATCGACGATCTCGTGCGTCGAGGTGTGACGCGTCAGGAGGCCGAGCGCCGTGCCGCGGTCGAATGGGGGACGGTCGAGGGACTCAAGGAGGAACTGCGCGCCGCTCGCGGGCTTCATCTGCTCGATGAACTGCAGCAGGATGTCCGATACTCGCTACGCCAACTTCGGCGGGGACGGGGCTTTGCGGTGGTGGCGGTGCTGTCGCTCGGTGTCGGCGCCAACCTCGCGGTCTTCAGTGTGGTCTACACCGCCCTCATGCGCCCGTTGCCGCATCCGAACCCGGATCGCCTGGTATCCATTTCCTCACGCGAACTCACAAGCGGCCGTGATCATCTGACAGCGCCGCTCGACTTCTTTGACTTCGAACAGCGCGCGGCTTCGTTCGAGCGACTCGGCGCGTACTATCCGCCCGGCTTTACGCTCACCGGCAACGGGCCGGCCGAACGGGTCGCGGGTGCGCGCGCCAGCTCCGGTTTGTTCGACGTCTTCGGCGTCCGTCCGGTGCTTGGCCGTGGCTTCAACCGGGACGAAGACAAGCCAGGTGCAGCACCCGTCGCAGTCATCAGCCATGCGCTGTGGACACGTCGCTACCAGCAGGCGTCGACCATCATCGGTCAGACCATCTCGCTGAGCGGCAACGCGTACACGATCGTGGGAGTTCTGCCCGAGGGCTTCCAGTCGCCTGCAATGTGGCCGCGGATGCCCGAGGTCTGGGTGCCGATCGGGCTCGATCCAAACGTAACGAGGCGTGACGCGCGGATGCTTCGCGTGCTCGGCCGCGTGCGTCCGGTGGTCTCGCTCGAGCGCGCACGCGCCGATCTCGATGCGATCTCGAGGGCGCTTGCCACCGAGCATCCGGAGACGAAGATCGGCACCGGGGTGGTAGCGCTGACGGACCAGTTGACCCGAGAAGTTCGGCCGTCTCTGCTGATTCTCGCGGCCGCGGTCGGCGCCCTCCTCCTGGTGGCGTGTGGCAATGCGGCAGGACTGCTGATTGGCCGAATGCTCGAGCGCCGGCACGAATTCGCCACGCGGCTCGCGCTGGGCGCGGGCCGGCTCAGGTTGATGCGGCAGATGCTCGCCGAGAACGTCGTCATTGGTCTGCTCGCGTCGCTTGGCGGGTTCGCGCTGGCGTCTCTTACATCCGGTGTCCTCGTGGCGGCCGCCGCAGCCGCGGGTGTGCCACGGGCCAGCGAAATCAGCATCGATACAACGACGCTCCTGGCGGGTGTGATATTGGCTGTTGGATGCACGACGGTGTGCGCGCTGGCCGCCGCGATCGAAACGACACGACCACGAAACGAGGCGCAGGGCGCGTTCGCCACCAGGACCGTCACGCCGGGACGCCGGCGATCGCGTGCGTTGCTGATTACGGTGGAAGTCGCCTTCTCCCTCGCGATCCTTGCCGGCGCGGCGTTGCTCGGTCGCAGCTTTTACGCGCTGCAATCGACCGATCCCGGGTTTGACGTCCGGAACGTGCTGACGACCCGGCTATCGCCACCGGCCGCCAGATATCAGGCAGGTCCGGTGTTGCAACATTTCTACGACGCCGTGCTCGAGCGGGTGAGGGCGCTGCCGGGCGTGGAGGCGGCGTCCGTTGTCGACTGGGTGCCGCTAAGTGGGTTCGGCGCAAGCATCGGGTTTACGGTGCCGGAACGAGACGGAGAAGCGGTGGCTCGCAGTCTGGCGGAACTTCGGGTCGTCGATGGCGACTACTTCACCACGCTGCGCATACCGCTCGTCGCCGGCCGCGTTTTCGAAAGAGGCGACCGCAACGGCGCACCCCCGGTTGTCATCGTCAACGAATCGCTCGCGCGCGCTCAATTCGGCACGGCAAGCGCGATCGGCCGTCGTCTCGTGCTCGAGCGAGAGGGATTGGTGACCGCCGAGATCATCGGCGTCGTGGGAGATGTTCGCGAGTTCTCGCTGCGCATTCCACCTGGTCCTGGCATCTTCGCACCGAAGACGCAGTCGCCCTGGGTCGTGCACGAAACGCGCGACATGGTCGTTCGTACATACTCCGAGCCCGGCGCGCTCACGCCAATGATTGCCGCCATCGTGCAAGAGCTGGAACCAGACCTTCCGCTTGGCCCGATTCAAACCATGGAGGAATTAGTCGACACCTCGCTCGACCGTACGCGTTTCTACGCGTGGGCCGTTGCATTGTTTGCGGCCATCGCCGTTCTCCTCGGCGGGTTCGGAATCTATGGTGTTGTCGCATCGGCCGTGATCCAACGTACGCGCGAGCTTGGCATTCGGCTGGCGCTTGGAGCGACTCGCGCCGACATTCTTGCGCGTTCGGCGGGTTTTGGCGTGATTCCCGCGCTTGTCGGCGTGGTCGCCGGCCTTCCGCTGGCGTTCGCCGCCGGACAGATCGTGAGACAGCAGTTGTTCGGTGTCGAAGCCACCGATACGCTGACACTGACCGCGGTCGTTGCCTCGATGGCGGCAGTGGGACTCGTGGCGGCGTTCCTTCCTGCCTCGAGGGCAACCCGGGTCGATCCGGCCTCAGTGCTTCGTGAACAGTAGAAGGCGGTCTGCCTTCGAGGCATGGCTCAGGCCAGGTAAGACCCGCCTCTACGACGGCCTCTGATCGCTCTCTGCGCGTTCATGTCCGAACAGAACGTCCCATCCACGGACGGCCCGGCAAGCGGGCGGGCCGTTTCCCGAGCGTTTTGACGGGCATGTAAATTGATCATCGCGCATGGGGGTCTGGATGGATCTGCTCATTCAAGACGTGCGCTACGGTTTGCGGCGGCTGGCTGCCTCGCCGCTCTTCACCGTGATGGCTGTTCTCATCATCGGCCTGGGGATCGCCGCCAATACCGTGGTGTTCAGCGCGGTGAACGCCTTTCTGCTGCGGCCGCTCCCGTTCGCCGATCCGGCGCGCGTCGTCCACGTCTACCAGCACTCGGACGAAGGGCAGCCCCAGTCGAGTTCGTTTCCCGCTTACGAGGCCATTGCGTCGCGCACTGATGTCTTCTCTGGTGCGTCGGCGATGTACTACACGACGGTCAACGTCGAGACTGACTTCGGCATGAGGCAGTCGCTCGTCGAGGTCGCCACCTCGTCATATTTTCCGGTGCTTGGGTTGAACGTGGCGCGCGGGCGATGGATTGCCGCCGATGAAGACGTGCCGACCGCGGGCCCCGTCGCAGTCGTGAGCGATCACGCGTGGCGTACCCGCTTCGGATCAGATCCCGGGATCGTGGGACGAGCGGTTCGACTTGGGGGATCGCCGGTCACGATCGTCGGTATTGGTCCCGCGGCGTACAACGGCTTTGCCAGCGGCGTGGCGGTTGACTTCTGGCTCTCGCTCTCGGCGATCGGGCCGGTTCAGGGTTCTTTCTTCGTGCAGATGCTCGATCGCCCGCAGGACCACTGGTTTCTGATTCGAGCCCGGCTTCGCGACGGTGTCACGATGGCCCAGGCGCGCGCCGCCATGGACAGCGTTTCCACCGAGCTCGGCACACGATTCGCCGGACTCGATCAAACACGTCGGATCGAAGTGCTCCCCGCGCGCGCGATTCGTATCCATCCCGCGTTCGATCGCGTGCTCGTTCCAGCAGCCACCTTGCTGATGGCAGTCGTTGGCCTTGTGCTCGCGCTCGTGTGCAGCAATCTCGCGATCATGCTGCTCCTGCGCGGCGCCAGTCAGCATCGCGAGGTGTCCATTCGAATGGCCATGGGCGCGGGCCGCGGACGGATCCTGCGGCAGTTCCTCTCGGAGAGCCTGGTGTTGTCCATGGCCGGTGGTGCGGTGGGGTGCCTCGCCGCCGTATGGCTGCTGAGGGTCGTCTCGGCGACCGATCTGCCCGCTGCCGCAGGGCTCGTGACCTTATCGGTCGACGTCACAGTACTCGCCTTCGCGATTGCCCTTTCGATTCTGACGGGTGTCGCGTTTGGGCTCGCACCAGCGGTTCGTGCATTGAAGACAGACGCGGCCAACGTGCTCGCGGGTGCGAGCGCGCTTCGTCACCACGTGGCCTTGAGATACGCGATGGTGTCTTTCCAGGTCGCGCTATCGATCGTGCTCCTGACGGGAACGGGGCTCGTGATCCGCAGCACGATGCAGATGGCGCAGGTTGATCTCGGTTTCAACAGCGCCGCGCTGGCCTTGGTAACGACGAACGCTGCGCAAGCTGGTTATCAAGCAAGCGACAGCCGTCTTGTGTATTCCGAGCTCGAATCGCGGCTTACCGCGCTCCCCGGGGTCCAGTCCGTTGTGCGAACCAGCCGCCCACCCCTCGGACGCGGTCCTACCAATACGCTGGTGATCGAGGGGTACATCTCGCCAACTGGAACCAACACGGCAGAAGTGCCGAGCGCGGTCGTAACCCCTGGCTTTTTCGAAGGCCTTGGCGTTCGGATGCTGCATGGCCGGACGTTCAGGCCGCAGGACGACAACAGCGCGCCGCGAGTGGCGGTCGTCAATGAGGCGATGGCGCAACGCTACTGGGGGACGGCCGACGTGGTCGGTCGTCGATTCGGTTACGACGGTGCGCCGGACTCCTGGGTAGAGATCGTCGGCGTCGTCGCAAACATCAAAGTCGAAAGTCTCACGGAGAATCCACGGCCGCAACTGTATCGGCCCTGGGACCAGACGGGTTTCCCAATCGCGTCGTTCATCGTGCGGACGTCGGGGAACCCGTCAGACCTGACTGCGACAATCGGGCGGGTCGTGCGCGGCTACGATTCGAAGCTGCCGATCATGCAGCTTGTGACCGTGAACGATTCCGTCGATCAGCAATTGCTGGTGCCGCGTCTCGCGGCCAGTGTCCTGGCGGGTTTCAGCCTGACGGCGTTGGTATTGGCCGCGCTGGGGCTCTATGCCGTGGTGGCGTTTGCGGTCCGTGAACGGACAAAGGAAGTAGGGATTCGCCTCGCTCTTGGTGCCCGTGGAACGCTCGTCGTCTGGGCAATGGTCCGCGGCATCATGCTCACGGTAGGCATTGGACTCGCGGCCGGTCTGCTGGTCACGCTTGGCTCGGCGCGCGCGCTTTCGAATGTGTTGTTCAACGTCTCAGCGACCGATCCCGCGACCGTGCTTGTCATGACGGCAGTGCTCACACTCGTTGCCGCGGTCGCGGCCTGGATCCCCGCTCTGCGCGCCACGCGCGTTGATCCGGCTGTAGTGCTTCGGTACCAATAGGTCTTTGGGTCGCTGGGTTGCTGGGTAGCTGGGTCGTGCGTGGCTCGGTGGTTCTATCGCTGGATCGTCCGATCGCGGTAGCGCGGCACCGCCCTTGCTGAGCACCGGCCATGACCCTACCGCATCATTCGCTGATTGCGTGGCAGCGTGCTGACGACCTGTTTATCGACCTTCACCTGCTGTCCCAAACCTTCCCTCGTTTCGAACGCTTCGAATTGGCATCGCAACTTCGACGTTCGGCATTCTCAGTTCATGCCATATCGCTGAAGGGTTTGGAAGGCACAAACCCGGCGAGAAATTGCAGTTTCTGCAGGTGGCACACGGGTCACTCGCGGAGGTTGGTTACTGCCTTCACGCAGCGAAGCGGCTGGGATACATCAATGAGCCGGTCTATCTAAAGTTCGAGTTGCGCATACGCAGGACCTCGGCGCCGTTACGTGGTTTGATGAAGTCAATGGGTAGGGAGCACCCATAGCGACGGGTCCGCTTTACCGGTCTCCCCAGGAACCGAGCTACCCAGCCACCCAGCCACTCAGCCACAGCATAGAGGCGTGATAGCGTATTTCGCGGGCGCGGCAGAGGCTCGCGCGCACACGAGGAGCTCTCATACATGGGTATGGCACGCAGCAGTGTTCTCGCGCTGGCACTCTTCGCGTCAATGGCCACCTGGGCGTGGCTCGGCCACGAGGCGAGTGCGCAGGGTCGTGGCGGCCGCGGCGGGGGAGGACGTGGGGGCGGCGCTCCAACGTCGAGGACGCCCCCTGCTGGCATCACGCCGCTGCCAGTGGATTTGTTCACCACGAAAAACTTCTACCTGGATCGGGCGAACTGGACGGATAAGCGTTATGCGCGCTGCAACACTCCACGCCAGTTGACCGATATGTGGACGCGTTCGAATCGAGTCGCGCACTGGGGCGATTGCAACCTGGACTACCCGATCGAAAAGATTGTGAGTCCCTACCCCTACAAGACCGCGGCAGAGCATTATCAGGCGCTCATGGCCGAAGCCACGAAGGCTGGTGGTCCGACCAATCACACCCGTCAAACGCTTCCGGACTGGGACGGGTTCTACCAGCGCCGAGGCAACGAAGATCAGTGGATCTGGGGCGTGAATCTGCAGACAGCCACGATGCTCTCGGTGCTCACGCCGGAGTACCAGAAGCGGATGGTGCAGATGAATTACCACGAGGGTGTATCCAACTCACCGCAGTGGATGGCCGCATTCTGCTATCCGGAAGGATTCATGCGCTGGTGGGCGCAGGCCTCGCTGGGAGGACCCATCGAGGTTCTCATGACGCCGCACCAGGTCCAGTTCCTCAGCGGCATCGCAGACAACTTGCTGCGGAAAGTCCTGATCGGCCGGAAACATGTCCAGCAGGTTCCGCAGTGGTACGGCGAAACCGTGGGCTTCTGGAACGGCAATACGCTGGTCGCGTGGACGGCGAACGTGCAAGGGTGGACGCTATCGCACTCGATGTTCGAGTACAGCAACAAGATGGAAACGATCGAAGTGTTTCGTCCCAGCGCGGATGGCAAGACGATCGCGGTCGAAGCGACGTTCTACGATCCGGAGGCGTTCACGCGTCCACTGCACACGGTCACTCCGTGGGAACGTGCGAGGCCTATCGACGATCCGGAACAGCGGTTTACCTACGTCGAATGTCGCGTGCAGAGCACCATCATCAACGGCCCCGACGGGCGGCCTACGCAGTTGACGCCGGTGGATGCCGGCTACATCGATTACTTCGGCAGGCCATGGGCGGAGAACTGGGAGCGGCACTTCGAGCAGGGCTGGAAAAAACCGGAGAACTAGATCAACGTCAACGTCCAACTCCCAACCTCCAGCTTCCAAGTCGAGTTCACCGAGTGCTGGGGAGTTGGGAATTTGAGTTTGCGAGTTCACGAGGTTCAACAAGCCTGAGGAGCACTGAGTAATGATTGGATACGGACGGAACCCCTGGATCGTGGCCGGACTCTTATTTGTCTTTCTGTCCGCCCTGCACCTTTCTGCCTACGCGCATCATTCGTTCGCGATGTACGACATGTCCGCCACCAAGACGATGACGGGCAAGCTCACTCGTTTCATCCCCGGCAGCAATCACGCGCAATTAATCTTCGAAGTGCTCGGCGACGATGGCAAGGTCGTGATGCAAGACGGAAAGCCCGTGGTGTGGGGCGTGGAAACGGGATCAGCGGCCGCCATGGCACGACAGGGAGTCACGGTCGACAGCTTCCCGCAAGGCACTATCCTGACCGTAAGCCTTCATCCTTTGAGGGATGGGCGTCCGTTTGGCGCAATCGGCGGCCCAATCATCAACTGTGGAACGACTCTTCCCGCAGCCGGATGCAATGAGAAAACTGGGAAGAGTTTTGGTGCGCCGGCGAATTAAGACGCCGGCGGTGTCTTCGCGTGAAGAGAAAAGGTGAACGCCCGACCTGGTACGTCCCAGTGCCGGGCGTTTCTGTGCGTGACTGCAGTCACGCCTCCTGACGAGAGCCAGGATTGCAGATTGTTGGCACGTTGTGTTGTTGATTGGCGCATCAAGCACGTCTGTCGTTCGGATGAAGGGTGCCTTGATGCGCATCACTAGCCCGGTGGTCTCTCCATTAGGAAACCTCCGCGTCTGAATTGACGGGCCGTACATACCAATACGCCCCGCGCACGCTGGTGTCAAGAGCGCAACGTCGCCTCTGCACACGAAGTAGGCGGGGGGCATAATCGTTTCGAGTGGGCA
>Ga0209382_10003015_pt1 | contig 23800 bp, 23 predicted proteins | sample SoiMetdeltSBSDD5_FD_187599 | JGI IMG/M metagenome (GOLD analysis project Ga0209382, IMG submission 187599) | Bulk soil microbial communities from a Populus tree surrounding site in Tennessee, USA - Soil MetaG P. deltoides SBSDD5 (SPAdes) (version 2) | ecosystem: Environmental > Terrestrial >...
CATCGCCTGCCAACCCTCGGCTACGAGCGACGATCATCGGCGCGCAGCCACCGCTCGGGACGGCGATCGGCCCGACCCGGGCAGGACGACACGCCGTCCCGCCGCTTGTGACGGTCAGTAGCCAAACCTCGCTCTGCCGACCATCCGAGACATCCGCTCATGCCGAGATGAGTGAATCTGATCATGCTATTGGCCAGGCCCGGTACCGCTCGTGGTGCGACGACGGGCCAAGGTTCGCCCTGGCGGATTCTGGTGATCGTCGCAACACTCGACGGCTCGAGGAGTTGCGATGGCAGGGCGAGGTGGGCCGGGACCGCGCCACACCGCGCCTCCGCCACGCGATTCGACAAGCTCGCCGTGCACAACGAAGCCTGCATCCCGCCGCGATCAAAGTCTGGCTCCACTGCCTGGAACGGCACTTATGAAACGCGTCCTGGACCAGCTAGGTTGGCCCACGTGCAGTCTGTCTGGACCAAGCTCTCTTCGGAGGTGTCCTATGCGACACCCAGGATTACGGTCGGTCGCGATCAGGTGCGTCGCCCGGATGGATCGACTGGACCCTATGAATGGGTTGAAGCTCCTGATCAGGTGCGAGTCGGTGCCATCGTCGATGATGGCCTGCTCTTCACGAGCCAGAATCACTACCTTGTCGGGCATACGCTGCAATTGCCGGGCGGCAATGTCGAATCAGACGAAGATCCTAGAGTCTGTGCGCAGCGTGAGTTGCATGAGGAAACCGGCTATTACGGCGGCACGTGGCACCTGCGGGGTGGCCTCTGTCCCCTCCCCGGTCTAAGCTCCATGCGTGTTTACCTATGGTCCGCCCGAGACCTCCACCTCGGAGAGGCTCACCGTGAGTCAGCCGAGCGCGACCTACGTGTCGTCCGGCTGTCGTTCGCGGAGGCCGTGCGTGCGGTTCAGGACGGCCGGGTTAACTGTCTTGCTAGCACTACGCTCGTCCTGATACTCGCGCGGTCGGCAGACGACACTTAGCCCGCAGCCCTGTCGTGACGTGCCGTGACAGCCAACTGGTCGGCTTATGCTGGCCGCCCGTTGAATGGACGTGACTATGGACTGGCGAGACGTTCTTCATATCGAAATCGAGGGCTGGGGACTGGACATCCATGCCGGCATCGTGCTTGGGCTGTTCCTCGCCGGGATAGTTGTGCTTCTAGCGCTAGCTAGCGTGAGCGGACCCTCGTGGCGCGTAACGAAGGCCAACTTTTCGTTCGCCGGCTGTGGCCAGGTCGAGATCTGTCCAAGCAACGATGTTGCGCAGGTCGCTCACAACGCCTGGGTCGAACTAAAATCTCGTAAGGCTGCAATTCCATTCGATCCCGAACATGACGTTATAGCGGAGATTTACAACTCTTACTATGAACTCTTTCGAATCCTACGAGAACTTGCCAAGACGGTGCCGCCGCGGTCAGTCCGTGCCGGAAGCGATACGCCTCAGATTATTGACGCTCTTATGGGAGCGCTCAACGACGGACTACGCCCACACCTGACCCGTTGGCAGGCAAGGTTTCGGCGCTGGTACGACCTTCAAATTAGTGATCCTGAAACCGCGTTGATGTCACCTCAAGAGATACAACGCGAGTTCCCCGAGTACGATGCACTTGTCGCCGATCTTCTCAGCGTGAGCTTCGGCCTGAGCCAGTTCGCCGACGAACTCCGCCGGATCGCACACGAACGGAGGCGGAAGTTCTCAATTCGAAAGTCAAAGGCCGCCAGCTAGTAGTTGAAACGATCGCCCGGTTTAGAACAAGGCCTCCTCGCGGTCAGTACCAGATCCTGGAGTCCACTTCGGAGGCACGAATAAAGGCGCCAAGGGCTCTCGTCCCGTCGGCTCGAAGACCTGCTTTATACGAGTGCGGCCGCTGCGACCGGTGATGTGGGGGTGACTAATGCGCGCGTACTTATCGACCTCGCAAAACAGATTCTGACAGTCGATAGGTTGCAGAGCCCGACCTGCCAGGAACGGGAACTCAATCCCTAGTCGCCCGAAGTGGTCATGCTGTGTTTCGGCCACCCAGAGGATCGCGTCGTGCTCACTCCCTGCCGGCAACGACGCGAAGCACTTGCGCAAGCCGTCCTTTGCCCCGGGACCCGCCACAACAAATCCGCTCTCACCATCGACGGTCGCTGCACTGTAGTTGATGTCCACGGCGTATTGAAACGCCAGAAACGGTCCGAAGGACGGGACTGCCTGAAGAATCTCGAACAATCGGCGCAGACTGCCTGCGCGTGCGAGATTGTCGACAACGCCGCGCTCGATCAGCCATGCAATCAGTCTGAGATGATTGCCGTGCTTCGCGACTGCGTCGAACGGTGGATTAGGGACGATGTATGCCGGGGAGTAAATTCTGCGTCCGCTCTTGCGCAGGTCCGACAATACTGCTTCGTACTGGGCCGGATCGAACCTTGCCGTTGTCGGCTCACCAACCGCTGCCACCAACGACTCCCAGGTGTCGATTCGGTTGAACACCTTAAACAACAATGTCCGTAGGATGATGGTCGTTACGGGCCGAGGCCGGTCGTACTGGACTCGGCGGAGCAGATACTGGCTGACACGGTCACTGAGCCGGTACGGGTTGGTGAAACGGTGCCGCGCCAAAATAGGGTCATCCGTCCACGGCGGCGTCGATCCAGCTAGCCGCCGCTCAAGGATGCGTTGCCGACGTCCTGCAAACCGCCAGTAAAGATCAAAGACTTCCGTAGCGCCCCAGCGGTTCATTCGACGGCGGACCGCTGCAGAGGCGGCCGGGCGTGGATTCCGCTCTTGCCGGTCAGTGGAAGCGACTCGAATGGGCAGCGACAGCTGGGCGTCCGAAATCGTCACCTCCAGGAGCCTAGCTGTATTCGCTCAGAACGTTGGTGACACGCCGGTGAGGTAGTTGATCTGAGGAGGACCTCCGGGCGGAGTGGAGTTTGCCGACTTCACTCGATCCCTGGAGGTCCTCGTGGCCCACCGTAATGCCCGGCTGACCGTGCATGGGCGTCTGTTGCTGGTCGAGCGGGTGCGTGTCGATGGTCGCCCGGTCGCCCATGTTGCCAAGGAACTGGGAATCTCGTGGCAATGCGCGCACCGCTGGGTGACCCGGTACGACGCCGAAGGCGAGGCCGGACTGCATGATCGGTCCAGCCGGCCACAGACCCCACACCGCCCTGGCCGGCCAACCCCCGATCAGCCGAGTGTCACCAAGGTCATGAGCGGGTACACCTAGCGCCCGGAGCCTCAGCCCAGACCTGACCACGCCGACCGTTACTTCAATCCCTCCAGCAGGACTCGCTCGACTGCCATGGCGTGATCAGCACGCTCAGTCGCGGTTAGCGGCCGATGTTCCAGTTGGCGCCGGTCGAGATCGAGGTGGAGCATGCCGCCATCGTTGGCACGGAGCTCTCGCCAACAGGCAAATCCGCGCAGGATCGCCTGCTCCCACTCCAGGAGGCTGAGAACCCGTACCTCCAGACCACGGGTCAGACTGCGGAGGCCGGCCAGCAGGGTCGTGTCCACGGCCGAGACTCCGACCAGCCACTTCCGCTGCGACGCGTAGTCGAACACGCCAGCGACGATGCCCTCCTCGATGGCGATCGCCCGTCCACCGTCCTCGACGTCGTCAACGACCGGTCGGTCTTTGCGCTTGCGCCTCAGCAACGCCCGCAGCACCGGCGACCAGCCGAGAACAGCCAGATGAGCCAGGTGGATGGCGTCGTGCCACCGATAGCCGTCGTCGTCGTAGGCGTTGTCCCCGACCAGGTTGCCAAGGGCAGCTCCGTCCTCCGTGATCCCCACGACCCGGCTCTGGTCGCCGGGCAAAGGAGCGAGGGCGACCGTCAGGTGGCGAGGTAACCGCTGTTCGGGCCGGAACTCATGGTCGAATACGCGAGCCGGCGGTAGATCAACATCGAGCGCGTCGTTGCGAACGCGACCCGCCTGAGGCCAGCGATCGGTCGTCTTGACGATGTTATTCTGGGCGACCTCGGAGAGATCAAGATTGAGGGCAGACGCGGCGGTCGCGAGGTACCACAGAATGTCACCAATGTCCTCGGCAACCCCGGTGGTACGGTCGTGTGCCTCGCCGTCGCGGAGCCACTTCTTGTGCTCCGTCAGCAGCGTGCCAACCTCGCCGGCCAGGCCGAGCAGCGCCACGAGCAGACGCCGTTCAGGATCATCGACCTGCTGGTCGGTGCGCACCGCTAGCTGTTGACATTCCAAAAGATCCACTTTGTATCCCTTCAGTCCCGCCCTCACCCTCTGCGTTGACCGAGGGGCGGCGACTTCGCGTTCGGCTCCAGGCTAGGCAGTCACACGCTCGGTTCCTGATGCCTGTCGGACCGCCTGCGCTGCCGGAAATTGTCGGGGATGAGTGAGACGATGGTTGGCGTTGGACGGGGAGCGAGCCACCGCGATTCGTACGGCCTGCCGGACCACGCACTCCTGGAACTTCTGCTATAGGGTGGGACATGCCATACAAGATCAACAACGTCTTCATCAGCCACATCCACGAGGACGACACCGACCTACACGCGCTGAAGGAACTACTCGGCAAGAAGGGCTACCAGATCCGCGACTCATCGATCAACAGCGATCGGCCCAACAACGCCACGGATTCCGACTACATCAAGAGTCAGATCTTGGCTCCCCGGATCAACTGGGCGGGGACAATGATCGTTCTGATCTCTCCAGGGACTCGGGAAAGTACCTGGGTCGACTGGGAGATCGAGTACGCGAACAAGCGAGGCATGCGAATAGTCGGCGTCTGGGCACACGGTTCGGCCGAGTGCGACGTACCGGAGGCGCTAGAGCGGTACGCCGACGCCGTTGTCGGCTGGCAGGCTGACCGCATCTACGACGCGATGCGCGGCGAGATCAACAATTGGGAGACCAGCGAGGGCGAGCTGCGCAGTCCGCGCCAGATCGCGCGGCACTACTGCTAGCGTGCGGCTCTTCTCATACGTTGTCGCCAGGGACTACGGATTTGCCCCCAATCCCTTCTACGGCATCTGTACCCTTGCAACTTGTAAGCCCGTGATCCGGCGTACGGCCGTGATTAGTGACTGGATCGTCGGTACGGGCTCGGCTGAGCGCAGCCGTCGAGGGCACCTTGTCTTCGCGATGCAGGTTGCGGAAATCACCACCTTCGATGACTACTGGCGCGATCCTCGGTTCGCCGCAAAAAAGCCGATCATGTCGGGAAGCATCAAGCAGGCGTTCGGCGACAACATCTATCATCGCGAGACCGAGGACGGCCCGTGGCTACAAGCCAACTCGCACCACAGCTTCGCCGATGGCACAATCAACCAGGCGAATGTAACAACTGACACGGGTACCCGAAATGTATTGATTGGGTCAGATTTTATCTACTTTGGCGGCGCCGGACCGGCGATACCAGCCAGACTTCGGGACTTCGATGATCAGGATCTCTGTCAGTACGGTAGAGGACACAAGAGCACGTTCTCGCCGCCATTCGTCGAGGCAGTGGTGGACTGGCTGCGCTCGCTAGACGCCACCGGCTACGTCGGCGCGCCGCTGGAATGGTCGTACATGGATCGCCAACAGCGACGAGCTCGTACGGCTAGGTGATTGCAAGACCTCGGCACTCAGGGCCTGCGGCAGGTCCAGCCGCGCACGCCACAGAGGCCGAGGACGTTTGCGACGTTGGTACCCCGACCATCCCGATCAGCGCCGCCGGACTGATCCTGCTGCTCGCCGGAATACTGCTGCACTACCTAACACGCCAACGCCAAACCGCCAACCCCACCCCCAGACACCGAGACGGCCCCACACCATCGCGAGCCCTAGCCCGTTTCGGACCAGCCAGCCACCCAACGCGCCCAGACATGAACCTCCCTGGGCCACGTCCGACCTCACAGACGCTAACCGTGACCGAACCGACCGCAACCCCATGCGCGGCCGCCGGCATCACTGCCGAGGAACCCATCGAGATCGTGGACGTACCCAAACAGCCGACGACAGCGACGACTACCCGCAGCTCTACGCGCCCAACGCGCCCCAACCCCCGCGAGCCAGCGACGCCACCTAGACACGCTGGCCTCGCTCCAGATGACGTGGCGTTACCAGGAGTCTGACCCCGGTGATCGGGGCAGGCGCGCGACCGGACCTGCATGATATGCGGGTAATCCTCGTGGCCTGAGAGGGTGCCCGCATGAACTTGGTGGATCTTTGCCTGCGACGTTCGCGGAGCACGGCTGGTGATCTTGTGGTGCGGCTGGGTCTGCCCCAGCTGGATGCGTACCTGGAGTTACTGGCCGTGCGGTCGCGGCCGAACACGTTGCTGGCGGTCGGGTGCGACCTGCGGGTGTTCTTCACGATGGTCGGCAAGCCGCCGGCGCGGGGTGACGCCGGCGATGTGCGGGGGTTCGTCACTGCGCAGTACGCCGAAGGCGCGGCTGGTCGGGTGCAATTTGCCCGCGGCGCTGGTGTGTCGGCGCGGACGGCACGCCGTCGGTTGTCTAGCGTGTCCGGGCTGTTCGGGTTCCTACACGCGCACGGTGATGTTGACGCGAACCCGGTGCTGCTACACCGCCGGTCAGCAGCCGGCCGAACCGAACGCGGTATCGGCCAGCCTGTTGACCGCCGACGGGGTAGATCCTCGGTACCTCCCTGATGGTCTTGATTCGCGGGCCACCTTGTGGCGGGACCGCATGGCCGACAAACGGATCTTATTGATCCTCGACAACGCTGCCAGCAGCGACCAGGTGACTCCCCTGCTGCCCGGGTCAGCGGGAAGCCTGGTGCTCGTCACAAGCCGCCGCTTCCTCGATGATCTGCTCGCGGCGGCCGCCGCGGTCCCGCTGGACACTCTCCCGCCGGGTGAGGCCCAGCAGATGTTCCTGCGCCTGGCTCCCCGCGCCGCCGGCCAGAGTGCGGCGGTGGTTGACTTGGTCGGCTTGTGCGGGCACCTGCCGTTGGCGATCTCGCTGTTGGCCGGACTGTTCACCAAACACCGGTTCTGGGCGATACGCGACCTAATCAGTGAGACCAAAGCCAAACTGCTAACCGTCGCCGCGGAGAACCGCACCGTCGCCGCCGCGTTCGACCTGTCCTACCAGTTCCTGCCCCGCGACCGGCGACGTTTAGCGCGGTGTCGACCACGTCACGATCTACCGGTGGGTTCAGCGGTTCACGCCGTTGCGGGCCGAGGCGGCCCGGTCGTGTCGGCGCCAGGTCGGTGATCGGTGGTACGTCGACGAAACGTCCGTCAAGGTCGGCGGCGCCTGGCGCTACGTGTATCGGGCGGTGGACCAGTATGGGCAGATCATCGACGTCTACGTATCGGCGAAGCGGGACAGCGCCGCGGCGCGCGTGTTCTTCGAACATGCGATCATCTCTGCCGGTGCCCCCCCGTGGAAGCGGGTCACCGACCGGGCACCGGTGTACCCGAAGCTGATCGGCGAGCTATCCCGGCGGCGTGGCACCACAGCGGGCAGTACGGCAACACAAGTTTGAAGCCGAAATGGCCAACTCAAACGTCAGCTACAGCCAATGCGACATCTACGCCACGACCGCACGGCGATCGTGATCATCCGAGGACACGCGTTCGTCCAGAATCTGCGCCGCGGCCACTACCAGCTCACCGCCTGCCTGCCCACGAAGCTCCGCCTGGCCGAAGCTTCGACGAACTTAGCCAAGCCATCTGAAAGCCGGCCGAACGTTGGTGCCGCGGCACGTCCCCCAACCGAGAACGCAACACCGCCCGCGCACCCGCCCGAACGCCGCCCTGAACCAGTTTCCGGACAGCTCTTGAGGGCTATCCACGGTGCTTCGTGGGCGCTACAGTGTTGGCTAACGCGGCTTCAAAATGATCGAGTGGTGGGCCGTCGTCATTGGAGCGTCCTTGCGAAAGCGACTGGCGGGGCAGGACATCGCTCAATTTGCGCGGCGGCCAGCGGAGGAAGCGTGCATGACCGAGTTGTCGATCCCGAATGTTGTCCCCGCCTGCCAACTCGACACGTCCGGCCGGAAGCGTCTGGAAGAAGAGTTTACGCAGATCGCCTACGACTACTCGGTCGATGTCGAGAAGTATCTTGACGCGGCCTTCATCGCTACCGTACGAGCCCTGCCAGCAGATGTGCTCGGCCCGCTGGTGGGTCTGCGAAAGGTCGACTCCCCGGGCTCGCTGGTCGTCCTTAATCTACCGGTCGACCCGGACGTGCCCGCGACGCCTGCGCCCACCGCGCAAGGACTCTATGATCTCGTGCCGATGGCGCGGGCCGCCCTGTTCGGTATCGCCAGGGTACTAGGCGAACCATTCGGTTACCGCGGCGAGTACGACGGCGAAATGGTCACGCATGTGCTGCCGTCGCGACTGAGCCTGGACGCGACATCGAGCCAAGGTTCGCGCAAACCGCTACCATTCCATACCGAGGATGTGCATCTGGATCCAATCTCTCCGGACTACGTGGCACTGTACTGTGTGCGCTCTGACGCCAGCAACCGGGCGAAAACGAGGCTGGCATACGCGCGCGATATAGTTCGACGAGTTCCAGACGATCTACTGGAAATACTGCGCCTCCCGCTATTCTTCGTCCGGTCGCCGCTGTCGTTCGGCCAGAGCGGGGTAAACTCCGGGCCGCTCCCGGTGATCCGCGGGTCACGATCTCGGCCGCAGATCACCGCCGAATTCACGGACATGGTGGGCCTGACCGCGTCCGCCACGAGTGCGTTGCACGCCGTCGCGGAGGCGGCTAACCAGACTGCAGTCGAAGTCGAGCTTCGAGCCGGAGACATCCTACTTATCGACAACCGCAAGACCCTGCACGGGCGAACGGCGTTCGATCCACGCATGGACGGCACCGACCGCTGGTTGCTGCGTACGTTGATTCGATCGGGCGATCTATGGGACTGGCGTTTGTACCTAGATCAGCGCCAGGTCGTACTTTGATACCGCGTGGCGTCTCTACACCGGGCCCGGTGCCCGGCGCGAGGCCTGAGCGCATGCGAATAGGCGCTACGCTGGCCTCGGATGTGGGACGGCCGGGTCCGCGCTGCGCGCAAGGCGATGTCGGGCCGGCAGCGTGACCCCGCAGCGTCGAGTCGGACAAGGAGAGATCCGAGCCGAGACAAAGGAGAGCCATGTCGGTCGTGACGAGCAATGCCCTCGCGGGTTGGGATCACCCTGGCGCCTTCGGGCCGTACTCGCCCGCCGTTCGAGTTGGTCAACTGGTCTTCGTCTCCGCGCAGCCGGGCGTGGAGCCGACCACGAACCAGCTTCCGCGTAGCCTCGAGACGGAGTGTCGGCAGGCATTCCACAACCTGGCGCGAGCACTCCAGACGGCCGACGCGAGCATGCGTGACGTGGCAAAAACAACCGTGTTCTACGTGGATCCGCAGCACCTTCCCATAATCAACGCGGTCTACGCGGAAGTCTTTCCGGTCGACCCGCCGGCAAGGACCGCGGCGATCGTCAAGCTTGCGGCCGGCCGTCGAATTGTCGTTGACGCCATCGCCGTGACGCCGCGCGACGAAAGGCATTGCTGACGCGCTGAGTCGGGGGTCCGGCCGCCGTCCGCAGAGGATGGCTGCGGTGCGGTGGCGACCCTGCCGAGCGAGAGCGCCTGACGGGTATGGCGCCGGAGCGGGCCACCTCGCTACAGTCGTTACCATGGGGCTCGACCCGACCGTCGCACTCGATGCCAAAAATGGCAACGATGTGGAGCGCTATGCATGCCTCTCGCAACATTGACTCCCCGCCCAGCGAACTCTACTTGGATCTCTTGAAGCGCTGCCTCACCCGCGAGATCTTTGTCGACTGCCCCTCGACGCCGACAGATTGTGATCTACCAAGACAGTCCAATCGCGAGGACGGCCCATACTGCTGGTCGATCGCCGATACCATGATCGGTTCGCGCCGGCTCGACAACTTACACGAGTGTATTTTGCGTATACTCGCCGACGGCACTCCGGGCGATCTCATGGAGGCGGGTGTCTGGCGCGGCGGAGCGACGATCTTCATGCGAGCAGCGCTGGCCGCATACGGCGATCGGAGCCGCCGAGTGATCGTCGCTGACTCATTTCGCGGACTGCCTCGTCCGGACGCGGACCGATATCCGGCCGACGCAGATGTCGATCTGTCGAACGGCGCTGAGCTGGCCGTACCGGAAAACACCGTTCGGCACAACTTCCGCCGTTACGGAATGCTAGACGACCGCGTCATTTTCGTGCCGGGCTGGTTTCACCAGTCGTTGCCCGACGCTCGGGTCGACCGGCTCGCCGTGCTTCGCATCGATGCAGACATGTACCAGTCAACCATCGACGTTCTCAATGCCATGTACGCGAAGGTATCGGACGGCGGGTTCGTCATCGTCGATGACTACGGCGCCATCCCAGCCTGCCGCGCCGCGGTCGACGATTTCCGTGCGCGTCATGCGATCGAGGATGAGCTGTTCTGGGTCGATCGCACGGCTGTGTATTGGCGGACGGCGACTCGGACTGCGGCGCCAGAACGCGCAGCGTGGTACGGCGAGGCGAAGGCGTGAAGACATGACCAGCGGCGTGAGCGGGCGCAAGGATGTGTTCATCAGCTATGCGGGCCGCGACCGAGCGTGGGCCGAGTGGACGGCCTGGGAGTTGGAGGCCGCCGGACTCTCGGTCGAGCTGGACAGCTGGGACTGGTCGGCCGGCGACAACTTCGTCCTGCGCATGAACGACGCCTTGGCGAGGGCGGATCGCGTGCTGACGCTCTGGTCGGCCGCGTACTTCGAGCGGGAGCGGTTCACCACCAACGAATGGACGGCTCTGATAGCTGAACGTCTCGGCGATTCGGGTCACTCCCGGCTGGTTCCGTTGCGCATCGAGGAAGTCACGCCACCGCAAATCCTCACACCCCTGATCTACCAGGACCTGTTCGGCATCGGCGAGACGACGGCCAGGCAGGTGTTGCTGTCGGTATTCAGCCGCGACCGCCGTGCCCCCACCGCCGCTCCCGGGTTTCCGGGCCAGATCGACCAGTACGCGGGCATCGGCTCGGCGTCGGCGCGATCGGGCCCACGCCTTCCCGGCTCGTTACCCGAGGTCAACAACCTGCCGAGCCGGTCGGCGACGTTCACCGGTCGCGACAAGTTGCTCGCCGGCCTGCGCGAGCGCCTGATCGCCGGCAACCTCATGGTCGTACATGCGTTGCACGGGCTGGGCGGCGTTGGAAAGACCACCCTGGCGATCGAGTACGCGCACCGGTTCAGCGGTGCATACGACGTGGTGTGGTGGGTGGACTGCGAAAGGGTGGAGCTCATCGACGAGCAGCTGGCCAGCCTGGGGGTGGAGGCGGGGTGGGTGACCAGAGGCACCGAGACGCCGGTCGCTGTCGCCGAGGTCAAGCGACGGCTCCGCGCGCTGGGCAAGTGTCTGGTGGTGTTCGACAACGCGGAAGATCCCGCAGCCCTGCAGAACTTCCTTCCACGCGGACCGGGCCACGTCCTGGTGACGTCCCGGAATCCAGCCTGGACGCAGCTCGCCGACGCGGTTGAGCTGGACGTGTTCACGCGGGAAGAGTCCGTCGGTCTGCTGTGCACGCAGGTACCGGCCCTGTCCGATCAGGAGGCCGATGCGCTGGCGGAAGCCCTGGGCGACCTGCCACTGGCGCTGTCGCAGGCCGCCGGCGTCCTTGCCGAGACCCGCATGTCGGCCGACGAATATCTCTCGGAGCTGGCTGGCCATCCGGCTAGGGTGTTGACCGCCGGGGCGCCGGCCGCATACGGACGCTCGTTATCCGCGACGGTCGGGGTGGCTGTCGAACGCCTCGGGGTAGACGACCGCGCCGCCGGCCAGATGGTCACGATCTGTGCGTTCCTGGCGCCCGAACCGGTGCCCGTGGACCTGTTCACCACGGCGATGCGATCCGGCGCGCTCGAGGATCCGCTCGCGACGCAGGCTCGGACGCGGTACGGAGTACGTCAGATCATGGCCAAGGTTGGCCGCTACGGATTGGGCAGGGTCGGTGAAGAGGGCCTGGTCTTGCACCGGCTTACCCAGGCCGTGCTCCGCGACCAGCTGGATGCCACCGGCCAACTGCAGATCCGCGCACGGGCCGAGGCGATCGTGGTTGCCGCGGGCCCGGCCGGCTCGCAGGAGCCGGGGCTTTGGGCACAGTGGGCACGGGTCCTACCCCACCTGCTCGCCCTGAAGCCGGTCGAGAGTACCAACCGCGACCTCCTCGACATCGCCAACCGGGCGGCGTGGTACCTGCTCAACCGGGCGGACCTGGTGGCGGGCAAGGCGTTGGCGGGGGGTCTGCACACCCAGGCGATCGCCGTCTTCGGTCGGGACGATCCCGTCACGCTTGAGATCTCATGCACATACGCCCGCGCGCATCGCGAGCTCGGCCGGTACGACGAGGCCCTGCGCCTCGACGAGGACACGCTCGAACGGCGGCGGCGGCGATTTGGCGACAATCACCAGAAGACGCTGTACGCGGCGGCGTGTGTCGCCCTCGTCCTAGGCGACCTCGGCCGCCACGAGGAGGCGCGGGCGCTCAACCAGGACACCTTGGCCAGGTGCGGCCGGGTGCTCGGCCCTGACCATCCGGACACGTTGACCGCCGCACACGGCCTCGCCGCCGACCTACGCGCGCTCGGTGAGTACGCACCGGCCCGGGACCTGGACCGGGACACGCTCGACCGACGCCGCCGCACGCTCGGCGAGGACCATCCCCATTCGCTGCGCTCGGCGTACAACCTGGGCGCGGACTTTCGTGCGATGGGTGAGTTCGCGGCGGCGCGGGAACTGGACGAGAGCACGCTCGCCCGCCGCCAGCGGGTTCTCGGTGACGACCACCCCGACACGTTGCACTCGGCGTACAACCTGGGCGCGGATTTTCGTGCGATGGGTGAGTTCGCGGCGGCGCGGGAACTGGACGAGAGCACGCTCGCCCGCCGCCAGCGGGTTCTCGGTGACGACCACCCCGACACGATCGGATCGGCGCGCAGCGTCGCGGCGGATCTGCGGGCGACCGGCGACGAGGAGGCGGCCAGGCGGGTCGAGCAGCGGTTCAAGCTTGCGCCCTGAGTCATCGGTCCGGCGGCGTGAACGTGAACTGGTAGATGCCGCCCTCGGCGCCCACGCAGATGGCCCGGCTACCCGGAAACCAACACACGGCGTGCGGGATCCCGTTCGTTCTCATCGCCGCAGCGGGCTCCCACGTCGTGGCCTCCCATATCCGCACGGCGATGTCGCCTCCGGTCGTTGCGAGCCAGGCGCTGTCCGGTGACACGGAGCAGCCTGTCACAGCCTCGGCATGGCCCGTCAACGCGGCCATCTCGGTCCAGGTGCTCGTGCTCCAGATGCGCACCGTGCGGTCCTCGCTCGCGGTCGCCAGCCAGGTTCCGTTCGGCGCGAACGCGCAGTCGGTTACCACGTCCTGATGGCCGCGCAGCGTCTTATGTGGGAACCAGGTTTCCGTGTTCCAGATTCCGACCTGGTTGTTTCGACCGGTGGCGGCGAGCCAGGTTCCGTCTCGAGCGAACGAGCATCGGGTCACGCCGCCGAGCGGGGTCTCCAGCACCTTGTGCACCTGCCAGGTGCTGGTATCCCAGATCCGTACGGTCCCGTCGAGACTGGCGCTCGCGAGTACCTTTCCGTCCGAGTCGAACGTGCAACTCATGACGCGGTCGGTATGGCCCACCAGCGTCTTGTGCACGGTCCATGCGTCCGTTGCCCAGATCCGTACCGTCTGGTCCTGGCTCGCGGTGGCCACCCACGCTCCAACCGGGTCGACCGAGCAGTCGGTGACCGGACCGGCGTGCCCGGTCAGAGTCTTACGAACCGTCGGAGGCGTGTCCACGTTCCAGACCCGAGCGACGTTGTCATCGCCGACCGCGACCAGCCATCTCGCCCTCGGCTCGACAATGCAGCTCATCACCGGTCGGTTCTGCAGGTACGCGGTACCACGTCGGTAGTCCGCCAACGTGTCCCATACCCGCAGGTTGTGATCCGCGCTCGTGGTGGCGAGCCAGGTACCGTCGCGCGCCACAGCGCAGCTGGTCACGGCCTCGGTGTGCCCACGCATGTACGCGCGTTCGGTCCAGGAGTCGATGTCCCAAGTTCGAATCGTGTGATCGTTACCGGTACTGACCAGCCAGGTTCCGTCGATGGCAACTGCGCACCCGTTCACTGCACCGACGTGCCCGCGCAGCTCGGTGCGCCTGCTCCAGTCGGCGGCGTTCCAGATCCTCACCGTCCCATCGGAACCCGCGGTCGCAAGCCAGGTACCGTCGCGCGCAACCGCGCATCCGTTCACCGCACCGACGTGCCCGGGCAACTCGGCGTATGTGCTCCAGTTGCTGGTACTCCAGATCAGTATTTTGCCGTCGGTGCCCGCGGTCGCGAGCCAGGTACCGTCGCGAGCGACACCGGAGCAGCTGACCGGCGTGGCGTGGCCGCGCAGCGTGTGGCGGTGGGCCCAGGTGTCGGTGCGCCAGATCCGGACGGTGCGGTCGGCTCCCGTGGTGGCGAGCCATGAGCCGTCGCGTGCGACAGAGCAGCCGGTCACGCCAGCGGTATGTCCACGTAGGACCGTCCTCACGGTCCAGGTGCTGGTGTCCCAGATCCGAATAGTCTGATCGGCGCCGGTGGTGGCCAACCAGGACCCGTGCGGGTCGACCGCGCAACCTGTCACCACCCCCGCGTGGCCCCTGAGAACGGCGCGTTCGGTCCAGGTGGTGGTGCTCCAGATACGGACGGTCTGATCCTTGCCGGTGGTCGCGAGCCATCGGTCGTTTCGGTCGATGACGCATCCGGTGACCACGTCTGAATGACCGACGAGCACCCGAAGCAGCGCCGGGTCGACGGGCGGGATCGGCCAACGGTTGGTCAGGTGGGCCACGTTGGTGGCGAGCGTGGCCCGGTATGCCGCCACGGGGTCAAGTAGCTCCGGTACGTCTTCGAGCCGGCTCACTAACAGGTCGCCGTGTGCGTGCGGGGGCTCGATCGGATCGAGCAGATGACCCTTTCTCGCGAGCGAACGACTCAGAACGCCTGCGACCCGGTCGTCGCAGCGGGCCAGATCCGATTCGTACGCGGGAAGGCCGAAACGCACGATCTTCTCTTGGCCCCACCTCAGGTCCAGCACGAGCGCGCGCAGTTCGGCGCGTCTGCCCGCTTCGGCCAGATGGTAGGTGAGATGCCGCCACAGGTACTCGTGCGCGGGCGGAAGCGTCCACCACCCAGCCTCCGGTGAGGACAGCATCGAGCGCACGGCATCGAGCAGGGCGGTGTTGACGTCCGGCAGCCGCGTGCCGAGCTCATGGCGAAGATGGTCGCGAATCACGTCGTGGAGCTGCAGCGTCGGCGACCCTCGGCGATACGCCCGCACCAGGGACAGATCGGCGAGATCTTCACAGAGCCTTCGCGTGTCGGCAAGGGTCATCCGCCACAGCAGCGCGAGGACGTCCAGCGGTACCTCGGTGTCCTCGGCGAAGATACCCATCTCGAAGTAGCGGGTAGGCTGAGGTTCAGGGAGCAGACGGACGCTGGCGGCCACGGTCAGCCGCACTGCCACGTCGCGGTCGTGCTCGTGACGCGGGTCGAGCACGGCGGGGCCCTCAGTGGCGAGCCGGCTCGCCAGTTCACGTGCGGCAACCGCCGGATCGCTGCCCTCCTTTCCATACCGCTGGATCGCGCCGTTGACGATCGCCATCAGCAAGGGCCAGTTGCCGGTGAGCCGGAGAAGCTGCTCGACGGTCGGCTCCGGTAGCGACCCGGGTGGCAGACCGCGGTAGATGAGCCGTTTGGACTCGTCGGTCTCCATCTCGTCGACCTCGATCGTCCGTGTGTTCGTCGGCAGCACCCCCGGGATCCGGGTCGTGACGAGTCGGGTCGTCTGCGCTCCGCCGAACGTGAACGGCTTGAGCTGCGCCGGTGTCCACACGTCGTCGATGACGAGTAGGCAAGGCTGGTGCTTGGTGAGCAACTGGCCGAGATGACGGCCCGCCTGTTCCGGGCTGGAAAGCTGGGGTCGCTCGCCGTCGAGATCCTCCGAAAGATCGTTTACGATAGCCGCGAGCTCCGCGCCTTCACGCTCCTGCCCGATCGTGGCCCAGAGCAGCCCCCCGGGGAATCTTGCGCGCACCTCCTGGCGCCAGCAGACCTGGATCGCCAACGTCGTCTTACCGAAGCCTCCGGCGCCTACCAAGGCCGTGGTCAGCCCCACCATCGATGAGTCCTTGTCCACAAGAAGCTGGGACAGGTCTGCCAACAACCCTGGCCGCTCGATGGGGTCTACCAGCGGCGGTGGAAGCCACCGGGCTGCCACGGCTGCCTCTCGTGACCGCCGGCGGGGCAGTCCGTAGACCATCAGCATCCAGATTGTGCCCAGCAGCACTGCTCCCGTGGCCAGCAAGGCGACCTGCCACAGGGCACCGACCTGCAAACCCTGTACAGCGACATTCGCCAGCATGGTCGCCGTAACGCCGACGATGAATATTCTCATGGCGGGCTTCGACGCTTGCCGGCGGGTGTTCATCTTGCCATTGTGCGGGAGGCACAAAGCTCGGGCCACGGTCATTCGGTTGCCAGAGTTGACACCCTTTGCAGCCCAAAGTCATACGATCTTCGCGTCGTCACGTCGTCGCCGATCATGCGGTATCGTCGCGCTGCGGGAATCTCATGTTCGTCGAGGAGACCCGCGGCAGACACGTAAATCTTGTTCGGGTTTCCGACGGATCGACCCGCCGACCCTTGAGCGCTCCGCGTTCAATCCAGCCGATCATCCCTAGCATCGTCTTGGCTTCCTCGCTGTTCAGCCCCGAGCCTGGGACGTACATTGGTAGTCTGGCCTTCACCGCCGCTGCGGATCAGGAGCAACTAGCGTAGTCGTCGAAGATCTGGAGTCGAGATATGGGGGAAATGTCGCTCGGAGGGCGCCAGGCGCTTGCGGGCCCGGAGATGCCGACAGCTCACGGGCCGTACTCTCCGGCGGTTAAGGTCGGACAACTACTGTTCCTCTCGGCGCAGTCTGGCGTCGATCCGGCTACCAACCGCGTGCCGACCGGGTTCGAAAACGAATGTAGACAGGCATTCTCGAACGTCGCGCGCGCGTTACGCGCGGCCGACTCCGATCTCCAGCATGTCGTCAAGACCACGATTCTCTACGTCGACCCGCAGGATCTTCAGATCATTAACGCGATCTTCACCGAGATCTTTCCAGTGAACCCTCCGGCGCGCACGGCCGCCATCGTGCGGCTGACTGCCGGCCGGAAGATCGCTATTGATGCCATCGCCACGACTCCGGCGTGACGCGCGGCAGCCGGCGACGCGCTCCACACGCGAGTCGACGGGCCGCGCCATTAATCCGTCATCGGTCGGCTCCGACCGGCAGCGACCGGCCTGACCAGGCTCACGGTTGATGTTCGCAGCTGTTCAACATCCACATCGCGGCAGAAATGGGCAATCTTGAAAAGACAACTTGTCTCCACACTGAGCGCTCAACCGTACCCGTTCGAGCGGTTCGAGGAGTACGCGGACAACGGCGAAGCACTCGAAGTACGACTCGGCGGGCTCGGAACGGCAAAGCCTCGCCAGGGTCGGACCGTGTGGCAACGCTTCGCCGACTTCCTGCCGTTCGACGAGTATGATCCCGACTGCTCGCTGGGCGAGGGCGACACCCCCCTGCTCGACTCGCCGCTGCTCGCCGCACAAACCGGCATCCACTCATTACTCGTCAAGAACGAGACCGTCAACCCGACCTGGAGCTTCAAGGACCGCGGCTCGCTGCCTTGCATCCAGATGGCGCGGGAGATGGGCGAGCCGGTCGTCGCGACCATTTCGACCGGCAACATGGGCGCGTCGATCGCCGCCTACGGTGCGCGGGCCGGGCTCCGCTCCCTCGTCTTCATCCCGTCGTTCTGTCCGCTGGAGAAAGTGCGCCCGATGACGATCCATGCGGCGACCGTCATACAGGTCGACGCGCCGGACTACGCCGATATGAAGCGGGCGGTACTGGCGCTCGCCGGCAAGCTCAGGCTACGAATCGTGTCAGGCAACGGTCCGGTGCGCGTCGACGGTTACAAGACCGCCGCCTTCGAGATGTATGAGCAGTTGGGGGGCGACGTGCCGGACTTTGTCGCCGTGCCGACCTCAGCGTGCGGACATATCCGCGGCATCTTCAAGGGCTACAACGAGCTCCACGAGGCGGGTCTCATCACCAAGCTGCCGCGAATGATAATCGTCCAGGCTGCGAACAACAGCCCGCTGGTCACCGCGTTTCGCCAGGGGAAACGAGCGCCAGTGCCGTTTACCGACTTCCACACGGTGGCCGAGGCCATTACCACCGGCAATCCCGCTGGCGGCGACGAGATTCTCGACAAGGCCTATCGGTACGGCTGGCTTGCCGAAGACGTGTCCGAGGACGAGATCTTGCAATCGCAGCGCACGCTCGCCGAGGCGGGCTTCTTCGTGGAACCGGCATCGGCCACCTCACTCGCGGCCGTGGCGAAGCTCCGCGCAGGGGGCGCGATCGGTGCTCGCGAGTCGGTTGTCATGATACTCACCGGTTCCGGGCTCAAGGACGCCGACGTGTTCCAGCACCATCGCGTCCCGGTTGTCCGCGCAACGGTCGAAACCGTGGAGAAGGAGACGGCGGCAGTACTCGACCGATGAGCCGAGAGCACTTCGAGCGAGGTGCCGACGAGGAACGTCCGCGTCGCCGTCTGTCCGCCAAGGGAGCGCATGGCTAGCATAGATGTCAATTCGCCGTCTTCGATGCGGGGCGCTCTATGACCAGCAATGTCCTTATCGCGCCGTTGGTGGCACTCATGCGCTCGGTGCTGAATCGGGACGGGTTCGTCGTGGTCGACCGACTGGAGAGCCAGGACATGGCGGTCTCCGTGCTCGGCGCTTTTGGTGTGATGTTGCCACAGTACGATGGTTCGACCACGCACGAGGTAACCTACCGCCAGGGAAACGAAGGGCTGTTGTACTCGCAGAGCTCCAACGCCATCGGACCGCACACCGAGGCGCCCGGGTGGCAGCCCACGCCGGCCTACGTGGCCCTGTACTGCCATCGCCAGGCTCGGTGCGGTGGCGGCCACACCGATCTGCTGGACGTGCGAGCGTTGCTCGCGGCGCTGGACGAGCCGGAACTCGACCTGCTGGCGAAGGCGGAGGTGACGTTCCCTTGGCCGATGAACCCGAACGGAAAGGGTGGCACGCGAAGCGCGATGCTGTACTCGGAGCCGGATGGTCGCTTGAGTCTGCGGTTCAGCTACAACGTGCTCACCACCAACTTGTACGCTCCGCCGGTCGACGCCGTAGTAGACGGGGACCATCTCCCGCTCGGTGAGCCCGGCCGTGCGCTGGCGCAGCGGGTCAGCACGCTGTTCAGCGAGCAGCGAACATCCATTCTGGTTCCGGAAGGGAGCTTGCTCGTCTGGGACAACAGACGCATGCTGCACGGCAGGTCGCAGTACCGGGACCGCGACCGACACCTCACGCGCTTCTTCGTCGCGCCGGGCAGTTAGTCAGGCTGCCCAGGCCCGGCAGTGCCGCGACCGCATGCTCGTTCTCGGCGAACGGCACCTGGCCGCTGTCCTGGGCTGGCACGTGCAGATCCGCCACGGCCTTCGGGACGGCGTCGCGGTCATGCACGCTGGCGGCGTTGACTAGCACGACCAGCAACCCGGTGGTGTCGGTAGCGATGTGCCGCTTTCTCCCGTTCACCCTTTTTGCCGTTATGGCGGTACCGCCATAACGGCAATTATCTGGTGTCCTTGGTAATGCCGGACCGAGCGCGCCCGCCCAGGCGAACGGCGGTGTGACGGGTGTAGGGGCGTGATAACTGCGGGGTTGCGTCTGCGGTCTCCTTCTGCGGATTCGCGAAGGAGGGTTTTGTCAGCCTGTTGCGGCAGGATGGCTCCGGTAGCGGCTGGCGGGTCAGCACTCTTCTGATCTGGCCTGTGAGGTCTTGCGGCAGACCGTGCGCCTGCTGGTCGTGAGGAGGCCGGACAGCTGATGGGATGACGTACCCCACGCGTGTGGTGAGTACTTGACCATTAGATCGCTGCGGTCCTCCTCGACACCGCTACCGTCCTGATTGGACTGTCCATAGGGGAGGAACGTTGGTGCTGTGTGTGGGCGATGACTGGGCCGAGGACCATCACGACGTCGAGCTGGTCGACGAGACAGGGCGGCGGCTGGCCCAGGCGCGGTTACCGGGAAGGGCTGGAGGGCATCACTCGGCTGCACGCGCTGATCGCCGCGCACCTGCCGGACGAGTGGGCCGATTTGGATCCGGCCGAGGCCGCCGCCAAGGTGCGGGTCGGGATCGAGACCGACCGTGGCCCGTGGGTACAGGCCTTGGTGGCCGCCGGCTACCGAGTGTTCCCGATCAACCCGGTGCAGGTGGCCCGGTACCGGCAGCGGCATGGCACCTCCGGCGCCAAGAGCGACGCCGGCGATGCGCACGTGTTGGCCGAGATCGTCCGCCTGGACCATGCCCACCATCGCCAGCTGGCCGGCGACAGCACCGACGCCGAGGCGGTCAAACTCGTGGCCCGCACCCATCAGACGTTGATTTGGGACCGGTCCCGGCAATTGCTGCGGCTGCGCAGCGCGTTGCGGGAGTTCTTCCCTGCCGCCTTGTCCGCCTTCGACGACCTAACCGCGGCGGACACGCTGCAGCTGCTCGAGCAGGCGCCCGACCCGGACCGGGCTGCGGCCCTGACCACGACGCAGATCGTCGCCGCGCTGCAGCGGGCCAACCGTCGCGACATCCAGGCCAAGGCAACACGGCTGCACGACCTGCTGGCGGCCGACCAGTTACGCCAGCCGCCGCCGGTGCAGGCCGCCTACGCCGCGATCGTGACCGCCCAGGTACGGCTGCTGGTCACGCTCAACGCCCAGATCGACGACCTCGGGCAGGTGGTGGCCGCGCATTTTGGCCGGCACCGGGACGCTGACCGCTACCTGAGCCACCCCGGCCTCGGCGTGGTCCTCGCGGCCCGGATTCTCGGCGAGTTTGGTGACGACCCCCACCGTTACACCGATGCCAAAGCCCGCAAGAACTACGCCGGCACATCACCGATCACCCGCGCCTCGGGCAACCGCCGGGTCGTACTGGCCCGCTACGCCCGCAACCGCCGCCTCGGCGACGCCATCCATCAATGGGCATTCTGTTCGCTGAAGGGCTCACCCGGCGCTCGCACCTACTACAAGGCCTTGCGCGAACGCGGGATCGGCCATCACGCCGCAATCCGCCAGCTCGGCAACCGCCTCGTCGGCATCCTGCACGGCTGCCTCAAGACCGCCACCACCTACAACGAGACCACCGCCTGGGCACACCACCACGAAGATCTTGAAGCTGCCACTTGACATCAGAGAACATGGGATGTCTGCCGCCGTCCGGGCGTTACACAGCGCGCGCGTCGCTTCGCTCGCGCTGTTTCCTTCCGGTGCGGGGTTTGATCGTGGCGTGCGGATCTGCCGCTGTCCGGGTGCTCGCGCGGAGTAGCCGGCCGAGGCGTCGGCTCGTCCGGCTGTGACAAGATCGTGTTGGTCGAGAACAACGCGGACTCGCCGTCGGCTAGCGATTCGAATACGTCGATGTTGACACCATCGCGGGGCCGGAGGAGCGTAGACGGCGCATGAGACAGTGCCCGGCCCGGAGGCAGGCGGAGGTGTCATGCCAAACGATCATGTGCTTGATCCGAGCCGTCCCGCCGGTGACCCCGATTGGCCGTTGGCGCCCAAACCACTCGCCCAGGTTCACGATGCCGCACTGGATGGGTGGGCGCATTTTGGTTTCGGCGTCCACACGGGCCTCGGCCCCGGTAATGCGTTCACCGGGTACGACCGCGAGCAGCACCGATATAAATCCGACTACGTCAGGCCAGCCCCATACGCGCTGCGGGTTGACGCAACGCTCGGGCTGCGCAACGGCCCCCGCCCACTCGTTCTGCGCGCGGATCCGATCGATCGACCACGGCCGGTCAACGTCAACGACATCCGTGACCTGCTTCGGCCGCGGCCGCCGGACATCATCTCACCCGAGCCGGGCCATCCCCTCCTTCCCGATGACCTGGTCGCGTTCGAGTGGACTGTGACCGGCGAGGCAGGTTTCCGGGACGCGGCGACTGTTGGCCGGATCGTGAGTCCGCCCTCGCTGGCCTACCTGACGTTGCCGGGTACCGGCACCTACACGTTGAGGCTCCGGGTGGTCTTCGCTGGAGGCCGTTACGGCGAACGCTCGGTGGTGTTCGTGCTTCGCGACTTCCTGATCGTTTCGATCGGCGATTCGTCGGCGTCCGGCGAGGGCAATCCCGACTTCGCCGGCGATCCCACGTACGCCGGCCGCCAGTTCTGCGGGTCGACGACCGTATCGAAGGTATTGGAGCCACTACTAGAGCCGTGGCCGGTCATGGCCAACGATCCAATTTGGGTTGAACCGCTGGCGCACCGCTCCGCGATCAGCGGGCCGACCCTCGCGGCGCTGTCACTCCAGCAGCAGGCCCACGCGAACACGCTGTTCGGCCCGCATGGCGGCTTCTTCACCCTCGACAACATCACCTACCTGACGTTCGCGCGCAGCGGCGAAGATCGTTAGAGGGTTGATCGAATCGCAGGACCAGCCGCCGGCCGACGACTTCATCGGCATGGGGCAAGTAGAGGAGGCGGTCCGTGCGGTCGGCGGCAGACGGATCGACGCACTGCTGATCAACATTGGCGGCAACGACGCCGGCTTTTCCGGGGTGCTCGAGAACCTGCTTCGCGAGGACAACGTCTTCACCGCGAACAAGCAAAGCGACCCGGACGCGGTCAAGGACAACCTCGACCGGCTCATCGGCGTGGGACTACCACTTGGCGAGCACGGGCAGATCGAGAACGACCTCGAGGCCCTACGCGGTCTTGTGGTCCGTAACCTCAACCCTCGTGCGGTGTACCTCTCCGGCTACCCCGTCGCGCTGTTCGACGTCACCGAAGTGGACGCAACCGACCCGAGCCGCCGCGTCATCGGTTTTCAGGCGTGCGGGCTGTTCCAAGCGCGCGGACTGAAGATCGATCAACTCGACTACGAGCTTATCGTGCACTACGGCACCGAACTCAACGCCTTGTTAAAGCACAAGGCACACGACTTCACCATCATCGAGGACGCGGCACCGTGGCTTTTCATCGACGTCGCCGCCGACTTCGTCGGCCGCGGCTACTGCGATCGCAACAGCCTGTGGGTCGGTGCCGAGTCGAGCTGCCTGCAGCAGGGTGACTTCGACGGCACAATGCACCCGAACAGAGATGGCCACGGGCTGTGGGCACTGCGGTTCGTTGAAGCGCTGCGGCAGCATACGGTCAGACCGCTGCGCCTTCCCCCGGATGGCTCCACCCGCCCAGACGACCCTGGCGAGGTGCGACCCGCGTAATACTGCAACGGCACCTCGTGATCTTGGATTGGCTGATTCTTTGGTCCACCGCGGCTATCGCCGCCGACCTCAGCAAGATCAGGCGCGGATCTGCCGCGACGCGAGCGTCACGCAATGTCACGGTTGGCCAGTTGTCCGGGCTCCCTGATCTGCCGAGCTCCGCGCGCTACGAGGAGTAGCCGTGAAGCGATCGCAGCTGGCACGCGGGAGCCCGTTGTCTAGCCGATATCGGGCTCCACGGGCTGGGGTAGCTTGCCAGTTGCTTCCTGGTAGGCCTCTGATAGGACGTCGAACAGCTCGTCGGTCACGTGGCGCGTGGTATTGCCGCGTCGTACTTCGTAGCCGAGCGCTTCGAGCCGAGTGAGGCTGTGCGGTGCGCGACGTTCGAAGACGCCGCGCCAGAACTGGAGGTAGGCGCGGCCCTTGTCGCAGT
>Ga0209382_10003016_pt1 | contig 23800 bp, 22 predicted proteins | sample SoiMetdeltSBSDD5_FD_187599 | JGI IMG/M metagenome (GOLD analysis project Ga0209382, IMG submission 187599) | Bulk soil microbial communities from a Populus tree surrounding site in Tennessee, USA - Soil MetaG P. deltoides SBSDD5 (SPAdes) (version 2) | ecosystem: Environmental > Terrestrial >...
GCAGGCGGCCGCACGCGAGCTCGCGGCCAAGCAGGAAATGGCGCTCGCCGAATGTGCGCGCCTGTTCGCGCTGCTCAACATGGGCCTCGCCAACGCCTACATCCTCAATTGGGACGCCAAGTACCACTACAATTTCTGGCGGCCGGTGACCGCGATCCGCAACGGCGACCAGGACGGCAATGACGCGACCGAGCGCGATGCCGCCTGGACCTCGTTCAACCCGACGCCGATGCATCCCGAATACCCGTCGCAGGCGACCTACAACGCCACCACGGCGTCTGCCGTTCTGGAATCGGTGTTCGGGGCCCTGAAGGCCATTCCGTTCACGGCGACCGATGTGCGGGATCCGAAGCGGACACGGCAGTTCGCCGGCATCGCCGGCATGGCGGAGGAGCAGAAGAATGTCCGCGTCTGGGGCGGCGTGCACTATCGCTTCGCCATCCGCGCCAGCGAGGATGTGGCCCCGAAGGCCGCGGCCTATCTGATCGAGAGCACGCTCAAGCCGGTGCGCTGACGCCGCTTGAGTCACCAGGCCAAACCCCGGATCCGCTCGCCCCGGATCCGGGGATTTCACGCAAAACGTTTGCTTCCGAAATCAGCACGCGGCCGCTGGCGTTGGCATCACGTGACCGATCAGCGCCGCACGGCGAACGTACGGCGCCACCAGCGCGAAACGTCGGCGCATCTCAGATCCAAGGATTGCATTGTTGCGTGCTGCTGGCATGGAGCCGACTTTTTCAACAGCATCGGCCAGGCGCGGACATTCACTTGAATTGCTGAACCGAGTTCTGCCTACCGAGCAGCCTTCAGGAGCTGAGGCAAAGAGAATACGAAGTCCTGGCTACTCTTGGGCTTGTGACATTCGAAGCAAGCCTTGTAGTTGGCGCTCGTCGTGAGGGCGCCGTCGGCGCTGAAGCGTGCGTACTCCCAGTCGCCATTCCGCAGCGCATCGGGATACTCAGTTCCCCAACCCGTCCGCTTCTCCATCACCACGACGCGGTCCAAGCGGCCACGGATCAGGCGGCCGTTGGCGTCGCGGACAAATTCGCCCTTGTCATCCAGCAGCGCTTTGAACGTCGGCGCGCTGAGCACCGTGCCACTCGGCAATGGTTGACCGGCCTTGAGGTCCTTCAGTGCCTCAGCGTTCACGTAAAGCTCGCGGACCTCCTTGTTCTCGGGCTGATCCAGCACATCGTAGAGCACGTGAGTTTGATAGTGCGGGAATTTGACCTTATCCGGCCCAGCAGTGGCTGAACACATAACAGCGAAAAAACATGCCGTTGCCACCGGAGAACCTGCGGCTAGGACTGCTTTCCAGCATTTCATGGTTTCCTCCCTCGTTCGGTTGGTTTCTGACGTTCGTGTCTTGCCTCCGTTTTCGACCAATCTGGAACCGGTCAATTGGCGCGTCCGGTAGTCCGCGCGATGTCCGCTGTTACCGATGTCAACAGCGACTGATTGGTCCACTTGCGACAGTTCCGCTCATCCCCCCACAATAGCCGACATGCAAGCGGACATGCCCCGGCTTCGCCTTCGGGCCGGGAGCCCACACAGGTCGTGAGCCGAGCGGCGCCCCGATTGTCCGCAACCCGGCAAGGTAGTCGCACCGTCGGCCAAGTCCTGATGGAACGATGGTGAATTGACGAATTTTCGCCTAGATTTCGCCGATGGGCTGGCAGGTCGGTGCGCCCGGGCCTCAGATCGATCAGATCGTTCACCGAGTTTTGCGCTTTGACCGGTTCGCGCTCGATTTGACGCGCGGGTCATTGCGACGAGGCGAGCGCGACATCGATCTGACTCGCGTTGCTCGGCCGGTTCGAGGAGGCCTATCCGCCGATTGGTGGAAACGATGAGGGCATGGGGACCCGACATGCGCGCGAGATCGGCATGAGCGAAGAGACCTCGGTGACCTAGATTTCCGGGTTGATGAGCTTGACGATGCTGCTCATATCCAGGTCGCCGAAACCATTGGCGACGTGCATCGCGAACGCTGCCGTTGCGACCGCTCCCAAGGGCGTTGCGGTCCCCGCCATCTGTGCGGCGGCCTGCGAAAGCCGCAGATCTTTCAGCATCAGCTTGGCGGTAAAGCCGGGCTTGAAGCCATTGCTGGAGGCAGAGCCCGGCACCGGGCCGGGCATCGGGCACATCTTGTTCAGGATGAACGAGCTGGCGGATGAGGTCGACAGAACGTCGTAAAGCGTCTGGCGACCGACGCCCAATTTCTCGCCCATGACGAAAGCCTCGGCGACAGCGAGCGCGGTGGCGCCGGCAACCATATTGTTGCAGATCTTCGTCACCTGGCCGAATCCGGGGCCGCCGCAATGCACGATGTTCTTGCCCATTCCCTGCAGCACGGGCAGCGCTTTCAGGAACACCGCCTTGTCGCCGCCACACATGAAAGTGAGCGTCCCGGCCTCGGCGCCGGCGACGCCGCCCGAGACCGGTGCATCCAGCATCGGATGGCCGTGCGCGGCGGCAGCAGCGTGAACCGCATGAGCCGTATCGACATCGATGGTCGAGCAGTCGATCAGCACCGTGCCTCGGTCGGTGGCATCTATGATCCCGTCGGCCATGAATACGCTGCGGACATCCGCGCCCGCCGGCAACATCGTGATGACGAAGTCCACACCGCCTGCTGCATCCCTAATTGAGGATGCTGCCGTCGCACCCGACTGGACGACGAAGTTCACCGCCTCCGGCGACAGATCGTAGATCTTCAGGCTGTGACCCGCCCTGATCAGATTGCGCGCCATGGGGCCGCCCATGTTGCCGACACCGATGAATCCCACGCGCGCCATGACGTTCTCGCCCCTCGTTTAAGATCGCGATGTCCACAAGCAGCAGTCCCACCTTTTGAGACTAGTGCGGCGTGTTCAGGTTCACCGTCACATTCTTCCTTTGGGTGAAGCTGTCGAGCATGCCTTCGAGTGAAAACTCGCGGCCTATGCCGCTCTGCTTGATACCGCCGTAGGAATGGCCAGGCGTCTGGCCAAGACCTTGGTTGACCTGCACCCAGCCGGCCTCGATGCTGTGTGCGGCTCGCAGCGCGCGACCGATGTCGCGGGTCCATACGTAGGCGGCGAGGCCATAATGCGACTCGTTGGCCATTCTGATGACGTCGGCCTCGTCGGTCCAGCGGATGGCAACAAGCACGGGACCGAAGATCTCCTCGCGCGCCAGCCGCCAGTCGTTGGCGGCATTGGCGAAGACCGTGGGAAGCGCGAAATATCCCTGAGCCAACGGGCCGGTCGTCGGCGGCAGACCGCCCAACACCAGCTTCCCACCCGCTTGCCTCATCCCGTCTTCGATGTAGCCGCAAACCTTGTTGAATTGCTTCTCGTTGATGATCGCCCCGACATCGGTTGCCTCGTCGAGCGGATCGCCAATTCTGAGTTTCGCGGTCTTGGCCGCCAGCGCCGCGAGAAAACCGTCGAATATGTCGGCATGCAGAAAAAGCCGTGAGCCGGCGGTGCACGATTGGCTCTGACGCGTGAACCGCATCGCCGCAATGATGCCGTCGACCACCCAATCCTCGTTGGCGTCGGGATAGACGATCGAGGGACTCTTTCCGCCGAGCTCCAATGAGACCGGCACGATGCGTTCCGACGCCGCCCTCATGATGAGCTTGCCCACCTCGGTCGAGCCGGTGAACGACAGCTTGCGCACGCCGTCGTGAGTGGAGAGCGCTGCGCCTGCTTCCTCGCCGAAACCGGTCACGACGTTCAGCACGCCATTCGGCAGATGCTCTGCGCAGATGCGCGCGAGCCATAGAACTCCGAGCGGGGCGTCCTCGGCCGCCTTCAGGACGAGCGTATTGCCGGCGCAAAGCGCCGGGGCGATCTTGAGCGCGGCAAGAAGCACCGGCGCATTCCAGGGAATGATGGCACCGACCACGCCGATCGGCTCGCGCCGCGTGTAGCTCAGGACATGCTCGCCGAGCGGAATCGTTTCACCCTTGAGCTCGCTCGCAAGCCCACCGAAGTAGCGCAAGATGTCGGCCGTGCCTTTCGCCTCGGGCCGAGCCTGCGTGCGGATCGCGTTGCCGGTTTCCTCGGCGATGATGCGCGCGAGCTCTTCGACCCGCGCCTCGACCGCGTCTGCGATCTTCTGCAGCAGGCGGCCGCGTTCCCGCGGGATCACGCGACTCCAGCCCGCGAAGGCGTTGCTCGCGGCCTGCACCGCGCGGTCGATATCTTCCGCGCCGCCGCGTGGGACGGTGGCGATGATTTGGCGGTTGCCGGGAGATTCGACCGGTATCTCTCGGCCACAGGCGCTGTCGGCCCATCCCCCGTCGATCAGCATCTGCGCGCGCCGGCCCATGCTGGCCGGCTCTGTCTTGCTCATTGCCACCGCCATCGCTGCAGCCTCCTCAAGGGCGAGCTCGCGCTCGCAGGATCGAACGTCTCTTACGCTTGCGCACGAAGCATACAGGCCGGCTCCCCCAGCGTGAAGCTTTCGGAAAATCGGTGGACAGCAGTCAGCAAGGTGGACGTACGAATGTCCGTTCGGCGGCCAGGTCGTGGGTAAATTGCCTGGCCCGTCGGATACCGAAATCGACGCGCTTCATGCGGACGGAATTTTGGTCCGCGACCCGATATTTGTGCGTTGAAAACCGCCAGGCAAGCATCCGCGGGCGTCCGCATCGACGAAACCGTATTGACGCATTGATCTTCCTCAATGAGGTGAGCTCCTTTTCGCGCCATGGAAGCAGCTGGTCCATAGACAGCGCATCCCCTCGGCGAGACGGCGGGTCGCGCGCGGAACAGCTGCGGACGTGCTTAGCCCGTTGCGCTGGGATCGTGAGATGGAAGGGAATTTCCAATATGAGAGAGCCGCGCAACCGGGCCGTTCAACTCAGGCGTTTCGGCGATCCCGACGGTCTCGAGGTCGTCGACGCTCCCCTGCCGACGGCCGGCCGGAGCGAGGTGCGGGTTCGCGCACTCGCCTCGGGTCTGGAGTACACCGACGTGGTGATCCGGCGCCACCTCTATCCGCAAACTGCGGCCCGCCGGCCGCCGTTCGTGCTGGGTTACGATGTCGTCGGGGAAATAGATCAGCTCGGCGAAGGCGTAAGCGGCTTTCAGCTTGGCGACCGGGTGGCCGATATGACCGTACTCGGGTCAAACACCGTCTATCGCACGCTCCGGGCCGGCGACCTGACACGCGTGCCGGCGGGCGTCGACGCGGCCGAGGCGGCCGCGCTGATCTTGAGTTGGACGACCGCATACCAACTCCTTCACCGCGTTGCCAAGGTTGAGCGAGGACAGCGCGTCCTCGTGCAAGGAGCCGCGGGTGCCGTTGGTCAGGCGCTGCTCGTGCTCGGCCGCATGGCCGGCCTGGAGCTGTGGGGCACTGGGCGCGGCGAACACGCGGCGCTGATCAGCGAGCTTGGCGCCACGCCGATCGACTATCGACGTGAAGATCCAACGCGCGTCCTGCCGGACGGTTTCGACGTCGTCTTCGACGGCATCGGCGAGCACGGCTATCGCCGCTCGTTCGCGGCGCTACGGCGCGGCGGGCTGCTCTGCGCCTACGGCTACACGGCGGGCGTGCAGGCGCAGCGTCGCCTGCTCGGCATCTTGACGTGGATTGCGCGCGTTTACCTATGGAGGCGGTTGCTAAGCTGGTTGCCGGGCGGCAAGCCCGTCCGCCTTTACTCGATCAATGCGATGCGGGCACGCCATCCTGCGTGGTTCCGAGAAGACCTCGAGCAGCTGTTCGGCATGTTGGCAAGCCACGCCATCCGGCCACGCGTCGCGGAGCGGATCTCTTTCGATGAAGTCGCCGACGCACACCGCCGCCTCGAGGCGGGCGGTCTCGAGGGCAAGCTGGTCCTGTGCCCGGACCTGCCGTCGCGGCGCGACCGGTTGGCCGCCGCGGCGTAACGCGCGCATCGGTCGGGGCATGTCCGCCTGTCCAGAGCGGACCGCGCGCACGCGTCCGCTTCACCACGCTCGTCATTCGATACGCCCGCGTCACGCAAGCATCGATATCCAGCACGACACAGCTAGGCCGCGCGGCAGCGATCGTAGGGAGGAATCCCGCATTGTTCGCTCGTCGCGACCGGTGGAAAGCGGTCTTTTGCGCTTCGGCTGTCGGTCTGCGACACTCGGCATGACCCAGCCTGACGAAGGTGACATGATCGAAACACCGCGTCTCAAACTGCACAGATGGGAGGATCGCCATCGCGAAGCATTCGAGATGATGCATGCCGATCCGGAGGTCATGGCTGATCTGGGCGGACCTATCGACCAATTCGAGAGCAACGAGAAATTCGACAGATATCGAGCCGCTCTCCGCGAGCATGGCGTTTCTCGATGGGCGGTGGAAAGTTCGGACGGCGCGTTCCTAGGCTATGCGGGGGTCATGCCACGGCTGTCCGCAGACCACCCTCTCGGCGCGCATTTCGAAGTAGGCTGGCGGTTGGTCCGCAAGGCTTGGGGGTTCGGCTACGCCACCGAGAGCGCAAGGGCCGCGCTTCGTCACGCCGTTCATGACATCGGGCTGAACGGAATCGTATCGTACACGAGCCCGGACAACTTGAGATCCCAGGCCGTCATGGCGAGGCTCAACTTGGTTCGCGACCCATTGCGAGATTTTGTGGTCAGGACCGCAAGTGGCGGGCATTGGCAAGGTTTGGTTTGGGTAGTGCCGTCCAGATTTGCAAATTCCTGATCATTCGCGTCATTTTGGCTCACGTCGGCACGTCGGCATCAAGCGAGAGAGCGGACACGGTGCGTGGCGACCGACGCTTCCGAGATGTGCCGGCAGCGCGCATGAGGCAATCTTCCCGCAGCGCCCGGCCGTTGTGCAAAGCTTCGTCAGGCGTCCGATCGCCCGTGTCTTCGAACGCGCTGGCTAGGCCAGGGAGATGCAGGTTCAAGTCCCCGTCCAGTCCACCGATGCCTCCCTAAGTGGGGACGAAGTCTTCGCACACGCCGGGCGCAACGCGAAGAGGTGGGGCATCCGTCCCTACCCGGCCGTTCCGCAGCGTGCGTTCCTCGCGGGTGGCGTCGTGGTACACATGCCTGATTGCGCCCCCTGCCGGCGCGTTGCCAAAGCCCCGAGAGACCCCATGAAGATCGATGCCGTCGACCTCACCCTGTTCGCCTGGGACGACATCCCGCCGACCCGATATACCCAGGGCACGCTGAACACCTCCGGCCGCAGCAACCTCGCGCTGTTGCGCATCCGCACCGACGACGGCATCGACGGGCACGCGTTCCTCGGCTCAGCGACCAATCCGGCCGAGACCGACGCCGGCGCGCTCATCCGGTTCCTCAAGCCGGTGCTCATCGGCAAGGATCCGCTGGCGCGCGAGGAGCTGCACGCCGCGATGCGCGCGCGCCAGCGCCATATGGGCCTGCGCACCGTCGGCGCCTGCGACACCGCGCTGTGGGACATCGCCGCCAAGGTGGCGGGGATGCCGCTCTATCGGCTGCTCGGCGGCGGGCGCGCCGAGATCGGCGCCTATGCGTCGAGCCAGATCCTCGACGGGCCTTCGGCCTACGCGGCGGAAGCCCTGCGCTTCAAGGCCGACGGCTGGAAGGCCTACAAGATCCACCCGCCGCAACGGCCGGACGAGGACATCCGGGTATGCGAGGCCGTGCGCGCCGCGGTCGGCGACGACTTCACGCTGATGCTCGATTCGACCTGGAGCTACCGCTATCCCGACGCCGTGCGCGTCGGCCGGGCGATCGAGCGGCTCGGCTTCCTCTGGTTCGAGGATCCGCTCAACGAGGAGGACATCTACAGCTACGTCAAGCTCCGCGCGCAGCTCTCGATCCCGATCATGGCGACCGAGTATCCGGCCGGCGACATCGGCACCTATGCGGTGTGGCTCACCGAGCGCGCCACCGACTACCTGCGCGGCGACATCCCGATCAAAGGCGGGCTGACTACGATGCTCAAGACCGCGCACCTCGCCGAGGCTTTCCACATGAGCTACGAGATCCACCACGGCGGCAACTCGTTCAACAACCTCGCCCAGCTGCACCTCGCCTGCGCGATCCGCAATACGACCTATTTCGAAGTGCTGTTGCCGCACGGCGCGCACAAGTACGGCCTGCTCAACGACATCGAGATCGGCCGCGACGGCATGGCACGCTGCCCGCAGGCGCCCGGCATCGGCGCCGCGATCGATTTCGACCTGATCAAGAGGAAACAGCTGGCGCAGCTCGCGTGACGGCAGGACGCGGCGGGCGAAGTCTGCTTGCGGCGATACGCCGATGGCTTGGCACCGATGAATCCGCGCCCTTGAGACTCGGTGCGGCGTGTCGGTGTGCCTGAGCGCGACGAACGATGCGATCGATGTCGGAGCGATAAGCGCCGGCGAGAGTCCCATGCATAGCGGCATCCTCGACCTCATCGGATGAGCCCTGCCGGCAGGCTGACCACTGCGCCCCGCATGAGTGGCGAACGGCGAACAGTGAAGTGCCGATAGCCATTCGCTATGCGCACATGCGCCATTGGCCGCATTGCTTCCACGCCTGCGCTCCTCCCAACGACCGGTCACGGCCGATTTTTGCAGACCGGGTGTGAGCCCGCTCACACTCGCATCGCCGACGAGACGCTAGCTTCAGCGGCACAACAACTTGCAGGGGATCATCGGCGGCGAGGCGATTCCCGCTGGGCACGATGCCTGCAGGGGAGTGGGACAATGAGACCAACCGCCAACCGACCTTGGCAGGAAGAGCCGACCATGCTGTTCGTGCAGACGGACAGCATGCTTGGTGCCGCCCGCGTTCTCCATCAGACCGGTGCGGGTGTCACCGATGACCCCAGGATCACGCATCTTTGCCTGGACGCGGGGCAGTCACGCATCCCGTTGCGAGGCGCGGGCACAGCATCCGATCGCGTCATGGCGCTGTGGTTGATCGCGATCTTCGCCTGCGCGTGCATTGCGGCGATATTCATGCAGAGTGAGAGCCGCGCGACGCTCGCTACGGCACAAATGGAACGCCTGGCCGCACAGCTGGAGCGCACCACGGCCATTCCGGCGCCAACGGCTGATGCGATCGCGCGCGCCCTTGAGCAGCCGTTGCATTGTGCGCCGGGGCCCTGCGACTTCGAGGCGCAGGCACGCGACAAGTCCGTCCGCGATCACTTGAGACAGCTGCTCGCGACCAAGGAGATCGCCGCCAAGCAGGGGACGGTCGAGCGCGTCGCCGGCACGCCGCGCCATGCCGGCCAGCTGATTGTGTATTGAGTGCGCGCAATCCGACCTCTCCCCAACGGGGAGAGGTGAGGCAGCGGCGTTGCCGCGCACCATCCGTCGACCGCATGCTGCCGCCGGCTGACGAATACCTGCCGCAGCCCGATGAGACCGGAAGCAAGTCCGCCGACCGCGAACAGGCTGAGCCACAGCCAATCACCCCGGCGATCCGTGAAGCTCTGCTGCTCGCGATTGAAATAGTCCGCCGCGCCGCGATGGCTCGGCAGCGGCGCTGCCAGCGTGGCATCGTTGTCGGGCGCCTTCATCGCACAGCGCGAGTACCGCTCCCAGCATGAGCCCGGGCCAATACCGCCGCAGCCGGGCCGCCCAACGCCGCATCGCCACTGCCAGGTCCTCCGGTCGCGCAGGTGAAACCCTCGAAACGGCAGTTGGTTGCGCCCTGGGCGCGGGTACCTTAGCCTGCTCGCTTGGGAGGCAGCGTCGTGAGCGTATCGAGTATCCTGGCGCGAGCTGATCGAATTCTCCCCGCCGCGGGCGGACAGCCGTTCACGCGCCTGCAGCTGGCGCGGCTGCTGCTGGGCCGGCCCTTCACGCTGATGCTCCTCCTGCTGGTGATCGAGGCGGCACTGGCCGCGGCGGTGACCTATCTGGTCATCAAGGCCAGCCGGGATGTGATCGAAAACCGATTCCTGATCAACGATCTGTTGTGGATCCTGGTGGTGCAATGCACGTCCTACGGCATCGGTGCGATCAGCTGGATCTACGCCGAGCGCAGCGGCTTCAAGGCGTTCGGCCTCTACATGCAGCGGTTCGCGCGCGAGAATCGCGAACGCACCAAGCTGCTCAACGAGAAGCCGTCCCGCGAGCAGGTGGAGCCGTTCCTGACCGGCGAGACCTTCCACATCTTCTTCGAGCTCGTCTACGAGCTTGAGCATGACCTGCGCATGTTCCTGGCGCTGATCTTCAACCTCTTGGTCTTCGCCAGCGAGATCGACGGCACCATCCCGCTCGCCTACGGCAGCGTGTTCGCGGTGCTGCTGACGCTGCAATGGACGTTCCGCCGGCGCGTCGCCGAGGCCTACCTGCGCAATCAGCGCATGACCAACCGGATGACCGCGCACGGCTATACCGCGTGGGACAACGTGTTCACCGGCAACCGCTACAACCTGCGGCTCTGGATGCGCGGGTTCAAGCACAGGCTGCGCGAGGCGTTGGGGGCGCAGATCACCGCCATCCTCACGCGCGAGGGACTGAGCGCGATCAGCGGCATGATCGGGCTTACGATCGTGTTCGGCACCATCGTCTACGTGGCGCAGAAGAACGCCGGCGACACCGCGGTGCTGATCGCGCTTGCCGCCACTTTGCCGCGGCAGATCGAATTGACGCACGACGTCCACGAGCTCGCCTCCGGCTGGAACGAGATGCTGCAGCTGTGGACCCGCATGGGAGGGGTGGTCGACAATTTCCGCCCGCCCGAGGATCCCGCCTTTGCGGCGCGCGCGAAATTCGACCGGCTGATCCTCAAGGAGGGCGACGAGGTGCGGGTGTGCGGCTCGGTCGAGGAGGCGCTGCGGCACGTGATGGCGGCGCCGGCTGGGCGGATCGCGGTGCGTGGCGGCAACGGCTCCGGCAAGTCGACGCTGCTGGCCGCGCTGAAAGCCGAGATCAAGAACCGGGCCTATTATTTTCCGACCACCGATCGGCTGGCGTTCAGCTTCGCGCAGCTGCGGCCGCCGCCATCGGCGTCGGATGCCGACGAGGATCCGGTAGAAGCCGACACCGCGCACAAGGGCCCGCGCCGGGGCTTCTCGTCGGGCGAGCGGCAGCTCAAGTCACTGCAGGAGATCGTCGCCTGGACCGACGCCTCGATCTATCTGCTGGACGAATGGGACGCCAACCTCGATGCCACGAACCGTGCGACCGCCGATGCGCTGGTGGAGACGTTGGCGCGCCGCGCGCGCGTGGTCGAGATCTCGCACCGCGACCACGGCGCGGCGCCGAGGCGTGAACCCGCCGCCCGCCCGGCAGCCTGAGGGGCGGCACGATCGGGCAGCCCGAGCCTGCGGCCTTGGAACGCCTTGCCGAACGCGCATAATGGGATGACGGCGCCGGACGCGTCGCGAGCGGAGGCGGGGCGCGTGGCGCAGATTCGGCTGAACGAGGTCACCAAGGGCTGGGGTGGCGAACTCGCGGTCGACCGGGTCAGCTTCGCGGCCGAGGCCGGCAGCCTGGTGGTGCTGCTCGGCCCGTCCGGCTGCGGCAAGTCGACCACGCTGCGGCTGATCGCCGGCCTCGAGCGGCCGGACTCCGGCGCGATCGAGATCGCCGGCCGGGACGTGACGCAGCTTGCCCCGTCGCGGCGCGGCACCGCCATGGTGTTCCAGTCCTATGCGCTGTTTCCCCACCTTTCGGTGCGCGAGAACATCGTGTTCGGCCTCAAGGTGCGGCGCGTTCCGCGCGCGGAACGTGACGCACGGCTCAAGCGCGCCGCCGCCGTGCTCGGGCTCGAACGGCTGCTCGAGCGCAAGCCGTCGCAGCTCTCGGGCGGCCAGCAGCAGCGCGTCGCGCTCGGCCGCGCCATCGTCGCCGAGGCGCCGGTCTGCCTGATGGACGAGCCGCTCTCCAACCTCGACGCGCAGCTGCGCGGCGAGATGCGGCGCGAGATCCGCGCCCTGCAGCGCCGCCTCGGCATCACCATGCTGTACGTCACCCACGACCAGATCGAGGCCATGACCATGGCCGACCGCGTCATCCTGATGCGGGCCGGGCGCATCGAGCAGAACGGCGCGCCGGCCGAGCTCTACGAGCGCCCCGCGACGGTGTTCACCGCCCGTTTCGTCGGCGCCCCGCCGATGAACGTGATTTCGGCAGCGCTGCTCAACGGGCGGTCGGGGCTCGCCGCCACCGCCCCCATGGGTCGCGATCTCGACGCGCTCGCGGTCGGCGTGCGTCCGGAATCGGTGCGCATCGCGCCGGCGGGCTTGCCGGCGCGGATCGTGGCGGCCGAGTATCTCGGCGCGGATACGCAGATCGAGACGCGGGCGGGCGAGGAGACGTTGATGGTGCGCACGGCCGGTCGGTTCGCCGGCGCGCCCGGCGAGACGATCCATCTTGCGTGGGAGGCATCCGACGCGCATTGGTTCGAGGCGTCATCGGGGCGTCGCGTCGGCTGATCACAAGGGCAATCGGTGGCATGGAACATCGCGACAGCAGGGAGGACATAATGGACAGACGACAATTCATCACCGGCTCGGCGGCGGTCGCCGGCGGCGCGCTCGCCGCACCGGCGATCGTGCGCGCCGCAACCGAGATCTCGTTCTTCTACCCGGTGGCGGTCGGCGGACCGATCACCCGGATCATCGACGGCTATGCGGCCGAGTTCGAGAAGGAGAACCCCGGCATCACGGTGAAGCCGATCTACGCCGGCACCTATCAGGAGACGATCGTCAAGGCGCTCACCGCCCACAAGGCCGGCAACCCGCCGGTGACGTCGGTGCTGCTGTCGACCGACATGTTCTCGCTGATCGACGAGGAAGCGATCGTGCCGATCGACGAGTTCACCAAGGGCGCGGCCGAGCAGAGCTGGATCAAGAGCTTCTTCCCGGCGTTCATGCTCAACAGCCAGACCGGCGGCAAGACCTGGGGGGTCCCGTTCCAGCGCTCGACCGTCGTGCTCTACTGGAACAAGGAGCTGTTCAAGGAAGCCGGCCTCGACCCCGACAAGGCGCCGGCCACCTGGGCCGAGGAGCTCGCCTTCGCCGAGAAGCTCACCAAGCGCGATGCCTCCGGCAACACCACGCAATGGGGCATGCAGATCCCCTCTTCCGGGTTCCCGTACTGGCTGTTCCAGGGGCTCACGACGCCCAACGACGTCGTGCTGATGAACCAGGAGGGCGACCGCACCTTCTACGACAAGCCGGCGGTGATCGAGGCGCTGGCGCGCTGGGCCGACCTCGGCCGCAAGCACAAGGTGATGGCGCCGGGCGTGATCGAGTGGGGGACGACGCCGAAGGACTTCTTCGAGCGCAAATGCGCGATGATGTGGACGACGACCGGTAACCTCACCAACGTGCGCACCAACGCCAAATTCCCGTTCGGCGTCGCCATGCTGCCGGCCAACAAACGGCGCGGCTCGCCGACCGGCGGCGGCAACTTCTACATCTTCAAGAAGGCAAGCCGCGAGCAGCAGGCCGCGGCAGTCAAGTTCGCGCAGTGGATGACCTCCCCCGAGCGCGCCGCGCAATGGGGCATCGACACCGGCTACGTGGCGGTGCGTGGCGACGCGTGGGAGACGCCGGTGATGAAGAAGTACGTGGAAGGCTTCCCGGCGGCGGCGGTGGCGCGCGATCAGCTGCAATATTCGGTCGCGGAGCTTTCCACCCACGACAACCAGCGCGTCACCAAGGCGCTCAACGACGGCCTGCAGGCCGCGCTCAACGGCACCAAGACGCCGGAGCAGGCGATGCGGGACGCGCAGGCGGAGGCCGAGCGGCTGCTCAAGCCGTACCGGACGTGAGCGGCGCCGTCATTGCGAACCGAAGGCGAAGCAAGCCAGGCCGGCGGTCTCGTTTTTGGATTGCTTCGTCGCTGCACGCCTCGCAAGGAGGGGCTCTGGCCCTCGCACGTATTCGGCTGATGTCGATGCATGGGGTCGCCGCCTCTTTACCTCTCCCCGCTTGCGGGCAGAGGTCGGCCGCACTTCGCTGCGCGCAGCGCGGACGGGTGAGGGGGCGTGTTTGCAAGGGCTCTAATCGACAAAGCCCCCTCACCCGGCTCGCAGCTGCGCTGCTCGCCACCCTCTCCCCGCCCGCGGGGAGAGGGTAGATGCGCCGCGGGCAGGAGGCGGTCTACGGCTGGCTGCTGCTGCTGCCGGCGATGGCGCTGCTGGCGCTGTTCACCCATTGGCCGGCGGTCGCGACCCTGATCGACAGCATGTGGTCGACGCCGCGCGCGCGCCGGCGGTCGGTATTCATCGGCCTCGACAATTACCGCCAGATGCTCGACGACCCGATCTTCTGGCGCGCGCTCGTCAACAATCTCTGGTTCGCGCTCGGCACCATCCCGATTTCGATCGCGCTCGCGCTGCTGATGGCGATCTGGGTCAACGACCGCATCGCCGGGCGCGCGGCGGTGCGCGCCGCCTACTTCACGCCGACCGTGCTGCCGATGATCGCGGTCGCCAACATCTGGCTGTTCTTCTACACGCCGCAGTACGGCCTGCTCGAGCAGGTGCTGTCCCTGTTCGGTGCACGCGCCCACAACTGGCTCGGCACTCCCGAGACGGCGCTCGCCTGCGTCACCGTGGTGGCGATCTGGAAGGAGGCCGGCTTCTTCATGATCTTCTACCTCGCCGCCCTGCAGCAGATCTCGCCGAGCCTGGCGGAAGCCTCGGCGCTGGAAGGCGCCTCGCGCTGGACCTTCTTCCGGCGCGTGCAGTTCCCGCTGCTGATGCCGACCACGCTGTTCGTGCTGGTCAACGCGGTGATCAACGCGTTCCGGATGATCGACCACATCATCGTCATGACCCGGGGCGGGCCCGACAACGCCACCGCGCTGCTCTTGTTCCACATCTACGAGACCGGCTTCAAGTTCTGGGACTCAGGCTACGCGGCGGCGCTCACCGTGGTGCTGCTGGTGCTGCTGGCAACCGTCGCGCTCGGCCAGTACCTGTTTCTTGAGCGGCGGATCCACTACCGATGAGCGCGCGCGCCACGCAGGATCCCTACGCGCCGCACGGGGCGGGCTGGGTGATCGAATCGGCCGCCGCCTGGCTGCTGGCGATCCTGTGGCTGTTGCCGCTCATCTATGCGGTCTGGACCGCGTTCCACCCGGCCGAATTCTCGGCGCGCTTCATCCTGCTGGCGCCGCTCACGCTCGACAATTTCGTGCAGGCTTGGAATGCGGCGCCGTTCGCGCGCTATTTCCTCAACACTTTCCTCTTGGTGACGTTGATCCTTTCGTGCCAGCTGGTGCTGTGCACGCTCGCGGCTTACGCGTTCGCGCGTTTCGAGTTCGCCGGGCGCGAGCTTGCCTTCGCGCTGGTGCTGCTGCAGCTGATGATCATGCCGGACGTGCTGATCGTCGAGAACTACCGGACCATGAGCCGCCTCGGCATCCTCGATTCGATCCCGGCCATCGCCCTCCCCTACGTCGCCTCGGCGTTCGGCATCTTCCTGTTGCGCCAGACCTTCAAGACCCTGCCGCGCGAGCTCGACGAGGCGGCGCGGATCGAAGGCGCCGGCCCCTTGCAGGTGCTGCTGCGGGTCTACGTGCCGCTCGCCAAGCCGGTCTACATCGCTTACGGCCTGGTCTCGGTGAGCTACCACTGGAACAACTTCCTGTGGCCGCTGATCGTGACCAACTCGGTCGAGGCGCGGCCGCTCACCGTCGGCCTGCAGGTATTCTCCTCCAGCGACCAGGGCATCGACTGGTCGGTGATCTGCGCCGCCACGCTGATGACGTCGGCGCCGCTGTTGGCCGCCTTCCTGTTGTTCCAGCGCCAATTCGTGCAAAGTTTCGTGCGCGCCGGGATCCGATAGGATTGGCCGTCGCTTTGGTTGACTCCCGTCGTTCAAGCCGTATGTTGCGCCGATGTCGAAAAAGAGCACCGTTGCGCGAGTCGTGACACGGGCCGAGCGAGGCGCATGGTCGGGCCGCATCCTGCGGCCCGCAATCAGGCCCAAGACCGTCAGCCTCAGCAAGATAAGGAAGGCTGTGCGTGCCACGCGGCGCGAAGCGACGGCGCAAGCCCGCCACTAGCGGCGCTGCGTCCAACCCGGCTCGCAACGTCTTTATCAACTGTCCGTTCGACGAGCAGTACTCGCCTTTGTTCCGGGCAGCGATCTTTGCGGTCATGGATTGCGGATTCAAGCCGCGGACCGCGATGGAAGTCGATGACAGCAGCGAGATTCGGATCGAGAAGATCTGCCGCATCATTGCGGACTGCCGATACGGCATTCACGACCTGTCTCGCACGGAGCTGGATCCGACGACAAGGCTGCCTCGGTTCAATATGCCGTTGGAGCTTGGAATTTTCCTGGGCGCCAAACGTTTCGGCGACGACGAGCAGTCGCGGAAGAACGGTCTCGTGCTCGATACCGAGCGATACCGATATCAGCAATTCATCTCGGACATTTCCGGGCAGGACATTTACGCGCATGGCGGCCAAGTCGACCGGTTGATCACCGCCGTCCGCAATTGGCTCAAGTCGGCATCCCGGCGCAAGAGCCTTCCCGGCGGAGCGTCGATAACCGATCGGTTTCGAAAATTTGAATCAGACTTGCCAATGTTGTGCCACAAGCTCCAAATCAGCGTCGGCGAGGTCACCTACCCAGACTTCGTGGGCCTGGCTGCAACCTGGTTGGACGAGTACACCGCTGTGCAAAGGACGGTCAGTCCATGATCCGCGTCGGCATCGGGGGATGGACGTTCGAGCCGTGGCGGGGCGCGTTCTACCCGCGCGGCCTGCCGCATGCGCGCGAGCTCGAGTATGCCAGCCGCAACCTGACCACGATCGAGATCAACGGCACGTTCTATCGCACCCAGAGCCGCGACAGCTTCCGGCGCTGGGCGCAGGAAACCCCGGACGACTTCGTGTTCTCGGTCAAGGGACACCGCAATACGGTCAATCGGCGCAAGCTCGCGGAGGCGGGCGAGTCGATCGAGTGGTTCCTCGGCAGCGGCATCGCCGAGCTTGGGCCCAAGCTCGGGCCGCTGCTGTGGCAATTCGCGCCGACCAAGAAATTCGACGAGGAGGATTTCACGGCCTTCCTGGCCTTGCTGCCGAAGACGCTGGACGGGCGGCCGCTCATGCATGCCGTCGAGGTGCGCCACGACAGTTTCCGGGCGCCGGCCTTCATCGCGCTCGCCCGCCGTTTCGAGGTCGCGGTCGTGTTCGCGGATTCCGACAAGTATCCGGCGATCGCCGACGTCACCGGGCCGTTCGTGTACGCGCGGCTGCAGCGCACGGTCGAGAACGAACCCGCAGGCTATGCGCCGGCCGACCTCGATGCCTGGGCCAAACGCCTGCGCGCCTGGGCCGGCGGCAAGGAGCCGGGCGACCTGCCGCGGGTCGGCGAGGCCGCGCCGGGCGCGAAGTCGCGCCCGGTGTTCGCCTACATGATCTCCGGCGCCAAGGTGCGGGCGCCGGCCGCCGCCATGGCGCTCATCGAGCGGCTGAAATAAGCGCGTAGCGGCTTTTGACTTGCGCAAAGGCGCAGTTGGCTCAGTTATTCTTGCGGCCATCCTTCGAGACGCCCGCGCGTTCCGCGCGGCTCCTCAGGATGAGGGCTGCAGCAAGCCACGCCGTCCGACCTCATCCTTAAGGAGCGTCGCGTCAGCGACGCGTCTCGAAGAAGGATGGCCGCGCCCGCCGGCTCGCATGTTGCGGCCGAAACGGCCGCCCGGTATCTAGGGGCCCGCATCTTGCGCCGGAGCCCCCGGTCGGGAGCGCACCGGGGAAGCGCACCGCCCCCCACAACAGCGGATGGTGGCCGGAATCCATGGCCCGGCTGGTAATGAAATTCGGCGGGACCTCGGTCGCCGACATCGAGCGGATCCGCAACGTCGCGCGCCACGTCAAGCGCGAGGCGGATGCCGGACACGACGTCGCCGTCGTGGTCTCGGCCATGGCGGGCACGACCAACGAGCTAGTCTCGTGGTGCCGGGAGGCCGCGCCGCTGCACGACGCGCGCGAATACGACGCGGTCGTCGCCTCGGGCGAGCAGGTCACCTCCGGCCTGCTCGCCATGACGCTCGAGGCGATGGGCGTCAACGCCCGCTCCTGGCAGGGTTGGCAGCTGCCGATCGTGACCTCGGACGCGCACGGGGCGGCCCGCATCCTCGACATCAACGGCGCCGAGCTGATCAAGCGCTTCAAGGAGCGCCGGCAGGTGGCGGTGATCTGCGGCTTCCAGGGCGTGCACAAGGAAACCGGCCGGATCACCACCCTTGGGCGCGGCGGATCCGATACGTCGGCGGTCGCGGTTGCGGCCGCGATCCAGGCCGAGCGCTGCGACATCTACACCGACGTCGACGGCGTCTACACCACCGACCCGCGCATCGTCCCGAAGGCCAAGCGGCTCAACCGGATCGCCTTCGAGGAGATGCTCGAGCTCGCCTCCCTCGGCGCCAAGGTGCTGCAGGTGCGCTCGGTCGAGCTCGGCATGGTGCATAATGTGCGCATCTTCGTGCGCTCGAGCTTCGAGCGCCCGGATGCGATCGACCCGCTCGGCGTGCCCTCCGGGACGCTGATTTGCGACGAGGAGGAGATCGTGGAGCAGCAGGTGGTCACCGGCATCGCGTTCTCGAAGGACGAGGCGCAAATTTCCGTCCGCCGCGTGCAGGACAAGCCCGGCGTCGCGGCCGCGATCTTCGGGCCGCTGGCGGAAGCGAGCATCAACGTCGACATGATCGTGCAGAACGTGTCCGAGGACAGCTATACCGACCTCACCTTCACGGTGCCGGCGGCCGACTACGAGCGCGCCGCCGACGTGCTGACGCGGGCCAAGGAGGCGATCGGCTACGACCACCTCGACCGCTCGACCGACGTCGCCAAGATCTCGGTGATCGGCATCGGCATGCGCAGCCACGCCGGCGTCGCCGCGCAGGCGTTCCGTGCGCTCGCCGACCGCGGCATCAACATCCGCGCGATCACCACCTCGGAGATCAAGTTCTCGCTCCTGATCGACGAGGCCTATACGGAGCTCGCGGTGCGCACGCTGCATTCGCTCTATGGGCTCGACAAGTAGGCGGAGCGGCTCGTCATGCGCACGATATCGACCGATTCCGACCTGGTGTTCCTGTCGCCCGGCGAATACGTCGACAGCGACCATCCGGCGATTCGTACGGCCGCGGCGCGCTTGGCCCCGTCCGGGGCGACCCCGGCGCAGACGGCAGGTGCGTTCTATGTCGCAGTGCGCGACATCTACTACGACTACGTCGATCACGGCGATCTCGAGGTCTATCGCGCCTCGAGCGTGCTCGCCGCCGGGCGCGGCTACTGCGTCGGCAAGGCATCGCTCTACGCCGCGCTCTGTCGCGCCCGCGGCATTCCGGCGCGCGTCGGCTTCGCCGACGTCAAGAACCATCTTGCCACGCCGCGGCTGTTGGAGCGGATCGGGACCGACCTGTTCGCCTGGCACGGCTTCACCGAAGTCTTGCTCGACGGCCGCTGGGTCAAGGCGAGCCCGACGTTCAATGCCAGCCTGTGCGAGAAGCTCGGCGTCAAGCCGCTCGAGTTCGACGGGGTCTCGGACGCGATCCTGCAACCGTTCGACGCCGCCGGCCGCACCTTCATGCGCTACGTCAAGTTTCACGGCGCGTTCCACGACGTGCCGGCGCGGTTCCTGAAGGACGAGATGGCGCGGCTCTATCCCAGGCTCGGCGGCCTGACCGGCGACATGCAGCAGGAGGCTGCCGAGGCGCACGCGTGAGCCATGTGATGCAGGCCGATGTGGGGTGCGCTTACATCGGGAGCGGATGAGCGCCAAGCCGATGGCAAAGACAATCTCTTACGCGCAGCGCTTCGAGGACCTCTATCTGCTGCGCGGCTTCGGGGCGCAGCCGGACGGCTTCTACATCGACATCGGCGCCGGCCATCCGGTCCACGACAATGTCTCGTTCGCGTTCTACCTGAAGGGCTGGCGCGGCATCACGGTCGAGCCCAATCCGGCGCTCGCGCGCCTGAGCCAGGCGGTGCGGCCGCGCGACCACGGCTATCAGGTCCTGGTGGGCGAAGTCCCCGGCCAGGCGACCTTCTATCTGGTCGAGGATTTCCACGGCTTCTCGACCATGAACGAGGCGCACGCCCGTGCCGCCCGCACCGAGTTCGGGAAAGGTTTCGAGACGCTCACCCTTCCGGTCACGACCTTGCGCGCGCTGTGCGAGCAGCACGCCCCGGCCGCGATCGATTTCCTCAAGGTCGACGTCGAAGGCGCCGAGCGGGAGGTCCTGCTGGGCGGCGATTGGCGGCGATTCCGGCCCAAGGTCGTGGTGGTGGAGGCGCTCGCGCCGGTCACGCAGGCGCCGGCGTGGGACGCATTCGAGCCGTTCCTCATCGACCAGGGCTACCGCCATGTCTGGTTCGATACCCTCAATCGCTACTACCTGGCCGAAGAGGCGTCCGCGCTCGCGGCGCAGTTCGAGAACGCGCCGGCCACGTTCGAGCATGCGGTGATGTTCGGCACCATCGAGCCTGCGCTCGTCGACGCGACGCATCCCGACCATGCGCTTGCCGCGCTGCTTGCCCGCACCGCCATGGCCCGCCTGCCGTTGATCGACCGCGGCACCCTGGTCGAGATCTTGACCGCCGACCTCGCGCCCGCCGACCTGGCGCGGCCGGCGACGGAGGCCGACGTCGCCGGCGCCTTCGCGCGGCTGTTCGGCAGGGCTCCCGCCCCGGAGGAGATTGCCGCGTTGCGGCCGGCGCCGCAGGCGACCGTTCGGGAGCTTTACGCGCGATTGGTCGACGGCGATGCTTTTCGCGCCGCCTGCGGCCGCATTTCGGCAAGCTATGCCTGGTGAATGAAAAGCGATGAGCAACGCCCCGCGGTTCGACATCGACCTGCAGGAGTTCTGGGCGGATCCCTATCCGACATTCGCAGCGATGCGTGCCGACGCACCGATCGCCTATGTGCCGCAGCTCGACAGCACGCTGTTCACGCGCCGCGACGACATCTTCGTGTACGAGAAGATGATCGACGTGTTCTCCTCGCATCAGCCGAAGGGATTGATGAACCGGCTGATGGGCCACAACATGATGCGCAAGGACGGTGACGCGCACCTCTCGGAACGAAACGTACTGTTTCCTTCGCTTTCGCCCCGCACCGTCAAGGAGCATTGGAAAGCCCAGTTCCAGGCGCATGCGGATCGCGTGCTGGAAGAATTGACCCCGATCGGACGCGCCGACCTGTGCCAGGATTTTGCGCTGCGGTTTTCAGCCGAGTGCCTCAAGTCGATCACCGGGCTCACCAACATGCGGTTCGAGGACATGGACGCCTGGTCGCAGGCCATGATCGACGGGATCGCCAACTACGCCGGCAAGCCCGAGGTCGAAGCGCGCTGCCATGCCGCCACCGCCGGCATCGATGCGGCGATCGACGACATGCTCCCGGTGCGCACCAACAACCCCGATCGCAGCCTGCTGGGCGTGATGCTCGAGGGCGGGATGCCGATGGAGAGCGTTCGCGCCAACATCAAGCTGGCGATCAGCGGCGGGCAGAATGAGCCCCGCCACGTCATCGCGGGCGCGGTCTGGGCCTTGCTCACGCATCCCGATCAGCTCGCGCTCGTGCGTGCCGGCGGCGCTTCCTGGATCCAGGTGTTCGAGGAATATTCCAGGTGGCTATCGCCGATCGGCATGTCGCCGCGGCGGATTGCCAAACCCTGGTCGACCGGAGACATCGATCTCGCGCCCGAGGACCGCATCTTCTTCATGTTCGGGTCGGCCAACCGCGACGAGACGCACTTCCCGAACGCCGCCGTATTCGACGTGACGCGCGACACCTCGAAGAGCGTGGCGTTCGGCGCCGGCCCGCATTTTTGTGCCGGCGCCTGGGCGGCGCACGCCATGGTGGCCGACGTCGCGCTGCCGAGCATCTTTGCGAACCTCGAGTCCTTGCGCCTCGATCCGGCCATCCCGGTTCGCATCGGCGGATGGGCGTTCCGTGGATTAGGCCAACTTCATGTTCATTGGCAATGACTTAGGCTTTAGGCACTAGTCCTGCACCCGTTTATGTACCCGTCTAGAATGGCCCAGGATGCCCGCCCATGCATCAGAACGGATCGGCAGGGGCCAAAAGGTGGCCGGCCAGGAACAGCGCGCCCACGGGGCAAATCAGCGGTATTTATGACTTCGGCAATACAGGGGCCCCACCTGGGCCGTCGTACATCGCGGTGTTTGTAATTTTTGTATCGAGATTGTGTTGGTCGGCCAGAGCGAGCTCCCTCTCTGCAATCGGCTGAAACACTAAAAAACCTTCGCGGCTCGTTGCGTCCTTAGCTCCGAGGATAAGTGCGTCCTCTGTCAGTTTGCCCGTGTATGCGTCAGAGCCTTTCGCAAGCTCTTCCATGATCCTCTCCTCGTTTTGACCGGGCGCACCCACGGGCAAATTCTGGCCGTTGCGCCGAGGCCGATTCTATCTAGCGCATGATAGGCGCCGGGCGCCACCGGGTGAACGGACGGTGACGCCCGACTTGACACCCTACGCTGCATGAAAGCGCCAGATGCCCGCCATCTCTTTACATCCCGACGAGCTTTTGCGCGACTCCGCAGCGTCCTCCCCAATACACGGAGGATGCATATGCCTGCCACAGACCCCAGTGATATCGCCCAGCGATTGGTTCTCTTGGGCGCCCGGACGTTCGAAAAGAACTTGACCGCCCTGGGACCAGCTCGACATCGCGTTGACCTGCTCCGATGCGCGGTCGGCGAAATCCGCGACCTGCGCGCGCGGGTCACCGAGCTCGAAGCGGCCCCTGCGGGGCGAGCGCGGGGGCGTGCAATGAATGATCTCGATATCATCCAACGCTTGTGCCGCCTAATTTCCGAGACTCGAGGTGCGGGTCGGCGAGCTAAACAAGACGACGACGCGAGCCGTCGCCCAAAGATGCCGTGACAGAACTGGCCCGCCACCGCCCACAGCGCCCCGCCCATGCGCCGGATCGAGCGCCGCGCGGCCTGAGATAGTCGGGCAGCAGGAACGCGCATTAGCGGCCTTACTAAGCAAAGCATCGGGACTCGGATTCCCCGCCAGCCGCGCCTATCTTGGGCCATGAAGCAGCCGGGGCAAGTCATCACATCGCGTGAGATCACGCCTCAAGCGAAGGTCACGCCTCGGCGCAAGGTCGCCAGGCACAAGCAGCCGCCGAAGCGGCGCAACATCGACCTGCCGACGCCCGACGACTATGACGATCTCCCCGCATTTGGGATCGGCGATCCGGGGGACGAGCAACCATGATGGTCGAGCTGCGGCTAGAGCTGGCCGCCGGCCGCCCGAAGATCGCCGCCAATAAGATCATGGATCTGTGCGGCGTCTACTATCCGGACCGGATCGGGCAATGAAAAAAGCCTCTGCCAAAGGGAAGCAATGGCAGAGGCTATGAAGGTCTCAACGCCGCCCCTGGAGGAGAATCCCAGAGGAGCACCAATTAGGCCTGCGGCTCGCGAACCTTTCAATATACCGGAAGATAGAGGGAGCGTGGCGCCCAGAGCGGCGCCTCAAAAGAACGCGGCCCACGCGAGAACGGCCCAACTCGCCGCACTCATCGCCAGGCACAAGCCGGTCAGGATCAGTCAGCAAAGCCCATGGCGACCATAGGCTATGCCGGGACGGCGCCAACGCCAACATGGTTGACCTGAAGCTCGAAGACGCGGCCGACTTTCAGGCCAAATTAACGTCGGTTTTCATTGAGTCTATTCAAGCCCGGCGTGACTTGTCCGCGGCAATTCGATGCTATGCATCTCTTCAGTTTGCAGGCCATACGCCCGCCATTGTTGGCGCAAGTTCCGTCCGGGCACATTCGACCATCGGGACAGTTTCGGAGGTCTGATTCTCGGTGAGTATTGGCGGCCGAAGTCACAATGACGAGACTCATTGCACTGATCGCTGCGAAAGCAATAATCCA
>Ga0209382_10003017_pt1 | contig 23793 bp, 33 predicted proteins | sample SoiMetdeltSBSDD5_FD_187599 | JGI IMG/M metagenome (GOLD analysis project Ga0209382, IMG submission 187599) | Bulk soil microbial communities from a Populus tree surrounding site in Tennessee, USA - Soil MetaG P. deltoides SBSDD5 (SPAdes) (version 2) | ecosystem: Environmental > Terrestrial >...
TTGTATCCTCGTAGGTAACTGTGACGACATGGTCGTCCTGGTGAATGCGTGTCACCCTAGCGTTGTAGCGAATGAGATCGCCGAGTTCCCTCGCAAACGCCTTGCCAATCATGTCCACGCCGCCGACCGGCTGAAACATCGTCGTTTGATACTCGTAAACCAAAAATGGTTGCAGCCCCCTCCACAGCTGTGAGCGTAGGATGTCGGACAGATTTATTGGTTGGCCAGGTACCGGAGCACCGCCAAGGCCTCCTCCCGGATCTTTTTGATAACCTCGGAACTTCGCCGAAATGGGACCCGCCACATAGGCAAAATTCTTATCCAGGGCACCCCAGGTTCTCAGCGCTTCCAGCAATATTTCCTGATCTTCTTTGGAAACCGCTCCTTCGAGCTTGCTCTGCTGAGTGACCTTAGCGAGAAGCTCGGCTACGTGTCCCTGGAAGTCGGCTTTTATGTCGCGAATGCGCTGCGGCTTGCCGTCGAAAGCTCGTGCCGAGTGAAGATAGGCGTTGTGATTGAACTGCTGAAACGGTTCGAGCGAGACGCCCAGACGCTTGCAATAGTCGAGCACCCCGTGGTGATGATAAGGGATACGCCAGGGCCCAGGATTAAAATACAGGCCTTCATCAAACTCGCATTTTTGCGTGTCACCCCCAAGCTCGGTATAGGAGTCGCCACCCCGCAATGTCCAGTTTCTGCCGCCTGCACGGTCATTGAATTCCAGTACTTGCACGTTGTAGCCGGCTTGACGCAGCTCTAGCGCAGATGTCATCCCGGCGAGCCCCGCACCGAGCACCAGAACTGAAGCTCCCTTCGGATCACCTTCGAGCTTGACGCGTCCTTTGTAACCAGACTCTCCAGCCAATCCAAGGTTGGACATTGCCTGGTACATGGCGGCACTTCCCGCCACTACACCAACGAGCGACAATAGATTACGGCGGCTTAACACGGTGCGTCCTTGCCCACGAAATATCCCCTCTCAGTGGGATCTACCCACCACAGCTCTGGAAACGTTCGACCCACGCCAGCGTTAGGGTGCCGACATCGAACTCCTCAAAACTTAAGTCAACTTCAGCTACAAAAACCAATCCTGCGTAGCAAACTGATGTACAATCAGATCGTCTGTCATGACGAGGCATTGGCCCATTTGGCGATTTTATTTCATTTCGAGCCAAACGAAAAACCTTCCACGATTTTATCCTGCGCCGCCACGAACATCAGAATCAGCGGAATTGCCGAAAACACAATGCCTGCGGCCATTGCAGGCCAGTTCGTCGCGTATTGAGCTACAAAGCTGGAGGCAAGACCAGCAGGCAGCGTAAAGAGCTTTTGACTGGGCAACAGGAACGCTGCAAGCAAGTACTCGTTCCATATGTTGAAGATATTGAAAACGGCGACTACGACTAGGCCAGGTCTGACCAGTGGCATCATCACATGCCACACGAGTGAAATAGTGTTGCAACCATCGATCTTGGCGGCATCCTCAAGGTCAGTCGGTATTGAGCGGAAATAGCTTCGCAGAACCAGAGTTGAAATACCCAAACTGGCAGCGGTATACGCTAGTATTAAAGAAAACAACGTGCCGCCCAAGCCGGATTTGGCGAGTAATACATAGAGTGGAAGAAGGATTAGAAAGAGCGGTATTACCTCGCCAAACAAGTAGGCAATAAAGAGTAACCGATTTCCGGCGAAGTCCAGTCGTGCAAGGGCATAGGCAGCTAGCGTCGATAATACAAGAATGATCAAAACTGAACTGGTGGTAACGAGCAAGCTGTTCCATGCAAAGCGCAGAAACGCAGAATCGCTCAGGATAAACACATAATTATCTAAACTCGGTGCCGATGGTACCCCGAAAGGATGAGCGGCGTATTCGCGTTTTGTCTTCACAGACACAGAAAAGAGCCAAATTACGGGCCCAATGTTCATTAACATGAGCGCGATAGCAAAGGCAGATCGTCCTACCCGTGCCGCCCACCAAGACTTGGTCTTACTCACTTCGGCAATCATGAGTACTCGAGCCGAGTTCGCGCGATTCGCACAATTGGCCAGATTACGATCGAGAGGACAACAGCGAGAATTACGACTGTGATCGCGCTTGCGAGCCCAAACCGACCTGCTCGAAATCCCATTTCGATTGCATAAAGGCCGAGCAGCTCTGTGCTGCCCGCAGGTCCGCCATTTGTCAGAATTGAGACGAACCCGAGAACGTGTCCGAAGGACCCGGAAACAACAAGAATAAATGAGATGAGCAACTGCTCGCGAAGCATGGGAAGAGTTACATGATACAGCTCATCTCGAAGCCGATTTGAGCCCATTCTCAGTACATCATAGTACTCCTGGGGAATGCCAGACATACCGGCCAGAAAAATCAACGTGTGGAGACCGAAATAGTACCAGTTCGTTGCAATGATCACGGCTCCCAATGCGGTTGTGGATGAACCAAGCCATGCGACCCGAATATCTCCCGGCACAAGGAGTGAAAAGACAGCATTCAGGAGACCTCTTTGCGGATGATAGACCATTAGCCACAGGAGACTTGCTGCACCAATCGACAGCACCTGCGGAAACATCACGAGCGATCGTAGGAAGCGTCCATGCTGTCGCTGCTTGAAAAGGACGAGGGCCACAGCGAAAGCAAGCGGAACCTGTGTGATAAGGGTAAAACCGGCCAACGCAGCGTTGGTCCAGAGAGCGTGCCAAAAACGCGGCGTTGTCGCGAGCTCACGAAAATTCGCTAGACCGATAAAACTCGATTCGGTGATGCCATCCCAATCTCGCAACGCAAACCAAAGGCTAATGACGGCGGGAACAAGGAAGAAAAAAGCGAGCACCGCGAGCGCAGGCAGATTGAGGAGCCAGCCAGTGGCGAGCGCCCGCCGGCCAAGCCGCTCCCCAAAAAAACCTCTCATATATTAGGGACGCGCAGCTCGCTCAATCCGGGCTGCCGCCTCCTCCGGAGTAACAGTTCCTTCCGCAAGGGGCTGCGACAGATTCAGCATCTCTTCAGCCGGGGCGGGCGGTAGAGCCCAATCCCACCACTGGTACGTATGGCCCGACTTGGCGAGAAAATTCGCCACCTTGGCGAGCTTCTCATTGGCCTTGCCAGATTTTATGACATCCTCCAGCACTCCATTGATCGTCGAAATACTGTCGGTCTCAATCATAAATCGTCGAGCGGTCTCCGCTTCGCTGAACTTTGAGAGAAATTCCCCCACTTCCTTGGGGTGTTTCGTGGAGGCTGAGACAAACAATGCGTCGATCCCCGCCATCATATCCGTCTGGGCGTCGGGAGCGCCGCCTTCAATGCTAGGAAAGTCAAACAGGCTATATTCAAAGCCCTGTGGAGCCTGCTCCTCAGTAAGAGAAATGGCCCACGGGCCCATGTAAAGCATCGCCGCATTTCCTTGGCTGAATTGTGCATAGATTTCCGATTCGGCCGTTCCATTGAAGCCTGAGGGAAATGCGCCTCGCTTGACTAACTCTTGCACGAATTGGCCGGCCTTAACGAAACTCTCATCATTGAATGAGCCACCCTCCTGACCCAGTGCGGCATTGCTGAGCACTTTCGTGCCGCCGTAGCGATTCTGTGCTGCCCAGTAGAAGAACATGAACGGCCATTTGGCCGAGTTCGCCATAGCGAAAGGCTGAATACCTGCGCCAATGAGTTTGTCGATCGCTGCATTGAGTTCTGTAAGCGTTGGGCGATCCGGATTAGCCCAAGTACTCGGATCAACACCCCCCTTTGCGAACAGAGCCTTGTTATAGTAAACGACGCTCGGGGCTAAGTAGAGCGGGATACAGACCATATCTTCTCCATCGCTGCACCCTGCCCTGCCCTCCTTTGTGTATTGATCAACTGGCAGGATATCGTTGAGGCCGCGAATTTTGCCTTGTCGATGATTGATGGTCGTGAATTCGCCTGGATTGAAAAACCAGATGTCAGGTTCTGTGCCCGCAAGCAGCGCTGCACGTACTTTGGTCTTCATTGTCTCTGTATCGAACTGCTCGTAGGTGACGTGTATGTCGGGATGCGCGTTATTGAAGTCGTCAACAAGGCCCTTCCAGAACTTCGTGTAGGACTCTGAGACCGGATTGTTCCACATAACAATTTCTTTGGGTTCGGCCCATGAAACCGCAGGTTCGAGTGTAACCGCCAGTCCCAATGTGGCAATTACTACTGCAGCCTTAGCGGCGTGCAAAATTGTTCGCCGGTTTAGTATCATCGATAGTCTCCCTAGAAATTATGTGTTTACTCCAGCTTTGGAGCGGCAATCGTTGTTGCCTGTCGTTCTGCCAACGATTAGCGATTGTAGATTTGATAGCTTCTACTTTCAATTGGAGATTCATGGCATGTTCGCACGTGGCCCAGATTTCTATCAGGAGAAATTTTTTGAACCCCGTAGGAGTTGGAATTATCGGCTGCGGCAACATTAGCACAGCCTACCTTTCAGCAGCGAAACACTTCCCCATTCTAGCCATACGAGGGGTTGCAGACATCGATCCCGCCAGGGCAAGAGCACGCAGCACCGAGTTCGGCGTTCCAGCCTCGAGTGTTGCGGCGCTTCTTGAAGATCCCGTATTAGAGTTGATTATCAATTTGACCGTTCCCAAAGCGCACGTGGAAGTTGGGCTGCAAGCAATAGCCGCGGGAAAACATGTTTATTCGGAGAAGCCACTCGGAATTTCCACTGAGGAAGCATCACGGCTGCGGAGTGCTGCTGCCAGCAGAGATCTACGCATCGGCTGCGCTCCCGATACTTTTCTCGGAGGTGCCCAGCAAACCTGCCGTAAGCTAATCGACAGCGGAGCCATTGGCCAGGTCATCGCTGGAACAGCTTTTTTTATGTGCCCCGGACACGAGGAGTGGCATCCCGATCCCAGCTTCTTTTACCTTTCTGGTGGTGGGCCAGTCCTCGACATGGGACCGTACTACATAACAACTCTGACCAATCTTCTCGGCCCTATACGACGTGTGGCGGCCATTACCTCAATGCCCCGTCACGAACGGATCATCAAAAGCACGCCTCTCAGAGGCAAAAGGATCCGCGTGGAGGTTGCAACACACGCTGCCGGGACACTGGAGTTTGTCGCGGGCGCCCTCATCACGATCATCATGAGTTTCGACGTTGCGCACCATAGCTATCGGCCCATTGAACTTTATGGCACCACGGGATCTCTTAGTGTTCCAGACCCAGACACTTTCGGAGGTCAGATTGAGATAGCAATCAACAAATCCGGTTGGTCGCCCATTGCCACTGAACATTCCTACGCCGACGGAAATTACCGAATCCTTGGCGTCGCGGACATGGCTCATGCGATCCGGGCCAACCGACAACATAGAGCGAGTGGTGACCTCGCATTTCACGTGCTTGAAGTGATGGAGGCGTTGCAGCTCTCCTCCGAACGAGGTAAGCACATTGAGATTGTCAGTCGACCTGAGCGGCCGGCACCGATGACCATAAGGCCCTTCGGATAGATCTACAGTCCAACTCGGGAGGAGAATATGCGTGAAGCGATGATCGTGTGGGGTGGTTGGCCTGGACATGAGCCAGAAACTTGCGCCCACATTATTGCCCGTATGCTGGAAGAAGAAGATTTCAAAGTGCGACTGGAAACGAAGACGCAAGCATTTGCTGATCCAGCTATTGAGAAATTGAGTTTGATCGTGCCAATTTACACGCAGTCGAAAATCGAGGAAGCCGAACTCAACAATCTAACGAAAGCAGTTGAAGCTGGTGTTGGTCTTGGTGGATATCATGGAGGCATGGGTGACGCATTCCGCGATGCGGTTGAATATCAATTCATGTGTGGAGGTCAGTGGGTTTGCCATCCGGGCGATCCAAGTCAGGATTGGATCGTCGACTATACTGTGAACGTAGCTAAGCCAGACGATTCCATCATGAAAGGTATCAAGGATTTTCCGTACCGATCGGAACAGTACTATATGCACGTTGATCCCTCGATTGAGGTGCTCGCCACGACGACCTTTTCTGGACAGTATGCGCCTTGGACAAAGGGCGTTGTGATGCCCGTCGTCTGGAAGCGCCATCATGGTAAAGGTCGAGTGTTTTACTCCTCGCTAGGTCACGCTAGCAAAGAGTTTGAGGTTCTTGAGATGCGAACGATCTTGAAACGCGGACTCCTTTGGGCAGCGCGTGACAACTAGAATACCATTATGCTTTTTGTCCGGGTTGCTCTGGATTTCGTTCAATTTCGCTAATCGTGTTGCAACCTCGGCGAGAAAACGCGCGCAGAGCTCATTGACCTTTGGGGCGCTCTTCAACCTTTCGATCTCCCCCAGTGGATCTCGCCCACCGTCTCTACACGCTCAATCGATGAGGATGAATTACGCGCGCTTCTTTCCGTTCGAGAAGCCCAATCGCTCTGCGAGCGAGGGATAATGAAGCTTGAGCCATTGGCCAAGCCGCACCTGGGCTTGGCGGCGCCACCTGCGAACGACCGCAATGTCGATTGAGAGGACGATGAGCCCCAGGGGAATCATCCAGAAGCCGAGGATGGGCAGAAAGCCCAGGAATCCGAAGAGGATGAGCAATGCTCCTATCGCAATCCGCACGACCCGATTTTTCGGCAGATCGAAGGTTCGGCTCCCGAGCTTGATTTGCGGCATGGCCCCTCAGATATAGGGTGAAGGCATCACCTGCAAGGGCGGGATACCAATGAAAAGCCTTTGCGCCGGCATACTCACTTTGATATATGCAGAACCGACGATCCCCGATAGCTCAGTTGGTAGAGCATTCGACTGTTAATCGAATGGTCGCTGGTTCGAGTCCAGCTCGGGGAGCCAAATCCCAGTTTTGGCAGTATTCACCGTCTCACCTGCCGCAGCGCGAGTTGCGCTCACGGCGGTTTCCGCCAACAGATCAAACGGTTGCCGGAAGGTCCCGACGACTTCGCCATCCTCCCAGGTGCAGTTCGATAGCAGGAAACTCAGCAGGCGGCGTTTTTCGCGCGGTTCTTGCTTCGCGAACAGTCTTTGCGCGTTCCGGGCGAGTTCGAGGAGCGCCACGCCTTCGTCCAGATAGGAATTGTCGGCGTTCTGATGACGTTCGATCTCGCGCTGGCAGCGCGCCTGCTCGTCGCGCCACTGGTTCGACATTCGATCGTAGAAGGCGGCCTTTGGCGAGATGGTCGCCTATCCGGCGCGCATTCACGCCATGTATGTCGATAAGCTCGACGGCTTGGTGGACACCGTATTCCTTGAGAAGCTTCAATTGCGCCGGGATCGAGAAGCCCTCCTTTTCCTGCTCTTTCGAGGAGACTCTGGCATAAATCACCGCCCACTTGCGGGAGTGGAAGAACTGGGTTTTGAGGTTAGCCTGAGACGCAACGAATCATCACGCGAAAATGCACGCGCGGTCCAAGGCGTTGGCGTATGAACCGTTACCACGGGATTCAGGCATGGGTCGATTTCACCACGTGGCCCACCTGTTCCGCGTCGGCATGTCTGGAGAGAGGACCTATGCATCGAGAAGGTCAGCAAGGTTCGCCAGTTTCCGACCTTCGAAATTAACTTGATTGATGCGCTCGAATCGCCACGCGACCCCTGTCGCCGCGCTGACCCGCTCGCACCATGTCTTCAAAGCGTCGTCCTTGGCCGCTGTGCCCTCCCAGACGCGCCCCTTGGTCTCCACGATCCAGTTCACTTCGCCCGCCTTAGTCTTCTGCACGATCACCCAGTCTGGATGATAGAAGCCGATCGCACCACTCGGCTTCAGGTAGTCGACGCGGAACCGCGTGCCGGACTCACCCTGTTCGGTGGTGCCAAGGGATGCGAACCGAACCACGTCGCCAGCCTTCGTGTCCAGGAACTCGGCACGTAGTCCCGCACGGATGGATAGAGCTCCGCGAATCGGTTCGGCAGTTTCGCCCGGTCGATGACCTTGTTGGTGCTGCTGGCCACCAGCTCGTGGGAGGGCGGCAGTTCTGCCGCCGCGATATCGGCCTGATGGACCTCGGTCTCCGTGGTCGCGAACTGCAACTTCAGCTTCATCCGAAACGGCTCGGCGAGGTCCTCCTGCTCGTAGATGGCGTCGAGTGCCTCGATCTTCAGCTCGGAGAGCTTGCGGATGTCGTGCTCTAGGCTCGGCTTGGTGATGCGGATCGCGATGTCGTAGTCTAGCCGTTCCTTGATCGGCGCAATGATGACCGGCGGCGGCGGGTCGGTCTTGGCGCTGGCGACGCCTACCCCTTCTGCTTCGAGCTGGCTGCGAAGCACGTTGAGCAGGTTGCGCGTGCCGAGCAAAGCTGAGCAAAATTGCTCACGTGAGCATGCTGGTCCTTCAGTATAGGCGGAGCACCTTTTAACCAGCGCGGTTCTCTATTGCATTGCTCTCGCCAATATCACAGCGAACGTGGGCATCGAGACTTGACAACAAGTCGGCATGCTTTCTCACGGCGTCGCGCAGCTTGCGGGTTTCATTCCATTTGCTTAATCCGCAATACCATCTTTTGATTGAACTGTTGTCCGTCGGTCCGAGAATCACCTGATTTATCAGTTGCCTGTGCATAATAGTCTCCATCCCCCATTTCTGAATTGTCAGTGTCAAGGACCAAACTGAGCATGCACGACACTATTCGTCTGTGAGAATTCCCACATACCCCGGTATCCCGCCGCGTCCTAGTTCCGGTCAGTGGTTCACGCCGTTCTGGTAGACGAACCACGTGGGGTTGAGCGGCGTGAGCCTATCCCTGAGTTTATCCAGTTCGATGGCGGGACCGTGGACTTCCAGCCGCGTTAGGTCAGCAATCGTCAGCAGCTCCTGCATCATTGGTCCAACGCTGGCGAGATGTTCCAACAGACCCTCTGCATCCACATAGGCCTCGCGACAGAACAGGTTGTCGCCATTTAGAGTGAAGTCGTAGTAAAGATTCTTTATCTCAGTCCTGGTTTTCGCGATGAAAGCAGGCAGAGAGGCTTTCATTGCATCTAGCTTACCAGGATGGGCCTTGAAATATGGATGGAGGCTGACACTGTTGGATGGGTGGGGCATGATTGGCTATCTTTCGCTGAACGTTACGCGGCAATGACGAGGGGTGAAGGATGTATTAGTCGATCGCGGGGTCGGACGTTTTGGGGAACTGAACCACATTGGCTTGAGGTCCAGGACCTACTCCAAAGGAAGCTAAGACCCTGTTAGCGCCCTCATCTGCATCAAATGTATGCGCCCTGAAGTCGTCCATCAAACGAATGGCGATTTCCTCGCGCAGCATGTGCGGATGTGTCGGCCCCTTAAACCCATCGCTTGTGCGTTTTGCCCAGATACTGTCAAAAGCCTGCTGAAGCAGCAGCAATTGTTCTGGGGTGAGGCGCCAACGGCTGAGAGCATCAAGACTCGTTTGTTCAGGCGGGACTGTTAGGTCCCCGCCTTTGCAATCACTTCAGCGCAGGCCTCCGCTACTCTACGGTTGGGTTCCTTCGCAGTTGCGATCGTCGCCCACCCCGCCTTCATGACGAACTCGGTACGCTCATAGGACGATTTTAGTGCTGCAAGCTGTTGAAGTTTTGCGGGTCCAGCCGGGTCACTTACGGACAGGGCAACACAGACTGGTACGAGGGCCTCGACCACTGCGGCACCTGACCGAGTCACAGCCATTTTCTCAGCCGATCCTCCGGTGATCCACCCTCCCCAGGCAAAACCTACAATTATGGCGGCGATGGCGCCCCCAACCGCCCCCCACAGGGCCGGTTTCACGTTTGGAGAGATTGGCATGGCTTGTCCTATCCGAGGGAGAAATCTGCCCCTCTACTATAAAGAACCTTACACCGTTGCGCCGCGTTAAAGCGGTCAAAATTGATCTCAAACGGTTTTCCCTCATTCAGACCGGAAACTGCGGCAAGGCCAGTTTGGCTTCCCCATGAGCTAAAGTGCGGCCGATGCACGGTCTGTGGAACAGCAAGCGGTATCCCGTGTTGTTTGTTTTTCATTCCTTCGACGCGACTGGGTGGCTTCTTTAGATAACGTGGAGAAAGTGAAATGGCCGTTGGCAAGATAAAATGGTTCGATAGCCGCAAGGGCTTTGGTTTCATACAGCCTGAAGCTGGTGGCAATGATGTGTTTGTGCATATTTCTGCTGTCGAGCAGGCAGGATTGAGCAGCCTCGCTGAAGGCCAGCGAATATCCTATGACGAGCAGCGCGATCCCAAGCGAGGAAAAACCTCGGCAGGCAACATTAAGGTGCTTTAACGGATGACGGAACCGAGTTCAGTCTGGCGATGGCAATGTATTTTAGCACGCGGAGTGGAGTTGAGGCCCTCTCAATGACAGCCCCGCAATTAGCGTGTCCAGGCTAAAGGCATAGAACTGCCAACACAACTTGTTCAGGCAGTAGCCTCTTTTGCCTCCCGACTGCTCCGCAGTGAGCAGATAGACCTGTCGGGCCAATGAGGCCCGTAGCGCCTTAAAGAGCGACGCAGAAAAGACCCCGATTACCGGTCTGGCGTTGACGGCATCAACATATTGCCAATGATTCCCGCTAAGCCGACCTACGATAAAACCCCCCGGGCTGCGGCGGGGAAGGCTCTGGCCCGAGGGGTTTAGCCTTTCCCTGTGGGGGTCAGACTAAGTCTCAGCCTACCAACCACTGAGAGAGTCAGCGGTTCCTAAATCACGCAATAACGCACTAGATTACCAAAATGCCGACCTACCTGCCTGAGCCCTGAGGTTTTTCAGCGCCGTTGCCACCAGCAGGCTGCGTTTTGAGAACATCCGTTTGGATGCCAAACGAGCCAAGCACACGCTTGGCAATGTCAGAGTCCACGTCGTTACCGCCGTGCTCGGCTATTACTCGGCGAGCGATCTCCTCGCTCTCGAGCGCGAGCTGAGGGGCATGCTGTCTTACGACCCCTGCGCCCCACCCAATGTCACAGCCTTGACTCCGATGGTCAAACTCGTGGACTTCAAGGAGCTATGTACAGGAGTGTTGGAGGATGAAGGAAGCACTCTACCTAGTCATCTACCTCGTGTCGCCACCTTCGGCGCCGGTCGTGCCCCAAGAGGTCATCGCCGAGATGCCCACTGCGGCTCATTGCCTGCAGGAGATAGATCGCATCAAGGCGTTGCCCTATGTGGCCGACAAACTCAGCGGGTACTACAAGCTCGATGCCAGTTGCCATGACGAAGATTACATTAAGAGGCAACAGTAGATTGGCTTCATTGCTTTGGGGGCACCTCGTCCTTCGCCCCATGTCCGAAGTACTTGAGAAACTCCCAAGCCGGATCAAGCACAAAATCCAGGCTGATTAGCGCATGAAAATCGGCGGCTTCTGCACTGGCCAATACCTGAGCCTGTCAAGTTCAGTCCGAAGTTGCTTCACGGTAAAATTTCCCAGTCCTTCCGTAGGGCGCCAATCAGGCGAAATTTTCGCCTCCTCCTCATAAGTGAGCTCTAGGTGTTGCGCAGCACCATCGAGCAGACCATCAATCGCTGCATGAATGGCCCGGAATAAGTGTTCGCTTTCCCATTCGTTTGGCTCTCTATCCGCTCTTTCGAACTCGTCGAGCGCATCAACAAAGGCTGCTTCGAGCCGCTCTTTCTTTTCCGCCTTTGTGAGGCTTTGCCAATCGTCCATGATTCCGCGATCGCTTAAGTTCGGCCTAAAGATATTCCGCAACACCAGATTACCAGTTACTCAACCTGCGCGCGGGGCAACATGAAAGGAAAGCCCCGGCTGTAGGATGACGGTTCGCCGAGGCCTTCCAGCGCTCCCTAGGCTCGGGCGCTACCCCGTCAACCACCATCGAAAGCCACTGTTCCGGCTCAAGAGCATTAAACTAGGGGAATTCAATAGCCGGAGGCTCCGACCCTAGCCCCACCGCGATAGCCCTGCCCTGTTCCGAGTCTGTGTGGGCTTCCCAGGCCTTCCTAGAACCCGTGCGGCAATACGGGTCACCACAAGCCTTTCAACCCACCCATAAGCAGAGATAGACCAATGATCCCGCACCCCACTCCTATGGCGAAGCCCCCGCCAATACGATTTGCCACAACTTCGGCTCGCGAATCCTTACCAAGGCTGCCTCACTGTGCCCCTGCTTAGGATAAGCAGCGAGCTTACCTAGCTACCATGAAACATTCGGTTGGCTTCGCTTAGGCAAAATGCAAGCATGGGGCTGCTTCAATTGGTTTCCCCAAAAACCTGGCCCCCCACGCGGGGTCTTCTTTTTGAGCGGGCTCGCGGCGCCAAAATCCCCGAGCCCCTGCAATAGCGACAGATGAGAGAGGGGCGGGAACTGTAGCTCGCCTGCCACGATTGGCAATGACCGCGGCCTCTGCTCACTTGTCACGCGCCATCAGTCTTAGAGAAGTAGGAACACAGCTGTTCCGCTTGCTGCAGCAAGAAATATCAGCGCACCCAGAACATCTTTCAGGAACGTAACATCTGGCGAAGGTCTGACGCCTTCCTGAGTTATTTCGCGGGCGGCTGGACTGATTTGCATTGGAATAACTCCAGAGTGGAAGGATGCCCGGCCGGAGCGGGGACCACGGCCGGGCGGTACTCAGGCAGCAGCTAGCCGCCTATCAGTGCCCGAGGGGATCAGGGCACCAATTGGATAAAACGGTGCAATGCGTTCCTTGCTGACATGCCATCGACCATCGACGATGGACAAAGCTATGATAGCTAGGTGTACTCTTTCACCCTCATCAAAAAGCCGGAGGATGCAGCGCGCCAGCTTTTGGCGAATGTTTGGGTCCGTTTTCGCCTCCGGTGATAGACCTTTGACGGCTTTGTCGAAGGCCCGTCCCATCATGGTTAAGGCATTCGGATCGTAGACCCGACAGCGCGGCTCCGCATAATTCATTGGATTTCTCCCTGCCGCTTCCCGATGTCCCTGTTGTGCCGCTTTGGAGGGATCATTGAGGGCGTGGAAGAGAATACCGAGCTGTCCAGCGAAAATCTGAGCAAAATTGCTCACTCACGCCTGGCCGAGGAGTCGAGGTGCGAGATCAGTAGATGAGTGGGCTGGAAGGTTAGTGAGCTGCCGACGCAAGTTGGACCTCTTTCACAGGGGGGCATCCAGATTGCAAAGGTTGGCAAAAAGCCGTACCGCCCGCCAAAGCCCCCACAGCGTCCCATGCATCGTTCTGCCCGTTTTTGCGTTATAATCGCGAGCCAAGGATGAACCAGCGCTTCGCTGGAAACCCCAAAATTCAAGGTGGCCGCTATGGCAAGGAAACCAGAGTCACCATTCGATCCGAAAGAATTTCTGTCCAAAATTGGCAAGGGCAGATCCATCGCCAAATATCGCACGAGCGAGATTATCTTTTCGCAGGGCGATCAAGCAGATTCCGTTTTCTTTATAGACGCGGGCAAAGTCAAACTGACGGTCATTTCCGAACAGGGAAAAGAAGCGGTGGTTGCGCTCCTGGGGAAAGGCGACTTCTGCGGCGAGGGATGCCTTGCCGGCCAACCGAAGCGCATCGCGACGGCCGCAGCAATGATGGATTGCGAAGTCATGCAACTCCAGAAAAACGCAATCATTCGTGTTCTGCACGATGAGCCGGCGTTTTCCGAGCTGTTTATTTCATACATACTGGCTCGGACAATTCGCGTTGAGGCGGATTTGATCGATCAGCTATTTAACTCGAGCGAAAAGCGGCTGGCTCGGGCCCTGCTGCTGTTGGCAAATTTTGGCAAGGAGGGCCGGCCTGAACCGATATTTGCAAAAGTTAGCCAGGAGACGCTGGCAGAGATGATAGGCACCACTCGATCGCGGGTCAGTTTTTTCATGAACAAGTTCAGGCAACTGGGCTTCATCGAATACAACGGCACTTTGAACGTACATAGTTCATTACTGAACGTCCTGTTGCATGACCAGCCGCAGCTACGAAACCAAAGTGAAGCTTCAGCAGAGGATATGTAATCTGCTGGGACGCGCGGCAATTGGGCGATGAAGCGCGACAGGTACAGGCAACACGGGCTCAATGAGACGTTGTCCTTGCTGTTTTTCCTGCTTCGCGCGACGGTACGACCTCGCGCTGAGTATCAGAAATGCCATCACCATGTTTTGACCGATCTTGATGCACCGCTGTGCCTCGACCCAAGTTCCTCACAGCTATAAGGCTCATAGGCTATGGGTGAGACATAAGAAGATGCAACATCCACCGAACTCGATGCACACCCTGCCAGCAACAGCATCAAGGCCAGTGCAGAGCTATTGCGAGTCGATCCTACAGGCTCGTCGGGCATGGAAAGCGAGGGCAAGGCAGAGAAATATTCGGTGCTCATATTCGAAGCGGATGGCACCAGCAAAATTTATAGCCAGCATTAACTCCATCATGCGAACGATAGCGGTTACTGCGCTTTTAGGAACCAGAGGGCTGGTCACTCCAACCTTCTTCAATAACTGCGTCAATGGCCTGAATCGCCAGATGTAAGTAGGCGACTTTTTGAATTCCTTGATCGTGATCGGAGCCACCAATTCCATATGCCTCCAGGCGGCGGCGATCTACTAGTTCTTCTCGAAGTTTCTTCAGGTCTGAAATTGTCTTGGTTGCCATTGTCACTCCTCTATGTCGAGATTGCCTTGCAGCCATTCTCGGGCTATCGCTGATCCCCAAGGCAAGGAAGGCATCTCACCTGTCCCTGACTACAGATATTAAGCGCACATTTGGTCTTGGTCCGCTTCATGGCTGGTTTTGTCTTCTCATCGAAGTTAACCCAAGCTCGATCAGTCGTCTGACGGCCTCAGGCCGGCCGGGGTTATCAGGTTCGCTCGATCGAAAGAAGTCCAGCGTTGCGAGCGCATCCGTCTGCAGACGAACACCGATAAGAGTGCCTTTGCCAGTAGTCACGGGCCTGCCGATTTTTTTCTTTGGCTTCCTCATAGGACTTTGTGTTAGCACAAAGGCGAGCCGAGAGGAAGTGAGGCTTCCGCCTCGGCTGCGGGCCAAGCGCACCTAAACGTGCTTTCTCGTAATGGCACCGCGAGTGTCCGCTTTTGGCAGTATGCAGACACCTCTGTCCCCAAAAGCGCATCTGCGCGTTTGACCCAAAGTGGCCTGAAGCGTGCCTAAGGTCTTAATCGACACAAAGCACATAACCTCTGGAGGAATCTCAATAAAGTTCTTCATGTTCTGAAGGAGTATTCGAGCGGTGCAGGGCAATGGCGAAAGCGGAAAGTGCCGCGCCTTCTATGATGAAGTAAGTTCCGAGCAAAACTCCCACCAGCCAATTCGCGACGTCTGGCAGTAGGGACCACAACGCAAACCCCATCAGAATGCCCGCTGTTCCACTGAGCAACAGCCAGCCCCATGAGGGAAGCGGGCGGATCGTTAGAGCAAAGACCACTCGCGCCATGCCCCCGGCGGTGAGGAAAACGATTAAAAGGAGGCTGAGGACAAGCACGCCTTCAACGGGTTGCGACAGGAGAAGGAGTCCCACAACTCCAGCAAGGACTGCCGACAGCAGCTGAAGCCAGAAATAGGGCACATCCTTGGCGCCTATGACGCCAATCGCCTGAAGGACGCCGTGCAGAATGAGCATCCAGCCTAAGGTCACGACGAGCGCGACACTCGTGATGAGGGGGTAGACCAGCGCCACCAATCCCAGCACAATCATGAGGATGCCTTGGGCGAGATAAAAAGGCGAATAGCGCCGGACGGTCAGGCGCAGCGCCTCCCTCATCTGTCGCCCAAGGTCTGAAACGTTTTGTTGCATCATGTTTCCTTACCTCACTGTTCGGGCTGTTTTAACAGAAACCGGAACGCGGCCCGAAAGGCCGCCACTTTTGCTCTGGAACGACGGCTAGGTGCAAAGGCAGGCGGAGGCGAAGGGGCAGCCTGGTGATCCACGTCATTAGTTAGTAGGGCCGCGTGAAGGCGGCCGAGAGACCATGATAACGAAAGCGCCCCAAAACTGGAGCGCTTCCCTTAGTTCCGCTGCAAAAACCTCAGGCAGCGATCTTCGTCGGCTGGACATCGAGGACTTTCTGGGAGCTCATGATAGGGATGGCCCGGGGTTTCATCATCTCGGGAATCTCGCGCACGAGGTCAACGTGCAGGAGTCCATTTTCCAAGCTCGCGCCTCGGACTTCGACATAGTCGGCCAGCTGAAAGCTGCACTCGAAGGTACGCGCGGCGATCCCTCGGTAGAGCAACTCACGACGTTCCTCGCCGTTCATCTCCTTCTTGCCGCGGATTGTCAGCGTATTCTCCTTCGCCTCGATTGAGAGATCATTGTCGGTGAAACCGGCGACAGCGACCGAGATACGATAGGCATTCTCGCCAGTTCGCTCAATGTTGTAGGGGGGATAGTTTGGCGTCTGGCCTTCCATGCTGTCGAGCTGACCAAGGGTAGAAAACAGTCGGTCATATCCAACGGTTGAACGGTAGAAGGGAGCAAAGTTGAATGTAGTCATAGCATGACCTCTTTTTTGAGCGACATGCGAACAGTCCGCCCTAAGGCGGGAGGGCTCGTATCACGCAGCCATATGGCCTGCGCAACTTATATCTGGCCCCTGATCTGTAGCCTTACAATGGCTCATAAGTATATATTTATTCTGATAGCATTATATTCAACCAGACACATTATCCATGATATGAGAGATCAGCGTCGACACTTCTGTATTTGCTTTTAAGCATCAACCAGAAGCGAAGCCCGCCGCCAACCGATGATTGCGTAGGTCGTGGCAAAGTCCTTCACAGCGATGGTAAGTGCGCACTCGCGCGATTTAGAGGGACTGCTAGAGCCCATGCGCTTAGCCTTCGCGGTCTTCGCGCTTATTTTATCGCGTGACTAGTACAATTAGCGTTACTTATTTGAACTTGCTCCACCTTCATCCGCCCAGCGATCAAGTGCCTCTCCATTCAAACCGTTGTTTAACTCATCCTCGCGTTTTTGTTGTTTGATCAGTTCGCTCCGGGAACGACGGTCGGTCATCTTAGGGGGCATAGATCTAATAACTCTGAATGGTCGCCTTATCCAACGCGGTTGCCCGGTCAAAAGCTTTTCGGATGTCACCAGTGGCCTTAGATTCACGAATGTTCATTACCGTTCCGCAAAACCGGCAGGTAAATTCATTTGAGTCAATAAGGGTCCGAAGGACCTTTCTAAACCCCATGCGACACTTTGGGTTCTTGCAGCGAAATGGGTAAAAACTTTTATCAAAGTAACTAGCCATGGCGAATAAATCTCTTACATCAGCGCTTAAAGGCGCCACTGACATTTAACGTTTTCCGGACTTCGACAACCTGGAGCTCGAATTCCTCTACGATATCCTCCAGAGTTACATTTTCGTTTGGATGGGCGCGTTGTATTTGTGCCGCTTCCTCAATGCTATCGACAGAACGGCCACGATCGGTGACTCGCTCAACAGCATTGCTAATGCTGGTGAGCAGCTTCTCGGAGGCTAAGAGATTCATTGTAGACACTCCTACCTAGCGCCGTGACAGCATCTACCCTAGAACTGTTTGCCTTGCATCCACTCTTGCACGTCGCGCTGTGCCTGGGCCTCCGAGATGCTTGATCGGTCTTTGACCATGGTGCGAAGCTGAATCTCATTCTTGATCGTCGAGAGATCAAAGTTGGTGAGAAAGCCCCATTGCTTCTGGGCATCCTTCATATAACCCTTCTTGCGGGCAACCGTACCGGCGCTCTCGCCACCCTGAAATCCGAACATGTCTGATTCTCCACGAGAGCGGTCGGCCGAAGGCCAAAGTCGCGATCTATTACGCGAGGGAGTGCTCTCGCATACTATGTGGTGAGGAGCGAAAACAAATACAATGGCTAGCACCGTTGCAGCGAAGTTTTATTTTGGCAATTTTCTTTCTAATGACCGTTGCGCCGTGCCAGGGATCGTTCTGATCGGGTACGGCATGCTCGTATGGCATCTTTACCTTTGGAATTATCGGGTTTGTCTTGGTGAGTGAGCAATTTTGCTCAGTTTTTGGCTGCACAAGACAATACTCTTCCTCGATGCCCCCGGTGTTCCCACCAAATCGGCCTAACAGTCCACGGGGAGAAGAGAGCAGTAGATAAATTCTGCAGTCAGAGGAACAACATGCACGGCGTGATACGGAACTATTCTGGGAAGGGCGCAAACGATTTCTTTAGCTTGCTAGAAAAACGCAAGTCAGAGGTGGAAAACGCCTTTCGGCCAATCAAAGGTTTTGTGAGTTATACGCTCGTCTGTTGCCGTGATGGCGGTTTCTCAGTGACCATTTGTCAAGATAAGGCTGGCGCTGATGAGAGTGTTAGAGTGGCGAGGGACTGGATAGTCAATAACGCAGAAAACACGGGCGTCGGTGTGCCACAAGTTTCTGACGGATCCGTGATCCTTCATATGGACAGTCACTGAAGAAGAAGGACGCTTTTGGTCGCGCGTTTCGGCGACGCCGCCCTAAGTACGGGCTTGTGCGTGAGCGAGGCAAGTTTGGGATAACGCAACGGCGATCAGCGCTTATGCGAAATGTCGAAGCGTTTCGGCGCACAACAATCTACTTGCCGCCGCGCATAGGTGTTTTCGGCGTGGGTCGGATCATACCCTTTGATCTTCAGAACTTGCAAAACTTGGTCAAACTCCAGGATTACACTCACCGACATGAGTTAAGTAATGTCTAGCCACTTCGACAACAGTTTCTATCCGTTTAGCTACTCGGCCTGTCAAACAAATTTCAAGAAGGTACTTCGGGTGCTGGTTGCCTCGGATGAGTTCGCTGTCCCAGTCATCAATCAACCGTAGACATCCGGGTTTCCAAGGGCCTCGGTAATAACAACAAGGTTCTTGTCAGGGCAGCTGAGCTTGAACGAGGTCGGTGACGAGGAACTAGCAACATATCAATGATGTCCTGATCACAGCATTACAAACGCGCCATGTCCGGAACAGCATACACATCCAGACGTTGCTTTCAACGTCGCCCCAGAAGCGAAACCTCGCAAATGCGGCCTCCCAATCAAAGGACTACATAACAATGATGAAGCTACTAGCAACAGTAGCCGTGGCTGCGCTGGCTCTGTCGAGCCCCGTATTCGCGCAAAACTCCACTCAAATGGTCAGCGGACCGGGTGTGACCTGCGCACCAAGCACAGCAGATACAGCGAGCACTTCGACTGATACGACCGCGAGCACTGGCGCTGTCACCACCTCCACCATGGCGTTGGGTGCAGACAATCAGGTAAATGCCCAGACGGCGCGTACAAGTCTGAGCAACAACACTCAGGCCAATCTCGACAAGCTCAGCTCCCTCGGCGCAGCAACGGTGGTGTGTGTCGTTGATCTTGATATGCTTGCGCAGAGCGATGCTACCCTGAAGGATGATATTTCCAAGTCTCGGTCCAACAACACTCAAATCAAGCCGGTTTTGGAGGGCAACGCGGCGATCATGAACGTCATCAAAGCCCAGCATCCAAACTTTGACGTCAATCAGGTGGTCGGCACCGACATTGGTCCGAGTGGCGAACTTGTTCTTTATGTATCGCGCAGCTGATTAAGCGGATCTAACCATCCGGGATCCCCCCAGCCTTGGTGGCATCCTCTGTCACCGAGGGGTTCCTCAAGCAAACATTTGTCAAAAGAGTCCGCCAACGGGCAAAGGAGATTGATATGAAAGCTATTACATGGGCCGCACTGGCCGTGGTGGGAGCGAGTTTCGCCGTGGCTCCCGCGGTCGCGACGCCCTTGAATCCTGGAGCTATGAGCATTGCGCCAGACGAACTTTCCAACGTAATCCAGGTGGACCAGAAGTGGAATGGAAACAAACATTGGAAGGGAAACCGCAAGTGGAAACGTCGCCACGGTAATCACAACAATTGGGGCAATAACAATCGCTGGCGTCATCATCATAACGATAATGATTTCGGCTTCGGCTTCGGTTTCGGCCTACCGCTTCTGGGTTACGGATTGGGTGCCTACAACGACGGCCCTGAGTGTTATGGGCGCTGGCACCGGCACAATAACGGTAGACTCCACTGCCACGGACGCCTGGTCTATTGACCAAGTCAGTCTGACGGGAGTTTATTAAAGGTGCAGGCCCCACTCTAACAGTGGGGCCTTTTTTGTGAGACGCTTAGTGGGAAATTGCCGGCAGGCTAAGTTGAGCGGCGCACAGAAGCCCCCCGCGAATGCTAAGCTTGACGCTACTCGTCCATAAGGATTCACTTCTCGTGGGTGTGGAGGTCAGCCCCGGACGCCGAGAGTGCCCGCGGGGGTGACAATCGTGTAGGCCTTAGACGAACTCCGTCCAGCGATAAAGCGGAACGTACCCTTGGTCGCCTTTATGGTGAGCTTCTTGACGGTACCTCCTTCGCCAAGCACGAATTTGTCGATTACGACATTTGCATTGGGGCCGACCGCCAATTTTGAACCGTCGCGGAACTCGAACTGGCCGAGGCCCGATGCATTTGCTCGCACACGTTCATTCCGGTGCACCGGGTCCCCAGTATCAATTGAACCCGCAGCCCCCGTTACGGTTACGTTGATTTTTACCGCCTGACCAACCTTTTCGGCCGAATGACTAACTGATGAGACGCTAATCAGCGCGCCCATCATCGCGGCTAACAGAAGAGCCATTTTTCGAGTGGTCATACGAACGTCCCATGTTCGTTTGTGCAGCAAGGCGTGCGTTCACTGAGCGAAACCCGGCCCGCTAGGTGCCAGACCGGGCTCGGCTGCAATTAACTAGTGCTTTATCGCGTGAATAATTATTGAGCCTTGAGAAACTTTTGGCGCATCCACGCTAATGTTTGCGGCGTTTTTCGTGACCCATTCCTTTGCTACTCGGCCGCTTTCTTCAGTACCAGCCTTGTCTTGGCAAACGGTCATCGACAAACCGCCCTCACCGTTGCTGCTACGGGCGAGTGTGTAACTCTCAAATCCTTTGACTGAGCGCATAAGCTTTTCAACCTCTGCCTTACGCTGCTCCAATAACGAAAACAGTTCTTTCGAACCGTTGCCAGTATATGTTCTGACTACGACATCCATAATAAAATCCAATTCAACTGATGGCGTTCATATCCCGAACGCGAGGGGTGGGCAGCATCAACCTGAGCCGATGGCTCCGGTCCTGCAGTCCTGTCTTCCTAACATGGGGAACCCATCGACCTTTTACCAGGTATTAATCGTCATAATGAGGAACGGCATGTCGCGGCTCAGATTACTTGCCCGGATTGCCTTAGTGGTGGCAGGCGTAGGTTTAATAGTGATTGGACCGATTTATGATCGTTCCATCAATTGGGTGACCATAGTGCTCGCAGCTGCTTTTTTCGCTGGCGCAATTTATCTCCGCCCTCGGCAAACCAACTGAAGGTGACGATCGCTGACCCCGCTCACTGGAGGTTGAGGCCGGGCCAATCGCAGTGCTTCATTGCTTTGGCGGCACCTCGTCCTTCGCCCCACGTCCGAAGTACTTGAGAAACTCCCAAGCCGGATCAAGCACAAAGGTTGTCGTCGCGCCGCTCAGGCTTTTTGCATACGCCTGCATGGACCGATAGAAGGAGAAAAACTCAGGGTCCTTGGAATAGGCCTCAGCAAAGACCTTGTAACGTTCGGCCTCTCCTTCCCCACGGATAATCTCAGATTCACGTCGGGCAGTGGCAACCAGTTCCACATATTCTCGATCTGCCTCGGCCCGCACCTTAATGCTTTGGGATTCACCGACGGCGCGAAAACGTGCAGCTACTTTTCCTTCGCTCTTTTCGCCGCGATCACTAACTTGGACAGCTCCTTTGCCGTAAGGCCTTTGGCGGAACGCAGAAAACTCGCCATTTCACGCGGCTGTTCCCTTATGATTCCCGACAGATCAGATGCAACTCGCCCGGCCAAGGCCAGCAACTCATCAACGTCACAATCGATGATTCCAGCGATCTTCCTGACCTTATCTTCGGCGGGCGGCATAAACTCGTCTCGCTCCACCTTAGATAGATACGTCGGACTAACGCCAATCATCTTCGCCATCTCTCTCAGACCAATCTTCTTGGCTTCACGCTTCCGGCGGACAAGTTCGCCAAACTTCTCCCCTGGCATGCCAATTCCTTCCGTCCTCTGTTTATAAAACACTATACACGCGATTCGCACCGCGGTGTCAACTGATATGTAAACAAATGATCAGGTTTCGAGTTGATAGAGGTAAGTCATCGGATGCTTTGCGGAGCACGTCGTAGCGGGGCTGCGCAGTAAGACCAGCGAGCGTGCCGACTAGGGGAGGCACGCTTGTTCAAGCTGATCTACAAGTCGGTTTGGTGCGGCAATAGGACTGGAAGCGGGATGTCCGCTTCTGGCGCTCCTTGCTCGTTCGGGTGGACAAAACAAACAGCCGCTTTCCACCCTGAGCCGACTTCATCAACAATGTTCGAGAAAGGTTGGTCGACGCCAGCGGGATTTCGCTGCCCGCGGACGCTACCTCTTTTCTTTTGGCACTGGGGTCGCGTCCCACAGTCCGAATGATCCGCAGAACCTGGCATGTTCGCAATGGGTCAGACTCGGCTGTTCAGGTGAGCGGAGGAACCTGTCCGCTTTGAACCTAGAAACGGACTTGGCCCAGCCACAAGGCGCGACGCCCTTCGGCCAGTACAGCTCCCTGCTAGGACCGCCAGCCGGTCCTTACGCCGTCAGGCTGCCCACCGTATGTCCCGAATTTCCTCCAGAATGCGCCTGAACTTGGGCTGCGGGGCAACGCACATGGTTCGATACGTGTTCAGGAAGGGGAGCCAGCTTTCTTAATGGTTTAGAGTGTTCTGTTATACGTTCCGAAGGCGTTGGGGTTCCAGTGATGCAGGGGCTATGGCTGGAGTCATGAGATCAAGCACGATGGCTTCCAAACCCTGCTGAGGATTAACCGAAGCGACATCCGTGCCCTCACCCGTGGCGGCCATTTGGAGCCCCCGCCTTATTCCATCATCGACGAAACATAAGCCGTTCAGGATTTGCTTTGAACAGTGCTGCAGCCTTACGGGCGGGCAGTGCTGGGCTAAATAGAAATCCCTGGCAACCTTCGTTCAACAAAGAGGCAAGCGCTTCCGGGCTCTCGATTCCCTCTGCAATGATTTGCACTCCCAATTAATGCTCGCACGATGGCGGCGCTGCCCATTTCCCGGCTCATGCTTTCAACAAAGCTACGGTCTATCTTAATCCTGTCGATCTCGAAATTGCGCAGATGGTAGAGACTGGAATAACCCGTTCCGAAATGGTCAAGCGAGACACGAATTCCCAGCTGTCGAAGTGAGGACAACGCCGCCTTGGCAGTTTTCAGGTCCCGCACCAAGGCGTTTTCGGTAATTTCAAGTTCGAGTCGCTTGGGAGATAGTCCCGTTTCATCGAGTATGGAGAGTATGCGCAGCCCAAAGTTCGCGTCCCTGAGCTGTAGGGGTGAGACGTTGAATGAAAGCGTTATGTCGTCGAGCCAGCTCACTGCATCCAGACATGCCACCTTAAGCAAGTGATTTCCCAGATCGCGAATGAGGCCGCAATCCTCTGCGACGGGTATAAACCGGTCGGGCGGCACCTCACCCAAGGTAGGATGCTGCCACCTAGCCAAAGCTTCGAAGCCGGTGATCCTGCCCGTTTTCAGATCAAAAATGGGCTGGTAAAAAGGTTGTATGTCACCGTTGGCGATCGCAGCTCGCAGCTGCGTTTCGAATATGACACGCTCGCGGACTTGATAATCCATCTGCTCCTCGAAAAAGCAAACGCTTGATATCTGCTCCGATTTCGCCCGGTATAGTGCGACATCGGCGCGACGGATCATCTCCTCCGGTGTATTGCCGTCCCGCGGGAAAAGAGCGATGCCGATGCCGGCACCAACGATGTGCTCGCCCTTTTCGGTTGTAATGGGAACAGTGAA
>Ga0209382_10003020_pt1 | contig 23783 bp, 22 predicted proteins | sample SoiMetdeltSBSDD5_FD_187599 | JGI IMG/M metagenome (GOLD analysis project Ga0209382, IMG submission 187599) | Bulk soil microbial communities from a Populus tree surrounding site in Tennessee, USA - Soil MetaG P. deltoides SBSDD5 (SPAdes) (version 2) | ecosystem: Environmental > Terrestrial >...
GACCGAGGCGCAGTTCCAGAACACCTTGAATGCACTCGCCGAGATCAAGTTCGACGTCGTGCACATCGCAGCCTACTCGACCAGGACCGGAACGCCGGCCGCCGAGTACGAGGACCAGCTCCCGCTGGAGGAGAAGAAGCGGCGGGTCCACGCCGTCGAGGCGCTCCAGAAGGAGGTCGCAACGGCCAGGAACGCGCCGTTGCTCGCGCAGGACGTCGAGGTGTTGATCGAGGGGCAGTCCCGAGGTAAGTGGTACGGCCGAACGCGCTCGAACAAGCTGGTGCACATCGCGTCAGACGAGGCGCTGGCGGGCCAGCTCGTGATCGCGCACGTGACGCACACCAGCCCGTGGTCGCTCCAGGGCGAGCTGCGCCAGATCATCCCGACGCCGCCGCAGCCGGTCGTGAGTGAGCTGGACAGCGTCGAAGCGGAGGCGCTCGTGGTCAGTGCTCAAGCCCCGGCCCCGCCATCGGGAAGCTGGTTGACGCTGCCGATGGTCTCCGGCTGACCCCGAACCCTCACCCCAGCCCTCTCCCAGAGGGAGAGGGGGAGGAGGTCAGGCCCGGCGGAGGCAGGCGAGCAGGACGCGGCCGAGGATCGGGCCGGTCACAGAAGCCAAACGGCGGTCCAGGGCTGCGCTCCAGGGCTGGCCGGCCAGGCGCTCCAGGGGCGGGTAGGCGTTGACGTAGCCCATCGCCTCGAGCTGTAGCCCGGCCGGGCCGAAGTGCTGGCCCAGTCCGAGACGGCCAAAGTGATACTGGGCCTGCTGTGGGTCGCGGTAGCGCTGGAGCCAGCGCCAGGTCGGGCGGGGGGCGGCCAGCCAGTGATAGAGACTCGGGTTGGCGAAATCGACGACGGCGACGCCGCCGGGCCGCAAGACGCGGGCGACCTCCCACTCGGCGCCCTCGTACGATGCCGCGCTGGCGTAGCCGAAGCTGACGACCGCGTCGAACGTGCCATCGGGGAACGGGAGCTCGTAGACGCTGGCACGCACGAGGGCGAGCCGGTCCGGGAGCCGACCGCCGAGCCGGGCTCGGAACTGCGCGAGCGCGCCTGAGGACAGGTCGAGCGCCACGATCTTCAGGCGCTCGTCTTCGAGCAGGTACGGCGTCAGGTCGCCGTGCCCACAGCCCAGGTCGAGGACGGACAGGGTATCGCCGGGGGAGAGTCGGTCCAGCCCTGGGGCGAGCAGGCGGAGCGCTTCTTCGGCCGTCCGACGACAGGTGAGCGCCCGCCCGGTCGCCGCCAGCGGCCGGCGCCAGAAGTCGTCCCACCAGGCTGCCGACTTCCGCTCGCGCGCTGGTGCCTCGCCGTCCGTCAAGCTGGTGCCCCCGCGTGGTCTACGTTCGTGGCGTGGGGGCTGATGATACCGCTCAGCCGTCCAAGGTATTGGCCCACCGGGCCGCATCGTGGTGCCGATGCAGAGGAGCACGTGGACGAAGCGGCCGGGACGGCCGCGCTCCCAGCAGGCTTGACGTTGCGATGTCGTCCGCGAGAACGTTGCCTGGTTCGGCATCAGGATCGTGCCGATCGGCGCCTGCCCTGACGACTGGCAGACGAGATGGCGTGCGTTCCGAGTTGCTTGCAGAGCCGGCCGAGCGTCTCCTGGTCGCCTGCGCTGAGCGCTGAGAACTGCTCGACGATCGCTTCGACCTGCCCTGGGAAGATCCGCTCGATCATGGCGCGTCCTTCGGCGGTCAGGTGGACGATCACGGCGCGACGGTCCACCGTGTCGCGCTCGCGTCGGACGAGCCCGCGCCGCTCCAGGTTGTCCACGACCGTGGTGACGTTCGGCCGGCTCGTAAAGAGCGCCCGACCTAGCTCGTGCTGAGGGGATGGCCCGAGATGGAGCAGCGCTTCGAGCACCCCGAATTGGCCGTCTGTCAGGCCGAGGCCGAGCAGCCGTCGCTCCAGAGTTGCCTGGACGGAGGTGGCACAGCGCATCAGCTTGATGTAGGCGTCGAGCGCGCGAACTGCGCGCGGCGCACCTCGGTATCTGGTGCCCACTGCTCACCTCCGCGACGTCGATCGGGGAATATCATTCGATATCGAATCGTTAGAGATGATACCACATTCGGATGGTAACCTCGATCGATTGCTATGTCGACGAAACCTGGAGCCCGCGTGGACCTCACATTGCTCTTTGTGCCACTTGCGCTACTGGCCGGCGGCTTGCTGAACGTCCAGGCCAGTTCGAACCTCCAGCTCCGTACGGCGACCGGCAGCTCGCTGGCCGCCTCGACGCTTCAACTCGGCGTAGGGACCGTGGTATTGCTCGTCCTGACGCTGCTCGCCGGTGCGATTGGATCACTCGGGCTGCTCGCCGGCATTCCGTGGTGGCACCTGCTCGGCGGGCTGGGCAGCGCCGTCTACATCACCGCGACGATCCTGCTCTTCCCACGCCTCGGCGCCGTGGTGAGCGTTGGATTGTTCATCGTCGGGCAGATGGCAGCATCGCTGGCTCTCGATCTGATCGGGCTGCTCGGCGTGGCCCGTCGCCCGGTGGGCTTCGGCGACGTCGCCGGTGCGCTGGCGGTAGTGTTGGCTGCGGCTGTCATCGTGCGGTCCCAGGAGGGCTCGTCGAGCTCTGGCGTCGGCCAGCGCTCACAGGCCGGGCGGGCAGGCTGGGTGTTGCTTGGCGTGGTCGCGGGCGCTGCGCTGCCGGTCCAGGGCGCCGTCAACGCCCTGCTTCGGACCGATCTCGGCGCACCGATCGCGGCCGGCACGACCAGCTTCGTCGTGGCGACGCTGGCGATGCTCCTCGTGCTCGTACCGGCCGTCGCGCTTGGGAGCGAGCCGCGGCCGAACGTCCGGCCGCTGACCCGAGTCCCGTGGTGGGGCTGGCTCGGCGGCATCTGCGGCGCGGTGTACGTCACCTCGGTCTTCACGGCCCTGCCGGTCCTCGGCGCCGCGCTGGTGGTCGGGCTGACGGTCGCGGGGCAGCAGGTGATCGCGGTCCTGTTCGACCGTTACGGGCTGATGGGTCTGCCACGGCGTCCGGTCACGGTGCCGCGCCTGGTCGGTATCTCGCTGCTGCTGGTCGGCGTGGCGCTGATCCAGTTCGGTTGAGCGGTCGGGGCTGCCCCGCGCTTCCTGTTCCGCGAGCTCCGGACGTGACGAGGGGCGGTCTGAGGCCCTACGATTCCTACGTCACCCTGGCCGATGGCCCCGCGCCTGGGCTGCATGAGATGGCAGGCAACATTGCCGTGCCAGGGCGAAGGGAGACCGGCGATGACGACGACAGACCGCCCCGTGAGCGGCGGATATCGGGGTTACAGCGTCCGCGTGCGGCCCTCACTCGGGGCGCGCACCCCGCTCTCCAGCGCGGTGCCCCCGGTGGTTGCGGAGTGGATCGCCTGGGCGAACCAGCAGCTCCAGCAGCCGTTCGTGGGCGTGACGACAAACGGGAAGCCGATCGAGGGGCTGTTCAGCCTCCGGTCGACGGGCGTCTCGACGCGGCCGATTAAGGCGGCGGCGGACGAGCTGCTGGCGGTTCTCTCGGAGGGGCAGCGCAGGGCGGTGTGCTACGACGTCGACGCGCCGGAGTGGCGCCAGTGGTTCAACCCCGAGTTCAACGCGATGCGCCATGGCATCCTGATCGAGACGTTGGACGCGAGCCAGCGGGAGCTCGCGCTCGGGCTGCTCCGGGCGAGCCTCAGCGCACGCGGCTACCAGTCCGCGCGAGACGCGATGCGCCTCAACGAGACGCTGCGCGAGATCACCGGCGACTCGATCGGGCTGGGCGAGTGGCTCTACTTTCTGAGCATCTTCGGGACGCCGTCTGAGACGGAGCCGTGGGGCTGGCAGATCGATGGCCACCACCTGATCGTCAACTGCCTGGTCCTGGGAGACCAGGTCGTGATGACGCCGACGTTCCTGGGGGCGGAGCCGATCGTCGCGGAAAGCGGGATCTACGCCGGCACGCGAATGTTCGACCTGGAGCAGGAGAAGGGGCTGGCCGTGATGCGGTCGTTGTCAGCCGCGCAGCAGGCGCAGGCGACGCTCTTCCCGACGATGCTCCGGAAGGACATGCCGCCAGAGCGCAGCCATTTCGCGGATTGGCGGACGCAGATCGGCGCGTTCAGGGACAATCAGGTCATTCCGTACGAGGGGATCCGCGCCGCCGACCTCTCGGTCGATCAGCGGGGAGTGCTGGTGGACCTGCTCGGGCTGCTGGTCGGGCTGATCCGGGACGGCCACGCCGAGGCGAAAATGGAGGAGGTTCTGCGGCACCTGGACGAGACGTACTTCGCCTGGATCGGCACGTGCGACGACGACGTCCGGCCGTTCTACTACAAGGTCCACAGCCCGGTGATCATCGCCGAGTTCGATCAGCACCCTGGGATCTTCCTGGACAACGACGAGGCCGAACGGTTCCACAGCCACCTGGTGATCCGGACGCCGACCGGGAGCGACTACGGAAAGGGTCTCCTGCGTCAGCACCATGCGCGGTTCGACCACACGACGGGCCGGCACGTCCCACGGTGACCGTCAATTGCCGGTGGCCGCTACCCCACCAGGGAAACCGGTCCGCCGTACGCGACGTCTCGGCGGCCCACGTACCCCTGGTAGTCGGGCACGATGCGTTCGTACTCCTCGGACATCAGGTGCGACGAGATGATGAAATCGGCCGTGGCGCGATTGCACGCCACCGGGATGTTCCAGACCACGGCGATCCGCAAGAGCGCTTTGACGTCCGTATCGTGCGGCTGGGTCTCGAGCGGATCCCAAAAGAAGATCAGGAAGTCGAGCTCGCCGTCGGCGATTTTCGCGCCGATCTGCTGATCACCGCCCCAGGGGCCGCTTCGGAGCCTGACGATCTCCAGATCGGCTTCGCGGGCCAGGAGCTCTCCCGTCGTTCCGGTCGCATACAGCTTGTGGGCGGCCAGCACCCCCCGGTTGAAGCGCGTCCACTCCAGGAGGTCGAGCTTCTTGCTGTCGTGGGCAACCAGCGCGACCTTCTTCGCCGGGCTCAGCTGACGACTTTCGATCTGCATCATGTCCATCCTCTCGGAGTACCCGCCCGGTCAGCCGCGGTTGAGGCGACGGGCGATCCCATCGCAGGCGACGTCGAGCGCCCTCTCGTAGCGCCAGGTGCTCCAGCCGCCGAACCGATCGCGCATCTCGTCCAGACTCACACCCTGGCGGTAGAGAGCCAGGACGGTCGGAAGTCGGTCGACGATGGCCCCCAGGCCCTGGCGATAGCGGTCGCGGATCATTGGCAGCCAGTCGTTCGTCGCGGTGGCGACACTCAGGACCGGCATCGCGCGTCCGGTCGGATCGTCGCTCGACGGATCGATCAATCGACGGACCTCGTCGCCGGTATAGGTCGGGCTCTGATCGGCGAAACAGCGGGGATCGATCCGTCGGTACCAGCGGGCGACGGCAGTATCGCGATTCATCTGCGCACGCTCCTTGACGTGGAGTGGGTGCGCTTCCTATGTGCCTGCGGGGTTAGCTGTCGGGTTCGGACTGGAAGCGTCGAAGTCCTACGCGCCGTCGCGGCGCGATTCACCCCACGTCTGGACCATGACCTGCGCATCGTCGTGACGCGCGTCATCCCTCGGGGATGGGGTCCCCCGCCCTGCATCGCTCAACGAAGCGGCACAGGCTCGGCCAGCTCGATTGGACGACCGTCCTCCAGATACCTTCTAACGATACGGTACGTATCGTTGCCCGACGAGTATACTGATGCCGAGCTCGGCGATCAAGGCCGGGCTTCGGCTCCTGGCTCGCGGTGTTTCGTTGTGGCCCGCGGGAGTACTTTAATTCATGCAGGTGGTACGCCGTTGACGCCTGTCACCGCTCGCTCGTCCATGCGGCACCGCAGCCGCCCAGGTCGTCCACGCAGCGACCGAGTCCACCGCGCCATCCTGGATGCTGCCCGCGAGCTCCTGATCGCCGAGGGGTTCGCTGATCTGCGTCTGGAGCGTGTCGCCGCGCGGGCCGGCGTCGGGAAGACGGCCATCTACCGACGCTGGCCGTCCAAGGAGGCGCTGGCGCTTGAGCTGCTCATGGAGCTCGCCTCGCCGCACATCGCCATTCTCGACGTAGGCGACACGCGCGCCGAGCTGCTCGCCGCGGTGACCAACGCCATGCGAGCGCTCACCGACACGCCGTTCGGGCCGGTCATCCGCGCCCTGCTCTCCCAGATTGCGATCGGCCCGGAGCTGGGGGACCCGTTTCGGGCGAGTGTGGTGCAGGCACGCCGCGACGCGGTGGCGAGTGTGATCGCACGCGGCGTCCGCCGGGGCGACCTGCGCGCCGACGTCGACCTCGACGTTGCCACCGAGCTCCTGGTCGGCCCGGTCTACTTCCGCCTGATGTTCGGCGGCGAGCTCTCAGACGAATTTGCTGAGCGTGTCGTCGACGCAGTGCTTCACGGCTACTCCGCGTGAGCCTGGCAGCGACGTGCCGCGCGACGTCGGGTATGAGGTAGCGTCGCCATCAAGACGCCGCCTCATCGGTGAGGACGATCGTCACCGGTCCGTGGTTCACGAGCGCGACCTCCATCATCGCGCCGAACCGGCCCGTTGCCACGGTGAGCCCGCGCGCACGGACCAGCTCCGCGAAGCGCTCTACAAGCGGCTCAGCGAGGGCCGGCGGCGCGGCGCCGGTAAATCCGGGCCGGCGCCCGCGCGAGGTGTCGGCGTAGAGGGTGTTCTGGGCAAGTCTGCGCGATCCAGATCGAGCAGACTTTGAACGTGCCGTCGTTCAGGATGCCGCCTCGTCGGTCAGGATGATCGTAACCGGGCCGTGGTTGACGAGCGAAACCTCCATCACAGCGCCGAAGCGGCCGGTCGCGACGGTCAGGCCGCGCTCCCGCACGAGCTTGGCGAACTGTCCGCTCGGGAACAGCGGACGTCTCGAGGATCCGGCACAATCGGTGCGGGCACGTCAGCATCGCGGGTCGTGGGCCGACCAGATGGTGCGACCGTCAGGAACCGCGCCGTGACTCGACGGCGAGCGAGCATGGTTGATCGCAGCCGGGCCTCCGGATCGCCGGCCGTCTCTGGCGGACTGAACCAGGCTCGCGGCGCGGCTGGTACGAGAGGAATCGGAATGGACCACGTCGTGACCGAGCCGTCCGAGAGGCCATCGGTCGAGTCTCGTCCGTCCACTCCTGAGCGGGCTCCCGGCTCCGATCGTTCGACGGCATCGAGCGGAAAGCCGGCCTCGCCGCTTCGAGTGCTTCCGACCGCGCGGGGATATGCTGCTAAGGGACCGCTGGTGTGCGCCGCTCGGCGCCCATCCGGGGGATGCCGGCATAACCTGCCGAAGCCGCTCACCAGCTTCATCGGCCGCGAGCAAGAGATCGCCGAGGCCAGACGACTGCTCAGCGCAACTCGGCTCCTGACCCTCACCGGGGCGGGCGGGGTTGGCAAAACACGTCTGAGCTATGAGGTCGCCGGTAGCCTGCTCGATCCTCCGCTGCGCCCGGAGCAGGCTCCGGGCGCAGCGAACGGGCATGCGTATCGTGACGGCGTCTGGCTCGTCGAGCTGGCGGCGCTGGCTGATGCGACGCAGGTCCCCCTGGCATTGGCCGCCGTCCTCGGCGTGCGCGAGGAGGCGGAACGCCCGCTGATCGCGACCCTGGTCGATGCGCTCCGCACCGAACAGCTGCTGCTGGTGCTCGACAACTGCGAGCATCTGATCGAGGCGTGTGCCGAGCTCGCCGATACCCTCCTGCGGGCCTGTGCCGGACTGCGGATCCTGGCCACCAGTCGCCAGGCGCTGGGCATCGCCGGCGAGACGACGTTCCGGGTGCCCTCGCTGGCGCTGTCGGCGCGCCCGGCCACGGCGACGGCGCCCAACCCTCGCATGGACAGCGAGTACAACCCCGACGCGGGCGCCCGCCCGACGGCCGAGTCGATCGATCGCGCGTCGGCGTCTGAGGCGGTCCACCTCTTTGTCGAGCGGGCCCGTGCCGTCCGCCCCGCCTTCAGGCTGACCGACCGCAACGCTCCGGCCGTGGAGCAGATCTGTCGCCGGCTCGACGGGATCCCGCTGGCCATCGAGCTGGCGGCGGCGCGCGTGGCGGTCCTCGGCCCGGAACAGATCGCGGCCCGGCTGGGCGACCGGTTCCGCGTCCTGACCGGTGGAAGTCGGACGGCGTTGCCCCGGTACCGGACCCTCCGGGCGCTGATCGACTGGAGTCACGATCTGCTCGACGACCGAGAGCGGCTTCTCCTGCGCCGCCTGGCGGTGTTCGCCGGCGGGTGGACCCTCGAGGCGGCCGAGGTCGTTTGCGCCGGCGAGGGGCTGGCATCTGACGAGATCCTCGACCTGCTGTCAGGGCTGGTGGCGAAGTCGCTCGTGCTGACGGTCGAGCAGACCATGGAGGCCCGGGAGACCCGGTACCGTTTCCTGGAATCTCCCCGCGAATACGCGGCGGAGAAGCTGCGCGAGGCCGGCGAGGAGACCGCCCTGCGCGGACACCACTTCGCATGGTTCCTCGCGCTCGCCGAGCGCGCCGAGCGGGACATGTTCGGGCCGCGCCAGGCCGCCTGGCTGCGACGACTCGACGAAGAGCACGACAATCTGCGCGCCGCGCTGGCATGGTCCATCGAGTCCGGCGACGTCGAGAGCGGGGTGCGGCTCGCCGCGTCGCTCCTCCTGTTCTGGCTGACGCGCGGCTTCGTCGGCGAGGGCCAGCGCTGGCTCTCCGACCTGCTGGCGCGATCCGGTGGGTCTTCGTCGGACGTCCAGGCCCGCGAGCGGGCGTTGCGGGCGGCAGGCCGACTGGCCATCACCGCCGGCGACTACGACATCGCGCACGGATTCCTGGCCGAGGCGGTCGCCATCGCCCGCCGTCACGACGACCTGCCCGGTATCGCGGTCGGCCTGCACGGACTCGGGTTCCTGGCTCGAAAGCGTGGCGACTACACGGCTGCGAGTCGATTGCTCGGCGAGGCGCTCGCGCGGTTCCAGGAGCTCGGCGATCCGAAGGGGGTGGCCGATACGCTCCTCTCGCTCGGCGTCGTCGCGCACATGCAGGACGATCTGCCGACCGCCCGGGCGCACCATCAGCGGAGCCTGGCTGCCTATCGGGCCCTGGGCTACCAGAAGGGGATCGCGATCGCGCTCGGCAATCTCGGCGAGATTGCCCTCGAGCAACGCGACCTCGACACGGCACGCCGGCTCGAGGAAGAGAGCCTGGCCATCGCACGCCAGCTCGGTGATCGCGAGCGTGTCGCCTACGCGCTCGCCGCCCTGGCCGGCGTCGCGGCCAGGCAGGGAGGTGCCCGACGAGCGCTGCGCCTGGCCGGAGCGGCGATGGCGCTCCGCGAGTCGATCGGCGGGACCGCCTCGGCCGCCGGGCGCGGCCGGTTCGAGCGGTGGCTGGAGCCAGCGCGACGGGCGTCGAGCCCGGAGGCGCTGGCGGTTGCCCAGGCCGAAGGCCGGGCGATGTCGCTCGACGAGGCGATCGCGTATGCGGTCGCCGCCGACGAGCCGACAACCGGTGAGCAGATGCTGCTCCTCGTCGAGCCGTCGGAAGCGGGCGCGGTGATCGGCGGCGAGCTGCCCGACGACCCGGCACCCGAGCAGGGTTTGAGCGGCTTGACGCGGCGTGAGCTCGAAGTTGCTGCCCTCGTCGCCCGTGGGCTGACCAACCGTCAGATTGCGGACACGCTGGTGATCACCCACGCAACGGCCTCCAGTCACGTCAAGCACATCCTGGCGCGGCTCGAGATCGACTCGCGCGTGCAGATCGCCACCTGGACCGTCGAGCGCGGCCTGCACCGACGCGCCGCCTCCTAAGCGCCTCCTGACTGCCCGCGACCACCGCCGTCGCCGTTTCCGACTGTCCCGGCCGCTCGTAGACCGTCCAGGCTGCTCCAATCGCCCGGTGGCCGCTCCCGGCTGATCGCTGCCGTCGACCGTTCGGGACACTCTCGCCGCACGCTCGTCGTTCAAGCCGCTGGGCCCACTCGGGGAGTATCCCGAGATCTACTGATTTGTGGACACGGGCAGGCTCACGACCGACCCGGCCGGCGCGCGGTGTCATCCGAAATGGATACGCCTGAGCGCCGTTCGGCACCGCGTCGACTATCTATCGAAATGTTCAGTCCGGGCGATGCCCCGCCGACGGGCCGCTTCGTACGCTGACCCTGTCGGCACCGCGGCCAGACGGCGGGCAGATCGACGAGGACGACTCCGCGATCACGACGTGAGCCGGGTGCGCCGAACACCAGACTTGCAAGCAGCACACGGAGATGACATGGCACACCTTTCGGGGATTCACGTCCGGAGGCACCTGCGCTCTCTGACAGCAGCGTTGCTGCTCGGGACGGCGATTGTGGGCCTCTCGGATGTGATTCTCGGACCCACGATCTCACGCGCGCTCGGCCGAGCGCGTCGACTCCTCACGTACCCCGGTCGGGCGGGGCGCTGGCCGCTGGCGCTCGGGGCGCTGTTGCTGGTGGCCTCGACGGCCTCCGTCGTCGGGACCGCCAACTCCGCGCCGGTCTTCACGAGCCTCGCCTTGAGCAAGCCAATCCTCAACGAGGGGGAGAGCGTGACGCTGACCGGGGCGTTCAACGATCCCGACCCCAATCAGCGTCACACCCTGATCGTCTACTGGTACGGCGGCGAGGGCGAGGAGCTGCAGCAGCTGAAGCAGAAGATCCAGCTCCCGGCCGGCCAGTCGACATTCCAGGTCAGCCACGTCTACGCCGACAACTTCCCAGCACAGCCCCTCAAGGTGGTGATCTTCGACCACGACCTTCCGGACGGGGCGAACGACAACACCGGCGGGCTGGCGGGCGATACCGAGTTCTTGCCCATCACGGTCAAGAACATGGCCCCGCGCCTGCCCGGACCGAACACGGTGACGTCGTCGCGCGTCTCTGCCACGCAGGTGGTGGTCAAGATCGACGGCCCCATCGCCGACGCGGTCCGCGACACCCACCAGGTGCGGGTCGCGAAGTGGTACGGATCGACCCCGGCGAAGGTCACGACGCCGTGCACCGCGGCGAACCTGCGCTTCCACTGCGAGCTGACCTATAGCAGCCGGGAGCTCGGGTCTGACCAGGCCGTCACGGTCTACGTCAAGGACGACGAAGGTGCCGACGGCGCCGCGAACATCACGGTGCCACTCGGCGACGCCTCGGGCGCCTGAGGTGGAGCGGCCCGTTCCGGTGCCTGGCCTGTGAAGGGCGAGCGCCGGAACGGCCGTTCGCGAAAAGGGGATTGACCATGAGATTCCTGAGCACCGCCGGGCGACCGGCCGTCACCCTGGCCCTCGCGGCCACGCTATTCGCGTCGACCTTCGGGCCAGCCGCCCCGGTCGGCGCGGGCGATCCGATCATCCGCGACCACCGTGAGCTCGGTCGGCTCGAGGTGGTCGTCAAGAAAGTCCATATCTTCGATGATCGCGATTGGGGCGAGGGCGAGATCCGCATCAAGGTCTCGATCTCGAAGCTGCGGGAGTGCCCGGAGCCTGAGCCGGGCGGCCAGGGCTTCTGCCTCGACGCCGTCGCCAACAGCCTCATCAGCTTCGGCGCGGACAGCGGCGAGACGATCGTCCTCGATCGGATCGTGCCCGGACCCGGCGACGCGGTCGCCGACGCTTCGATCGGCCCGGGGATCGGCTTCCCCGTCTCCGCGGGCCCCGGTTACCAACTCGTCATCGAGGGGTACGAGAGCGACACCGGGCGTGACGATGCCCTCGGGGTGCTCGTCGGGACCCTGAGCGAGCAGAACGGCTGGGGACCCCTCGGCACGTACGACGAGCGCGGCACGTACTGCGAGACCGGGGTCTTCCCCCCCACGTTCGATTGCGGGATACCCGCCAAATACAGCGTCCAGTACGAGATCCGGCACGTTCCTCTGCCGGATCTCCAGCCCACCGCCTTCCGCGTGGCCGCCGAGGCGCCGGGCGACCGCGACGATCTGGTCTGCTTCACCGTCCAGAACCGCGGACCGGTGCCGTCCGAGCCGTTCCGCGTGAACCTCCGCGTCGACGGCGCGACCCCGCCGAGTCTGGACGTGGGCGCCCTCGGGCTGCCGGCTGGAGAGACCCGCGAGCAGTGCACCGGATTCCGGCTGCCGGACTCGGGGAGCCACCAGGTGACCCTCGTCGTCGATCAAGAACGCGCCGTCGTGGAGATGGATGAGCGCAACAACAGTTACGAGCAAATCCTCGTCCGCGCGGGAGTCAGCAGCCCCGGCCCCGACCCGACCTCTGGAACCGCCAAGCCAGACTCGGGTCCGGGGAGTGGCGGGACCGGCTCGCCGGTCACCAACGCCGCCCCGGCCCCAGGCCCATCCCCGGCGCCGGCCGCGAACCAGGCTTCGGGCCGGCCCGACCTGACGGTGAGCACGATCCGCGTCCGGGGCCAGGTGCCCGACGGCAAGAAGGACTGCGAGGACGGCAAGAACGACGTGACCGTCGTCGTCAAGAACGCCGGAACTGACAAGGCCGGCGCGTTCGCCGTGCGGCTCGACGTGGACGGCGACGAGGTGGGCGTCGAGACGGTGGACGGCCTCGAGGCCGGCAAGGAGCGGGAGGTCCGCTTCAAGGACGTCCGGCTGAAGAAGGGCGACCGCGAGCTCACCGCCTCGGCGGACGCAACGGGCTCGGTGGACGAGTCCGACGACGAAGAGAACGACCGCTCGGTCACCGTCCGCTGCCAGGACGACTGACTCTCGACACCTATGCACAACGGCGAGCGCCCGACGCGGCGCTCGAGACGGAGGACTGACCATGGAAATACTCGGTACCGCGTGGCGACCGATCGTCGCCCTGGCCCTTACAGCCACCCTGCTCACGTCGGCCTTCGGGCCACCCGCCCCGGTCGGCGCGGCGGAGCCGCCGGAGATCAGGGCCCGGCTCGAGCTGGTCGTCAAAGAGGTCAACATTATCGACAATCGCGACCCGTGGATCTCTGGGACTGGGGAGACGAGTCTCGAGGTCGGCATCTGGCAGTGCGGAGATGATGTAGCGGTCCCCTGCCATCTGGAGACGCGCCTCGCTCGGGCGGGTACGTTCATGTTCGGTGTCGACGACGGCGAAGTCGTGACGCTCAACCTGGAGGTGCCCCAGGCCGGCGATGTGAATTTGGGCGAGGGCACCTCTCGGGAGCACGGTTTTCCCGTTTACCCCGGCCGCAAGTACGCCGTGTGGTTCGAGATGGAGGAGTGGGACGAAACGTCAGACACCCCTGCCAGCCTTGACGATCACATGGGCTATGTCACCCACCTTCTGGACGACGGGGAGCACGGCCTGGGCGTCGGCACCCACACCAGGCGGAGCGTTCGGGGCGACGGCGTGAGCCCCGGCGACTTCGTCGTCACCTACGAGATTCGCCGGGTGCCGCTGCCGGACCTCGCACCGGTCAGCATCAAGGTCCACGACCTGCCGGGCAGCGCCAAGAAGCAGGTCTGCATGACCGTCGTGAATCGCGGGGACGTCCACGCCAGCACCTTCGTCGTCAACCTCAGCGTCAACGGGAACGTGCCGGCCGACGGGCTATACACGGTGGGCGTCTTGGGCGCGGGCCTGGATTACCTGACCTGCGTCGTGACCACGCTGCCGACCTCCGGCCAGTTCGAGCTCGCGGCGGTGGTCGACAAGGCGCGCGCCGTGACCGAGTACAACGAAGCGAACAACGTTCACCGGCAGACGTTCACTGCCACACCGCCCTCGTCCTCGTCCTCATCCTCGTCGTCGACGAGCCCGGGCCAGGCCGACCTGACCGTCAATGCGATCCGCGTCCGCGACCAGGTGCCGGATGGGAAGGACGATTGCAAGGACGGTAAGAACCCCGTCGTGGTCGTCGTCAAGAACGGCGGCACCGGCAAGGCCGAGCAGCTCGCCGTGCGGCTCAAGGTTGACGGCGGCGAGGCGGTCGAGGAGACGGTGGACAGCCTGGAGCCGGGCCAGGAGCGGCAGGTCCGCTTCGACGAGGTCCGCCTCAAGAAGGGCGAGCACACCCTCACGGCCACCGTGGCCGCGAAGAGTGCGGTCGCCGAGGCGAACGAGGACGACAACGACCTGAAGGTCACGGCGCGCTGCCAGGACGACGACTAGCCTGACAGCACAGCGGGATGGTGGTCCAACATCGGCCTGCCGGACGTCGGGCTGGGCAGCGCAAGGCCAGTCCGACGTCCGCACCCGGACTCTAGATCGCCGATCGTCCCGATCGATCACACCACCTTTTCGCAGGCGCCACACGCTGTAGCGCCCGGAGGTTCACCATGCTCGATACACACGTCATTAGGGCGGCCCGGGCCGCTCGCCGCCTGTTGCCGTCACTCGGCCTCGCGGCCACCCTGCTTGCGTCGGCGCTGGGGCCGCCGCCCTCTCCGGGCGTGACGGCGTCGGAGGAGCCAGCGGCGCGGCTCCAGGTTCTGGTGAAACAGATCGTCGTCAAGAACGATCACGACTGGCACAGTGAGGGGGACATGACGTTCACCGTGAAGCTGCTCCGCTGTCCGGCCGAGCTCGACTACTGCCCTCCCGATAAGGACGAGTTGCTCGCCCGCTCCAAGACGATGTTCGGTGCCAGCAGCGGGCAGACTGTCACGCTGGATCGGGTGTTCCCGGAGAACGACGAGCTGATCGGGAGCGAGGAGAGCTACGCGGTCGTCGCCGGCGAGCGCTACCTCCTGGAGATGTCGATACTCGACCGGGATAGTGGGGCAGCTGGCTTCCACGACCAACTCGGAAGAGTCGGCAGGGAGCTCACGAGCAAGAACGGTTGGGGCCTCGGCTCGTACACGGAGGAGAGCCTGCCGCCCTATGGCGGCGGCGACTTCGACGATTTCGAGATCACGTACGAGATCCGACGTGCCCCGATGCCGGACCTCCGAGCCACCGGCATCAAGATTCACGATCTGCTGGGCGACACCAGAAAGCTCGTCTGCATGGACGTGTGGAACGCCGGTCAGGCTAACGCCGGCACGTTCACCATCGCGCTCCACGTCGACGGCCTCGTGCCACCAGGTGGGGCCGTCAATGCCGGCCGCCTGGCCTCGGGAGCCAGCGGCGAGCTGTGCGGCGAGGTCACGTTGCCGGCGTCCGGCCAGCACGAGCTATCGGCCGTGGCCGACATCGGGAGCGCGGTGGCCGAATCTGATGAAACGAACAACAGGTACGTTCAGCGGTACACCGTCCAGGCCGCGGCCGCGCCGAACGCGCCCACGGCTGGGCCAGAGGAGGCGCAGGCCGACCTGACCGTCAGCACCATCCGCGTCAACGGCCAGTCCCCGGACGGCAAGGACGACTGCAAGGACGGCAAGAACGACATCGCCGTCGTCGTCAAGAACGTCGGCGCCGGCAAGACCGAGAAGTTCGCCGTGCGGCTCGACGTGGACGGCGACGAGGTGGGCGTCGAGACGGTGGACGGCCTCGAGGCCGGCAAGGAGCGGGAGGTCCGCTTCAAGGACGTCCGGCTGAAGAACGGCGAGCGCACGCTGCTGGCGATCGCCGACCCGAGCAAGGGAATCACCGAGTCCGAGGACGACAACAACGAGCTGAAGGTCACCGCCGCCTGCAAGGACGACTAGCTCGGCGTGCCCCCGGCGACCCGCGTCGGGGACGCGGGTCGCCGGGGCGATGCCACCGTGTCACCACCCAACACGCCACACCGTACGTTGGAGAGAGCACAGACATGAACGCGATTATGAGTCGTACATACGTAATTCACGGCCTGCGCGTGTCGTTCGCCCTTTTACCGGTCCTGGCGCTCCTGTCTTGGATGCTCGGACCGGCCGCCCCGGCCCGCGCCGACGCTTCGACCGAGCCCGTCGCCCGGCTGCAGGTCGTCATCAAGCAGGTCCAGGTCCACGACGATCGCGACGGGACCTTCAAGGGGGAAGGCGAGATCATACTGGAGGCGGAGATCCTGCGCTGTAACGAGGGCGCCCGCGTGCCTTGCCGACGTGCGGCTCAGCCGCTCGCCCGCTTCCTCGAAAGGAACAGCGCCGACAATGGGGAGGTCATCGCGCTGGAGCGCATCGTGCCCGCGGCCAACTCTTCCGTGGACCCGAGTGCGACCGCGGAGCTCGGGTTCCCGGTCTACGCCGGCGCGCGGTACGTGGTGTGGTTTTCGGCCTGGGAAGACGATGGGTACAACAATGGCCACCAACGCGCCGATCAGATGGGCGAGGTCTTCCAGGTCATCACGGCCGACAGGCTCGACGAGGCGTTCGGCGTGCACGTCACGCGGAGCTTCCGAGGGGACGGTGAGACCTACGGCGACTACACCATCACCTGGGAGGTCCGGCCCGCCCCGCTGGCGGACCTCCGCCCGGGCAGCCCAACGGTCCAGAGCCTGCCGGGCACCCCGCGCACGCGCGTCTGCATGCCCGTCACGAACGCCGGCAGTGGAGGCGCCGGCCGCTTCGACGTCGCCCTACGCGTCAACAGCAACACCGCGGTGGACGGCCAGGTCGGCGTCCCTGACCTGGCCCCCGGAAGCTCCGTCGAGCCGTGCGTCGAGCTCGTGCTCCCGCCCGCCGGTCACGTGACACTCGTCACGGAGGTCGACGTCACCTATGCCGTGGCCGAGTACAACGAGACCAACAACGTCCTCTCGTCCGCCTATCAGGCGACCGGACCCGCGCCCTCGCCGACCGCGACGCCGAGCGTGGCCCAGGCTGACCTGATCGTCAGCGCGATCAAGGTGAACGGCCAGGAACCCGACGGCAAGAAGGACTGCGAGGACGGCAAGAACGACGTGACCGTCGTCGTCAAGAACGCCGGAACTGACAAGGCCGGCGCGTTCGACGTGCAGCTCGTCGTGGACCCGGTCGAGAAAGAGGCCGTCCGGCAGCTTGCCCTGGTCGAGTCGGTGAGCGGCGTCGAGGCCGGCCAGGAGCAGGAGGTCCGTTTCGAGGATGTCCGGCTCAAGAAGGGTGAACGCACGCTCGCGGCCCGCGCCGATTTCAAGAGCACAGTCGCCGAGGCCAAAGAGGACAACAACAGGCTGAAGGTCACCGCCCACTGCAAGGACGACGACTAAGCCGACACCGTCGGCAGCACACCGTCGGCTGATCGGAGCCCTTGCCCCACCTGTCTCTCCGGGTGGGGCGAGGCGCTTGGAAACTCGCGGCGGGGCCTGGACGCGCCAACCGACGCCAGGGCGATCGGCGCGGCGCGAGCGGTCATCGTCACAGGCTGGGCTGTGCCCACGCGACATGGGCGCGGCCGTTCGGGATAGGGACACAAGAGATGACCACGGCAGTCAACGAGCCGGTCCGGCACTTGTCCTGTCAGCTTCGCGCCATCGGAGCGCTGTCGACCGTCGAGCCTGCACGCCTGGCCCAGATCCCGCTGCTGGCGTCACTCGGCCCCGCCGAGCTGGAGGTGGCGGCGATCTGGGTTGGCGTCGAGCGCCACCCAGCCGAGGCGGTGATCGTGCGTCAGGGTGAGACCGCCGACAGGATGTTCCTGATCGCAGGCGGCAAGGTCGAGGTGCTGGTCAACGACGCCCGAGGCGTGCCACGTCGGGTCAGCGCGCTCTCGGCGGGATCCTACTTCGGCGAGATCGCGCTGCTGGGCGACGACTCGGCCCGTCGCACGGCGACTGTCAGGTCGATCGCACCCGTCGAGCTGTACAGCCTGCAAAAGGATGACTTCCGCATCCTTCTCAGATCACAGCCGCGCATCGCCCGGGACGTGGCTCGCTTGGCTCGGGTGCGCCTCGAGCAGAGCCGCCAGATCGCGGGCGCCTGACGCGCCGGCATCGTTCAGGAAGCGGCTTCGTCGGTCAGCACGATGGTGACCGGGCCGTGGTTGACGAGCTCGACCTCCATCGTCGCGCCGAATCGGCCCGTCGCGACGGTGAGCCCGCGCGCACGCACCAGCTCCGCGAAGCGCTCCACCAGCGGCTCGGCGACGGCCGGCGGGGCGGCGCCGGTGAATCCGGGCCGGCGCCCGCGCGAGGTGTCGGCGTAGAGGGTGAACTGCGAGACGACCAGCAGCGAGCCGCCGACGTCCGCCACCGAGCGGTTCATCTTGCCGGCCTCGTCCTCGAAGACGCGAAGGCCGACGACCTTGTCGGCCATGCGGGCGGCCACGGCTTCGTCGTCGTTCGGCCCGACGCCGAGCAACACCAGCCACCCCTGGCCAATCTCGCCGACGACCTCGCCCTCGACGGTCACGCTCGCCTGGCTCACACGCTGACAGACCGCCCGCATCGCTGGTTCGCTCCCCGGTTCACCGTTTCAGATGCGGCCCGCATACTGCCAGACGGCCCAGGGCTTGTGCACCCGGCTGGGGGTTCAGGGGCAACGCCGCTCAGTTTGCCGTCCACCTGCCACGCCGCTAAGCGGACACCTATCTGAACGGCATTTGGGGTTCAGGGGGCGCGGATTCCACAGCTTGACAGCTTCAGGTCAAGCTGGTCGAGCGCGTCGTCCATCCGCTTCAGCAAGAACGGCGTCCCCTGGCGATCCAGGGCCTGATCTGTCGTCGCGAGGCGCTTCAGCGTCGAGGCGAACGTCTTGAGTCGGCTGACGGTTGCCGGATCCTGGGTGATGGCCCCGCCCAGGCGGTCGCAGGGAGCACCGGCCAGGAGTCCGGCCTGGGCGATGATCTGCTCGACCTCGGCGTGGAAGGCGGCTTCGACCTCGTCCGGGTCGTCTTCGAACTGGAGGGCAGCATTCTGGCTGGGCGTCGGGATCGGGGTTGGGAGGATCAGGGTGGCGCGGGGCGTCGGAGCTGGCGCCTCGCGCGAGCAGGCGAGGATCAGCCCGAATCCGGCCGCGAGTACCACGCGCAGCATCAGCGGGAGACGAGCCAGCGCTCTGCGTCCTTCAGGAGCGATGCCCGGTGCTGCTCGCGGGTCCGGTCCGACAGCGACGCCGCCCGACCGCCGCGCCGGGCCTTCAGGATCTCCGCGCCGATGCTGACCGCGATCTCGCCGGGCGTCTCGGTCTCGACGTCCAGCCCGATGGGTGCGTGCAGGCGCAGCAGCGCGTCGATCGGCACACCCTCTTCGTGCAGTAGCTTAAACACGGCGAACACGCGCCGCCGACTGCCGATCATCCCGATATAGGCCGCCGGCTGCTCGACGATCTTGCGCAGGGAGCGGACGTCGTGGGCGTGGCCACGCGTGACGAGCACGACGTAGGTCGACGGCGTGATCGGCAGCGCGTCGAGCGCCGTCTCGAAGTCGTCTACGACGATCCGGTCGGCAGACGGGAAGCGCGCGCGGTTCGCGAACGACGGTCGGTCGTCTATCACCACCACGTCGAAGTCGAGCAGGCGGCCAACCTCGGCGACGGGTATGGCGACGTGGCCAGCGCCGACGATGACCAGGACTGGCTTCGGAAGCGCCAGCTCGAAGAAGACCGACGCGGCGCTGATTGGACGGCTCTCGCGTCCCAGCTCCGGAGACCGGCGATGGCCCTCACCCCCCAGCCCCCTCTCCCTGCCGCGGGAGAGGGGGGGCAGGGCTCTCGCCTCCGGAAATGTCTCCTCTCCCTCTGGCAAATGGGTGGCGCGAGGGCGAGGCGCCGCCTCCAATGCGTACGTCCGAACGTGCGAACGCCCCTCGGCGATGACGGACGCGACGTCGGCGAGTACCTGCTGTTGAAGGCCTGGCGCGTGGAAACGGCCGGCCCGCACCTCGCCGTCGACGACCAGGAGCCTGTCTCCAGTGGCGCGCGGCATCGGGCCCGTGCGGGCCATCACCGTGGCGAGGACGGCGGTCTGCTTTGCGGCGACGGCTTCGAGCAGGCCGCGTGTGAGCGCCCGGGCAGCTTGCCCGGAGGTGACGCCTGGACGGTCATGTTGCGTGCCGTTGGCCTGGGTCGCGTCCGTCGTCTCGGGCTCTGGTGCCCACGGCTCGACGAAGATCTCCATGGTGCCGCCGCAGACGCCGTCCGTGTTCATCGAGATCTCTTCGGTGAGGTCGACGAGGACCGTTCGCGGCTCGCAGTCGGCCATCACGTCGAGCGCCGCGCGCCAGACGTCGGCCTCGCCGCAGCCGCCGCCGACGGTGCCGTCCGTGTCGCCGTTGGCGCGGATCAGCATCTTGGCGCCGACCTCGCGGGGGGAGCTGCCCTTCCGCCGAACGATCGTGGCGACCGCGATCGTCTCGCCGGCCGCCAGACACCGATCGACCGCCTCGTATAGCGCGGTAACGTCGCTCATGGCTGGGTGACTCCGTCCCTCACGCCACCGCGCGCCGAGCGCCGGCGACGAGCGGCGGGATGACCTCCAGAAGCCGATCGACGTCGGCGGGGCCGTTCTCGATCCCGAGCGTGAGGCGAAGCGCCCCGAACAGGTGCGACCTGGGCAGTCCCATCGCGACCAGGACGTGAGATGGCTCGGAGGAGGACGACGTGCAGGCCGAGCCGCTGGACGCCCAGATCTCCTGCCGGTCCAGGCCGACCAGGATCGGCGCGATCTCGACGCCCCCAAATGCGAAGCTGGCATGGTTCGGCAGGCGCGCACGGGGGTGGCCGGTCACGCGGCAGTCTGGCACGCGGGCGGGAAGCTCACGCAGGAGGCGGCTGGCGAGCCGCCAGAGTCGGGAGCCGGTCGGTGCGCGTTCGGCCTGCGCAAGCGTCAACGCGGTCGCCAGCCCGACGATCGAGGCGACGTTCTCGGTGCCGGCGCGGCGCCCGTGCTCCTGGCCGCCGCCCCGGATCTGAGGGAGGAGGCGGACGCCGCGCCGGACGTAGAGCGCGCCGATCCCCTTCGGCGCGTACAGCTTGTGCCCGGCGATCGACAGCAGGTCGACGCCGAGCGTGTCGACGTCCAGGCTGAGCGCGCCAGCGGCCTGAACGGCGTCCGTGTGGACCGGGACGCCACGGGCGTGGGCGATTCGCGCCACGTCCTGGATCGGCTGCACCGTGCCGACCTCATTGTTGGCGTACATGACGGAGACCAGAGCAGTGCGGTCCGAGATTTCGCGTTCGAGGTGATCCAGGCGTACCAGGCCGTATTCGTCCACGTCCAGGTAGGTGACCTCGAAGCCGTGGAGCGTCCGCAGCTCCTCGCAGCTTTCGAGCACGGCGTGGTGCTCGACGCGGGAGATGATGACCTGGCGACGATAGGGCGGCGCAGCGAGGGAGACGCCCTTGATCGCCAGATTGGCGCCTTCGCTGCCGGATCCGGTGAAGATGACCTCCTCGGACCGGCAGCCGAGGAGATCGGCGACCGAGTGGCGGGCCTGGTCGAGCGCCTGGCGCGCCCGGCGGCCGGGACCGTACAGGCTCGACGGGTTGCCCCACTGCTCGCGCAGGTAGGGGAGCATCGCTTCGAGCACTTCGGGCCGCACCGGCGTTGTGGCGCCGTGATCGACGTACACTCTCAGCCCCGATTCCACTTCGAACCGCGAGGCTCAGCAGGCCGGCCGCGACGCTGGCCGGCATCCGGGAGTATAGGCGCCCCTCCGGGGACTGTCAAAATCGCGAGCCAGCCGTCGGCTCGACGCACGATGTACGATATGGGAACTGGCGTTCACATCACGGGCGGTGGGCTATGACGGCACCGATCGACGACATGGAAGCGGCCCAGGCAGCGTACGACCGCGCCGTCGAAGGAACCGAGTTCTGGATCGAGCACTTTGACGAGCTCGTCGCGAGGTACCCGGACGAGTACGTCGCCGTGAGCGTCTACGATCGCGAAGTTGTCGACCACGATCCAGACCCCGACGCCCTCCTGGATCGACTCCACGCCAGGGGACTTAGCCATCTCGACGTCTGGGTCGATTTCACTTTCACGAAATTTCCGAACTACGCGTTGTGATTCGCGGCTGGTTTGATCCTCGGGCACCACAGCCGCTGCCGCGCGTGACAGTCGGCGTATGGATCACCGGGATTACCTTCGTGTGGGCCCCTGTCGACTTCATGATCGACACCGGCGCCGGCGCAACGCTGCTGCATCCAAGAGACTCACAATACAGTGTTGGGATTCAACGCTCCGACCTGAGCGATCCCAGGCGGTGGTCCAGTACGGTCACCTATACGGGCGTCGGCGGAGCCGTCTCATACTTCGTGACGCCGGTGCGATACCGGTTTCAGCATCACGATGGTCGATTGCAGTACATCGATGGGACGATCAACGTGGCGCCGGTGCGGCCTGACAATCGCAACGTGCCATCGCTGCTGGGTTGGGATGTGCTGAGCCAGTTCGAGGTGGTCATGAACTGGACGACGAAGTCCGTCGAGCTGCGCGACCCGGCCGCCTGACGCCAATCCGCGTCCTGGTGTCACGGTCCGGCTCGCGGAGTGTATCCCGACGAAGGAGGGACTCGCGGTACGCACCTTCCACGGTCATGTCGATCTGCCGTGCGTGGTCCGAACTGTTACGATGGGCCATGGCGCAGATGCGCGCGGCGATCGTGCTGGCGGCCGGCAGCTCGAGCCGGATGGGCTCCTCGAAGGCGCTCCTGCCATGGGATGGCACGACGCTCGTGGGGTACGCGGTGCGCGAGCTGCTGGCGGCCGGGGCCTCGCGGATCGTCGTGGTGGTTGGTGCGGACGCCGAGCAGGTGCTGGCCGCGATCCCGAAGTTGGACGCGATCGTGCCAGTCGTCAACGACGGGTTCGCGAGCGGGCGCAGCAGCTCGATTCGGCTGGGCGCCGCCGCGATCCGGTCAGACTATGACTCGCTGGTCGTTCAGTCAGTCGATCAGCCCTGCCCCTCGGCGATCCTCCGCATGCTGTACGAGGCCGCCGAGAATGACGGCGTTGACGTCGCGGTGCCGGCGTTCGGCGGTCGGCGCGGACACCCAATCTGCCTGGCTGGTCGGCTGCTGCCGGAGCTGGCCGACGTCCGCGAGGAGGACCAGGGGCTGCGCGCGGTCGTCAGGCGCCACGCCGACGCCCGACATGAGGTGCAAATCGACAGCCCGATCGTCCATCTGAACCTGAACGACCCGGCCGCGTACGCCGACGCGGTACGAGGAGACAGGAGACAGGAGACAGGAGACAGGAGGGGAAACGAAAATGAGGTCGGCGCGGAGGGGGGGCGAACGTGATCTGGGGCGTGCGGGCGGCGTTCGGCCTGGCGATCGGCATGCTGGTCATGCTGGCTGGCCTGGGGCACTTGCGCGCGCCGCTCGCCGGAACACCCGCCACGACGGCCGCCTCAGCGACCGTCGATCCGAAGCCGACCACCGCGCCGCCAACTCAGGTGATGGCGACACGACCTACGCCGACGCCACCGGCCATCGTCTCGAAGATGGCGCGGACTACGCCGACGGCGCTGGCACCGCCAACTGTCGTCACAGGCGGCGTGCTCGGGATCGCCATCTCCGACGCCGGCTTCGCGCCGACCGAGTCGCGGGTGACGGTCGGGCGCTCGGTGGCCTGGAAGAACGACGGCCTCCAGAGCCATGACGTGAGCAGCGTCGGCGGTCCGCAGTCTGGCTGGGGATCTGGGCAGATTGGACCGAGTAGCACCTTTCAGCGGATATTCACGGCGCCGGGCCGCTATGACTACGTTTGTAGCCTGCACCCGACGATGCGGGGACGAATTGTCGTGGAGCCGTAGCTCGCGGATCTACGCGTGTTCTGGGCTATCTGCGTCGTGACAATGCGTGTGCTCACGGGCTACGATGCACGTTGGATACGGTTGTCTGACACTCATTTACTGACGGGAATCTAGAACGACCGACACCGCGTAGATTGAGGTAGCAGACGAGGAGGAACACGGTCCTGACACCTTGACCGACGGCTTGTCCGCGGAGCTCTTGCGTTGATCCGCTGGAGCGTGGGATGAAGGAGTCCCTCATGGGTGACGACAATAAGCCGGTACCGCCAGAGTCGACGGAGCACGTCCCACAAGGAGGGGACGCGGGTGAGTCAGAGCAGTTTCA
>Ga0209382_10003021_pt1 | contig 23783 bp, 16 predicted proteins | sample SoiMetdeltSBSDD5_FD_187599 | JGI IMG/M metagenome (GOLD analysis project Ga0209382, IMG submission 187599) | Bulk soil microbial communities from a Populus tree surrounding site in Tennessee, USA - Soil MetaG P. deltoides SBSDD5 (SPAdes) (version 2) | ecosystem: Environmental > Terrestrial >...
TGTGGCTGACGACGCTCGGCATTGCGCTTGGGTTCGGCATCGCGCTCGCAGTCACGCGGGTGATGTCGGCATTCCTGTTTGGCGTGAGCCCGATGGATCCGATCACATATGGCGCGGTATCGGTCGTCCTCGCCGGCATGACGCTCGTGGCCACTTATCTTCCCGCCCACCGCGCCTCGCGTGTCGACCCCGTCGTCGCCCTGCGCGGGGAGGCCTAATGGACTCTCCTGGTGATTTCTAAGGTGTCAAATCCCAAGCTCCAAGCTCCAAATCCCAACGCATGCCCAACTCCCAAATCCCAAACCGCCAACCGGTTGGGATTTGGATTGGGAGTTGGCTTGGGATTTGGCGTTTGGGAGTGCGTTGGAGCCACTCAGTCATCCTTCGATGAGCCGTCCCCGCACCTGACGTTCGGGTTCCAGTCGGCAAACACACCGCTCGGACTCGGCTCCCACGTCCAGACATGGAGGTACCAGATCCCCAGGCGATCCGCCTTCTTCAGGGCCTGCCCCATGATCCGCGGCGGATCGGCCGCCGTCCAGGCGGAGATGGGCACCAGGAACTCGACGCCGTTCAGTTTGTAGCCGCCATCCGGCTTCTTCTCGTAGACCAGCACTTCCGGGTGTTCGAGGTCGAGCGTCGTATCGAGCAGGGCGTTGTTCTGAAAGTGGTAACCCATCGCGCCGGCCGGTTGATTCTCGACGCAGTCGGTGACGCGCTTGTAGCCGGCCGCCTCGGCAGCCTGGGTAACCTTGAACCTGGCCGTCGCCTCACGCACCTTCGACACGTCGCGATCGACGGCCTCGCCGAGCCCGCTTGGAAGGACCTCCCGTGCCTGGTTCGTGACGGCGGGTGTTTGCGCGGCAGCTCCGCCCGGCCATGCACTGATCGCGATCAACACCGCGGTGATCGCTGTATTCAACCGAGTCATCGTTGTCGTCCGATCGCTCCGCGACTCCGCCTGCGTCGCGAGCGTCCGGGAGTGGCCCTGCGCGTTTCGATCGGATGGGTGGATTGTTCTCGTCGGCATGGGCCGATACTGGCGCGGCAGCAGAGTGGGGCGACACTTGTTTTTGACCGACCGTCCCGCCGGCAGGCCGAACTGGACCGAGGCCGCGGCGAGCGCCCATTGGTCATCGCGGCAGGCCGCTTCGTCAAAAGGCCGGGGCGGCGGCAACGACCGGCGGCAGAATGAAGCGGTGTACTCGTCACGGGTGCGACCGCAGGCCCGCCGGCTCGCGTGGCTCTGGCTCGCCTGGACTGTCGCCGGACTCTTCTACATCACGCAGGACTCCGTGCCGCGCCTCTATCGAGGCGAGGCCGTGGCCTGGAAGTACGTGTTCGTCGGCTGGATGGCGGGCATGTACGTGTGCGCCGCGCTCACTCCGGCGGTGCTGTGGCTCGGCGATCGCTGGCCGGTGGAACGGCGCGTCATCCACACCGCGTGGCATCTCGGCTTCAGCGTGATCTTCTCGATCATGGCGACAGCGATCGAGGTCCCGGTGCTGCTGCTTCTTGGCGTCTTTCCGGCCGCCACGCCGCCTCCCATCGTGGCCGGGATCCGAATCATGCTGTCGTTCGGCATTCAGGGCGGTGTCGTCCGGTATTGGGCCGTGATCGCGCTGCAGGCCGTCTACCGGTCGCAGAAGAGCGCCAAGGCTCGCGAGCGGGAAGCCTTCGAGCTGAGAGTGCAGGCATCGGAGCTCGCCGAGCAGCTTGCCACGGCGCAGCTGAGCGCCCTCAAGATGCAGCTGCATCCGCATTTTCTGTTCAATACGCTCGGCGCGATCATCGTCTTGATTCAGCAGCAGAAAACGGCACAGGCTGAGGCCATGGTCGAGAAACTCGGCGATCTCCTGCGCCGCACGCTCGAGGACGTCGAGGCACAGGAAGTTCCGCTCTGGCGCGAGCTGGAGTTCCTGGCGCTGTACCTGTCGATCGAGCAGGTCCGGTTCGAAGATCGGCTGCAGGTCCGCATGGCGGCGGATCCCGCGCTGTCCGACGTCCTCGTGCCCCACATGGTGCTGCAGCCCATCGTCGAGAACGCCGTCCGCCATGGGCTCGGCGAGAGCGAAGACGCGGTGACGATCACCGTGGCGGCGACCAGCGCCAACGGCTGCCTCGCGCTCGCCGTATCGGACGACGGGCCCGGGCTGCCGTCGGCCGGGGCGGGACCTGCGGGCATCGGCCTGGCGAACACGAGAGCCCGGCTCGCGCGGCTGTACGGCGATCGCGCGGGTCTCGTCATCGAACCAGCCCCGGCTCGAGGCGTACGCGTCACGATCACGTTGCCGATCCGAACGACCCCGGCCGGAAATGGACGATGGGACTGAGGGTTCTCGTGGTGGACGACGAGCCGCTCGCGCGCGAAGGGCTCAAAATGCTGCTCGGCCGTCAGCCGCAGGTCGAATCCGTCTCTGAGGCGCGCAACGGACGAGAGGCGGTCGCCCTCATTCGCGAGCAGAAGCCGGACCTGGTCCTCCTCGACGTGCAGATGCCGCGCACCGACGGCTTTTCGGTCGTGCAGGCCGTCGGCGCCGACCGGATGCCGCCGGTGATCTTCGTGACCGCCCACGATCAGTATGCAATCCGGGCGTTCGAGATCGCGGCGATCGACTATCTGCTGAAACCGGTCGCGGCGGAGCGCTTCGCGCTCGCGTTCAGGCGCGCCGTCGGCAGGCTGCGAGGCGTACCGCGGGAGGAGGGCACGCGGCAGGTGCTGGCGATGCTCGATGCCGTGGCACATCCGCCGCGGCAGCTCGAGCGATTCGCCGTGCGGTCAGGCGAGCGCACCGTCTTCGTGCCGGTCGACGACGTGGAGTGGATCGAGGCGTTCCAGAACTACGTCCGACTGCACGCGGGCGCATCGACCCATCTGCTGCACGTACCGATGAACACGATCGAGGCGGTGCTCGATTCCGCCCGCTTTCTGCGCGTCCACCGGTCGTACATCGTGAACGTCCGGCGCATCGCGCAGCTGTGGTCGGTCGCGCACGGCCAGTTCGCGATCGAGCTCAGGTCCGGGCAGCGCCTGCAATCGGGCCGCACTTACAGCGATCGGATCCGGCGCGCGCTGTCGAATCCGTTCTGATGCGTTCTCAGTGGGTCATCGCGTAGAGCACGACGTTGATCCCGACGGCGTAAGCATCCGGTGAGAACCGGTAAAAGTATTCCGTGTCCTCGCCTTCGCGCTCCCAGGGATCGGGGATATCGGAGTTGTGCACCATGAACACCATGAGGCGGCCATGCGCGTCGGCAATCCCGTGCGCATCGGGCGGAGCGCCTTCGAGATTCCAGCGCTCTATCGTGCTGCCACCGGTGCGGCGCCAGGTCTGAATCGACGCGATCTGCGGCAGGCGCGACACCGTGAACATCGTGCGCCAGAGCGGATGGTCGTTCGGCGGCGTGAGGTCCACGAGGGGATAGTGGTCCCGTGGTAACACCCGTGCGATCTCGTGATCGAATCGCTCTCTGGCAGCAGTGCCGTGGTAGTCCGACACGAACAGGAAGCCGCCTTTGAGCAAGTAGGCCCTGAGCCTCTGCACCTCTTCGTCGGTGAACCGCACCGTGCCCGCGTCTTCCATGAGCGTGAACGGACACTGAAACAGCGCATCGTCGGTGAGCCGGACCACGACGGCGTCGGGGACTTCTCCTTCGCCTCCTTCGCCGTCACGGGTCATCGTCACGCGAACCTTGGTCAGCTCGGCGAGCCGGACGCTCAGATTGATGTCGGCGCCAGGGTAATCCGTGCTCCAACCCTGCTTTTCGCGGACGTCGCTTCCGAACATCACGCGGCAGAAGTGGAAGTTGCCGTCGAAGGTCGTCGCGGTGGGAAACTTCGGTGGTGTGCGGCCGTAGAAGCCGGCCCAGATTCGCTGGGCGTACACCGCGGTGGCGGTCGCGCCGAGGGCGCCGATGATGACGGCGAGTGTCCAGGTCAGCCGCCGGCCAGTCCTCTTCATGAAGCCCTTCTTGCCTGTCTGATCGTAGTCGATTCACACCGATCTTGATCGGTGCGCGTCTCGCCGCCGGTCGCGAGGGCCACGCCGTGGTCCCCCGAGGGATCCCTGACCCTGACATAATCAGACCCGGCTGGCGATCTGAGCGTCCAATGACTTCAGTGCCCGTCCCGCTTCGTCCACAATTGCGCCGGCTCGCGCGCCGTCTCACGATTGGTCTCTTTTTCGACCTGTGGCCAATCTGGGCGATTGTCAGCGTGCTTGTGGCCGGGCTTCTGGCCCTCGCCTGCCGGTTGTTCGTGCCCGCCGCCGCCCCATACCTGTCGTGGCTCTGGCTCGCCCCCCTCGTCGCGGCGGTTCCCGTTTTGATCCTCTGCGTGACGCGGAAGTACCGGCCCGACGAAGTCGTCGCAATCGCCGACTGGCTCAACGGCGGCGATGGGCTGATGTTGACGCTGATGGAACACAAAGACGAGGCGTGGGCCGGTCGATTGGACGACGCCCCGACGTTCGGGCTGCCCCGGCTGCGTCCATTCCGCAGGCTGGCGTGGCTGCCTGCTGCGCTCGGGTTCCTGATCGTCGCGCTGTCGCTTCCCCAGCGAATCCCTTCCGCCTCGACGACCGTGCTGGCCGAAGAAATCGCCGGCGATCTCGAGACCACGGTCGACGCGCTGAAGCAGCAGCAACTGGTGACGCCTGAGGAGGAGAAGACGCTCGAGCAGGAAATCGAGCGCATCCGTCGTGCCGCCGAAGAGCGCGTCGACGCCTCGGCCTGGGAAGCGACCGATGCGCTGAGGGAAAAAGTCGCGGCAACGGTTGCGGACAAGCAGGATGCGGTGAAGTGGGCCGAGGAGACGCTCGCCCGGTATGCCGCCGCGGCGCAGGCCGCGCCAGGTGGTGAGGTGAAGCCTGGCGCGGAGACAGCCGAATTGACCAGGGCACTCGAAAATCTGGCGAAGAGCGGCCTCCTGGCCAATGCCCCTCCGGACCTGCAGCGCCTCCTCCAGGGCGGCAAGTTGCCGGCCGATTCGAAGGCGATGCACGAACTGGCTGCGGCGGTGTCCAAGTACCTGGCCGAAACGAAGGCGCGGATGGGCGACCTCGCCCGCATGGGGAAAGAGTTCGGCCGGTTCGATCCATCGGAGTTCCCGATCGAATTCAATGGGTCCCAGCCGAATGGCGACGGTAAGCCCGGATCCGGTGCCGTCAACCGTGGCCGCGGCGATGCCCCGCTGACCTGGGGCAAAGAGTCGTTGCCGCTCGACCGGTTCAAGGCGCAGGCGCTGCCGCCCGGCGCGGCGCGAAGCCCGGACGATTGGGCGCCGCTGGCGGAAATGCCGGGGACGCCGCAGGAGTCGGCGGAACCTGGCACACGGTCGGTTGCGAGACAATACGCGTCGACCCCCGGCCAGGCCGCGTGGCGGCGCACGCTCGCCCCGCGCCACCAGAGTGCGGTGAAGAAGTACTTCGACAAATGAGCCACCAGATGATGAGAGCGGGGCCCTTGGGCCCCCGCGAGCGAGCACAGCGAGCGAGCCACCGGAGCGGAGCGGGGCGGCGGGGTCCCCGCCCCTCGACTAGCGCTCGGGGCGCCCTGAGCGTTGTCGAAGGGCGCGAGCGACGGTGTAGGGGGGTCCGGCCCGCCTTCGCCGAGCCTACGGCGAGGTCTCGCCGGAGCGCTTCGCGCGGAGGCGGAGGGGCGAAGCCCCCCGGTGAAGAATAATGACAGCGCTGCTCGCGCCCGATCGCGTGGCGGATGCCCAGGCGAAGATTGCACGCCTCGTCGGCGAGCTGCGGCGCGTGATCCTCGGCAAGGAAGAGACCATCGACGAAGTCGCGGCCGCACTGCTGGCGCGAGGCCACGTCCTGCTCGAAGGACTGCCTGGACTCGGCAAGACGGAGCTCGTCAAGGCGTTGTCGCGCCTGTTATCCCTGGCGTTCCGGCGGATTCAGTTCACGCCCGACTTGCTGCCCACCGACATCACCGGCAGCCACATTCTCCAGGAGCGTGACGGGCGCAAGGAGTTCGTGTTCCATCCTGGCCCGGTCTTCACGAATCTGCTGCTCGCCGACGAGATCAACCGCGCCTCGCCGAAAACACAGGCTGCGCTGCTCGAGGCGATGCAGGAACGGCGCGTCACCACGTTCGGCGAAACACGACCGCTCCCGGCGCCCTTTTTCGTGCTGGCCACGCAGAATCCCATCGAGCTCGAAGGGACGTATCCGCTGCCCGAAGCGCAGCTGGATCGGTTCATGTTCAAGATCGACGTTGCGGGGGTGGACCGCGCCGTCCTCGAAGAGATCCTGGTGACCCGCGTCCACGGTGAGCCTCCGCCTCTCGACCCTGTGCTGACCGCCGCGGATCTCCAGGATCTCTTCGCGATCGTCGATGCCGTCCACATGCCGCGCAGCGTCGCCGGCTATATCGCGCGGCTCGTGGCGGCGACCCATCCCTCCAACACCGATGCGCCGGAAGCCGTACGCACGTTCGTGAAATACGGCAGCTCGCCGCGTGCCGCCATCTCGATCGGTGCTGCGTCGCGCGGGCTCGCGCTCCTCCGCGGCAAACCCAACGTCGGCTTCGACGACGTCCGCCGCGTGGCCGCGCCGGCCATCGCGCACCGGCTGGTCCTCGACTACGCGGCGCGCCTCGAAGGCTGGGACGGCCGCCGTGTCGTCGGGGCACTGCTCGATGCCGTCCCCGAAATCGAACGCGGTCTGCCGCAGACACTCGAAGCGAGATAATCGTGCACACCCGGATCCTGCTCACCCTTCTTGCGTTCTTCTGCTGCGCAGTCTCCGCAGGCGCTGCAGGCGAATACCGTACGGTCGAAGTCGAGTCATTGAAGATCACGATCGACTCCGAGTGGGCGATGCGGGCCGCTCCCGGTTATCTACCCGTGCGCTTCGACATCACGAATCTCGGCGAGGCGAGGGTCATCGACATCGTCGGGCGCGGGATGCGGTACTTCATGGTCTCCGGCCGAGCCGGCGCTCAAGGAGGACTGGAAATACGGCAGGCGGTTCGCCTGGCGCGCGGTGATCGCGTGCGGTTCACGCTTCCCGTGCCCATCCTCGCCGACCACGAGAACCTGGGATTCGAGATTCAGGAGGACGGCCGAACCATCGACCGGCTGCATTTCACGGGGTTTCAGAGCCGGAGTCCGGCCGCCGACGCGTCAGCGTTGATCGTGGCCGACCCGTCGAGTCCGTTCGGAACAGCGGGGGCCGGCTGGCGGAGAACCATGACGCCCGGAGGAGCGCGAGCAACCTTGATGATCGCACCCGGCGGAGCCAGGGCGTCCGGCACTGTCGTCTCAGGCGTTGGAGGTGGAGTCGGAGTGCATGCCGCACCCCCACTCGATTTCCTGCTCGAGCCCGCACGGCTGCCGACCAACTGGCTCGGATACACCTCGGTGCGTGCGGTGGTCATTGGAACCGCTGAATGGGGACAGCTGACCGAGCCGCAAAAGAGTGCGCTCCTGACGTGGACGGCGTGCGGCGGTGATTTGATCGTCATTGACGGCGATTTGAATGTTCTCGTTCCTGAAGCGCAACGCGCTCCCCCTCCGGGCACGACCGTGCGTGCGTATTTCTTCGGCCGCATTCACGTGCCGACCTTCACGTCTCTCCTGGCGACGGGCGGCCTTACCGGCGCACTCGCCGTCGCAGACAAAGCGGCTGATACGAACTGGTCGCTGCCGGCGAATCGCGCGGCGGACTGGGGAACCATCGGCGCGCGAGGCTTTCGACTGCCGATTCCCGGTGTCGCCGGCGTGCCGGCGCGAACCTACCTGCTGATCCTGCTCGCGTTCAGCTTCGTCATCGGACCCGTCAACTACTGGTTCCTGTTGCGCAGGCGCCGTCAGGTCCTGCTGGTGCTGACGGCGCCGCTGATTTCGGCCGTCTTCATCCTGCTGCTCGGCGGCTACGTGGTCGCCGGCGAGGGATTCGGCGTGCGCGGGCGCGCGATGACCTTCACGATGCTCGATCAGGTCCGGATGCAGGCAGTCACCCGCGCCAGCATTTCGCTGTACGCGTCGGGCATGGCCCCGAGCGGCGGGCTGCGCTTTCCGCGCGACGTGGCGGTGTTCGCGATCGGCACGGAGGGTGACGGGAGCCGCGCTCCACACACGCTGGAGCTCACCGAGCTGCAACGCTACTCCTCAGGCGTGATCCAGGCGAGGTCGGCGACCAACCTCGAGGAAATCGCCTTTCGTTCCGCCCGCGAGCGTCTCAATTTCAACGTCGAGGGCAATGCCATCAGGGTCGTGAACGGGCTCGATTCGAACATCAGCACCCTCGTGTACCGCACGGGCAACACGACGTACGTGTTGACGGCCCCGCTGCCGGCCGGTGGACAAGGTGTCCTGCAGGCTGGTGGTCTCTTGGGCGTGCCCGTGCCACCGGACCTTCCGGTGTCGGCCCGCTTCGCACACCTGTTCGCGAATCAGCCGGAGGGTTCGTATCTCGCGATCCTCGAACGCTCGCCGTTCTGGGAACCCGGCGTCTCACACGTTGAGGAGCGCAACAGCTTCCACCTGCTGATCGGCTGGCCGGGTGGCCAGCCATGAGCGCGCCGATGCTGCAGCTCGAGGGCCTGGTCCGGCACTTCGACGGAGTCTGCGCGGTAGACGACGTGTCGTTCAGCGTGGAGCGCGGCAAGGTCCTGGGGTTCATCGGCCCGAACGGCGCCGGCAAGACCACCACGATGCGGATCCTGGCGACACTGGATACGCCGCAGCGTGGCGATGCGCGGATCGGCGGCTACTCGGTGGTCGACGAACCGGAGAAGGTCCGCCGCATCGTCGGCTTCATGCCCGATTACGCCGGCGTTTACGCCAACACGACGGTCAGCGAGTATCTCGACTTCTTCGCACGCGCCTACGACCTGCACGGATCCACGCGGCGGCGCGCCGTCGAGAACATCATCGAGTTCATGGGGATCGACGAGCTGAGGGATCGCGACATCGAGAGCCTGTCGAAGGGTCTCAAGCAGCGCGTCGCGCTCGGCCGGGCCCTGATTCACGATCCGCAGCTGCTCATCCTCGACGAACCGGCCGCGAACCTCGACCCGCGCGCCCGCATCGAATTCCGCACGCTGATCCGCGAGCTGGCGGCTGACGGCCGAACCGTGCTCCTGAGCTCACACATCCTGACCGAGCTGGCCGAGATGTGCGACCTCATCGCCATGATCGAGAAAGGCAGGATCCTGGCGACGGGGACGGTGCAGGAGATCCTGGAGCGGGTGCGGCAGCGCCGGATCCTGTCGGTGCGTCTTGCCGGCGCTCATGATGGACTCGAGCGATTCCTGCTCGAGCAGCCGGGCGTGCTGAACGTGCACGAGATCAGCGGACGGATGCAGTTCGAGTTCAGCGGCGGTGACGACGAACAGGTGGCGCTCGTCGGCCGGCTGGTCGACGCCGGCTTTCCGCTCCTGGAATTCAGCGCGCGCAGCGCGGGGCTCGAAGATCTGTTCATCGAGATCACTGGGAGGGGCGTGCAATGAGCCGGTTGCAGGCGCTCCTCGCGTGGCTCGATCGCGCCAGCGATTGGCTCAGCCCCATCGTCGTCAAAGAGGTGCGGCAGATCGTCCGCGGACGCGACTTCATGTCGTCGTTCGGCTCGTGTCTCTTCGCCGGGCTGCTCGTCGCCTTCTTCGGCGCAGGTGACGCGCTGACCGGCGAGGGCACGTCCGGCAGATGGACGTTCATGTCGCTGATGACGTGTCTGACGATCCTCGGACTGGCCGTGGTGCCGCTCGGCGCGTTCAGCGCATTGCGCAACGAGCGCATGGAACAGACGCTGGAGCTGATCACGCTCACCGCGCTGTCGCCGCGGCGGGTCGTGATCGGAAAGCTGCTGGCGCAGGGCGTCAAGCTCGCAACGCTCTTTGCAGCGGTCGCGCCGTTCATTGCCATGAGCTTCCTGCTCGGCGGCGTCGATTTCGTCACGATTCTGATCGCGCTCCTGGTCCTCTTCCTCTGGTCGTTGTGGGCGTCGGCGGCCGGTCTGTTCCTCTCGACGCTGCTCAAATCGCGGGCGATGTCCGGCCTGGTCTTCATTGGCGTGGGCATCATGGCGCTGATGTTGTTCGGGATCAGCAGGCCGCTGTTCTTCTTCCTGAGCCGGGGCGCCTTCGTGACCGGTACGGTATTCGGCGTGGGGCCCTCCCCCGGACAGTTCTGGTGGACGCTGGCCATTACCACGACCTCGTGCGTGATGACCATGGCGAACCTGGTCTTGCTGGCGGAGAACCGCCTCTCGTTGCCGACTGCAAACCGGGTGACGGCGCTGCGGATCGGGTTCTTCGCGCAAACCCTGCTCATCTCGGGATGGTTCCTTACGTACATCAACGAGCCCCCGGGCACGGAATCGGCCGCGATCGCGTTTTTCGGGATGATTGGAGGAGTGCACCTCGCTGCCGTCGCGATGTTCACGGTGACCGAGGATCTGATCGTTCCACGCCGCGCGCTGCTGCAGATGCAGCGGCCGTCGCGCTGGCGCTGGCTGCTGGCGGTCTTCGGCCCCGGCGGCGGACGCGGCGCGGCCTACGTGCTGGCGAATATGGCCGTCTTTCTTGCCGCGGCCTTGATTTTCGATCCGCCGGCGCTGCGCTTGCGCTGGCTGGTGGCGATCTGCGCCTATATCTGCCTGTTCACCGGCGTCCCCACGCTCGTGTTCCGCGTGGTGAAACCCGCACGTCCCGCGTCAGTGCCACTTCGCGCCGGCCTGTTGCTGCTGCTGTCGCTAGCGTTGCTGCTGCCCGACATCCTCTATTACCTCCTCTGGCAGCCTGATCTGCTCGGGTTCAATTTCGGAGCCCGTCATTTGATCAACCCGTTCCGGACGCTGGCCAACTGGGAGACCGTCGAAACGAACGGCTGGCTCTGGGTGCCGACGCTGCTCGGACTCAACGGGCTGGCGAGCTACGGGCTGTTGATTCAGCTGGGCCGACGGACGACTCCTCAGCCCGTCACCGCTGCCCAGGGTGTCGCGGCCGCGGGAGAACCCGGCAGTGCCCCCGCTGTCCATTGATTGGGCCGCGGTCCGAGCCGCCGCCGCTTTACGTCTCGCGCTGCCCCGGACACCGCTCGGAGGACGGAACGGCGAGCGTCTCGGCTCGGGCACCGGGAGCTCGCTGGAATTCCAGGATTACCGTCCGTATGCGCCGGGTGACGATCTCCGCCATGTGGACTGGGCGGCCTATGCGCGTTCGGAGCTGCTCGCGGTCCGCCTCTATCGTGAGGAAGTGGCGCCGCGGATCGATCTCGTCGTCGATACCAGCCGCTCCATGGGTGTGTCGGAGCAGAAGCTTCGCGCGTACGGCGAACTGACCGGCCTGCTGGCGTGCGCCTGCGCCTCCACCGTCGCTGACTCACGCGTCATCACGCGCTCGGCGGCACAGCCGCAGCCTTTGAACGTCCCCGAAGACATCGAGCGCCTGGTCGCGTGCGACAGCAGCCATTCCGCGCTCGAAGACACGCACCTGCCGTTTCGGCGCCGCTCGCTGCGCGTCGTCGTCAGCGACTTCCTGTTTCCGCACGACGCCGACGTCCTCGTTTCGCGGCTCGCGCGCGATGGCGCCATGCTCTCGCTGATCCAGCTCACGCTCCAGGATGAAGCAGAGCCGAATGCGGAAGGGCCGCGTCGACTCGTCGATGTCGAAGGACACGGCGAGCTCGATCTCGTGATCGACGAGACCGCGATTCACGCCTATCGCGCACGTTTCAGCCGTCTGAGACTCGGCTTGTCGCGCGCCGCGCGCCGCACCGGCGCGCGCTTCGCGTACGTCGTCGCCGGGACGCCCATTCGGGACGTGGCGAAGACACTGGCCGCGGCCGGCGTCCTGGAGGCGGCGTGATTTTTACGACGCCGCTTGGACTCCTGGCCCTGCTGGCCATCCCGGCGATTGTCGCGATTCACCTGTTTCGCAGGCGATTTCCCATCCGTCCGGTCGCCGGTCTCTTTCTGTGGCAGATGGCGCAGCGCACGCCCGAAGGCGGCGGCCGGATCACCAGGCTGCCGATCACCACGAGCCTGATCCTCGAGTGCCTTGCGGCCCTGGCCCTCGCGCTCATCCTGGGCGGCGCCCGCCTGTCGCCGGCCGGCGTGAGTCAGCACCTCGTCGTGCTGCTCGACGATTCGGCGTCGATGGCGGCGGCCAATGCCGCCGGCGAGAGCGCGCGGGATCGCGCAGCGCGCCGCGTGCTCGGCGAGATCGAGCGCCTCGGGCCTGGCGGACGGATCACCCTGGTCGTCAGCGGCGAGCGTCCCTCGGTGCTCGCCGGTCCGGCGGCGCTTGCGCTCGAGGCGCGTCCAGCGCTGGAGAAGTGGAAACCCGCCGCCTTGCACCATTCGCTCGCGCTCGGTCTCCGGCTGGCGCGCGAGCTCGCGGGCAGAACGGGCAAGCTGATGATCGTCAGCGATCTCGCACCGGGCGCCCGCGGCGAAGGAGAGATCGAGGGCGCACTCTGGGTGTCGGTGGGTGAACCGCTCGCCAACGTCGGCATCACCGCGGCGGAGCGGACGCTGTCTCCGGAGGCAGGTCGAGGCGTAGTGTCGCTGACGTTCGGCAACTACTCCGACAGCACATCGCGCCGGCATCTGCGCATCACCGCAGGCAGCAAGGAGGTCGGCAGCAAGGACATCGACGTGCCTGCGGGTGTGTCGTCACTCACGCTACCCCTGTCACCTGGACTGCCGGCCGTGCGGATCGATCTGTCCGGCGACGCCTTGTCTCGCGACAACGAGGTGACCCTGGTCGAGCCCCGCCCCCGCATCGTCGGCGTCGAGAACCGATTGCGTGACGGCCGCGGCCGTCAGGCGCTGATCAAAGCGCTTGGTGCGGTTGCCAGCGTCACCCAGGCCAACCCCGGACATCTCGCGTTCATCGAAGCCGCCGCGATCGACACCGCGGGCGCCCCGGGTGTGTGGAAAGCAGCGTTCGGACGGCCTCCGGCGGGATGGCTCGGATCGGGAGAGCCCGGAGATTTCATCGGACCGTTCGTGCTCGAAAAACGGCACCCGCTGCTCGCCGGCACGACCCTTGGCGGCGTGGTCTGGCCGGGCGTGATGCCCCTTGCCCCCGGCACCGTGCGCCCGCTGGCATCCGCGGGAGATCAGGTGCTCATCGGCGTGCCGGCCGTGAGCGCGCGATCCGATCCCGCGTACTTGTTCAACATCGATCTCGATCGGACGAACCTGGTTCGAGCGCCCGACTGGCCGATCCTCATTTCGAATCTCGTCGAGATGCGACGACAGAGCCTGCCAGGACCGGAGCGATGGAACTACCAGATTGGCGAATGGGTACGCGTCCGGCTCGGACACGAGCCGAAGGGTCCCTTGCGATTTCGCTGCGGTACGGTCGAACGCACGCTGCCGGCCAGCCGCCAGCTGGAATTCATCGCGCCGTCGCCGGGCGGGCTGCTTCAGATTCTCGAAGGCGACACCCTCCTGTTCGATATCGGCGTCAATTTTTTCGACGAAACGGAGAGCAGTCTGCGCAAGCAGTCGACGGCTGACGCCGGCCGATTCGCCGACGTCAGCGGACTGACCGCGGAAAGCGGGCCCGCGTCCGATCCGTTGTTCTGGGTCCTGCTGGCCATCACGACGGCCGCGATTGTTGGCAACTGGTGGGTGCTCGGCGCCGGAATCAGAAGTCAACCGCTCCGGCCCCTGCCGCCCCTTCACCGATGAACCGCATCGCCCTGCTCTTCCCGGAACTCCTGCTCCTGATCGTTCCGCTGCTCTTCGTGTATTTCTGGCGCGGCCGATCGCCGGGACCCGGGGGCCTGGTGCGCATCGTGATTGTCGCGATCCTTGCGGTCGTCGCGGCTGTGCCCCTGGCACCGCTCGGCGGAAGAGGCGTGGACGTGGTGATCGTGGCCGACCTGTCGCGCTCGATGCCGGCTGACAGCCGGACGCGCGAACTGGAAGTCATCAGGATGCTGGATCAGCGGGCCTCGACCGGCGATCGCGTGGGGATCGTCGCCTATGGACGCGAGGCTCGCATCGACCGGCTCCCTGAGGAATTCGGAGCGTCCGCGGACTTCCTTCGGGAGGTGGATCCGGACGGCAGCGATCTTGGCGGCGCCATCAGTCTAGCCGCCAGCCTGATCCCGCGCGAGCGGCCCGGTCGTCTGATCGTGCTCTCCGATGGCGAGTCGAACGGCGCGCCGGTGGACGCTGCCGCCTACGAAGCGGCGTCGCGCGGGATCCCGATCGACTTCCGCCTGTTCAGCCGCAGCGAGACCGCCGACATCGCCGTTGAATCGCTCGACGTCCCGGGTGTCGTCGACGAGCGCGAGCCATTCCAGTTCACAGCTTCGGTGCGCACCGATCGCACGGTCGAGAGCGAGGCCGTGCTGTTTCGCGACGACGTCGAAATCGCGAGAATGAAGCGGACGTTCCAACCGGGCGCGACCGAGCTCACGTTTCGCGACGTGATCGATCGGCCCGGCGTCGCACGCTACCGGCTGCGGCTCCTGGCCGCGGGTGACCGCGTGCCCGACAACAACGTCGGCAATGGCGCCGTGCGAGTCGATCCGCCAGCCACGATTCTCCTGGTCAACGCGTCGGGCGGTCCCGACAACCTCAGTCGCGCGCTCTCGGCCGGCAAGCTCAACGTCGACATCACGGCACCGTCGGCCTTTCCGAAGGATCTTGCCGCTCTGACCGCGTATCGTGGCGTGATCCTCGAGAACGTGCCTGCGAGCCGGATGGGACCGCCGGCGCTCGAAGCGCTGGTGCATTTCTCGACCGACCTCGGCGGCGGCCTGCTCGTGACTGGTGGCGGAGCGTCATTCGGCGTCGGCGGCTACTTCAAATCCGCGCTGGATCCGTATCTGCCCGTATCGATGGAGCTCAAGAACGAGCATCGCAAACTCTCGCTCGCCATGGTCGTGGCGCTCGATCGGTCCGGCAGCATGGCCGCCCCGGTGGGCGACGGCCGCACGAAGATGGACCTGGCGAACGAGGGCACGTGCGCAGCGATCGAGACGCTCGGGCCTTACGACGAAATCGGCGTCATCGCCGTGGACAGCTCGCCGCACGTGATCAGCTCACTGGTTTCGGCAAGCGACAAGGATCGCATCTGCGGCGACGTGCGGCGCATCCAATCCATGGGCGGCGGCATCTTCACTTATACCGCGCTGGTCACGGCCGCGCAGATGGTGCAGGAGTCCGAGAAAGGCACCCGCCACATCGTGCTGTTCGCCGATGCCGCGGACGCCGAAGAGCCAGGGGATTATCAACGCCTGCTCGAAAGGTTGACACCGCTCGGCATCACGGTGAGCGTCATCGGACTCGGAAGCGAGTCTGACCCCGACGCCGCCTTCCTCAAGGATGTTGCGGCTCGCGGCCAGGGCCGGCTTCACTTTGCCGCCACCCCCGATGATTTGCCGCGGCTCTTCGCGCAGGAAGCCATCACCGTCGCGCGCTCGAGCTTCGTCACCGACGCGACGGCGGCGCGCGCACTGCCCGACCTGGTCTTGCTCGGCGAGTCGCCGGCATCGGCGTTCCCGAACCTCGACGGCTACAACCTCACGTATCTCCGTCCGGGCGCCACGATGGGGGTGGTGACGACCGACGAATACAAGGCGCCAGTGCTCGCGTTCTGGCACCGTGGGCTGGGCCGGGTCGCCGCGCTGACCGCGGAGGCCGACGGAAAATATTCGAGTCGCTTGAATGCGTGGGGCGATTTCCAGGGCTTCGCGGTCGGACTCGGCCGATGGCTGCTCGGCGGCGAGCCTCCCTCCGGTGTGCGCGCCACCATCGATCGCACGGGAGGCCAGGGCGTCGTCCGTGTCGAGCTCGATCCCGATCGGCGGCGTGGTGCACCGGACGACGTGCGAGTGGCAACCGCGACGATCGTGCCCCCGGGCGAACGCACGGGCGGCACCACCCGCCGGCTGACGCTGTCGTGGATCGGCGAAGACACGCTGGAAGCCCGTTTTCCCCTGGAAAAGGCCGGCTTGTATCTCGGCGCCGTGCAACTCGGAACCGGAACCGTGCTGCCGCTTGCGCCGCTCAGCCTGCCCTACTCGCCCGAGTTCGAGCCGCGCACGGATCCGGAGGAGGGGAAGAAGACATTGCAGGAGATCGCGCGCGTGACCGGCGGCACCGAGCGCACAACCTGGGACGACGTCTTCAGCGCGCGCCTGCTGCGGAATCGCCAGGTGAAGGATCTCGTGATTCCGCTCACGCTGATGCTGTTGCTGCTCCAGGTAACTGAGATCGCCGGGCGACGGCTGCTGTGGTTCCAGCGGCTCCGCCTCCGCCCTTCGCGCTACGGCGAGACAGGCTCTGATGGTACGGTGAGGCTAGGTACCGTCCTTCGCCGGCTCAAGGCCCCACTTAAGTCCAGCCTGTCTCGCAGTAGTCCGAAGGACGAAGGCGGAGCTTCGACAGTCGACAACTCCACCCCGACAGTGTCGGCGCTCGAACGCGCAAAGAAGAAGGCGCGCAGCCGGATGGGGCGCTAGAGCGATCGATCCCGAGCGCCACGCGGGCGACGTGTGACCTTCGTCGTCTGTCTCGGCCGGCGGCGTGCATGATGCGACTAATCGCCGACGAGTCGTCGAATCGTCTCGGCCTTGTTGGGATCGTCAAGTGCGGCACGACAGGCTCGAAGCACTTCTGTGGCACCGAGCGAGAGGTCGCCCAGGCGCGCGCTGGAGACCAAGTAACGCGCTGCGCCCTCCGCTTGCCGGCGGTTGAGCGCAGCGTCTTGCAGCGCTCTCACTACTCGATCGGCGCCGAGATGGTTTAGGAGACGCTCGACCAGCGTCTCGAACGCGTAGTACCAACCCCACTCGCTGCCTAACGTTCCGTGCCACTCGCAGAGAGAGAGGGCCAGCTGCTGGTCGGTTCGATATTCCGACTGAAGACTCGCGATCATGGGCTCGATCGGCTCGTCCTCCTGCCATTCGGTCGCGGGTTCGTACAGGGTTCGCACACACGCGGGCATCGCCTCGCACCACGCCGTGAGCAATTTGGAGTGCCTCGCGGCTTCCCTCTCTGCTTCTTCCATCTCCTCCAACAGTGAGGTCACGCCCTCGTCGGCAAGCCACCGCGCCAATGACCAACCGTTGCGCAGCATGGCATCGCTCCCCCACGCTCCGTCCCATCGGATCGAAAGCCCGTGGTGAACCGTCAGCGTTGCGACCACGCCCTCGCGAGCGACCAGCTCCACGATCAAGGAACCTACGCACATACAGTGAAAGAAGTCGTCGCTCTCCACGATCGCGAGTAGATCGAGCAGCTCTCGCACGCGCGGCCCCTGATCGATCGTGAGCACCGCGCTCGGCCGCAGGTAATCGCCCTCCCGTTGCCAGCGGCAAACCCGGACGCTCCGGACATCACTGACGATCACGTCGAGCGATTGCTGTGTGGGCTTGATCAAGTTCTCCGGATCGTCGAGCTCCCCGCCGTCCAAATCACTCTCGTCCACGGGACGTCATCATAGCGGGTTGCCCGGATCGGCGGCCGTTGCGGAGTCCCCGAATCCACCCGCCGAACCGGCCGGACGACTAACCGGCGTATCAAGAGGGGCGGCCATTTTGCGGCCCCGAGTGTCTAATGAACTGAAGATGTTTCGGTCTCTTGGTCGCGGATCCGGAGCTGGCGGCTTTCCGAGGGCCTTACCCTTGGCTCTGGTGCGAATCCTCCTTGCGCCGCCGTGTGGAAGGCAGATGCCGTGTTCATTGGCACGGTGGTGGACCGCCTTCCGGAACGAATCGGAGACTCACTGAGCTGGACCGTCCACAAGGTTGCCGTCGGTCAGACGCTTCGAGGTTCCGTCGACTCGTTTATCCCGCTGGTGCCGGGGAATCTCCCAGGGGCGGGGCAGATTGCGGCGGCGCACTCGCCCCGTGCAGGGCCGATGATGTGGTGGTCGTCATGCGAGTATGACTTCGAGTTGGGCAAGCAGTACTTGATCTACGCCCGCCGAACGTCGGACGGCCGGTGGACCACAGGGAAGGGCAGTGGGACGAAACCCCTGGAGGAAGCAGCTGCCGATCTTGATTACATCGCCACTATCCCTTCCGCCGAACCCACCGGACGTGTGTACGGCACAGTCGAGCGGACGGTCCTCAATCCAGCCGGTCGAACTCTCCCGATGAGCGTTCCCGCCGCAGACGTGCAGATCGCGTTTGTCAGCGGGACGAACCGCTTGACGGTGAGAACGGACCTCGAAGGGAAGCTCGACGTCCACGTGCCGCCTGGCGTGTACAGCATCGCCCCGATCGTGTCCAAGACCGTTCGAGTCTACGGAGCTCCATCTCTAACCACGGTACCGGCACGCGGCTGTGCTCCCGTGTACTTCTCGCTCACAGCGAACGGCCGAATAGAAGGACGGGTCGTGCGGTCCGATGGAACTCCTGCTCCCCGAACATCGATCGACGTCGTTCCCGCAGATCTCGCTTCAGATGAACGGCCGGACAACTTCACCACGTCGCCGTCGGGCACCACCGACGAGAAGGGCCGTTTCTCGATAGATGCCATTTTGCCCGGTCGCTACGTGGTCGCGGTGAACGCGCGCTCTGGTCCCCGGTTGTACTCGCCCTACCCCACCACGTACTTCCCCGGCGTTGGCCGGCAGGATGCGCGCATCGTCGAGATTGGCGAAGGCGAGCGGAAGTCAGGGCTCACCATCGTCGTCAGTGCCCTTGCCGAAACGACTGTCTCGGGGACGGTAGTGATCAATGGTGGGCCCGCTGTCGAGGCAACTGTCACGGCTTCGCCCGTCGACCAGAGGGGAATACTCACGGACTCGGTGCAGACGGATTCGAGCGGCGCCTTCGAACTTCGTGTGCTGACCGGGATCAGCTATCTGATCAGAGCCGAGATCCGAACGGAAAGCGGGTTTCGACAGGCAGAGACTGTGGTCATCGTCGATCAGCGGAAGAAAGGCCTCCAGCTTTCAATTCGTCCGTAGCAGTCACAAGCCGGGGACGGTCGCTAGAGATCAATCGCCGTCCGGGTAACGCTCGCTCCCGGGCCATACCCCTCGGTCGTCTTGTCAGCGTTCCCATCCAGGTCGCCAGGCGAGGCTTGCACCGACTCCCACCACCGTCGCGCATCATCGTCCGACCACGCTTCGACATCGGCGGCTGCGAGCTGCTGGTCCAGTGCTGCGGCACTCCGTGGTCGATCTTCGGGCTTCTTCGCCAGGCAGCTCAGAACGATTCGTTCGAGATCCGGCGGCACAGTGTGAGGTGCTCGTTGCGAGGGGGGCGTCGGCGTTGCCTGAAGGTGTTGAGCGAACACCTTCATCACGGTGTCGCCTTCGAAAACCTGCCGACCGGTGAGGAGGTAGTAAGCGACGCATCCAACAGAATAAAGATCAGCCCGGCCGTCCACTTGTGCACTGAGGGCCATCTCGGGCGCCATGTAGCCGGGAGTGCCGATCACCAGCCCGCCCTGCGTGGCCAGCGAATGCTCCATCGTGCCCTCGGAGATGGGCTTGACCAGACCGAAGTCGAGAACCTTCACGAAGTCGTAGACCAGTCCGACGCGCCCGACGTGGACGTTGGCGGGCTTGATATCGCGGTGGACCAGTCCCCGCACATGGGCTTCTTCGAGCGATGCGCAAACCTGCCGAAGGATGTGAACCGCACGGCCCGCAGGCAGAGCGCCGTGCCGGCGAACCAATGACTCGAGAGTCAGCCCCTCGAGCAATTCCATGACGAAATACAGCGTCTTGTCATCGGTGACGCCAAAGTCGTACAGCTCCACGGTGTGCGGAGACCGAAGGCTCGCGGCCGTTTCTGCCTCACGGCGAAAGCGTGCGACCGCGAGCTGGGCGGCCGCAGGGTCGGTGCCTCCGAGCATTGCGGGACGAATCAACTTGATTGCCGCCGGCCGTGCGAGCATGCGGTGCCGCGCGTGGTAGACCTCCCCCATCCCGCCACGGCCCAGCAGCTCGCCGAGCTGGTAGCTGCCCATCGCCCGCGCTTTCGCGACTTCCTGTCCCAGGCCCGTCACCACATGTGAGATGACGACGGCGACACCGAGGAGAAGGTAGTCGGGATAGTGCATGAGCAACGCGTTGGACGGCGGCTCAAAGTTCCAGAGCCCCCTCGCCCGGGCAATCCACATCGCGATCGGATTCATGGAAACGGCGACGAATCCGGCAGCAAATGTCTTGGCTGGAGTGCTCGGGACGATTGCGGCGAACATCAGCACGACCGCCCCTATCCACGAGATCTGCGGGGCGAGGCTCGGGCTCACGCTCATGGGTACCCAGTGGAACGTCAGGCCTAAGGCGAAAGCCGTGAACACCATGTAGCCCAGACCGAGATTCAAAATGCTCGTCGGCTCCCGATCAGTGCTGCGCGCGTAGAAGAACACCAGCAAGGAGACGAGCACGCTCAGGCCGGCGATCCCGTCGGGGCCTTCGAGCCGCAGCCAGCGCGAGTCGCCCTCCGACATGGCTCGTTCGGCCAGATGGCCAAGCACCGACCCCAGCGTCCACAACCCGCACCCCACGAGGCACATGATCCGCAGCCGGCGGGAAGCGTTTCTCAGCAGATCGGCGGGCAAGACTCGCCGGCGACCTCGTGACGAGGGCGTTTTCGCCGACGCGGTGGGGGGAACGGGTCCTATAAGGGGCGGGTCTGTCATGCTCGGGTGAAGACGACCAGCCACCAGTATGTCGTCAACAGGCCGCGCATTTCCTGAAAAGGGGGTCGTCCCCCTTAGAATCGGGCCGTCAGGATGTCAGCCAGCAGGCGGCGGGCAGCAAGTGCAGGCCTGAAGCGGGCCGTCGTCACGCGCAGGGCCGATACGATCATTCCTGCCTCAGCGTCTGCATCGGATCGAGGCGGGCGGCGCGTGCGGCTGGGATCCATGCGGCGAGCAGGCATGCCGCGACGATCGCGAGGAGACTCGCCACGTACGCGATCGGATCGGTCACGTGCACGATCTCGGTCAGCGTCGCCGCAGCGGGCGTGGCGATCAGGATTGTGGCAAGTGATCCGGCGAGTCCGACGCCGGCCAGCAGCCCGTAGACGACCGGGCGCGTGGTCTGCGCCAGGATGAGCCGCGTCACGCTCTGAGACGAGGCTCCGAGCGCCATCCGTATCCCGATCTCCCTGGTGCGCTGCTCGACGAGATACGACAGCACACTGAAGAGGCCGGATACGGTCAGCAGCAGCGCGAGGCCGCCCAGCACGAGCGACACCCGGAAGGCGATCTCCAGGAACAACGTCTCGAGCCTGGCCAGCGTCCGCATGGTCACGATCATGCCCATGTTCGGATCGATCCTGGTCAGGCGATCGACGAGAGTACGCTGGGCCAGCGCGGAATCGCCATTGACGCGCGCCGCAACCGACGTCTTCGGCGCGTTGACGCTGGTCGGCAGGAAGATGCCGGCATCCCTCGTATCGATGAACCGGAACCCGGCGACGTCGCGCGCCACGCCCACCACGGTGAGCAGGCGCGAGGGCCCAGGAGGTTCGGCCGTCGGCTGCGTTCCGGAACCGAGATCCTGCTCGAGCCGGAACGTTTCGCCGAGGCCGCTGCCATTCGGCCACAGCTGCCGCGCGATCGATTCCGACACAATAGCGACTGGCTGCTCGGCGTCTCGCTCGGCCGGCGTGAATGGTCGTCCGCGCACGACAGGAATGTCGAACACGTCGAAGTACTCGGGCGACGCCAACTTGTAGACGACCGGGGTCCTGCTGGCACCAATCACCGCGAAGGCTGGGTACGGCCAGGCGAACACCCCTGGCCGTACGGCGGCATAGGTGGCCATGGTCGGTTCCGACGCGATCGCCTGAATCATCGCCGCGCGCTTCGGCTCGTTGACGATGTCGATAACCATCGTGTCAACCGTGCGGAAGCCCGGATCGAATCGCGATGACGCGATGGCGCTGCGCAGGAAGATCGCGGCGCAGATGAGCAGCAGCGCCGACGCGAAGACCTGGATCCCGATGAGCACGTTCCGGGCGCCGGCGGGACGTGCGGTCCTGACGGACTGGCCGCGGAGTGTTTGCACCGGCTCGACTCGCGTCGCCTGGAGCGCGGGCATCAACGCGAAAAAGGCGGTGGCGGCCATCGCCGCGATGACCAGGAACACGGCCACGCGCCAGTCAGCCGCGGGAACGACGATGTCGAGATTCGGGTCACCGAGGTCCACCGGCATCGCCCGGCTCGCCCAATAGACCATGCCTTCGAGCGTCAGTCGCGAGATCAGGTAGCCGCCGCCGGCCGCTGCCAGCGCGAGCAGCCAGCTCTCGGTCATGAGCTGGCGGATGATGCGCCGCCGCGAAGCTCCGAGCGACAGACGAATGCCGAGCTCGCGCTGACGCGCCACGCCGCGCGCAAGCAACAGGTTGGCGACGTTGGCACAGCCGATCATCAGGATGAGTCCGAAGGCAAAGAACAGCGGCATGAAGACCGCGACGGCTTGCATGGGTTCGCGAACCGTGCCTCGCCTCGGCAGCAGCACGATGGTCGCAGCGTGGCCATCGGCGGTGACGCCTTGCCGGTTCGATTCCCACGCCGCAATCTGCGCGCGCGCCCCCTCCATCGACACGCCAGGTTTGAGACGGCCGACGATGTCCACGCCGGCGCGGTCTTCGCGGCCGCGAAGGGCTGGCCGGAACTGCGCCAGTTGCGCGAGCGGTGCCCAGAAGTCAGGTGCCTTGAACTCGAGGCCGCGGAACCCTGCCGGCGTCACGCCGATGATCTCGAACGGTGCGCCGCCGACGAGGACGGTCCGTCCGAGCACGTTCGGATCGCGATTGAAATGACGGTCCCACCCCTTGTCGCTCAACACGATCGCCCGATTGCCGCCTGACTCGTCATCGGCGGGACCAAGGGCCCGCCCCATCACCGGATTCACCCGGAGGACGTGGAAGAAATTGCCGGTGACGAGCGTCGCCCCCATCATCCGGCCATCGACGCGAAGATCGATGCCAGGCACAGCGGCATACGCGTCGGTGAAGACGCTGGTCTCCGTGCGCAAGGCCTCGAACGCGGGACGCGTGAACAGCGGCTGGTCGCCAGTGGCCAGCGGCGACCGTTCGACGGCGTACATCTCGCTGATCGCGGGCACCGCGTCAGCGCGAAACAGGAACGTGTTCAGGATGGTGAACAGGACCGCCACGACGCCGAGTCCGATCGCGACGGTCGCGACGATCGTAAAGCCGGTCAGCGGCGCGCGCCTGAGCGAGCGCAGCGCGAACCGAACGTCGCGGATGGTGTTGTCGACGAAGGCGGTCCCGCGCTGGTCACGGCATTCGTCGGCCACAACGGTTGCCGACCCGAAACGCGCCTGCGCCCGCGCGCGCGCCTGATCCGGCTGCAGGCCCTGATCGGTCAACTTCCTGGCTTCACGCTCGATGTGAAACGAGAGCTCGTCGTGCAGATCCTGCTCGACACGGCGGGGAGTGATCAGTGCGCGGATGAGGAGCCGAAAGTCGCGAAGGCCCATTGGGTCTACACCTGTGTAATGGCCCGGCGCAGCGTCAGTCGATCGAGCGTCCAGGACAACAGATGCGGAGACGGAGTCATGGTGTCGGTAATCGACACTATCGTGTCTTTGTGTCGATTGTCAGCGCGGACGATCGGATTCGGACCACCGATGCGGCGGCAACGGCATCACGTCTCCCTTTTGCGGCCACGCGGGATCTGCAGAGAGCGAACGCCGAGGGACTCGGAATTGCAGCCCTGGCACCAATGACCAGAAAATCGACATCTTAGGTTTCTGGAATCGGTTCTTCCCGGGCGAACGCCAATTCGGCGCGATTTCAGAGAACGTTCTGTGGATCCTCTTCGAGACCTATCCGATCATCACGGAACTGGAATTCCTCA
>Ga0209382_10003022_pt1 | contig 23781 bp, 25 predicted proteins | sample SoiMetdeltSBSDD5_FD_187599 | JGI IMG/M metagenome (GOLD analysis project Ga0209382, IMG submission 187599) | Bulk soil microbial communities from a Populus tree surrounding site in Tennessee, USA - Soil MetaG P. deltoides SBSDD5 (SPAdes) (version 2) | ecosystem: Environmental > Terrestrial >...
GCCAATGACGTCGCGATCGACCCGGGCAAGGGCATGAGGCCGCCAGAGTGTCACTCCCCACGCCGTCTCCTTATTTAGCCATGCCTTAGCTAACTCGGGTGAAGTTAGCATTGCATAAGCTAAGTGTCGAGACGTCCGTCTGACGATCAGCCCGCGGCCGGAATAAATCAAGCGGAGAGGCGGTCACGATGGTGCGTGACTATTCGACTTGGATTACAGATTCCCAGTTTCTCCTATGGAGCGCCCGTAGCCGAACTGTTTCCCGCGGTGAAGGCGCAGGCCCAGGAAGCCGAATCCGCCGGATTCGACACCGTGTTGGTGATGGATCACTTCTATCAGCTGCCGACGCTGGGGAAACCGGATGAACCGATGTTGGAGGCCTACACGACGCTGGGTGCGCTGGCCTCAGCGACCGAGCGGGTGCAGCTTTCGACGTTGGTGACCGGAAACACGTACCGAAACCCGACCCTGCTCGCCAAGGAAATCACCACGCTGGATGTGGTCAGTGGCGGGCGCGCGATCTTGGGTCTCGGTGCCGGCTGGTTCGAACTCGAGCACCAGCAGCTGGGCTTCGAATTTGGTTCGTTCACAGAGCGATTCGAAAAGCTGGAGGAGGCGCTTCAGATCGTCATCCCGATGACCCACGGTGAGCGGCCGAGTTTTTCAGGCAAGTGGTACCACACCGAAAACGCCATCAACGAGCCCCGCTACCGCGACCACATTCCGGTGATGCTCGGCGGCAGCGGCGAGAAGAAGACGTTCCGGCTCGCCGCCCAATACGCCGACCACCTCAACATCATCGCGCCAATGGACGAACTTCCAGGCAAACTCGTTGCGCTGGAACAACGATGCGCGGAGGCCAACCGCGACCCCGCGACGCTGGAAACGAGCTGCCTGCTGACCGTGGTGCTCGACGGATACGAATCACATGGAGCGATCGATGAAGCCCGCGGTGGCCGGGCGGTCAGTGGCTCACCACAGCAAGTGGCGGAGGAGATCAAGCGTCGCGTGCTCGATGTCGGCGTGGACGGCGTCATCGTCAACTTGCCGACCCATCGCTATACACCCGGAGTGATAACGAAAGTCGGCGAAGTGCTGCGCAGCATCAGTTCTTGATCGCACTGACCAGGCTGATGTTGCCGGTCATTGCGCCCGCTTCGGACTCGGGATCGGGAACGGGCCGATCGAGCGAGCGCAGCTGAGACGGCAACGGCGTGGCCACGGACCGCCAGCCGCGGTGGCCGAACCATTCGTGGGCGGGCGCGTGCTGCTCGTTGTAGACGAGCGTGAAGAAGGTGTCCTCATCCCCTGCAGCGCGTTCCTCCTCTCGCTTCGCCTCGAAAACATCGGCGTCCAGCGGCACCGCTTCCTCGACCGCCAAATGGCTGCCCGGCGCGGCCAGCGAGTCGATGCCGGCGAACAGCTGGTGCTGAGCGTCGGCCGGCAGGTAGATGAGCAACCCTTCGGCGATGAACGCCGACGGTTTCGACGGATCGAACCCGTTGTCACGCAATGCCTGTGGCCAGTCGTTGCGCAGATCGACGGCCACCTCTCTGCGCTCAGTAGTGGGCGTGTCGCCATGCGCGGCCAACACCTCGCGCTTGAACTCGAGCACCCGCGGCTGGTCCAGCTCGTACACCACGGTGCCGTCGGGCCATGTCAGCCGGTAGCCGCGGGAGTCGAGCCCGGCCGCAAGCAGCACGATCTGCCGCACCCCGGCCGCGGCCGCGGCTTGAAAGTAGGTGTCGAAGTATCGCGTCCGAGCGCCCTGGAAGTTGACGAAGTGTTCGCCGAACTCGGTCTTCAGCGGGTGGTCGGGGGCGCCGCCGTCGAGCAGGTCGGCCCATTCGCCGCCGACCGCCCGGCAGAACACCTCGGCATACGGATCGACCGCCGCGGGATCGGGTTTCTGGGCTTCCAGGGCCCGCGCCGCGGCGACGAACAGCGCGGTCGAACCGACACTCGTCTTGATGTCCCAGCTGTCATTATCGGTACGCACGTACGCGTTTATACGCGCTGATTCTGACAACCCGGCCAGACTGGATACATGGCGGAACCGTGGAACATCAATATCCACTACGACGGCAAACTCGACCGCTGTGTGCCACCGGAGGTGGGGTCCGTGCTCGACGTTGGCTGCGGCGACGGTTTTTTGGCCGCTCGTCTGTCGCAACGCATTCCGACGGTCGTCGCTGTGGACATCGATCAACCCGTCCTGGCGCGAGCCAGGCAACGGTTTCCCAGCGCGCCGGTGAAGTGGCGGTGCGGTGACATCCTCGACATCGCTGACGATTTGGGCGCCTTCGACGCCGTGGTCTCCAATGCGACGCTGCATCATCTCCCCGATACCCGGGTCGCCCTGCGGCGGCTGGGCAGCCTCGTCACGCCCGGCGGAACGCTCGCCCTGGTTACGTTCGCCCGCCCGGGGTGGCGCCACTTGCCATGGGCGATGGCCACACTCGTGATCCGCGGGGTCGCGATCCGGTTGCGCGGCAAATGGGAACACAGCGCGCCCACTGTCTGGCCGCCGCGCTACACCGTCGCCCAGTTACGTCGTGATGTCCGTGCGGAACTACCAGGCGCGCGGGTGTCACTGCTGCCGCTGGGGCGAGTCTTCATCCAGTGGCAAGCAACCGGTTGACTACACCAGAGGACGTCCGGTACGGATCCTCCAATCGAGGTCCTTCAACAGCACGTTGAAGGGGAACTGACGGATGAACCGCGGCAGCAGGTGATTGACCGTCCGGAGCGCACGCATCAATCGGTCGAACCGCCGCTGTCTCACCGCGTCCCACGGCAACCGCATCTCGTCGCGGAACCGTTGCGGCAGAAAGCCCGTCGTGATCAGCAGGCTGAAGTTGTCCAGCGCCCGCTGGATCGGACCGGGCAGCTTGACGCCGCGCACGCGGGCCGCCGCGATCGGCCAAAGGTATTCGCGCACCGCGTCGTCGATGTGCACCTTCTCCACCGATTCCCGCCAGTACCGATCGAATGCGGCGCGGTCCTTCGGCCACATATCCTCCGGAACCTGAAGCGTGGTGCCGAGCGGCACCCCCTCGCGATAGTGCCGCTCGGCGGTCTCCTCATCCATCTCGCCGATGAACAGCCGGTACACGTCGACCGCACCCTTGTACAGGCACGCGCCGACCCACAGCTGTAGGTCTTTGTCGAAGCCGTGGTACTTCACCGGGCTCTTGTCGGTCGAATACACCTGAGCGTGCGCGCGGTTCACCGCACGCCGAAACGCCGCCTTCTGCTCCGGGGAACCTTTGGTCGCCACCGCGAGGTAGGTGAAAGTGGTACGCGCCCGCTTGATCGGATGCAGGTCAACCCGGCCGCTCTCGACGCGACTCTCCATCACGCCGTAGCCGACGCCCGGCCGAGCCAGCTGCATGATCACGTTGGCGGGCCCGGCCAGCAGCGCCACACCCATCAGGCCGTCGTCGAAGTTCGCACCACGGCGCCGCGATGTCGTCGGCAGCGCCGCGGCAGGCTCGCTTACCGCCCGTTCGACGTGCTGCACCGGCTCACTGATCGTCATTGACCCCACCCATCGGCAAATGTGAGAACATATGTTTCCAGATATATTGCCCTCACGACGACGGCGGTGTCAAGATGGATCCGATGGCTCACGTTCGGCCCTACCGCGGCATTGAGGCGGCCGACCGGGTCGCGGAGCGTCGGCGCCGCTTCCTGGAGGCGGGCCTGGACATCCTCGGTTCCGACCCCGACCTGTCCGAACTCACGGTGCGCGGCATCTGCCGCGAGGCCGGGTTGGCGCTGCGGTACTTCTACGAGAGCTTCACCGACAAAGACGATCTCGTCGCCGCAGTGTTCGACTGGGTGATCGCCGATATCGCCGCAACGACGCAGGCGGCGGTCGCGGCAGCGCCCGTCAAGGAACAGACCCGGGCCGGCATCGCCAACATCGTGCGGAGCGTCGCTGCCGACACTCGGGTGGGCCATCTCCTGTTCAGTCCGCAGCTGGCCAATTCGGTCGTACTGCGTAAGCGCGCGGAATCCTTCGCGTTGATGGCAATGCTGACATTCCAGCACGCGGCCACTTTGGGTGCGAAAGACACCGACCTCGTCAAGGCAGCGTCGCATTTCGTGGTCGGCGGCGTCATGCAGATGATCGCCGCGTGGCTTGCAGGTGACGTCAGGATGGACACCGACCAGCTCGTCGATCAGCTGGCCGCGATGATCGATGCGCTGGCCGTCCCAGAGCTCTACCGGGGCTAGCGACCAGCGGGCACTCGGGGTCGACGATCCGCACCGGTCTTCGGCGCGGTCTTCGTGTCGCGCTCGGTGAATTCTTTGGTCCAGCAAGCGAACTCGAGCGTGATGCCGTCCGGATCGTGGAAGTAGAACGACCGCACGTATACGCCGGGATGCACCGTCGCCGACACCTGCGCCTCGCTCTCGTCATGGTTGAGCACCGGGCCGACGCGCACACCCTTGTCCTTGAGCCGCTGCCGGTACTCGTCGAACTTTTCCGCGGGCACGTGAAAAGCCAGGTGGTTCATGGTGCTGACGGCGCTCACGATGTCACCGATGCCCGGGATCGCTTCGGGCGACGAGACGCAGGGCACCCGGTCGGGTGCGTCTGCGAACCAGAAGAACGCCACGCAGTCGCCATTGCCTGCGTCGAAGAAGAAGTGCTGTCCCATGCCGCCGGGTAGATCCAGCGACTTGATCAGCGGCATGCCGAGGACATTGCTGTAGAAGTCGACGGTGCGCGCCATGTCGGAGCAGACCAGCGCCACGTGGTTGATCCCGCCGAGCTCGAATTCGGAATTGGGATTGTCTGGCTTGATCATTCGCAGCTCCTCTAGCCAAGCTCGAAATCTGAATCTAACATCAGATTCAGGTGCGATCAATGGCCGAGGAGCTTCGTGACCGTCAGCCCCCGCGAACAATTGCCGACTCTGCGTGGCAGGCAGACGCAGGCCGCGATCGACGCGGCGGCCAGGGCGGTGATCGCACGCAAGGGCATTCTGGCGACGACGATTTCGGACATCGCGGCCGAAGCAGACAGATCCACGGCGTCGTTCTACAACTATTACGACTCCAAGGAAGCGATGGTCCGCGAGTGGGCCGTGCGATTCCGCGACGAGGCGCGAGAACGCTCGCGCGCGGCGGCAGAACCCGGGCTGACCAACTGGGAGCGGTCGTATCAGGCCGCGGCCGCCCACTGGAACACCTACCGCAATCGGTTGGCCGAGATGATCAGCGTGTCGCAGTTGGCCATGGTGAGCGACGATTTCGCCCAGTACTGGAGTGACATCTGCTCGCTACCAATCGGCTTGATCACACAGATTGTGAAACACGCCCAACGCCAAGGCTTCTGCGCTGCTGACGACGATCCCCAACTGATCGCGGAGGCGATGGTGTCCATGCTCAACCAGTTCTGCTACACGCGGCTGGCCGGAAACATGGCGGCTGCCGTCGATGACGACGCGTGCATCACCACGTTGGCCAACATTTTCTACCGGACGATCTATCCCAAGGAGGCCGGGCTTTTATGACCAAAACACCGGCGTCATCCGGGACACCGGGCGTCACCCGCGAGTTCGTCGGGACGGATTCGCCGACGGCACGACGTGCCGGGTCCGGCGGGCATCCGTGTCAGGGCCTCTACCACCGCGGCGTCGGGCGCAAGCCAAAGGTCGCGATGATCGCCACGCACTACCAAATCGACTTCTCCGAGCACTATCTCGCCGATTACATGGCCACGCGCGGCATCGGTTTCCTCGGCTGGAACACCCGCTACCGCGGATACGAGAGCAGCTTCCTGCTCGACCACGCGCTGGTCGACATCGGCATCGGGGTGCGCTGGCTGCGCGAAGTCCAAGGGGTGGAAACCATCGTGCTGCTGGGTAATTCCGGCGGCGGCTCCCTGATGGCTGCCTACCAGGCGCAGGCCGTCGACCCACACGTGACGCCGCTGGAGGGCATGCGGCCCGCGGCCGGGCTGACCGATTTGCCGCCCGCTGACGGATACATCGCCAGTGCGGCGCATCCCGGTCGTCCGGATGTGCTCACCGCATGGATGGACGCGTCCGTCGTCGACGAAAACGACGCCATTGCAAGCGATCCCGACCTCGACCTGTTCAACGAACACAACGGCCCCCCGTACCCCAAGGAGTTCCTCGAGCGCTACCGGTCGGCACAAGTAGCCCGCAACCACGCGATCACCGACTGGGTCGAGACGGAGCTCAAGCGGGTGCACGCGGCGGGCTTTTCCGACCGTCCCTTCACGGTGCTGCGCACGTGGGCGGACCCGCGGATGGTCGATCCGACGATCGAGCCGACGAAGCGCCCGGCCAATATGTGCTACGTCGGCGTTCCGGTCAGGGCGAACCGCTCGGCGCATGGCATCGCCGCCGCGTGCACGCTGCGCAACTGGCTGGGTATGTGGAGCCTCCGGCACGCGCAGACCCGCGCCGAACCGCACCTGTCCCGCATCGAATGTCCTGCGTTGGTGATCAACGCCGAGCAGGACACGGGCGTGTACCCCAGCGACGCTCAGCGCATCTACGACGCGCTGGCCAGCACCGACAAGTCTGCGTGCTCGATCGACACCGACCACTACTTCACTACCCCGGGCGCCCGCAGCGAGAAGGCCGATACGATCGCCAAGTGGATCGCGAAGCACTGGCACTGAGAGTCCTCGCGCACTTCACGCCGGGCGACAAAGTCACCGAATTCCTTGCACCAGAGTCGGATTGGCTCGACATTCGCTACTGCGCCGAGGACGATGACGACACCTTCTACCACGAGCTGCCCGAGGCGGAGGTTATCTGGCACGTGCTAAGACCCATCTCGGGCCACGACCTCGAGAAGGCGCAACGGTGCAAGCTCGTGCACAAGATGGGTGCGGGCGTGAACACCATCGACGTCGCCGCGGCGACTCGGCTCGGCATCGCGGTGGGGAACATGCCCGGTGCGAACGCGGCCTCGGTCGCCGAGGGCACCGTGCTGTTGATGCTGGCCGCGCTGCGACGGCTTCCCGCCCTGGACAGGGCGACCCGCGAAGGCAGGGGCTGGCCGTCAGATCCGAGTCTCGGCGAAACAGTGCGCGACATCGGCGGCTGCACCGTCGGGCTGGTTGGCTACGGCAACATCGCCAAGACCGTCGAGACGATGGTGACCGCTATGGGTGCACGAGTCCTGCACACCAGCACGCGAGACGACGGCCATCCCGGCTGGCGCCCGCTCCCTGAGCTGCTCACCGAAAGCGACATCGTCTCGCTGCATCTGCCGCTGACCGATAAGACCGCAGGCATGCTGGATCGCGAAGCCCTCGCCACGATGAAGACCGACGCGGTGCTCGTCAACACCTCACGCGGCGGCGTGGTCGACGAGGACGCATTGGTCGACGCACTGCGCACCGGCGGGGTGGGCGCCGCGGGCCTGGACGTGTTCGCTGTCGAGCCAATATCGACCGACAATCCGCTGCTCGGCCTGGACAATGTGGTCCTCACGCCGCACGTCACCTGGTACACCGTCGACACCATGCGGCGGTACCTGGAACATGCGGTGGACAACTGCCGGCGGATCAGGGATGGGCAGGAGCTGGCCAACGTCGTCAACGAGTAGTCTGGCTCCCGACCGACCGGTTAATAGGGAAGGCTTCTACGAAGAGGTAGCTATGCCCATCGCGATCACTCCTGAGCACAACGACCTGGCCGACTCGGTGCGCTCCCTGGTGGCGCGGGTGGCGCCGTCGGACGTGCTGCACGAAGCCCTCGAAACCCCGATCCCGAACCCGCCGACCTACTGGAAGGCCGCGGCCGAGCAGGGCCTGCAGGGCGTGCACTTGGCGGAATCCGTTGGCGGACAAGGCTTCGGCATCCTCGAGCTGGCCATCGTCCTGGCCGAGTTTGGCTACGGCGCGGTGCCGGGCCCATTCGTCCCGTCGGCGATCGCGAGCGCGCTCATCTCCGCCCACGACCCCGACGCCAAGCTGCTTAACGATCTGGCATCCGGCGAGGTGATCGCCGCCTATGCGATCGACTCCGGGCTCACCGCCACCCAGCACGGCGACGGCCTGATCATCCGCGGCGAAGTGCGGGCCGTCCCCGCCGCTGCGCAGGCGTCTGTGCTGGTGCTACCGGTCGCCATCGAAAGCGGGGAAGAGTGGGTGGTGCTCGACGCCGACCAGCTCGAGATCGAGCCGGTGCAGAGCGTCGACCCGCTTCGGCCGCTCGCGCACGTCCGCGCCAACGCCGTCGAAATCGGCGACGACCGCGTGCTGAGCAACCTCGGTCGGCCGTTCGCGAGGGCGTTGATGTCGACGCTGCTCTCCGCGGAGTCCATCGGCGTGGCACGCTGGGCCACCGACACTGCCTCGGGGTACGCCAAGATCCGCGAGCAGTTCGGCAGGCCCATCGGCCAGTTCCAGGCCATCAAGCACAAGTGTGCGGAGATGATCGCCGATACCGAGCGGGCCACCGCGGCGGTGTGGGACGCCGCCCGTGCGATCGACGAGTACCGCGAAACCGGTTCGGACGAGAGCGCTTTCGAGTTCGCCGCCGCGGTCGCCGCGACTCTGGCGCCCGCTGCAGCGCTGCACTGCACCCAGGACTGCATTCAGGTGCACGGCGGCATCGGCTTCACCTGGGAGCACGACACCAACGTCTACTACCGCCGCGCGATCCTGCTCGCCGCCTGCTTCGGCCGCGCCGCCGACTATCCGCAGCAGGTGGTGGACCTCGCGACGGACAGCGGAATGCGCAAGATCGACATCGATCTCGATCCGGAGACCGAGAAGCTGCGCGAGGAGATCCGCGCGGAAGTCGCAGCGCTCAAAGCGATTCCGCGTGAGGAGCGCGACGTCGCGATCGCCGAGGGCGGTTGGGTGATGCCTCACTTGCCCAAACCGTGGGGTCGGGCGTCGAGTCCCATCGAGCAGATCATCATCGCCCAGGAGTTCACCGCCGGGCGGGTGCGCCGTCCCACGATGGGCATCGCGGCGTGGCTGATCCCGTCGGTCGTGGCATTCGGCACCGAGGAGCAGAAGCAGCGCTTCCTGCCGCCCACCTTCCGCGGCGAAATGATTTGGTGCCAGCTGTTTTCCGAGCCGGGCTCCGGCTCCGACCTGGCGAGCCTGACCACCAAGGCCACCAAGGTCGACGGCGGCTGGCGGATCACCGGGCAGAAGATCTGGACCACCGCCGCACAGCTGTCGCAATGGGGCATGCTGCTCGCCAGGACGGATCCGAGCGCTCCAAAACACAACGGCATCACCTACTTCCTGCTCGATATGCACAGCGACGGTGTCGAGGTGAAGCCACTGCGCGAGCTCACCGGAAACGCGATGTTCAACACCGTCTTCATCGACGACGTGTTCGTTCCTGACGACCTGGTGCTCGGCGAGGTCAACCGCGGGTGGGAGGTCAGCCGCACCACGCTGACCGCCGAGCGGGTGTCGATCGGCAGCAGTGAGGCGCCATTCCTGCCCAACCTCAACGGCTTCGTCGACTTCATCCGCGACGGGCACTTCGATCAGATCGATCAGAATCACGCCGGCAGGCTGATCGCCGAGGGGCACGCGTCCAAGCTGCTGAACATGCGGTCGACACTGCTGACGTTGGCCGGCGGCGACCCGATGCCCGCGGCGGCGATCTCCAAGCTGTTGTCGATGCGCACCGGCCAGCACTACGCGGAGTTCGCGGTGTCCTCTTTCGGCACCGACGGCGCGATCGGCGATCCCCAGCAGCTGCCGGGCAGTTGGGCGCAATTCCTGCTGGCCAGTCGGGCCACCACGATTTACGGTGGCACATCGGAGGTGCAGCTCAACATCATCGCCGAACGGCTGCTGGGGCTGCCCCGCGACCCGTAGGCAGGCAGGAGGGCGGGCCACGAGCGGTGACGTCACGCTGCGCCAACTGCGCTACTTCGCCGTGCTGGGCGAGGAGCTGAACTATCGGCGTGCCGCGGAGCGGTTGTTCATCACGCAGCCCGCGCTGTCGACGGCGATCAAACAGCTCGAGCATCAGCTGGGCGTCATGCTGTTCACCCGCAATACCCGCGAGGTGGCGCTGACCGAGCTGGGCCAGGCCTGGTTGTCGAAGGTGGTTGACGCCCTGCGCGGGATCGACGATGCGGTCGACGACCTGATCGCGCTGTCCGCGCACTACCGCCGCGTGCGGCTGGGATACCTGATCGGCACCGGCGCCGACCTGCTGTTCCGGTTGGTGCGGCACTTCGAAGCCACCTACCCGGAAATTACCTTGGAGCCAAGGGAATTCGACTTCTCTGATCCAACTGCCGGCCTGGCAGACGGCACTACCGAGGTGGCGATCATCCGGCCGCCGGTCGATCTGCCCGAGCACCGGATGTTCATCCTCGACGCCGAGGACTGGGTCGCCTGCCTGCCACGGGACCACCCGCTTGCGGGTCGCACCGAGTTGAAAATCACCGAGCTGCTAGACGATCCAATTGTCGTCGCCCCCGCCAGCGCCGGTCGGTGGCGCGACTACTGGATGGCGATGGACGCCCGCGGCGGCAAGCCGCCCACCATCGCCGCGGTCGCCGCCACCTACGAAGAGGAGACCACGACCATCGCTCGGGGCCTCGGCATCAGTTTCACCAGCGAGGCCAGCGCCCGGCTGTACAACCGGCAGGGCATCGCGTACGTGCCGATCGTCGACCGGCCGCGCAACTATACGGCGCTCGCCTGGCACCCGGCGGGCCTCAGCCGTGAGGCAGCACAGCTGGTACGGCACGTCCGCGAAGAGTGGAGCTTCGGCGAAGGACAGGCGGTCGAGCGCCCCGCGACCGACTATTGATAAAGCCGCCTTATAAGTAGATCAGAAACTGCAATTTCCCTGGACACCCGCAGTCAGGTTTCCTCACTTCATGACTGACACCGCCTCACCCGTTACGCCTGCGGCCCCGGCCAACGCCGAGGACGCCAAACTCGCGGAGTTCGGCTATACCCAACGTCTCGATCGCTCGGTCGGCCGCCTCGCGTCGTTCGCGATCGGTTTCGCGACGATCAGTGCCACCACCGCGGTATTCACCGGTTTCGGCGCCGGATACTTCACCGCGGGCGCCCCGTTCGTCTGGACGCTGCTACTCGCGGGCGCGGTGTTCGTCGTCTGGACGTTCATCGCGGCCGACTTGACCGCCAAGATCCCGCTGGCCGGCTACGCATATCAATGGACGAGCCGGATTCATGGTTCTGTGCTCGCGTGGTTCACCGGTGTGATGGCGCTGGCCGGTTGGGTCTGCGGCATGACAGGCGTCGGCTTCATCCTGTCGGGCTATCTCGGCAGCTTGTTCGGTTGGAACATGAGCCAGACCGCGCAGATCCTCGTCGCCATCGCGGTGATGGCCGTCTGCGTGCTGGTCAACCTCTACGGTGTGCGGTTCGCGACGATGGTCAACAACATCGGAGTCAGCCTCGAGTTGGTCATCACAGTCGGCGCGACCATCCTCGTGGCGATCGTCGCGTTCTCGGCACCCGAGAACCACCAACCGATCTCCGTGTTGTTCACCGGCGGCACCTCGGACCAGCACAGCGCCTACATCTTGGCGTGGCTGGCGGCGTCGCTCGGGCCGTTCTTCGGGCTCATCGGTGTCGAGGCAAGCGCCGACGTCGCAGAGGAGACGGTCGGTGCCCGGCACGTCATTCCCCGCACGATGTTCTATGCGCTTACCACCTCGATCGTCATCGAGTTCCTGATGTATGTCGTTTACGTGCTGGCGATCAGGGACCAAGACGCGGTCGCGGCCGCGTCGTCAGCTCCGATCGAGGAAATCATCACCCAGCAGGTCGGCCCGGTCGTCACGAGAATCGTTGTGGCCGTGGCACTGACAAACATCATGGCCTGCATCCTGGCCAACATACTGGTCGCCACGCGCCTCACCTACTCGATGGCACGCGACAACATGCTGCCGTTCTCCCACGTCTGGCGGCACGTGTCGCCGAGCAACCGCACGCCCACCTACGCGGTGCTCGGGCTGTTCGGGCTCTCGACGATCCTGCTGCTGTCCGCGCTGGTCAGCGAGAAGGCGTTCTTCCTGATCATCGGGTTGTCGTCGTTGGCGGTCTTCGCGACCTACTTCCTGCAGACCGTCGCACTGCTCATCGGCCATCGCCGGGGAACGATTCCCGCGGCCGAACCCGGAACCTTCGACCTCGGTCGCGCTCGGATGCCGATCTACATCCTCGGCATCATTTGCTTCACCCTGGTGTGCGCGGCGCTGATCTTCCTTCCGCAGTTCGTCAACAACGGCTATGTCTTCCTGGGACTGGTGGTGCTCGCCGGTCTGTGGGCGGCGACCGGACTGCGCCGTCGACTGCAATCCGGTGAGGCGGGCCCGGACTTCGCCAAGACTCACCTCTCCTGATTCCTGAAAGGACTTGTCACGCAATGACTCTCGAACTAGGCACCAGCAACCTCGTCGCCGTCGAGCCGGGCGCCATCCGGGAGGACACCCCGCCCGGATCGGTGATCCAATACAGCGACTACGAGCTGGATACGTCGAGCCCGTACGCGGGCGGAGTGGCGTGGATCGAAGGCGAGTACATCCCGGCGTCAGACGCGCGGATCTCCATCTTCGACACCGGATTCGGGCACTCCGATCTGACCTACACGGTCGCGCATGTGTGGCACGGCAACATCTTTCGTCTCGGCGACCACCTCGATCGGCTTCTCGACGGAGCGCGCAAGCTGCGGCTCGACCCCGGATACGGCAAGGGCGAGCTGGCGGAGATCACCAAACGCTGCGTGGCCATGTCACAGCTGCGGGAATCGTTCGTCAACCTGACGGTCACCCGCGGGTATGGAAAACGTAAGGGCGAGAAGGACTTATCCAAGCTCACCCATCAGGTCTACATCTACGCGATCCCGTACCTGTGGGCGTTCCCGCCGCACGAGCAGATCTTCGGTACCACCGCGATCGTCCCGCGCCACGTTCGGCGGGCTGGCCGCAACACCGTCGACCCGACGATCAAGAACTACCAGTGGGGCGACCTGACCGCAGCCAGCTTCGAGGCCAAGGACCGGCGTGCGCGCACCGCGATCCTGATGGACGCCGACAACTGCGTCGCCGAGGGCCCCGGGTTCAACGTGGTGATCGTGAAGGACGGCACGATCGCGTCGCCGTCACGAAACGCCTTGCCGGGCATAACCCGCAAGACCGTCTTCGAACTCGCCGACGCCATGGGCATCGAGGCGACCCTTCGCGACGTCACCAGCCATGAGCTCTATGAGGCGGACGAGTTGATGGCAGTCACCACGGCCGGTGGCGTCACACCGATCAACACGCTCGACGGCGAACCCATCGGCGATGGCACACCGGGTCCGATCACTGTGGCGATCCGCGATCGGTTCTGGGCACTGATGGATGAGCCATCACCCCTGATCGAGGCGATCGATTACTGACGTTTGCGCAGAAACAGGTCTACCATCGAAATAGTCAGGTAGTCGATCTTCGTTAGAAGTAGACATGAGCACTTTCGGCCGACGCATTATGCGTCTCGTTGTCACCGGTGCCGCCGCGGTCGCTTTGCTGAACGCGCCAACCGTCCTATTCGCTGGCAGCGCGCCGGAGGCTTCAGCTCAGCCGTGCTACAGCGGCGTCATCCCCTGGGGTCCGTTCATTCCGAGCTGTACGCTCCCGGGTCCGACAGGCCCCAGAGTCCGTGGCGCGGCGCCCGATGCGAACGCAATCATCGCGTGCCGGAACCATCCCGGTTGCCTGTCCTGGTACGTGAACGGCGGTCCGTAGTTTCCGGGTTCGTGAGTTGGGAACCCCAAGGACATGACGCACGACGTCGAGAAGCGCTTTGACCGTCCCGGCACATTTCACGAGGCGGCCAAGTATGTCGGGGCGGTTGTCGCGGCGGCGGGTGTCGCGTTCGCGATCTACGCGACGACATGGAGGGAATCCGTTGTCGTTGCATCGCTGGTGCCCGCCATCCTGTTCGCCGGTGGCGTCGGCGCTTTCGTCAAGACCTACCGAGTGTGGAAGGAAGAGGGCGCATGGCCGGCGTGGCAGGGGGCCGGCTGGTTCTTGCTGTCGTTCATGCTGGTATGCCTGGCCATTCCGGCGGCGGCGATACACGCCTCGATGAGCTGAAACACTAACGGAGACTTCGCGCTAAGTCGCACACACGCGCACGAATTTTGCAGTCAGGGCTGTCGATCCGGAAGTTTCACGACCCTCAGTGCAATATCCACGCCGCCAGGGGCACGATCGAATCCACGCCGAGGTACTACCACCGAAATTTAGGAACTATTCCGCCCCTGTCTTTTCGTCGGCTCCGTCCACTTCCATTTCCCGGAGCTCGCGCTTCAACACCTTCCCCGTCGGATTGCGCGGCAACTCCTCGAGGAAGACCACCTCGCGCGGCACCTTGTAGCGGGCCAGGTGCTCGCGCACATACGTCTTGATGTCGTCCTCGCCGATGCTGGCCCCGTCGGTCTTGACCACGAAGGCGCGCAACCGGTGTCCCCACTCCTTGTCCTCCACGCCCAACGCGGTGGCCTCGACGACCTCGGGGTGCCCGCTGATCAAATCCTCAACCTCGGCGGGGAACACGTTCTCGCCGCCGGACACGATCATCTCGTCGTCGCGTCCGCTGACATACAGCAGCCCGTGCTCGTCGAAGTAACCGACGTCGCCCGACGACATCAGGCCATCGATGATCTGCTTGTGGCCGCCGCCGGTGTAGCCCTCGAACGGGAAGAAGTTGCCGACGAAGATCCGGCCGACCTCGCCCTGCGGCAGCTCATTGCCGTTGTCGTCGAGGATCTTCACCTTCACGCCCTTGACCACGGGGCCGACGGTGGCCGGATTGGTCTCCAAATCCTTGGGCCGTGCGATCGTCGCGAACGCGATCTCCGTCGACCCATACAGGTTGTAAACGACCGGGCCCAGGTCCTTCAAAGCACGCTGTGCGAGTTCGGCGCCCAGCTGCGAGCCCGATACGAAGACAATCCGCAGCGACGACAGGTCCGGCTTGTTGTCCATCTTCTCGAGCGCATCGAGGATGCGCGACAACATCACCGGCACCACGACCATCGCGGTGACCTTGTGCTTCTCGATGTCCTCCAACACCGTCGGCGGCTTGAAGCGGCGCCGCAGCACCAGCGTGTCCCCGAGCATCATCGCGATCGTCGCGTGCAGATACCCGAGTGCATGGAACATCGGCGCCGGGAGCGAGGTGACCTCACCGGACTTGAACGGCACGTGCGACAACACCCCACCGATCGGCGCAAGCGTCGGCGGCGTACTTCTGTTGGCGCCCTTGGGAGTTCCGGTCGTGCCGCTGGTCAAGATGATGATCGATGAGTGCTTCGTCACCTTGGGTGCGGGCTTCCCGGAGCTGCGGGCGACGAGGTCTTCCAGTGTCTCGTCGGTGCTGGCCGAGTCCTCCTTGTCGGGGTTGGTCCCCAGCGCGCGCAGCTTGCCGAGCGGTGTATCCGCTTTAGAAACGGCATCGAAGTACTCGTCGTCGTAGATGATCAGCTTGGCGCCCTCGCGCTCGGAAACCTCTGTGATCTGCGGCCCAGAGAACTCGCTGTTGAGCAGGATGATGCGCGCTCCGGCGCGGGCCGCGCCGTAGACGGCGATCAGGAACCACCGGTGGTTGCGAGCGAGGATTGCGACGCCGTCGCCTCCCTTGACCCCCTTCTCCAGCAGTCCATTGGCCACCTCGTGCGCAGCCTCGTCGAGCTCTTTGAAGGTGATCTCGCCGAAGTCGTCGATGATCGCGGTGCGGTTGGGCGTGCGTCGCGCGTTGAGCGCGGGGATCATGCCGAATTCGCCCCACCGTCGGATGTCGGCGAGCATCGCGGCGACGTTCTGTGGCGGCTCCAGTTTGAACGCGCCGGCTTCCAACATCTTGTAGGCGTAGTGCAGTTCTGCCGACCCGCGTTCAGCGAGCTGCTGAGCTTTGGCGACTGCCTGCAACGGAAGATCGGTCAGCTTAGGCATGAACCCACCCTATGTGACGCCCGTCTCACCGAGACGGGGAAATTACCATGACGATATGGCCGCTTCCATGTCGCTGGACGTGGGCGGTCGGCAGGTGTCCATCACCCACCCTGACAAGGTCGTTTTCCCCGATATCGGAGTCACGAAACTCGACCTGATCCACTACTACCTCGCTGTCTCCGGCGGTGCCCTGCGCGGTGTGCAGGACCGGCCGATGATCCTCAAGCGGTTCGTCAAGGGCATCACCGAAGAAGCTGTCTTCCAGAAGCGCGCACCCGAGAAGCGGCCGGATTTCGTCGACGTCGCCGAACTGAAGTACGCCTCGGGCACATCGGCCAAGGAAGCCGTCATCCACGACGCCGCCGGGCTGGTGTGGGCGGTCAACATGGGCTGCGTCGACCTCAACCCCCACCCGGTGCGCGCCGACGATCTCGCTCATCCCGACGAATTGCGCGTCGACCTCGACCCGATGCCAGGTGTGCGGTGGCGCCAGATCGTCGACGTGGCCCTGGTCGCTCGGGAAGTGCTCGAGGAGCACGGCCTGACCGCCTGGCCGAAGACGTCGGGATCCCGCGGTTTTCACATCTATGCCCGCATCCAGCGGCGATGGCCGTTCAAGTTCGTCCGGCTGGCGGCGCAAACGGTAGCCCGCGAGGTGGAACGCCGTGCGCCCGACTTGGCGACGGCGCGGTGGTGGAAAGAGGAGCGCGAAGGCGTGTTCGTGGACTTCAACCAGAACGCATTCGACCGCACGGTGGCCTCGGCGTACTCCGTTCGGGCCACCCCGGACGCCCGGGTGTCGACGCCGCTGTTCTGGGACGAGGTCGCCGACTGCCAACCCGAGAACTTCACGATTGCCACGGTGCCCAAGCGCTTCGAGGACCGTGGCGATCCGTGGGAAGGCATGGACGATCACGCGGGCACTCTGGACGCGCTGCTCGACCTTGCCGACCGGCTGGGGCCCGCGGAAAAGGCTCCGAAGGGCGCCAAGAAAGGCACCGGCAGGCGTCAGTCGGTGATGCCGCTGATCGAGATCGCCCGGACCAAGACCAAGGACGAGGCGATGGCCGCGCTCGACGAGTGGCGGGCACGTTACCCGTCGGTAGCCGAAAAGCTCGAGCCCGCAGACATTCTCGTCGACGGCATGCGGGGCCCCAGTTCGATCTGGTACCGGATCCGGATCAACCTGCAGCACGTGCCGGAGGATCAGCGGCCGCCACAGGAAACACTGCTCGCCGACTACAACCCCTGGGAGAACTACTCAGGACCGCAGTGGATGCGCCGTGGTTGAGCAGTTTGCTGACCGGTGCAAAACCGGTTCTTAATAAAGTATTAGCGGTTACTCCCCGTTGCCTTAGATCGGCTCCGTAGCTTCGTGTACAGGTCGGCGAACGAGGGGAGGGTGCAATGTACGGCAATCCGGCATACGAATGCGACGGCGCCCAGGTCCGGGCATGCAGCCGCCAGCTGGCCACAGTTGTCACGGTCACCGGCGATCTCGACGACGCGAACCTCGACAAGGTCAGCCAGTACACCAAGCGCTTCGTCCTGCGGGAGAAGCCGGTAGTGCTGGATTTGAGCGCAGTGAGTTCCGCTACTCCACACATCATTTCGCTACTGAGCGACATCGACGACGCCTGCGTCGCCGCCGGCGTCGAGTGGTCGCTTATCGCGAGCCAACCGGTCAACCGCGCGGTCCACAATTTCGATGACCGGATCGAGCTGCCGACGATGGCGTCGGTCGCGGACGCACTCCACCACTTCGCCGACGTCACACTGGAACGCCGTCGGCTCCTCCCGCTCCTGACCAAGAGCGCCTAGAGACAGGACCGATCTTCAGTGCTTCTCGACATTCGTTGGCTGGCCTTCCTGGTACACGGTCGGCACAAGCCGCGTTCGCGGCCCTTGGCGCTCACGGCCCGCTGATCTCGTTCTAGCTGATTAAGATCGCTGCCCATGTCGGGTAGTTGGGCGGCGGTGCTCGGCCAGCTCATTCCGCTGGCGCTCGTGGTAGCCATGTCGCCACTGACGATCATCCCGGCGATCGTGCTGGTCCTGCAGAGCGATCGGGCCCGAGCAACCGGCCTGGCCTTCATGTTCGGCTGGCTCGTCGGGCTGGCGGCGACGACGGCCGTGTTCGTGCAGGTGCCCCGCCTCCTCGACGGGCTCAATCGACCGGCTCCGGCCTGGGCCGCATGGGTGCGGATCGCGGTCGGCCTCGCGCTGATCGCGTTCGGCGTGTGGCGGTGGCTGACCCGTCATCAGATCACGAAGCAGCCGGCGTGGCTGGGTCGGCTGAGCAAGCTGACACCCGCCGGCGCCGGGGCTATCGCGGTAGGGCTGATTCTGGTCAATCCCAAGGTGCTCGTGATGAACGCCGCTGCCGGCTTGGTGATCGGCACGGCGTCGTTGGGCACGGCGGGCGCTTCCGCGGCGGTCGCGTACTACACCGTCATCGCCGGGTCGTCGGTCCTGGTGCCAATCCTCGCGTACGCCATCGCCGGTGAGCGCGTGGATCATCAACTCGAGCGTTTGAAGCAGTGGATGGAACGCCAGCACGCCGTTTTGATGGCCGGCTTCCTCGCGGTCGTCGGTTTGTTGTTGGTGTACACGGGCATTCGCGCGGTTTGAGACGCCGCACGGTCGGGTACGCGGCGACAGTGACCGCAATCGACCGGCGAGACACCAACGAGGTGGGGCGTGCCGGGCGCATCACGAACTGGGTCCTGGCCTTGGCAACGATTCCGGGCGCCGTCGCGGTGGTCTTGTTTCTGTACATGCAGATCATGGGCACAGCCGGATGCAACGACCAACCTTGTCCGCGACAGGGTCCCGGCGAGCTGGGCTTCGTCCTCATCCAATATGGGGCGCCCATCGTCGCGGTGGTCGCGGTCGTGCTGTCGTTCTTCACCGCGCGACGCCGCGGTGGGATTCTGGTTCCGGTCGTGGCGTGGCTGTTGTTGATCGCCGCCTTTGTCGTGCTTGTCTTTTCGTTTACGCCGACCGGGTAGCTGCTACCGGATGGGCAGCCCTGTGATCGCCCTGCCCATGACGAGCCGCTGGATCTCGCTGGTGCCCTCGAAGATCGTGAAGATCTTCGCATCGCGATGCATGCGCTCGACCGGGTATTCACGCGTATAGCCGTTGCCGCCGAGGATTTGGATGGCCTCATCGGTCACATAGACCGCGGTTTCGCTGGCCACGAGTTTGGCCATCGATCCTTCGGCGTTCGTGAACGGCTTGTTGTTTCGCGCCATCCACCCAGCGCGCCACACCAGCAGCCGGGCGGCATCGACGCGGGCCTTCATATCGGCCAGCTTGAACGCAATCGCTTGAAAGTCAGCGATCTTGCGGCCGAACTGTTCGCGCTGCTGTGCGTACTCCAATGCGTACTCATACGCAGCGCGGGCTACCCCGAGCGCCATTGCGCCGACGGTGGGTCGGGTCCGTTCGAACGTCTTCATCGCGGCTTGGCCTGCGGCACTTTGGCCTTCGCGGATGCGGGCGACTCGCTCGTCGAACTTGTCCTTACCGCCGACGATCAGGCTGCCCGGGAGCCGGACGTCCTCGAGGATGACTTCCGCGGTGTGCGAAGCGCGGATTCCGTGCTTCTTGAACTTCTGTCCCTGTTTGAAGCCTGAGGTATTCGGCGGGATGATGAACGTCGCCTGCCCGCGGCTGCCGAGCTCGGGATGAACCGACGCAACGACGATGTGCACGTTGGCAATTCCGCCGTTGGTGGCCCAGGTCTTGACGCCGTTGAGTACCCACTCGTCGCTGGCCTCGTCGTAGCGGGCGCGGGTGAGGATGGCGCTGACGTCAGAGCCCGCGCCGGGTTCCGACGAACAGAACGACGCAAGCAGCGGATCCTCGGGCGTACCGAACATCTGCGGGAGCCATTCCCCCATCTGTTCGGGTGTGCCGTTGGCGGCAAGGGATGCGGCAGCCAGCCCGGTACCCAGGATCGACAGCGCGATGCCGGCGTCGCCCCAGAACAGCTCCTCGAACACGGTCAGCATTCCGATACCGGTTGGTTCAGCGGCTTGGGTGGCGAACAACTCCATCGAGTAGAGGCCGACCTTGGCCGCCTCCTGGATGATCGGCCATGGGGTTTCCTCGCGCTCGTCCCACTCCGCGGCCGCGGGCCGCACCACGGTGGCGGCGAATTCGTGGACCCAGTCCCTGACCTGGATCACGTCCTCGGACAATTCAAGTGAAAACGACACAGTCACTCGTCCTTTCGGTGCCTGTCCAGCGCGGTAACGCCGCGCTTCGGTGAACAACTGTACACTGATACTTACCGCTCGGTAAGGTCCGCGGCCTGTGGAGTGCCTCACTATCACTGTGGGTAAGTCAGGGTGGTGAGCCACCACGAGCTGTTGAAGGAACTCCTGTCGACGTACGGGCCCTGCGGCCAGGAGGACGCGGTGCGGGATGTGTGCCGACGCGAACTCGACCCGGGTCGGCCCGCAGGCATGCGCCACGCCCTAGTCCAACTAGACTAAGTCTAGTAGACTGGTTTCGTGACGACGGTCAACATCCACGACGCGAAGACCCACTTGTCGCAATTGCTCGCTCGCGTCGAGAACGGCGAGACGATCACGATCGCCCGCGCCGGGAAGCCGGTCGCCGACATCGTCCCGCACGTGCGCACCGACATCGTCTTCGGCGAACTCTCCGGCCGACTCGACTACGACGCCGATCACTTCGACGATGCGGACAACGACCTCAACGCCCTGTTCGGCATCGGATGAGCGGCCTCTTACTGGACACCCATGTCCTGCTTTGGCTGCTAGATGACAGTCCGCGGCTGGGCGTCAATGCGAGGCAGCGGATCACGGCAAACGCAGCCGTCTACGTCTCCGCAGCGAGCACGTGGGAGCTCGCTATTAAGGCGGCTATCGGCAAGCTCAACCTGCCTGACGAACTCGACGGCGCGATCGAGCGATCCGCCCTGCGCGATCTGCCCGTCACACGTCGCCACACTCTCGCGTCCGACCTCACCGCACTACCGCACAAGGACCCCTTCGACGCACTCCTTGTCGCCCAGGCGAAGGTGGAGCGGCTCACGCTGCTAACGGCAGACAAGAAGCTCCTGATGGCGCTGCCCGACGCCGTCGACGCCAAGCTCTAGCGTCCGCTGCCACCGACCTCGGCAGGTAGCGGAGGTGGTAACGGCGTCGTCGGAGTTGTTGTGCTCGGCGGCGGTGCTGCTGGTCCGTCCGGCTGGTGGAAGTCCACCATTGGCTCGTCGCGAATCACGTTGTGGCCCACGCTGACTACCAGAGACTTCGCTGTCACCAGATAGCTGATCTCGCCGTTCTCGGCGACGAATCCGTTACCGGAGTCTGCGGCCGGCACGATCAGCTTGGCGCCATCGCTTAGCCGCACGCCGCGGTATTCGTACTGACCGTCCGCGGTCTTGCAGATAGCCACTCTGGAGGTCTCCGTGCTGCCGAAAAGAACTGCCGTGGACGGCGCCGTGCACCGCGCGGTTGAGTCGACGTAGCCCTGGTCATCGGCAGCCGGCCCGGCCGAAGCCGACGACGCCCCGATGGCGAACAGCACCAAACACGCCGCCGCCGCGGCGGCGGTCAGGCGTGGGCCCGCAAAGGTAATGGACGACATCAGCTTTCACCAGAACACGCCCGTGTTTATTTACGCGAGGGTCGAGGCCGAGCCTCTACACAATCGTTAGGCTCCGGTCGCGCGTTCGAGATCCTTCAGCGATGTCTCCAGATGTCCGAGCAGCCGCTGCAGATGCGGGACGCTGCGACGGCAGCCGACCAGACCGAAGTCCAGATTGTCGGCGTTGTTGGTGACCGTGATGTTCACCGCCTGGCCGTCAAGCGCGATCGACAGCGGGTAGTTGCCGTCCAATCGGGCACCGCGCCAATAGCGCGGTTCGGCACGACCCGCGGACACGTTGGAGATGACGATGTTGAACGGCGGTGCGGCGGTGGATAGATAGCCGGGGATCAGGCCGAACGCGAGCCCACCAATGTTGAACGCGGACAACGCCAATTGCTGCACTTGCGGGAGTTGCTTGAAGACATCCTTGGTGCCGTGCATTGAGGCACTGATGATCTCGAGCCGCTCGGTCGCGTCCTCGACGTCGGTCGCCAGATTGCAGAGGAACGTGCCGACAAGGTTGCCACCTCGGTCGTCGTCCTGCTTGCGCAGGTTCACTGGGACCATCGCGATCAGCGGGTCGTCCGGCAACGCGTCCTGCTCAAGGAGGTAGGCACGAAGCGCGCCCGCCGACATGGCCAGAACCACGTCATTGACGGTCACGCCGGCCGCCGACTTGACGGCTCTGATCCGCTCCATGGACCAAGACTGCGCGGCCACTCGACGAGCACCGCCGATGCGCACGTTGAACATCGTGCGCGGCGCGCGGAACGGCAGCGTCAGCTGTTGCTCGAGCAGCGCCGCGCGAGCCAGCTTGAGTGTCGACGGAGCGAGCGCCGCCACCGAACCTGCTGCGCCGCCAAGCTGCGCCAACAACGACGGCCGGTGCGTCGGCTCTCGACGCGGACGACGACCGAGACTCCACGGAACGCGGACCTCATCATCGGATGGGTCTGGGGTGTAAGCCCGTTGCATCAGCCGCAGCGCCGACACCCCATCCATCAGCGCGTGATGGAACTTCGTATAGACGGCGTATCGGCCGTCCTGCAGGCCCTCGATCAGGTGCGCTTCCCACAGTGGCCGGTGCCGGTCGAGCAGACTGCCATGCAACCGGGAGACCAGCTCGAGCAGATCACGAACCTGCCCCGGCTGCGGTAGTCCTGAGCGCCGCAGGTGATAGTCCAGCTCGACATCCTTGTCGAACGACCAAGCCAGATTGGTGACTCCGCCGAAGAAGGCCGGACGTTTGCGATACATCGGTTGGACGTCTGTGCAGGCGAGCATTGCGTTGTAGGAGTCGCGCACGAAGTCCGGCCCGGCGCCGTCGGGCGGCTGAAACAGCTGCAGCGATCCCACATGCATGGGGTGTTCGCGTGACTCTCCGATGAGGAACAACGCATCGGTGGGTGAGATCGGCTCCACGGTTGGCCTCGTTTCTTCCGCCTGTGCCTGCGGGTGGCACATCAGAGTAATCGTGTGCCCAGAGTCGGCGATCCGCACACGTAGGGTCGGGATATGAGCGCCGGCGAGCAGCGCGCAGGGGTCGATCTGACCAACCTCGACCAGCCCCTGAGCCCGGATGCCGGCGCGACCAAGCGAGATCTGGTCAACTATCTGGACGCGGTTGCGCACCGGATGTTGCCGGGCCTGGTCGGCAGGCCGCTGACCGTGTTGCGCGTGCTTCGCGGGCAGGCACCGTTCATGCAGAAGAACGCGCCGAAGTACACCCCCGACTGGGTTAAGACGGTGCCGATCTGGGCAGAAGCCTCCAAACGAGAAGTGCACTATCCGCTCTGTGACGATCGGCGCACTCTGATGTGGCTGGCCAATCAGCGTGCGGTCGAGTACCACCCCTCATTGGGCTTGGCCGACAACATCTACCGGCCGACGCACTTGATACTCGACCTCGACCCACCCGGCGACGATTTCGACGCCGTGGTGGCCGTTGCCTTCCTAGTGCGCCAGGCTCTGGCGGATAGCGGGTTGGCCGGCGCGGTGAAGACAAGCGGCGCGAAGGGCGTGCATGTGTTCGTGCCGATCGACGACAGCGCGCCGGTCGACGATGTGGCGGCGGCCACCCGCGCGCTGGCCGCCCGTGCTGAAGCGCTCGATCCTGCCTTGGCGACAACGGCTTTCATCGTCGAAGATCGCGGAGGAAAAGTGTTCGTGGATTCGACGCGGGCGGGAGGCGCG
>Ga0209382_10003023_pt1 | contig 23779 bp, 18 predicted proteins | sample SoiMetdeltSBSDD5_FD_187599 | JGI IMG/M metagenome (GOLD analysis project Ga0209382, IMG submission 187599) | Bulk soil microbial communities from a Populus tree surrounding site in Tennessee, USA - Soil MetaG P. deltoides SBSDD5 (SPAdes) (version 2) | ecosystem: Environmental > Terrestrial >...
CAGCACGCTACGGTCGATGGCAGGACCGCCTCGCCGACGACGGTCCCCGGAGGGACGCCCCCCATGCCCCACGCCGTCGCCCGCCTGCGCGCCGACCGGCTCGCGCGCTGCGTCGCGCGCCCGCCCGTGCGCGGCTCGCGCATCGAGCGCTGCGGCCGGTGCCGCCTGCCGGCGGGCCACTGCCTGTGCGCCTTGCGCCCGCGCCTGCCTTCGCGCTCGGGCGTCTGCCTGCTGATGCACGACGTCGAGCCGCTCAAGCCCACGAACACGGGCTGGCTCGTCGCCGACGTGGTGGCCGGGACCTTCGCCTTTCCCTGGTCGCGCACGGAACCCGATGCGCGGCTGCTGGCGCTGCTCGAGGACGCGCGCTGGCAGCCCTACGTCGTCTTCCCGGGCGCCTACACCGACGAGCACCGGGTCGTGCGCGACATGTGTCCGCCAGCCGGCCGGCTGCCGCTGTTCGTGGTGCTCGATGCCACCTGGCGCGAGGCGCGCCGGATGTTCCGCCGCAGCCGGTACCTCGACCGCTGGCCCGTGCTCGACCTGCCGGCGGTGCGGCCGTCGCGCTACGTCCTGCGGCAGGCCCGCCGCGACCAGCATTTGTGCACGGCGGAAGTGGTGGCCCGCTGCCTGCTGCTCGCCGGCGACGAGCGCGCATCGCAGGCGCTCGACGGCTGGCTCGACCTGTTCGTGGCGCGCTACCGCGAGGCCCTGCGACACGGGCTTCCGAGCGGCTGGAACGAAGCGGGAGAGCGCCTGCCCGACTCCCGGTAGGCCGGGCTCCCGCCGGCCCTCACGCCGGCCACAATCGCGTACACTCGCCGCGCCACCAAGGGAGAGTCTCATGTCCATCCTGCGTCAGCCGGTCCGTCCCCTGTTCGCCGCCGCCCTGCTCGTGCTCGCTCCGGCCGCCTGGCCGCAGCTCGGATCGGTCGGCGGGTACCAGAAGATCAGCCCGGCGACGGGCGGCTTCGTGGGCGCGATCACCGACTCCGACGAGCTGGCCTACTCGATGTGCCCGCTCGGCGACCTGGATGGCGACGGCGTGCCGGACCTGGCCGTCGGCGCACCGTGGGACGACGACGGAGGCACCGATCGCGGCGCCGTGTGGGTGCTGTTCCTCAAGGCCGACGGCACCGTCAAGACGCAGCAGAAGATCAGCGACACGCTGGGCGGCTTCACGGGCGTGCTCAACGACGCCGACTGGTTCGGCTGGTCGCTGGCCCCCATCGGCGACCTGGACAACGACGGCGTCGTCGACCTCGCGGTGGGCGCCCTGCAGACCGACGACATCGGCATGGACACGGGCGCCGTGTGGATCCTGTTCCTGAATGCCAACGGCACCGTCAAGTCGAGCTCGCAGATCAAGAGCCTGTCGGGCGGGCTCGGCTACTTCCTTGACTTCACCTGGTTCGGCACGTCCATCGCGCCGCTGGGCGACTTCGACGGCGACGGCGTGGAGGACATCGCGGTCGGCGCGCACGGCGACTCGGACACCGGCACCTTCGTGGGAGCGGTCCACGTGCTGTACCTCAACACGAACGGCACGGTGAAGTCCCACGCCAAGATCAACGAGATAACCGGCGGCTTCACCGGCGCCCTCGACGACGGCGACGAGTTCGGCTGGTCCTTGGCCAACCTGGGCGACATGGACGGCAACGGTGCCGTGGACCTGGCCGTGGGCGCGGAGCTGGACGACGACGGCGGACAGGACCGCGGCGCCGTGTGGATCCTGTTCCTCAAGAAGGCCGGCGACCTCGTCGCGGGCCAGCAGAAGATCAGCGCCACCTCCGGCGGCTTCACGGGCGTGCTCGACAACAAGGACCACTTCGCCCGCTCGCTGGCCAGCTTCGGCGACTTCGATGGCGACGGCACGGGCGACCTGGTCGTCGGCGCCCAGCAGGACGACGACGGCGGCAGCAACATGGGCGCCGTGTGGGAGATCTTCCTCAACCCCGACGGCACGGTGGCCAGCCACCAGAAGATCAGCGCGCTCGAGGGCGGCTTCACCGGCGCCCTCGACCTCGAGGACAACCTCGGCAGCTCGGTGGCGACGCTCGGCGACGTGAACGGCGACGGCCTCCCGGACCTGGCCGTGGGCGCCAGCCAGGACGACGACGGCGGCCTGGACACCGGCGCGGTGTGGGTGATGTTCCTCGACGGCGGCACCTGGGTGGGCCTGGGCTTCGCGCTCGCCGGCACCGCCGGCCTGCCCCAGCTCTCGGGCACCGGCACGCTGCAGCCCGCCTCGGCCGGCTCGCTCGACCTGACGAGCGCCAAGCCCAATGCGCTTTCGATCCTCTTCGTGTCGCTGTTCAACAACCCGGTGCCGTTCAAGGGCGGCTTCCTCGTGCCGGTGCCGAGCCTCATCGAGCTGCCGTTCGTGACCGGCGGCGCCGGAACGATCCCCATCGGCTTCATCTGGCCCGTCGGCGTGCCGTCGGGCACGACCGTGTACTTCCAGTATGCGATCCAGGATGCCGCGGCCATCAAGGGCGTGGCGCTGTCGAACGCGCTGTCGGGCACGACACCGTAGACCACGGCCAGAGCTCGAGGAGCCGCCTCAATCCCAGGAGGATCCGAAGATGGAGTCCGCCCGGCAGTTCACGTACTTCCTGTTGCGCGTCGTCACCGGCTGGATGTTCTTCCAGCACGGGACAGCCAAGCTGCTCGGCTGGTTCGGCGGCATGCCCGCCGACCAGCCGCCGCTGGAGATCATGTCGATGGTCGGGATCGGCGGCATCCTCGAGCTGGCTGGCGGCCTCCTGATCCTGCTCGGGCTGTTCACGCGGCCCGTGGCCTTCCTTCTCTCGGGCGAGATGGCCGTGGCCTATTGGAAGTTCCATGCGCCTGGCGGCGGGTGGCCCATCGAGAATCACGGTGAACCGGCCGTTCTCTATTGCTTCATCTTCCTCTTCATCGCCGCGGCGGGCGGCGGTTCGTGGAGCCTCGACGGGGCGAAGAAACCCAAGGGGCCGTAAGGCTCGACGCGAGAGGGCGCCGCTCGCCCTGACGGACCGGCCGTCAGCTCAACCGGCGAGAGCGATGCGCAGAAGCCGTCGACGGGCGGCCGTGTCCGTGCAATCCCCGAAGTGCCGTGTCTTGGGCGTTGCCACTCCAGCACCGGGATTGCCCCGGCGGCCCATGCAGGCGGCCGCATGGACGGCGTCGTCACGGGTCGTCGTGCAGCTCCCGTTCCGCGGCCGCCAGCGCGGCCGGGTCGAAGCGGATCTCGAACTCCTGCTCGAAGGGGTGGTCGGCGACGGAGATGACGCGCGGCAGCGTCTCGTGGACGGGGACCAGCAGCGAGCCCTTCGCGCCCTGCGGCCGCAGGGCGAGCTCCACGCGCAGCGCGCCCGAGCAGGGCACGTGGCACACGAGCGTGGCGTCGTCGTCGAAGGTGGCCACGGTCGAGTCGACGAAGCCGCCGAAGGCCTCCGCGTCGAGGGGTGTGAGCTCGACCGCCAGGCCAAAGGGTGGCTCGGGCAGGCGCAGGCCACGAGCGAGGACGAGGCGCAGCGTGGCCTCGTGGCGCAGGACCACTCGCTGCGACACTTCGACGCGCTCGAGCTGTGCGCGCCGGAAGCCGGGCGCGACGATGGCCACGTCGACCGGCCGGCCGTCGCCGAGCAGCCGCAGCCGTCCGCCGTCGCGCACGGCGGACACCCACGCCGCGCCAGGCGTGTCGCTCGGCCGGCTGAGGGAGCGCCCGTCGTCGATGGCCACCCCGACCTCGTCCACGAGCTCCAGATCGATCAGCCAACCGCGCGCGCGCAGGTCGAGCGGATCGAGCCGCGGATCGCATGCGGCCCCCCCCGTGCCCACCAGCACCGGCTCGACGTGGCCGATCTCGGCGCCCGTGGCCGCGTAGACGACGGCGACGCGGTAGCTCCCGGGCGGCAGGTTGCGCAGCGCGAAGCGGCCTTCGCGGTCGAGCGCCGAGGGCCTCGGATCCGTGACGTCGGCGGGTTCTCCCGGCGCGGCCTCGCGCTCCGCCTGCACGAGCACGAGGCTGTCGAGCAGTGAGGCGTCGAGCAGCACGCGGCCCGCCAGCGAGCCCGTCGCGTCCAGCACGAGGCGGACGTCGCGCGCGCCGGCGCGCGCGATCACGGGTCCGCCGAAGCGGCCGTCCTTGCTGGCCGCGAGGGCGAGGCTCGCCGGACCGATGTCGCCATACAGTTCGAAGCGGCCCTGCGCGTCGCTGTGCACGGGAGCGAGGGTCGGCGCCGTTGCGACCTCCGCCTCCGCCGCCACGCCGAAGTCCACCACGGAGGGAATCACCTCCGCGCCCTCGACGGGCTGGCTGTCGGCGTCGACGACGACGCCCGCAATGGCCACCGGCGCGGCCCGCAGGACGAAATCGCCGAGGGCGTGCGCGCCCGTCGCGAACGGCTCCGGCAGCGGCTGGCGCGCCCTCTCGAGCTCCGCGCCGCTCTCGCCCAGCCGGACGACCACGAGCTCGCCGTGGACCGCGTCCAGCATCGCGGGGCCGACCTCGATCGCGAAGCGGCCGTCCTCGCCCGTGCTCAGCGACCAGGCCGCGTCCGCGAGCCGCCCGTCCTGCGCCGCGACGTGCACCCGGACCGCGAGGTGGCCGATGGGCTGGCCGTCCGCGTCGACCACGCGGCCGCGCAGGATGGTCGCGGCGACCGGCTCCTGCACGGTCAGCCGCACACGGTCGCCCGGGGCGCGCGGCCCGGGTCCGCTGGCCGAGAGCGGCTGCGTCGAGCCCTCGCGCCGCACGACGACGTCGAGCCTGCGCCCGAGCTCGACGTGCTCGAAGAGCACGTCCTCGCCGCTGCGCGAGCGGAGCGTCTCGCTGCAGCCCTCGCCGACCTCGGGCACGGACGCCGACCCCGCCGCCGCAAGCCGCAGCGTGGCGTCGAGCGGGCCGTAGAGGCGCTGGCCGTACGCGTCGGTGACCGTCACCTCGCACGAGCCGCAGGGCTCGAGGACGAGCGTCACGAGCTCGTCCGGCGGGTCAGCGAGCGCGATGGAGCGGGCCAGGGGCGGGTCGAGCGGGCCGGGCACGGCCACCTCGAAGGCTTCGCCGGGCGCAGCGCGCAGGAAGTGGCCGGCGTGGGCGAGGAGCGCGATGCCGTCGGGCGCGGCCGTGTGCGTGGCGAGCACGTCGAAGGACGCCGGGCCGCGGCGCTGGCGCAGGATGACGGGCACGCCGCCGACTGCAGCGCCCTTGCCGTCGAGCACTTGCACGCGCACGTCCCGATCCTCCTCGAGGGCCACGACGAGCGGAGCGCCACCCTGGCCGGCGAATGTCGCGCAGCCCCACAGGCCGCCGGAGGCTGCGACGACCGACAGGCCGCCCTCGGAGGCCGTGACCCGTACCCGGCCCTGCCCATCGGCGCGATGGGCCTCCGCGCCCGGCACGTGCTCGTCCAGGCGGCCGGCGCTCAGCCAGGCGGCGGGGCCGTCGGCGCCGTAGGCGGCCGGCTCGCTCCAGGACCAGAGCTGCGCGCCCGGCACCGGAGCGCGCGTGTCGGCCCGCACGATCGCGATCGTGAGGGTCTCGGCGCCCGTCGGCGGCGCCGGCGTCGCCTCGACGGGCAGCGGGGCCGCTGCGTGCGCCGGGCCACCCGCCTCCGCGGCGGCAGCGTCAGGCCTTCGGTCCCCACGCACGGGCTCCTCGCCGCCACCGGAGAGCAGGCCCGGCGCGCCCGTGCCGGCGCCGTCCGGCGGCCCGCCCTCGAGCACCATCGCTCCCGTGACCAGCAGGGCCGCGGTCAGGCCGGCCACCAGCAGGATCAGCGAGGTTCGAGAGCGCATGCTCGACTCGGGTCAGGGTCCCCATGTCCGTCCCGCCACGGGAGCCATCGTAGTGCTTCCTGCTCCCGGAACGACGAGAGGCCCCGGGGGCGACCCCGGGGCCTCTCGCCTTGCGAGAGGGACGTCAGCCGCCTAGTTGCTCGGGAAGGTCGCCGGGCAGCTGGACGAGCCGGCATTGATGTACTGGGTCAACGGGCCGCACGGATAGGCGGACGAGCCGGACGGGTTCCCGTTGTTGTTGATCATGTCCAGGATGTCCTTCACGCACTCCTGGTAGGTGCGCTGCGTGCTCGCCGCCGTGGTGTTGCCGTAGGCCTTCAGCAGGTCGCAGGCCCTCGTCCGCAGGTCGCCGATCGTGACGAGACCGTCGTTGGAGCTGCAGCCGCACGCCGTCGAGCCGGGCAGGACCGTGAGCGCCAGCAGCGGCGGTGCGCCAGCGGTGATCGGCTTGTTCACGCTGAGGAACGGCACGATGCACACGTTCGCGAGCGTCTTGACGCCCCCCGGGACGACGACGAGCGTGCCATCTCCCAGTCCGTTGTACTTCTTGTCCAGCACGTTCGCCGCCAGCTGCGCCGAGAGCATGTACGCCATGTTGGTCGCGGTGGCGTTCAGCAGCCAGCTCTTCAGGTCGGCATAGGTGGTGAAGTTGTGCAGCGTGCCGTTCGCGTTGCGCAGGCAGGCCAGGTCGTTGAGGCACTGCTGCCACGTCTTGCCGCCGACCGCGATGGCCGAGTTCAGCAGCTTCTCGCCGTTCTTGTTGGTCCAGAAGCCGAGAGTGAGGCCGTTCGATGGCGCGCTGTAGCAGTAGTTGCCGAAGCTGCACGACGTCGTGCAGTGATCGGAGTCGACCGTCACCGAGCACGACGCCGCCGTGGTGTGCACCCAGTTCGTCTGCGTCGGCGAGCCCTCGGTGACCGTGTAGGTGCCCACCGGCACGTCGAAGCAGACGTTCCCGTTCGAGTCCGTGTAGGCCGTCTGGTCGACGTCGCCGCCGGTCACCGTGATCTTCCAGCCGGGGACCCCGGCCTCCGACCCGTCGCACAGGCCATTGGCATTGACGTCGTAGAACTTCTTGGCGCAGATCTGGCCGAGCACGGTGACGGTCTGCGTGCACGTCGCGTCGTTGCCACAGTCATCCTTGGCGGTCCACGTGACGGTCGTGTCGCCGATGCAGAACTCCGCCGGCGCATCGTTCGTGAGCGTCACGCCGCTGCAACCATCGTCCGTCGCCGGCTCCTCGAGGTCGACCGGGACACAGCATTCACCGTTGCCGCTCACGGTCACGTCGTCGAGACAGTCGATCGTCGGGTCCGTGGTGTCCTGGATGGTGAAGGTCGCCGTCGTGGCGATGTCGTTGCCGCAATCGTCCTTCGCGGTGAAGGTCACGATCGCCGAGCCGGTCGCGCCGCATCCGTCGGACAGACCCGTGAAGTCGTTGCTCCACGTCACGTCGCTGCAGCCGTCGCTGGCCGCGGCGCCGCCGTTGGAGTCGAGCCAGTCCTGCAGGGCTTCCCCGTTGCCTGCGCCGTCGCACGGCACCGTCATGTCCTCCGCCGGGGCATCGAGCGTCGGGTCCGTCGTGTCCTCGATGGTAAAGGTGGCCTTCGTGTCTGCATGGTTGCCGCAATCGTCGGTCGCGGTGAAGGTCACCGTCGCCGAGCCGGTCGCGCCGCAGCCGTCGGACAGTCCATCGAAGTCGTTGGTCCACGTCACGCCGCCGCAGTCATCTGTGGCCGACGCGCCGCCGTGGCTGGCCAACCAGGCCTGCAGCTCAGCCGCATTGCCCGTGCCGTCGCATTGCACCGTGTCGCCCGACGCTTCGACGTCGATCGTCGGAGCCGTCGTGTCCACGATGCTGAAAGTCGCCGTCCTCTCAGTGGAGTCGCCGCAGTCATCGGTCGCGGTGAAGGTCACCGTCGCCGAGCCGGTCTCGCCGCAGTCATCCGAAAGGCCGGTGAAGTTGTCGCTCCACTCCACACTGCAGCCTTCACCGACCGACGCGCCGCCGTGGCTGGCCAGCCAGGCCGCCAGCTCATCCAGGTTGCCGGCGCCGTCGCACTCCACTTCCAGGTCGTCTGCGTCCGCCACGATCGGGCAGGGCGTGCAGCCACCGCCTTCGGGTTCGCAGTTCTCGTCCGTGCCAGTCAGGTCGCAGCTCGAGTCGAACGTCGCCGCACGCAGGTGGGCCTGGCGGCAGTTCGACGACGTGCTGCTGGGACCTCGCGCCTGCTTCGCATCGGCGTTGTCGCAGGAGGCGTTGGCGCCGCACTTGTAGCTGATCGGCGACGTGGCGCAGTTCGGGGTGGGCATCGTGAACGTGCCACTGTACGTGCCATCGCCGCCAGTCGCGTTGAAGCAGAAGTTCTCGGAGAGATTGGTGAGAGGATTGGAGTGCTGGACGAACACCGTGATGGTGTCGCCCGTGCAATCGGTCGCGCCGGTGATCGTCAGCGTGTAGCTTCCGCCCTCGACGACTTCCCAGTTGTCGTTTCCAGCGGCCGTGAAGGCCACGCAGCTGCTGGAATTGTTGCCAGTCACCAGGCTGACAACACCATTGCCGAATTGCCCGCAGTTCGCATCCGTGAACAGCGTCTCCGCATGCGCGCCGGACGCCTGATCGGCTGTCGCGAGCAGCAGCTCGCCCACGCAGTCGTCCTCGCACACGTGCCAGCTCGTGACGAAGCCACCCTGGTCGTCCGCGTCGACGTACCACACCTCATGATCCTCGCCCGTGGACGGCTCGCCGTCCGCGTGCACCACCTGCATCGCCACCGTCTCGTTCGGGGCGAAGCCCGTCCCGGTCAGGTAGGCCGTCGCGCCCGGCGCGTAGTCCGGCTGGTCGCTGGCCAGCTCCGCCTGGGCTTGCGCGCTCGTGGCAGCGAGCAGCGAGAGGACGGCGGCGAGGGCGAAGGTGCGAAGATCCGAGATGACGCGATGCATGGAAGCTCCTGCCGGTCGGGACCGGCGTACGAGGTATTGCGAGTCGGCCTGCTCACGGGACAGGGAGGAAGTCGAGGCAGCCCCTTTTCACTTGGTGCCCGCTTAGCCCCAGCAAGCGGCGTGCCGGTCCCGCAGCGACAGGCGCGATTCGCGCACATCCGCGCTGATCCTCCGCCGGACGCGTGATTCGCGCGGTATTTCGCGGCTCGAGCGCGGGCTCACGTGCGCCAGTCGCCGCGACCCGCTGGCAAGATTCGATCAGCCGTGGCAATCGAGTTGCCGGCCACCGAAACAGAATCAGGGTTCCTGGTCGCTGACACTCTCCGCGTCGCTCGCTGACTTGTCTCGTAGTTCGGACCTCCGTGCTCGCGTCGGGGCTTCGGCCTCGCCCTCGCCGCGCTTCAGCCCGTAGCGGTTCACCTTCAGCCGCAGCGTCGGCCGGCATACGCCCAGCAGCCTGGAGGCGTGCACGAGGTTGCCGCGCGTGCGCCGCAGGGCCTCGGCGATGACCTGCCGCTCGGCCTCCTGGATGAGCTCGTCGTAGGCGCGGCCCGGGGCGTCGGCGAGCGCCTGCCGGGACATGCTGCGCAGCGTCTCGCGGGCCTTGTCGCGGATCTGCGTCTCGCCGTCCGCAGGCGCGGCCTCCAGCCGCAGGTGCTCGGGCAGGATCACGCCGTTGCGGCACACGACGACCGCCTGCTCGAGGCAGGACTTCAGCTCGCGCACGTTGCCGGGCCAGTCGTGGCTCATCAGCCGCTGCAGCGCGGCCGGCGAGAGGCTGGGCACGTGCCCGCCGGCGTGCGCGCCCGGCTGCTGCAGGAAGGCCCTGGCCAGGTCCGGGATGTCCTCCTTGCGCTCGCGCAGCGCGGGCAGGTCGATGCTGAGCACCTTGAGCCGGTAGTAGAGGTCCTCGCGGAACACGCCGCGCGCCACGAGCTGCTCGAGGTTGCGGTTGGTGGCGGCCAGCACGCGCACGTCCAGCCGCAGGGTCTCGCTGCCGCCCAGCCGCTCGAGCGTGCGGTCCTGCAGGATGCGCAGCACCTTGGCCTGCGTGCCGGGCGCCATGTCGCCGACCTCGTCCAGGAAGATCGTGCCCTTGTCGGCCTGCTCGAAGCGACCGGAGCGGCGCGCCACGGCGCCCGTGAAGGCGCCCCGCTCGTATCCGAACAGCTCGCTCTCGAGCAGGGTCTCGGGGATGGCGGCGCAGTTCACGGTGACGAAGGGCTGGCGCGCGCGCGGGCTGAAGGCGTGCAGCGCCCGCGCGACGAGCTCCTTGCCCGTCCCGCTCTCGCCGCGCACGAGCACGGTGACGTCCGAGCGCGACGCCTGGCCGACCGTCTTGCACACCTCGATCATCTGCGGCGAGCGCCCGACGAGGCCCGCGGCGGGCAGGCCCTCGGGCGCGACCGCCGGCGCCGGCGGTCGCCGGGCCAGCCCCAGGGTGGACACGGCCTTGGCGATGAGCCCGTGCAGGTCGGCCGCGTGCAGCGGCTTGACCAGGTAGTCGAACGCGCCGCGCTTCATGGCCTCGATGGCCGTGTCCATCGTGCCGAAGCCCGTCATGAGGATCACCGGCGCACCCGGCAGCACCTGCTTGAGCTGTGGCAGGGTGTCGAGGCCCGAGAGGCCGTCCATCTGCACGTCCATCAGCACCACGTCCGGGCCGCGGGCGCCGGCCACGGCCAGCGCGTCCTTCCCGCTGCTTGCCGTCAGCACGGTGTGTCCGGTCTGCGACAGCGACCGGTCGAGGGAACTCAGGATGGACGGTTCGTCATCGACGACGAGGATGACGCTCATGCGGTCTCTCCCTGGATGTGGGCCTGGGGCAGCCGGATCACGACGGTCGTGCCCGTGGGTTCGGCGGGTTCGAAGGCGAGGTCGCCCGAGTGCCTCTCGACGATCTGCCGCGCGATGGCCAGGCCGAGGCCGAGCCCGTTGCGTCGCGTGGTGAAGAAGGGCTCGCAGATCTGCGCGCGCAGCTCGTCCGGGATGCCCGGGCCCGAGTCCTGCACGCGGATCTCCACGAAACCCTGGCCGCTGGCGGTGGCCGAACCGTTCGCGGCGACCGGGCGCGCCTCGATGCGCAGCGTGCCGCCCCTCGGCATGACCTGCAGGGCGTTGAGCTGCACGTTGAGCAGCACCTGGCTCAACTGCTCGGGATCGGCGAGGACGCCCGCCCCGTCGGGTCCGCAACAGGACTCGACGTGCACGCCCTGCTGCTCGAAGGCGGGTCGCAGGACCTCGAGCGTGCGTCCGACGACCTCCGCCACCTGGATGCCACGCAGCCTCGGCGGCGGAAGCTGCGCGTTGAGCAGGATGTTGTTCACCAGGCGTTCCAGTCGCGCCACCTCATGGCGCATGACCTGGACGTCCTCCTTGATCACCGGCGGCAGGCCCGGCTCCGCATCCAGGCTCTCCAGCCGCAGCGTGATGGCCGAGAGGGGATTGCGCACCTCGTGCGCCAGCGCGCTCGTCACGTGGCCCAGCGCGGCCATGCGCGAGAGCCTGGCCTGGTGCCGGGTGATGTCGCGCGCGATCAGCCAGCCGCCGCACGTGCCCGCGAGCAGGACGCCCGCGGCGCCCAGGCCGAGGAGCCACTCCAGGCGCTGCTGCAGGCGCGCGATCTCCGCGCGGGACGCCTGCACGAGGTGCTCATTGGCCTCCAGCATGTCCTCGCACGCCAGCCCCAGCCCGGCGACGTCGTTCGTGACCTCGCCGACGTAGATCCGGCGCGCCTCGGCCAGTCTGCCCTGGCGAACCAGCTCGATCACGTCCTGGCGCCGTTCGTCGTAGCGCTCGTACTGTGCCCGGATGCGGTCGGCGATGACGGCCTCGGGCCCGCTGAGCGCGACGGACGCAACGGACTCGAGGCTCTTCGCGGTGTCCTCGCGTCCGGCCTCGAGGTCAGCGAGTTGGCGCTCGTCGCCCTCGAGCAGGTAGCCGGCCACGAGGCCCTTCTGCTGGAACAGCCGCAGGTGCAGATCGGCGGCCGCGCGCACCGTCGCGACGTCCTCGTCGAGGATCGAGTTCCACGAGCGCTGGATGTCCCGACCGACGCCGACGGCGACGAGGGCCGAGACCAGCGCGAGCACGCCGATGATGGCCGCGCTGGCGAGCAGCCGCCGTCCGTAGGCCTCCGCCGTCCGTGGCGACGGCTCCCGCGCCGGCATCACGGACAGCCCGCTCCGCCGCGCCGCGCGGCCGATGCCGGACGGATTCCATCGTGATCCGCGAGGACGCGCGTCCTGTCCAGGATGCCGTTGCCAGCACGGCAACGGCGTGTGCGGACACAGCCTCGGCGCAACGACGGAACCATCTTCTTCCCCTGATCCGGGCCTTCAGCAATCGCGACCGTACGACAGCAATCCTTGCCCTCGGGGTGGAAGGATTGTTGCTCTCTTCCACCTCGTCAGTCGGGAAGGATAGCCGAGGTCGCGCGGAGCGTGAAGGGGGACGCCGAAAGGCCCGTTTCGCGAGTGGTCACAAACTTTCCACCTCGACAGGAACGTGGCCGGAGTCAGCGCCTTACGGCGCGAGCCTGCCAGGGACGGGCGCCTGCAGGTCCGCCCTCACCGGCAGGTGATCGGAGGCCGCTCGCGCCCGCGGCGTGGCGTGCACGGTCACCGAGCGCAGCGCCTCCCGCGGGTGGACCCAGATGCGGTCCAGGGCGAACAGCGGCCACGCGACCGGGAACGTCCGCGGGCTGGGCGAGGCACCGAGGCGTTCGGCCAGCACGCGGACCACCGAGCGCCCCGGCAGCCAGTCGTTGAAGTCGCCGAGGATGACCACGAAGCCCGAGCGCAGCTCGTCGAGGAACTCGAGGATGCGGCGCACCTGCAGGCGACGCTCGCCGAGGCGCAGGCCGAGGTGCGTCGCGAGCACGTGGATCGGCAGGCCGTCCACGTCGATGGTCGCGACGAGGGCGCCGCGCGGCTCGCGGCGCGCGTGCGAGAGATCCAGCCGCCGCACGTCGCGGATGGGATGGCGCGTGAGGAGCACGTTGCCGTAGCAGTGTCCCGAGCGCGTCAGCGTCGGGCCGAGCGCGCACTCGTACCGGTCCAGCTCGGTGAGCACGACCGGCGTCCTCGTCTCGAGCGCGATGTCGCCCGGGTAGCGGAACTCCTGCAGCGCCACGATGTCGGGATCGATCTCGGCGATGACCGCCGCGGTGCGCGACGGATCGTGGCGTCCGTCGCCGCCGACGCAGGAGTGCACGTTCCACGTGGCCACGCGGATGGTGCGCGCCGGAGCAAGGACAGGCTCAGCCGAGATCATCGCGCTCACGGGGCCGGGCCTCCGTCCGTGCGAGGCGACGGGCGAGCAGCGAGGTCCGGATCCGCCGCGCGACCAGCGCCAGCGCCACCGCCGTCGCGATGGTGGCTCCGACGCTGAGGGGCCCGGGATGCAGGATGGCCCAGCGCAGCAGCGTGGCGAGGCCGGCCAGGGCCAGCAGGATGGGTGCGAGCCCGAGCAGCGTGCCCAGTGCGTACTCGCCGGCCGGCACGCGCGCGGCGCCGCAGAGCAGGTGGATCGCGGAAACGGGCGCGATGGGCAGCGCGCGCAGGACCGCCACGGTCATGGCGCCGCGCCCGGCCAGCCGCGCCCACACGCGGCGGCCCCGTTCGCCTAGCCACGGCACGAGCCGCGCGCCGCCCAGCGCGCGGCCCGCGAGGTAGCCGGCCGTGGCCGCGCCCGTGGCTCCGAGGAGCGCCAGCGCGCCGCCGCGCCAGGGACCGAGCACGACGATCGCCGCGAACACGAGCGGCTCGAGCGGCACGAAGAGCAGGCCGCTGGCCATGAAGGCCGCCAGCGTGGCCAGGGCAGCGCCCAGCGTCGGTTCGCCGAAGGACAACAGGCCGCGCAGCCCGGACAGCGAGATCCAGGACGACAGGCCGAAGATGCGCCAGCCGATGAGGATGCCGGCGAGCACGGTCGCGGCGGGCAGCATCCAGACCTGGAAGCGGCTGCGTCGGTCGGCCGCCTCGATCTCCGGCAGCAGCCGGTCCACGGCCTGGCTCACGGCCATGGGCTCCTGCGGGTCGGCCACGTCCTGCAGCAGCGACTCCGCAGGCTCGTCGGCCGTGAGCTGCAAGCGCGCGAGGAGGCGGTCGCCGTGCGCCAGCGCATCCACGGCCGCGCACAGGGTGTGGTGGCGCGCGAGCGAGCGCTCCACGACCCGGGGACTCGCGCCGAAGTGCTCGGCCAGCAGACGCGCCCGGATGGCGCGGATGCCGGCGGCCACCTTCCTGTCGCCCGCGGCGGCGACGGACAGGTCGCACTCGGTGTCGAAGGCCATGGAGCGCTTGGAGAGGTTGGCCGAGCCGATGCGGAGCAGCTCGTCGTCGACGATCATGACCTTCGAGTGGACAAAGGTGCAGACGTCCTGCGCGCGCGACGCGACCGGGTAGAGCAGCCGCAGGCGGCCGTGCCGGTCGGAGGCCGCAAGCTGGCGCAGGACCCGCTCGCGCAGCGCGCCCATGGTCTTGTTCTCGAGCCAGCCCTCGCAGTGCTGCGGGCCCACGACCACCAGGTCCGGGCCGTCCGCTTCCCGAAGGCGCTCGGCGAAAGCCTCGGCCAGTTCGTCGTTGGTGAAGTACTGGTTCTCCACGTAGATGGCCTCGCGCGCGGCGGCGATCATGTCGCGGAACAGCGCCTCGGCCTCCCGCACGGCCGGCTGGCCGCCGAGCTGCGGCTCGGTTCGCACGACGGCCACGTCCACGTCCAGGAGGTCGGCCTCCACGTCCGCCGGCCACAGGCTGGCGGCGGCCGGCGACAGCGCGGGCAGGCGGATCCGACCGCGCCGCCTCCAGCGCATGCGCGCCAGCTCGCCGAGGCTCGCCGCCACGGGCCCCTCCAGCATCGCAGCCACCTCGTGATAGGGCTCGTAGGGCCGGCCCAGCGCATTCCTGCGCAGCGGGTTGTCCACCTGGTGCTCGCTCGTGTCCCAGCGGTGCGCCGTCAGGTCGATGCCGCCCGTGAAGGCGAGGCGGTCGTCGACCACGATGACCTTCTGGTGATGCGAGGCGCCCAGCGGATGCGTGTCGTCGAAGCCGAAGTGCACGCGCCGGTGCGTCCCGAGGCCCAGGCGCAGCCGGCTGAACGGATCGCGCTCGATGGCATAGAAGGCCGCGTAGTCCCAGATGAGGACGTAGCAGTGCAGGCTGCGGCGGCGACGCGCGACCCAGTCGAGCAGCTCGGCCAGCTTGGTCGGCGCTTCGGTCTGCTCCGCCCCCGGCAGCAGGTCGACGCCGGCCGCGATGTCCCAGCCGAGGATGAAGACGCTGCGCGTCGCGCGCAGGATGGCCTCGCGCACGAGCCGGAAATACTCCGCGCCGTCCTGCACGCAGCGGAATCGCTCGGCCCGCTCGACCCGCCAGCAATTGCGCCCCGGCTGCAGTAGCGTCCGGCCGGGCGCGACCTGCACGGCCTGCGTCATGTGCCCGCCTGCAAGCGCCGGTTCAGCAGGCGCTGCAGGCACAGGACGAGCGCCAGCGTGCCCAGCAGGACGGCGATCGCGAGCCCGAGCCGGCCCGGCTCGCCCCCGCGGAGCAATTCGCCGAGCTGCGCCCCGAACACCGTGAGCAGCACGATGACGGTGGCCATGCCCAGAAAGGTGCCCACGATGAAGTCGGCCAGCGACAGGCCGCATGCGCCGCACAGCATGTTCACCGCGGTGAAGGGCGCCGGAACCTTGCGCACCAGGTAGACGGCCACGAGGCCCTTCCTGTCGAGCGCCCTGGCCAGCTTCTTCGCGGGCGCGCCGCCCCAGTGCAGCAGGCGCTTCCGGCCCAGCCGGCGTCCGAGGAAGAAGGGCAGGATGGCGCTCGCCAGGGTTCCGGCCATGGCGTAGCCCGGGCCGAGCCACGGCCCGAAGGCCAGCCCGCACACGAAGACGAGCACGAGCACGGGAAACAGGAGCAGCTCGCCGACGACGAACACTCCGACGACCAGAGGCAGGCCGAACCAGCGTGTGCGGTACGGCTCGAGCAGGTCGCCGAGCCGCTCGGGAGTGGTCCACTCCCGCAGCGGCGTCCAGCGCCAGGCCGCACCGAGCGCGACCAGCACGAGGAAGGCGACGCCGACCCGCAGCCAGATCCACCGTGTGATCGTCATTGGCGGATCGGGAGCAAATCACGGACCGGCGCGGAGGGGCCCGCAGGGGCCCGTCCTGGACGGCCTGGCCGCGCCGCGTCCGCGGCGCAGCTCCACGCCGGGTGTTTCGTTTGGCGAACCTGCCGCGCCCGTCGCCCGCGGGACGCGACGCCATCGGCTGCGTTGCGGTCCGCGCCGCGGACCGCTCCGACGAGCGATCGGCCTGCTAGTCCCCCGTCTCGACGCCCGTGACCGCGACGAACTGCTTGGGGTCCGGCATCAGCTCGCCGCCCTGGGCGTCGTTGATGGCAGCGTCCGGATCAGCGAACCAATCGCCGGCGTCGTCCACGCTGTCGAGCTCCGGCAGCGGGTCCTGACGCGCCGCTCCCTGGTAGCCGCCGGCCGTCAGCCCCACGCACAGGAGGACACCGGCGAACAGCAGGATGTACCCGATGCCGAGATGGTCATCGTCCGGCGGCCGAGCGCGTGGCGCCCGTGGTCGGCCCGCGCGGGCCGATCCACGAGCGCCACGTGCCGCGACGGCCGGAGCGTCCGGCGCGACGCGATGCATCCGCTCAGTTGGCCGCAAGACCCGCGGCGCCGACCGTCGGAAGTCCGGTCACCGGCGGATGCAGCTGGACCAGCGAGCCGTCGGCAGCCGTGATCGAATAGGCCGAGATGCTTCCCTCCAGGCTGTTGAGGGCGTAGAGGAACTTGTTGCGCATGAGGGCCAGGTCCGTCGGGCCGTCACCCGTGGTGGCCGAGACGCCGGTGGGATCGATCAATTCCAGGCCGGTCGCGCCGTTGTGGAGACCGGAGATCGAATCGCTGTCCGTGTTGGACACGTAGACCCACTTCTTGTTCGGCGTGGCCACGATCCAGCTGGACGAGGTCTCGGTCGTCGGCAGGGCGACCACCGCCGGCACCAGCACGTTCTGCTGGAAGCCGTAGGTCGAGACCGTGCCGGCGTCCGTCAGGCCGCCGTTGGACTCGGCCACCAGCATCTGCCGGTTGCCGTGGAAGGCGAACCCGAAGGGATCCGGGCCCGACGAGGCCAGGGTCTGGAAGGTGCCCAGCGTGGACGTGTTGTTGTCGAACGCGAAGGTGTCGACCAGGTCGGTGGCCTTCTCCGTCACGATGATCAGCTCACCGTTCGGATGCCAGCCCACCATGGCCGGCTGCGTGATGGCCGCCGACAGCGGACGCTCGGACAGCGGAATGGGCGTGAGCAGCCCGCCGGTCCCGATCGTGAAGCCGGTGACGTTGTTGGGATTACCGCCGTTCAGGACGTAGAGCACGTCCTTCCTCACCGCCAGGCTGACAGGCTTGTTCCCCCCCGACGAGACTTTGTCGGTGAGTTGTAGATTCGAGCCATTGACCTGGAAGATCGTGATCTCGTCGCTCCCGGCGTTGACGGCGATCAGCCACTCGCGGTTCGGGCTCAGCACGAGCGAGTTCTGGCTGTTCAGATCGGCTCCCGTGCCCATGCCGGTGGTCGCGACCTTGTGCACCGCCGAGAGCATGCCGCTCGAGTCGCGCTCGAACACGGCAATCTCGTTGGCCGTGGCGTCGTTGGTCATGGCGAAGACCGCGCCCGCGGCGGGTGCGGTCTGGGCGGAGGCGGACGCCGTGACGATCAAGCCAAGGGCGAGCGCCGGAACGAAACGTGTGAACAGTTTCATGTGAGGGTTCTTCCGAGAGGGGGTTTCTTGCACGTATCCGGGCGCGTCACGAGGCTGCCGGCGACTCCGACATGCGCGTCGGTGCGGGGCCGGCGTGGACCTCTCCGCGATTGGCCCGTCGGCGGACCTGACGTGCAAGTCCCGGACCCATGCGCTGTGCGCGTCGCCTTCCGGGCGATCGACACGCCCCGCGCGTCGCCCTCCGGGCGATCGACACGCCCCGCGCGTCGCACCCTCAGCTCAGGACGATCCAGACCGGCGGCGTCGCGCGCCACGGCGGCGCGCCACCCGTCTCGCTGAACGCCTGGAACGTCGCGCCGAGGCCGGCCAGCGCCGGATTCACCGGCAGCACGAAGCTGAAGTTCACCGGGGCCTTGAGGCCCAGCGTCGTCGCCGGCACGAAGAAGAAGGCGGTTCCCGGATCGAGCCAGACCAGACCGTCGACGAGGCCCGGCACCGTGAAGGCGGCCGGCACCAGCGAGCCGAGCACCATCTGCGATTCACCCGGGACGCCGTAGAGCTTGATGATCCTGGTCGGTTGGATCTGATCGCCGTCGACGACGCGCATGAAAGCCAGCTCGGGTGTCACGAAGGCGAGGTCGAGCGCGGGATCGAACGTCGGCGGCACGTACGTGGCGCCGCTGCTCAGCAGCGTGCCGGCGCCGTCCACGGTGTACGGCGCGACCGAGCCCGGCACGCCGCCCACGCCGCCCGCGCCCCCGAGGCCGCCGAAGAGATTGTGGTCGTCATGCGTGATGACGCGCATCTGCGTGCCCGACGTGACGCGCAGCGCCGGCCCGCCGTCGCCGCCCGTGCTGCCGGGCTGGGTGCCCTTGCCGCCGTCGCCGCCGCGGACGATGCAGTGCACCGCGTCCACCACCGCGCCGTCCTCGGACAGCACGCCGGGCCGGCCGTCCTGGCCCGCCAGCGGATCGCTCGCGCCGCGCCCGCCCTCCACGGTGCAATCCGCCAGCAGCACGTACGAGCTCCGCGCGACGAGGCCCTCGGAGGCGCACGTCGCGCTGCCGGCCGCTCCGTTGAGGCTGCTGCGCTGGAAGGCCACGCGCTCGCTGGCCTCGACCAGCGTGGTCGGGCAGCCCGAGAGCTGCTCGTCGCGCACGATCACCATGTCGAAGAGCAGCGTGCCCGCGGCGCCCTGCACGTGCAGGCGCTGCAGCTGGAGATTCACGACGGTCGCGCCCGAGGTGGTGGTCACCAGCACCAGCCCGCTGACCTGCGGGATCTCGCCAGAGCCCTCGCCGACCACCACCACGTTCTTGTCCAGCGTGAAGGCCGCGTAGTCGCCCGCCTGCACCAGGATGCGGTCGCCGGGCGCGGCGGCCGCCAGCGCGTCGGCGATGCTCGTGAAGTCGGCGCCGCCGGAATCGTCGACGGTGATGAGCGATTGCGCCGCGGCCGCCCCACGGAGCAGGACGAGCAGCACGATCGGGACGAGCGCTGCGGGATGGGACATGGGCGGGCCTCCCTCAGGACCCGCGCATTGTGGCACGAAGCGCGTGGCGCGCGTGACGCGGCGCGCGCCGTCCACGATAATCGCCGCTTCCCGCGAGGAGTCCCCGTCATGACCGTGAAGAAGGCCGCCAACACCGCCGTCCGCTCGCCCTTCGTCTACGTCGGCATCCGTGGCAGCGTCGTCGCGCTGCAGCGCGACAACGGCGCCATCGCCTGGTCGACGGCGCTGCCGAAGGGCCGCAGCCTGGTCCCGATCGTCGTCCAGGACGACCGCCTCCTCGCGGTGTCGGGCGGGGAGCTGTCGTGCCTCGAAGCCGCGAGCGGCCGGCTCATCTGGCACAACCCGCTCAAGGGCTACGGCATGGGCTTCGCCATGCTCGCGGGCGCGCAGGATCCGGGCGCGGTGGCCGCGATCGCGGCGGCGCAGGCCGCGGCCGCGGCGGCGAGCGCCAGCGCGGCGGCCTCGAGCTGAGGACGGCTGGCGTGGCTCAGGGCGCGTCCTGCGCCGCGCGTACCTCGTACTCGAGCAGGCGGCACTCGATCGGTCCGTTCATCACGGGCCAGCGGCGCGAAGCCTTCAGCCCAAGGTGGCGCGTGAGCTCGGCGTTGCCGCACAGCACGAAGGCGCGCGCGCCGCCGCAGCGCTCGTGCAGGAAGCGGCCGAGGTCGCGCCAGCTCGCGAGCAGGTCCTCGCCCTCGCCGAGGCGCTCGCCCCACGGAGGGTTGCAGAAGACGGCGGCCGGCGGTCGCGAAGGCTGCCAGCTGGCCGCCTCGGCCACGCGCAGGCGCAGCAGCGCGGCGACGCCCGCCGCCTCGGCGCTCTTCTGCGCGATCGAGACGGCGCCCTCGTGCCGGTCGGCGCCCTCGAGCAGGAACGGCAGCGTGCGTCGCGCGCGGCCGAGCGCCTCGCTGCGCAGCTCCGACCACAGCCGCGAGTCGAAGTCCGGCCAGAGCTGGAAGGCGAATTGGCGCTGGAGCCCCGGCGCGCGGTCGGCGGCGAGGCAGGCGGCCTCGATCAGGAAGGTCCCGGATCCGCACATCGGGTCCGCGATCGGCGACGCGCGGTCCCAGCCGGAGAGGATGAGGATGCCCGCGGCGGTGGCCTCGTTGAGGGGGCTCTTCACCTGCACCGGCCGCCAGCCGCGCTTGTGCAGGCTGTCGCCGGAGAGGTTGCGGTAGAGCGTGAGCATGTCGCGCACGAGCACGAGCTTCAGTGGCAGGTCCGGCCGCGCGGTGTCCACGCACGGCCGCCGGCCGAGCGCCGCGCGGAACTGGTCCACGATCGCGTCCTTGGCCGTGAGCGCCGCGAAGCCGCTGTGCGTGATGGCCGAGTCGCGCACGGAGGCGTCGATGGCCAGCGTCTGCTCCACGCCGAGGAAGCGCCGCCAGTCGAGCTGCCCCACCGCCTCGTAGAGCTGCTCCTTGCCCGCGGCCGGCGCGACGAGGAGCTGCTCCTGCACGCGGATGGCCGAGCGCAGCCAGAGGTTGGCGGCATAGCCGAGGCGCCGGTCGCCTCGGAAGGACGCGCCGCCCGGGCGCGCCTCGATCCGCTGCGCGCCGAGCGCCGTGAGCTCGGCAACCAGTGCGTCCTCGAGTCCGAGCGTGCACGGCGCGAAGTAGGTCACCGGCTCGGCAGCGGGCGTCGGCCTGGCCGGCGCGGCCACCGGCTCCGGCGTCGCGCGCACGGTCGGCGTGACCACCAGGCTCGGCGGCCGCCGCGGCGGTGAGTTCCGGCGCGCCATCAGCGCCAGACGAGCCACGCCACGATGCAGGCGAGGAGCAGCACCCACACGGCCGCGAGCCGCCGGCGCCGGATCTCCTCGCGAGACGGCCGGCCGTCCCCGGCGAGGCCGAGCGAGCGCAGCGTGTCCTGCTCGTCGAAGTCCGCGTCGTCGTCGTAGCCGGTCGGCAGGTCGCCGACCCAGGCCTCGGCGTCCTCGGACCAGCCGGTCTGCGCATCGGAGCCGCACTCGGGGCAGGCGGGCGCCGAAGCCGGCACGGTGGCGTCGCAGTGCGGGCAGGTGATCGTGCGGCGCTTCTTCACGGAGGAAGTCTAGCGACGCGCCGCCGTCCCCGCGCTCACTTCAGCGCGGCCAGCACCTCGCTCGCCGCACGCTCGCCGCTTTCCACGGCGCCCTCCATGTAGCCCTGCGCGTCCACGCTGGTGTGCTCGCCCGCGAAGTGGACCGTGCCCTCGGGCTCGCGCTCCACGCCCGCGAACTGCACGTACTGGCCCACCTTCCAGTAGCTGTAGCTGCCGAGCTGGAAGGGCGAGCCCTTCCAGAAGTCCACCGAGGCCAGGCCGTTCCACTGCACCGAGAGCCCCGGCAGCAGCGGCTCGATCTGCGCGAGGAACTGCTGCGCGCGCTCCTCCGGCGTGCCGCTGCCGAAGGACGCGCCCAGCGTGCCGCCGGTGTAGTTGACCAGGATGCCGGAGGCGCCCGGCTGCTTGCGCGTCTCCTCCCAGGTGTTCTGGTACCCCAAGTCGGCGAAGGTCTCGCCGTTGCAGCCGAGCGCCTCCCAGTGCCGCGTCGCGAACTGCACGTGCAGCTTGCTGTTGGTGCCCATGCCCTGTTCGGCAATGGCCGTCTGCTTGAGCGGCTTCAGCTGCAGGCCCGCAAGGTCCACCTTGGCGCGCAACACCGCGAAGGGCACGGTCATGATCGCGCGGTCCGCGACGACCTCGTGCGAGCCGCCCGGGCCGTCGAAGGTGAGCCTCGTCCGGCCGTCGTCCAGCGTGGAGGCCGCCACCAGCCGCCGCTCGAGCTGGATGGCGGAGCCCAGCTTCTGCGCCAGACGCTCGGGCACCTGACCGTTGCCGCCCTTCACGCGGAAGACCTCGTCCGAGTCCCCGAACAGCGCGAACTGCTGCGGCGTGCTGCCGAAGCCGAGCAGGTACAGCAGGTTGAGCGACGACTGCTCGCCGCTCTCGGCGCCGTACTCGATGTTGTAGGCCACGTCGAGCAGCTGGCCGAAGCGGCTGGAGAGGCCGCCGGGCACGCGCGACGCGATCCAGTCGAGGATGCTCAGCTGGTCGAGCGCCGCGCCCGCGGGGTTGAAGTGATCGTAAGTCGTGGGGTAGCCGGCAGCCTTGACGTCCGCCTTCAGCGGCTTCCACACCTCCGCGAAGTCGTCCGCCACCTGCTCCTCGGTGTACGGCTCGCCGTCGAACCAGTGGAAGGCCTCGCTGCCGTCGGCCTCGGCCTTGACCAGGTTGTCGAGCAGCAGGTCCAACTCCTTGATGAGCTTGCGGTACAGCATGTGGCCGGTGTCGATCAGCTCGCCGCCGCGCTCGACACGCTGACCCTCCGCGAACGTGCTCGTGTCGGTCTCGACCCGGCCGCCGGCGCGCGTCGAGGCCTCGTACAGCGTGGCCTCCACGCCGTGCTGCCTCAGGCGCCACGCGGCCACGAGGCCGGCGAGGCCGCCGCCCACGACGACGATCACCGGCGCTCCGCCGCCCGCGCCACCCGTCGCGCGCGCCCGACGCGGCAGGGTCAGCAGCACGCCTGCGGCGGCGACCGCGGTCAGGGTTTCGCGGCGCGTCAGCCCCTGCCGCAGCGCGGCGCGCGCGGCCAGCTCACGGGGCGGCAGCTCGCGAGAGGCGTGGAGCGGCAGGCCGGCGGCGTCGGCGGTGTGCAGGCGCTGGGCGAGGGCGTGTAGACGGCGCGCGAGCGGCGTGCGGGGCATGGCGATGTCCGACGGGGAGCGGGACAGGCGCCCGCTGCAGGCGTCCCGACACGCCTGATCGAATCGCGGACGTCACTTGCAGCGCACATCGAAGCAGGGAATCGCGGGACTGGCAAGGGAACGACCTGTCCGCCCGGCACAGGTCCCTCCGTCCGGGCCGCCTCGTCGGGATGGTTGGTGACCCGCGCCGAGCGAAGCTGGCCGAGGATCGCACGAGCGGGCGCGCTCAGCCTACGGCACGTCCGCGCACAACGCGTTGCTCAGGGCGACGCCCTTCACGGCAGCGATCTCCAGGATGGCGGACTGGAAGGACAAGCTCACCCCCGACAGCCCGGACGGCCAGTAGGTCCGCGGCATGAGGCTGCCGCCCATCGAGTCGGACGGGACGACCAGCGTCAGCAGCACCGGAACGGGCAGCAGCGAGCCACCCTTGAAGGGTGCGGGCGAGATGGTCGTGGAGACGAGCATCAGGGCCGGCGACGATGGTGCTGCCTCCGCGAGGCTGAGCGAGCCCGAGGTGCCGACCAGGAGGTCTCCGAGACCGGTGAGCTGCGGGATGCCGGACACGCCGGACAGGCCCGGCCCCAGCTTCGTCCATGGCGAGGGGGTACAGCCGCCCCACTAGGCGAGGTAGCTGTCGCCGGAGTCGAGGGCGCTGCCGAATCCGCCGCCAGCGTAGAGCGCCGGGCCATTGCCGTCGTCCAAGACCGTGAGAGCTGAGACACCGAAATCGATCACGACGCCGCCCAACGCCGACCAGTTCGTCCCGCCCCACTTGGCGATGTCGCTCGCCTCTGGTGAACCAGGAAGGCCTCGGAGATGGAACGCCCTTTCTCCTGCGCCTCAGGGAACTTCCGCCAACGCGACGGTGAAGGCCGCATCGCGCACGACGGCCGCCGGAGTCTCGTGGAAGGTCTGGTAGCTGTGCACGAGGTAGTCGGAATGGGGCTGGCCGTCGGTCGCGAGGTACGTGGGATACGGCGAGAACTCGCGCTCGAAGTCGCCCGGCGCCCCTCCGGCGCCCCGGTCTGCGACGATCCGGTCGACGATGTCCCGCATCAGCTCCGCCTCGTGCGCGCGCACCACCACCACCAGCTTCTGCTGCAGCACCTCGT